>Ga0126309_10000018_pt1 | contig 54449 bp, 20 predicted proteins | sample Plot56_FD_92541 | JGI IMG/M metagenome (GOLD analysis project Ga0126309, IMG submission 92541) | Serpentine soil microbial communities from UC McLaughlin Reserve, CA, USA - Plot56 | ecosystem: Environmental > Terrestrial > Soil > Grasslands | place: USA: UC McLaughlin Reserve, Lake County...
TGATGCGACGCCACGAGTCCCTGCGCACCACCTTCGCCGTCCGCGACGGAGAGCCGGTGCAGGTCATCCATCCGGATCTGCGGCTGGAGCTGCCGGTCGCCGATCTGTCGGGGCTGGCGAAGGCGGAGCACGAGGCGCGGTCGCTCGCCCGGGAGGAGGCCCTGCGGTCCTTCGATCTGCGGAACGGGCCTCTGATGCGGCTGGCCCTGCTGCGTCTGGGACAGCGGGACTGGCTCCTTTTCCTGACCATGCACCACATCGTATCCGACGGCTGGTCCATGGGAGTTCTGCTGCGCGAGATCGCGGCGCTCCACGCGGCCTTCTCGGCAGGGCGGCCGTCCCCCCTGCCGGAGCTGCCGGTGCAGTCCGCTGACTTTGCCGTCTGGCAGCGGAGTTGGCTCCAGGGCGAGGTGCTGGACGAGCAACTCTCCTTCTGGACGCGCGAGCTCGCCGGGGCGCCGCAGGTGCTGGAGCTGCCCACGGATCGTCCTCGGCCGGCCGTGCAGACCTTCCGCGGCGCGTCGCATCCCGTGGCCCTCCCTCCCAATCTGGCGGGCGCCGTGCGGGACCTCTCCCACCGCCAGGGGGCAACCCCGTTCATGGTCCTGCTGGCGGCCTGGGGGGCTCTGCTGGGGCGCCTGGCGGATCAGGACGAGCTGCTGGTGGGTACGCCGGTCGCCGGCCGCAGCCGGCAGGAAATCGAGGGGCTGATCGGGTGCTTCGTCAACACCCTGGTGCTGCGTACCGAGCTGGCCGGGGAAGAGGAGGACGACGCGAGCTTCGGCGCATTGCTGGAGCGCGTCCGCCGGAGGGCGCTCGACGCCTACGCGCACCAGGACCTCCCGTTCGAGCGTCTCGTCGAGGTCCTGGTACGCGAGCGGGACCTCTCGCGCGCGCCTCTCTTCCAGGTGCTGTTCGCGCTGCAGAACGCCTCAGGCGAGGTACGAGAGATCCCGGGCCTGACGATGCGCCCGGTGCCACTGGAGGACCTGCCCGCGAAGTTCGATCTCGCGCTGACGCTGGCGGAGGGACCGGCGGGGCTCGCCGGCTTCCTGGATCACAACCTGGACTTGTTCGACGACGCCACGGCGGAGCGTCTGGCCGCCCGCTTCGCAGCCCTGCTGGCCGCAGCCGTCGCGGAGCCCGGGCATGCCGTCCGGGACCTGCCGGTCCTGCTGGAAGGGGAGCTCGCGCAGGTGCTGCGGGCGCTCGGCGGCGCGCGTTGTGAGTATCCGCGGGAGGTGAGCCTCCCCGAGCTCTTCGCGACCGTGGTGGCGGAGGCTCCCGCGGCGCCGGCCGTGGTGGAGGAGGACGGGGAGACCTGGAGCTATCTCCGTCTGGCGGAGTCGGCGCACCGCCTGGCCCGGCATTTGGCGGAGCTGGGCGTGGGGCCGGGCGACCGGGTGGGTGTGGCCCTGGAGCGCTCGGCTGGGCTCGTCGCCTCGCTGCTGGCCGTCCTCGAGTTGGGCGCGGCCTACGTGCCGCTCGATCCGGCCTCCCCGGACGAGCGCCTCGCCTTCCTGCTCGCGGACGCGAGCGCCCGGCTCGTCTTGGTGCACGCGCCGACGCGGCAGCGGATGGAGGATCTGAGAAGCGGGCTTTGTGTCGTCGATGTGGGGGAGGACAGGGAGAGCGGAGGGAAGAGGGGGATGGGGGGGGAGGGGATACGGAGAAGGGGTGAGCGGATTCCGGCGGAGGCCCTGGCCTACGTGATCTACACCTCGGGCTCCACGGGCCGGCCGAAGGGAGTGACGGTGCCGCACCGGGCCGTGGCGCGCCTGGTCTGGGGGGCGGATGACCTGGCGCTGCGGCGCGGCGATCGCTTGGCCTTCAACGCGAGCCCCGCCTTCGACGCGGCCACCTTCGAGATCTGGGGAACGCTGCTCCGCGGCGCGACCCTGGTGGTGATCGGCCGCGAGACTCTGCTGTCGCCTGCCGCGCTGGCAGAGCGCCTCCGGCGCGAGCGGGTGACGGTCCTCCACCTGACCACCGCCCTGTTCAACCGGGTGGCTCACGAGGCGCCCGAGGTCCTGTCGCCGCTGCGGCTCGCCCTGTTCGGCGGGGAGGCGTCGGACCCGGCCGCGGTGGCCGTGGCCTTGCGCCAACCGCCGGAGCGGCTGCTCCACACCTATGGACCCACGGAGAGCACCACGTTCGCCGCCTGGCATCGCGTTACGGAGGTGCCTCCTGAAGCGGCCACGGTGCCCATTGGTCGGCCACTTGCCAATACCTCCCTCGTCCTCCTGGACCGCCGGCAGTCGCCGGTCCCACCGGGCGTGCCGGGCGAGCTCTGCATCGGTGGCGCGGGCCTCGCCTGGGGGTATTGGGATCGGCCGGACCTGACCGCCGAACGGTTCATCCCCCACTCCTGGGAGCCGGGAGAGCGCCTCTATCGGACGGGAGACCGGGTCCGCCGCCGCTCCGATGGAGCCCTCGAATTCCTCGGGCGCCTGGACGATCAGGTCAAGATCCGCGGCTACCGGATCGAGCCGGGGGAGGTCGAGGCGGCGCTGCTGGAGCATCCGGCCGTGCGCGAAGCCGTCGTCCTGGCCTGCGAAGAGATCCCCGGCGACCGCCGCCTGGTCGCCTGGGTAGTTCTTCATCCGACCGATCCAACCGATCCAAAATCGGCCCTCCGCGCCTGGCTCCAGAAGCGTCTCCCCGACTACATGGTCCCCGCGGGCTGGGTGCTCCTGGAGTCGCTGCCGCTGACCGCCAACGGCAAGGTGGACAGGCGGGCGCTGCCGGCGCCCGAGAGGGCGCCCAGCGCGGTCGAGGATCATGTCGCGCCGTCCGACCCCCTCGAAGAGATCCTGGCCGCGATCTGGGCCGAGGTGCTGAAGCTGGACCGCGTCGGGGTCCGCGACGACTTCTTCGCGTTGGGCGGGCATTCTCTGCTGGCCACCCAGATGGTCTCCCGGATCCGTGGAGTGCTCGGGAACGACCTGCCGCTGCGGACGCTCTTCGAGGCGCCGACCATCGCGCAGCTGGCGCGGGCGGTCCGGGAGGGCCGAACCGGCCCGCTGGCTCCACCGATTGTCCCTGTGCCGCGGCCCCAGACTCCGATCCAACCGGAGCTGCCGCTCTCCTTCGCGCAGCAGCGACTCTGGCTGCTCGATCAGCTGGAGCCAGGCACCGCGGTGTACAACATCCCTTCGGCGGTGCGCCTGAGCGGCGACGTAGCGCCCGCCTTGCTGGTCCGGGTCTTCGCCGAGGTGTTGCGGCGGCATGAGGCGCTGCGCACCACCTTCGCAAGGCGCGATGGTGGGCCGGTGCAGATCATCGCTCTCCCCGGGGTGGCGGCTGCGCGGCTGCAGCTCCCCCTGGTCGACCTGGCAGGCCTGCCGGAGGCGGAGCGGGAAGCGGAAGCGAGCGCGATCGCCCGCCAGGAGGCCGGGCGCTCATTCGATCTGGAGCACGGTCCACTGCTGCGCCTGCTCCTGGTACGCCTGGGAGGGCGGGACCACCTCCTGCTTCTCACCCTGCACCATATCGTCTCGGACGGCTGGTCCGCCGCAATCCTGATCCGGGAAGTCGCGGCCGTGTACCAGGCGTTCTCCCGTAAGCAGGTATCCCCCCTGCCGGAGCTGCCGGTCCAATACGCGGATTTCGCGTGCTGGCAGCGCGCCTGGCTGCAGGGCGAGGTTCTGGAGCGGCAGATCGCGTACTGGCGTGACCACCTGGAGGGAGCTCCCCGGGTCCTCGCGCTCCCGACAGACCTCCCGCGCCCCGCGGCGAGCACCGTGCGCGGCGCCCACCAGATGCTGGAGGTTCCGGTCGACCTGTACGCGGCGCTGCGCGCCCTGTCCCGGCGCGAGGGCGTGACGCTGTTCATGACGCTCCTGGCCGCTTTCGAGATCCTGCTGTCGCACCTGGCCGGTCAGACGGACTTCATCGTGGGAGCCAACATCGCCAATCGCAACCGTGCCGAAGTGGAGGACCTGATCGGATTTTTCGTCAACCTGCTGCCGCTGCGCGCCGACTTGACGGGCGATCCCGGGTTTCGCGACGTGCTCGCGCGCGTCCGCGAGGCGGCGCTCGGCGCCTATGCGCACCAGGACGCCCCGTTCGAGCTCGTGGTCCAGGAGCTGAAGCTCGAGCGCGAGCTCGGCCGCATCCCTCTGGTGCAGGTGGTGTTCACGTTCCAGACGGCCTCGCCCGGTCTTCCGGAGCTGCCGGGTCTGGCGCTCTCCGGGTTCGACGCGGGCAGCGAGTCCGTGCCGTTCGATCTTTCCCTGGCCGCCTCGGATCTCGGCGACCGGCTGAGCTGCAACCTGCAGTACAGGACCGATCTCTTCTACGCACCCACCATCGCGCAGCTGCTGCGGTGCTTCGACATCTGTCTGAGAACGGCCGTAGAGGAGCCGGAGGTCCGGCTGACCGCCCTCGCCGCGCTCTTCGCGGAAGAGAGCGCGCGGCAGGACCGGGAAGCGAAAGAAAAGCTCAACAGGCTCCGCCTCGACCGGTCGCGTCCGGCGCGGCCGAAACCTGTCCGGGCGCAGGCCGTCGCAGGGGAAGGCTGAGGAGTATGGTCCTCGAAGGTTTCCGGATTTCACCCCAGCAGGACCGGATCTGGTCGCTCGACCGAGGTGCCCGTCACCGCATCTGCGGCAACCGCTGCGCCATCAGGATCCAGGGCGAGCTCGACCGGGCGGCCTTGACCGTGGCTTGGCGGAGCCTCGTGGAGCGGCACGAGATCCTCCGCATCCAGCTCCATCCCCTGCCCGGGCTGACGCAGCCGGTCCAGGCGGCGACCGGCGGCGACGCGCGATGGCTGCCGGACCGCGATTTCACCGGTCTTGGGCCGGAGCCTATCGCGGAGCTCCTGGACGAGCTCGGCCGTGAGCCCTTCGCCGACGACCGGGGGCCCTCGGCCGTCCTCTCGCTCCTGTGCCTGGGTGAACGAGAGCACGTGCTGCTGCTGGCCCTCCCCGCATTCCAGTCCGACGCTGTCGGCCTGCGCAACGTCGTCCGCGACCTGGCGCTCTGCTACGCCGCGGTGGTGGAGGGGCGTCCTCTCGAAGACGAGCCGCTTCCGTACACCGGGGCGGCGGACTGGCTCCTGGAGCTGCTCCAGTCGGAGGAGGCGGAGGCCGGCAAGAAGCGCTGGAGCCGGATCGACCTGTCTCCCATGGCCGAGCTGCGCCTGCCGCGCGAGGCGAGGCCGGCCGCTGATGCAGATCCGGCCGCCGCGATCGGCACCGTCGCGCTGGAGCTGGGGCACGGCCGCCTGGCCCGTCTCGACGAGCTGGCCGACCGGTTGCGGGTCGCTCCCGAGACCTTCCTGCTCGCCTGCTGGCAGGCGTTCCTGGCCCGCTCGACCCGGCAGGGGCGGGGCCTCGTCGGCGTAGCCTTCACCGGGCGGACCGACGAGGAGCTCGAGGTGGCCCTCGGGCCTTTCGCACGGGTCCTGCCGGTCCCGTGGGGCATCGAGCCCGAGACCCCGCTCTCCGTGGTCGTGCAGGCCCTCGAGACGGAGCTGGACGAGGCGCGCCAATGGCAGGAGTGTTTCACCTGGAAGCCGCTCGAGAGGGCGGTCGAGAAGCTCGGCGTCGAGCCTTTCTTTCCCTACGCCTTCGAGGCCGTGAGCCTGGCCGATCGCTTCCCCGCGGCGGGCGTCACGTTCTCGGTGGAACGTGTCTACAGCTGCACCGACCGCTTCGCCCTCCGCCTGTTCGCCGTGCGCCGGCCGGAGGGGCTGCGGCTGGAGATCCAGCACGACCGGACCCGCTGCGCGCCGGCCGAGGCCGGTCGTTGGGCCGACCGCTTCGCGACGTTCCTGGACGGCGCGCTCGCCACACCCGAGGCCGCGGTCGACGATCTGGAGATGGTCAGTGCTGCCGAGCGCGAGCACCTGCTCCGGGACTACAACCGGACCGCCGCCGGGCTGCCTCTCGACAGGTGCCTGCACGAGCACTTCGAGGCCCAGGCGGAGCGGTCTCCGGCTGAAGTGGCGGTCGAGCACGAAGGGGTGGAGCTCAGCTATGCCGAGCTCAATGCCCGGGCCAACCAGCTCGCCCACTACCTGCGCGATATCGGAACCGGTCCCGAGAGCCTCGTGGGCATCTGCCTTGACCGCTCGATCAAAATGGTCGTCGCCCTGCTCGGCGTGCTCAAGGCCGGTGCCGCCTGGCTGCCGCTCGATCCCGGCTATCCCGCGGACCGTCTGACGTTCATGCTGGAGGATGCGCGGTCACGCGCTCTGCTGACGCTGTCTGGAACCCGGGACGACATCGCAGCCAGGGCGGACCGCGTGCTCGTCCTCGATCGGATGGAGGAAGAGCTGGCACGGCACCCGCGCCACAACCCCGCGACGTGGACGGGCTCCGATGCGCTCGCCTACATGATCTACACGTCGGGTTCCACGGGACATCCCAAAGGCGTGATGGTCCGACACCGTTCGATCGCCAACCGGTTGCTCTGGATGCTGGACCTCTTCCCGCTCGCCGCGGACGACCGGGTCCTGTTCAAGACCCCCTTCAGCTTCGACGCGTCGATCTGGGAGATCTTCGTTCCCCTCTTCGCGGGAGCCCGGCTCGTGGTGGCCCGCCCGGGCGGCCATCAGGATCCGTCGTATCTGGTGCGGACCGTCATCGACCGCGAGATCACGGTCCTGCAGCTCGTCCCATCGCTCCTGCGCATGGTCCTGGACGAGCCTGGCTTCCCGGCGTGCCGGAGCCTGCGCCGCCTGTTCAGCGGCGGCGAGGCCCTGACGGGCGACCTGGTAGAGCGCTTCTACGCGTCGGGCCTGACCGCTGGTCTCCACAATCTCTACGGCCCCACGGAGGTGGCGATCGACGCCACGTGCTGGAGCTGCCGCCGCGACGATGCGCGGGGGGCCGTACCGATCGGACACCCCATCGCCAACGCCGAGGTCTATCTGCTCGATGCCGCCGGGCGGGTCGTGCCCGAGGGGATGAGCGGCGAGCTGCACGTCGGAGGCGTCGGCCCGGCGCGCGGGTATCACCGCCGGCCGGAGCTGACGGCCGAGCGGTTCCTCCCCGATGCCTGCTCGGGCCGAAGTGGAGACCGCCTCTACAAGACCGGGGATCTCGCACGCTATCGCGAAGATGGCAGCCTGGAGTTCCTGGGGCGGATCGACCACCAGGTGAAGGTGCGTGGCTTTCGCATCGAGCTGGGTGAGATCGAAGCCCGGCTCCGGAGCCATCCGCGCGTCCACCAGAGCGTGGTGGTAGCCCGCCGTGACGAGCAGGGCAGAGATCGCCTGGTCGCGTACGTGGTGCCGCGGCACCGCGCGGCGGTGGAGCCGGGAACTCCGCTCTACCGCCTGCCGAACGGCATCGAGATCACCCATCTCAACAAGAGTGAGACCGACGAGATCTTCACCGAGATCTTCGCGGAGAGGTCCTACCTGCGTAGAGGCCTGACGCTCCGCGACGGCGACGTCGTCTTCGACGTGGGCGCCAACATCGGTCTATTCAGCCTGTTCGTGCACGCGACCGTGCGCGACGCCCGGGTGCTGGCCTTCGAGCCGAGCCCGCCGACGTTCGAGAAGCTCCGCGCCAACGTCGAGATGTACGGTCTCGCCGTCGAGCCCTTCGACTGCGGCCTGTCGGACACCGAGCGGGACGTGGAGCTCACGTTCTACCCACAGGCCTCGGCGCGGTCTGGCGTCTATGCCGATGCCGCCGAGGAAGCGCGGGTAACCCGCAGCTTCATGGCCAATCAGGAGGGGCGGCTGCTCGAGCATGCCGACGCTCTGATCGCGGGGCGGTTCGAGGGACAGATCTTCACCCGGCCGATGCGCCGCCTCTCCGATGTCCTCCACGAGCGCGGCATCGAACGCATCGACTACTTGAAGATCGACGTGGAGAAGAGCGAGCTGGACGTCCTTTCCGGCATCGACGCGGAGGATTGGTCCAGGATCCGGCAGATCGCCCTGGAGGTCCACGACACCGAGGGGCGCCTCGCCCGGATCGTAGCGCTGCTGGAGGAGAAGGGGTTCGAGGTCGCGGTGGAGCAGCCCGGCCTCCTCGAGAACACCGGTCTTTACAACCTGTACGCTGTCCACCCGTCACGGCGCGAGGAAGAGCCAGCGCCCCGGACAGAGGACGAGGCGCCGAGCTGGACCGAGGAGCTGACGCCCGACCGGCTGCGCTCCTTCCTCGGCGAGAGGCTTCCGGAGCACATGGTTCCTTCCGTGTTCGTCCTGGTCGACAGCCTGCCGCTGTCGCCCAATGGCAAGGTCGATCACAAGGCCCTGGCGGAGAGGCCGCTGCCGCAGCGCGAGGGGGAGAGGCCGGGCGTGCCGCGGATCGCGCCGGCCAGCGATGCCGAGCGGGTGCTCGCCGAGATCTGGCGGGAGCTCCTCCAGGTCGACGAGGTCTCGACCGCCGACAACTTCTTCGAGCTGGGCGGCGACTCGATCCTGTGCATCCAGATCGTCTCCCGCGCCCGGCGCGCGGGCCTCTGGTTTTCCCCGCGGGATCTGTTCCAGAACCAGACCATCGCCAAGCTGGCCCTGGTGGCACAGACGGCCCCGGGACCGGCCGCTGGTGAGTTGGAAGGGGGCGAAATCCCCCTGACTCCGAGTCAACGGTCGTTTTTCGAGCGCAGCCCGGAGGATCTTCACCATTACAACCAGGCCCTGGTGCTCGCTCTTCGGGAGAAGATCGACACGGGTCTCCTGGAGAGGGCGCTGGCCGCGGTGGTGGCCCACCATACGGCTCTGCGCCTGCGCTATATCCGCCAGGAAGGGAGCGGGTGGAGCCAGGCGCCGGCGGACACGATCGTTCCCCTGCAGCGGATGGATCTGTCCTCGCTGCCGGCAGAACGGCGGGCCGCTGCCCTCGAAGCTGTGGCCGCGCAGCTGCAGGCGAGCCTCGACATCGAGCGGGGGCCGCTGCTGCGGGCTGCGCTCTTCGAGCTGGGCGAGGGGGGGCAGCGGCTGTTCCTGGCCGCGCACCACCTGATCGTGGACGGTGTCTCCTGGCGCATCCTGCTCGACGACCTGGGGACCGCCTGCCGCGCCGCGGCCGAGGGGGCCGACATTGTTCTGCCTCCGGTGATTACATCGCTGCGCCAGTGGGGGGAGCGGCTGGCCGAGTACGCGCGCTCGACGGCGGGAGCCGCAGAGCTGGCGTACTGGTTGGCACTGGATGAGAGGCAGACGCGCCCCCTGCCGGTCGACCGCGAGAGCGGGCGCGACACCATGGTCTCCGCGCGCCACCTGGTGGCGGAGCTGAGCGAGGAGGAGACCCGGGAGCTCCTGCGGGACGTGCCAGCGGTCTACCGCACGCGGGTCAACGACGTCCTGCTGACCGCCCTGGCCGAGGCCTTCACTACCTGGACAGGCGCGCCGCGCCTGCTCGTGGACCTGGAAGGGCACGGCCGCGAAGATCTGTTCGACGGCGTCGATCTGTCGCGCACGGTGGGCTGGCTGACCGCCGTCCATCCGGTCTTGCTGAAGCTGGATCCGCAGGAGACTGATCCGGGCGAACGGCTGAAGTCGATCAAGGAGCAGCTCCGTGCGGCGCCGCGGGGGGGCCTGGGCTATGGGGTCCTGCGCGCCCTGGGAGAGGGAGGGATGGCCGAGCGTCTGCGCGCTCGACCGGCGGCGCAGGTGATCTTCAACTACCTGGGGCAGCTCGACCGGGGCCTGCCGGCGTCCTCGCTGTTTGCTCCGGCTTCCGAGCCCGCGGGCCCGTCGCAGAGCCGGCGTCAGGAGCGCCCATGGCTGCTGGAGATCAACGGTGGAGTGGCGGGCGGACGTCTGCGGCTGATCTGGGCCTACAGCGAAAACCGGCACGAGGCCCACACCATCCAGGGAGTGATCGACCGCTTCCTTGGCGCGCTGCGTGCGCTCATCGCGCACTGCCGCACCGCCGAGGCGGGCTTCACTCCGTCGGATTTTCCGGAGGCGCGGGTAAGCCGGGAGGATCTGGACCGTCTCCTGGCCCGGCTCGGCGGCCGGCAGCGGGACATCGAGACCCTCTGCGAGCTATCACCCATGCAGCAGGCTCTGCTGTTTCACAGCCTGTACTCGCTGGGCTCCGGCGTCTACATGATGCAGATCAGCCTGCGATTGTCCGGGCGGCTCGACGTCGCCGCCTTCCTGCGCTCCTGGCAGCGGGCGATCGAGCGCCATGGCCTGCTGCGCACCGGCTTCAGCTGGGAGAAGCTGGAGAAGCCGCTTCAGGTGGTCTACCAGCACGTCGACCTGCCGGTCGAGCGCGCGTCATGGGGCGGCCTGGACGCGGCGGAGCAGAGAGCGCGGCTGGCGGCGTACCTCGACGAGGACCGGGAGCGCGGGTTCAATCTGACGGCGGCGCCGCTGATGCGCCTGGCGTTGTTCGACCTGGGGCTGCAGGAGCACCAGCTCGTCTGGACGCAGCACCATCTCGTGAGCGACGGGTGGTCGCAGGGGCTGCTCCTGGGGGAGCTGTTCACCTGCTATGGCGCCTTTGTGGAGGGGCGCGAGCCGTCGCTCCGCCCGGCGGGGTCCTTCTGGGACTACATCGCGTGGCTGCAACGGCAGGATCTGGCAGAGGCGGAAGCCTTCTGGCGCCGACGGCTCGCCGGCTTCGAGGCTCCCACCCTGTTGGCGGGGGGTGATGGAAGGGGCGCGGCCCGGTTGGACCTTCGCGACCCGCGCCAGCGGCTGGCTCAGGTACCCGCGGAGACCATGGCGGCCCTGCGCGAGCTGGCGCGGCAGAATCATCTCACGCTGAACACGCTGGTGCAGGGGGCCTGGTCGTTGCTCCTGGCTCAGGCCACAGGGGAAGACGAGGTGGTCTTCGGCAACACGGTGGCGGGCCGCCCACCGGAGATGCCCGGTGCCGAAGCGATCTTCGGCGTGTTCATCAACACGTTGCCGGTGCGGGTGGCGGTCGATCCGGGTCTGCAGCTGCTGCCGTGGCTGGCCGCTCTGCAGGAGGGCCAGGCCGAGGCGCAGCGCTACGAATTCGCGCCGCTCTCCCAGGTCCAGTCGTGGAGCGATCTGCCGCCGGGCGTGGCGCTGTTCGATCACATCCTGGTTTCCGAGAGCTACCCGCTGGACGGGGCTGTGGCCGAAGGCCTGCCCGGGCTGACGATCTCCGAGGTGTCGACCAGCGAGCTGACCCATTACCCCTTGAGCCTGGCTTTCCTCCCGGGTCCCGAGCTGCTGCTGGACATGACCTGGGACGGCAGCCGTTTCGATACGACCACCGTGGTCCGTCTGCTGGAGCGCCTGCAAGGGCTGCTGCGGGCGTTCGCGGAAGATCCGCGGCGCCGGCTGGGCGAGCTGCCGTTGTTGCTTCCGGAGGAGCGCCACCAGCTCGTGTACGAGTGGAACGAGAGTGTGGCGCCGCCGGCGCGGTGTGTCTCGTTCCTGGCCCTCTTCGAGCGCCAGGTGGATCGCGCTCCGGACGCTCCGGCGCTCTCCCACGCGGATGGGACTCGCTTGACCTATGGGGAGCTCGACCGCCGGGCCAACCGGCTGGCGAACCGCCTGCGGCGGCTCGGAGCGGCAATGGACGTGCGGGTGGCGGTGCTGGCCGAGCGCTCCCCGGAGCTCATCGTGTCCCTGCTTGGCATTCTCAAGGCCGGAGCCGCCTACGTCCCGCTCGACCCGGGCTATCCTCCGGAGCGTCTGGCTTTCATGCTGGAGGACTCGGGCGCGGCCATCCTGCTCACCGGGAAGCGGTGGATGGACCGCCTCCCGGCGAGCCCTTTGGTGCCCCGCTTCCTCGACGAGGGGCTGGAGGGCGAGAGCGTCGAGCGGCCGCAGCGCGAGCCCGATCCCCGCCAGATCGCCTATGTGCTGTACACCTCGGGCTCGACCGGACGGCCCAAGGGGGTCATGGTTTCCCATGGGGCGCTGGCCCGCTTCGCCGAGCTGGTGAAGCCGCTCTATGAGATCCGGCCCGGGGACCGGGTCCTGCAGTTCTGCTCCATCAGCTTCGACATCAGCCTGGACGAGATCGTCTCCTCCCTGAGCCATGGAGCGGAGCTGGTGCTGCGGACGGACGCCATGTTGGAGTCGGTGGCCGTTTTCCTGGAGACCTGCCGGCAGCAGGCGGTGACCGTGCTCGAGCTGCCTACGGCGTACTGGCACGAGGTCATTGCCAGGCTCGACACGGACGGCCTCTCGCTCCCTTCCTGTCTGCGCCTGGTCGTCATCGGCGGAGAGCGGGCTCTGCACCATCGAGTCGTGGCCTGGCGCCGCCACGCACCGGAGCAAACCCGGCTGCTCAACTCCTACGGAGTGACCGAGGCGACGATCAGCTCGACCTGGGCCGACCTCGCCGTCCCGTCCGCTGCCGAGGTGCGGGGCGAGGTCTCCGTCGGCCGCCCCTTCCCGGATGTGGATCTCTATCTCCTGGATCGGAAAGGGGAGCCGGTCCCGATCGACGTTGCCGGCGAGCTGCACATCGGCGGCAGCCTCCTGGCCCGCGGCTACCTGAACCGGCCCGATCTCACCGCCGAGCGCTTTGTGCCGCATCCGTTCTCGCCCGCGCCTGGCGCCCGCCTCTATCGCACCGGCGACTTGGCCCGGGTACATCCGGACGGCGCGCTGGAGCTCGTCGGGCGCGGCGACCGGCAGGTCAAGTTGCGCGGCTACCGCATCGAGGTCGAGGAGATCGAGGCCCGGCTCCTCCAGCACCCGGAGGTGGAGTCCGCGCTTGTGGCCGTTCGCGAGGATTCTCTCGGCGACAAGCAACTCGTCGGCTATCTGGTGCTCCGCCACGAGCAGGGTCTGGATCTTTCCAGGCTGCCGATCTGGCTCCGCGAGACTCTGCCCGACTACATGGTGCCCTCGGCCTTCGTGGTGCTGGAGGCGCTGCCGTTGACGCCCAACGGCAAGGTGGATCGCGAGGCGCTGCCGGCGCCGGAGCGGGCGCCGTCCGGGCCGGACGGCATGGCCGCGCCGTCGGATCCGGTGGAAGAGCTGCTCGCAGGGATCTGGGCCGAGGTGCTGGGGCTCGGCCGGGTGGGCGTCCACGACGACTTCTTCGCCCTGGGCGGGCATTCGCTGCTGGCTACGCAGGTGATGTCGCGCCTGCGGAACGTGCTCGGGGTGGAGCTGCCGTTGCGGCGGCTGTTCGAGTCGCCCACGGTCGCCGCGCTGGCCCGCGATGTCAGGGAGGCCAGGCAGGAGGATCCGGCGGCCCCGCCGATCGTGCCGGTACCGCGCGACCGGGATCTGCCCCTCTCCTTTGCCCAGCAGCGGCTCTGGCTCATCGATCAGCTCGATCCGGGCAGCCCGGTCTACAACCTGCCGATGGCTCTGCGGCTCAGCGGAGAGCTCATCCCTTCCCTCCTGGAGCGGCTGTTCGCCGAGATCGTCCGCCGGCATGAGGCGCTGCGCACCACGTTCGAGGTCCGGGCGGGGGAGCCCGTGCAGGTGATCGCCCCGCCCGGCGATCCGGCGCTGTGGCCGGGGATTCCAGTCGTGGACCTGTCGCACCTGCCGGGAGCCGAGCGGGAGACCGAAGCGCTCGCCCTCGCCCGGGCCGAGGCCCGCCGTCCGTTCGACCTGCGGCGCGGGCCCTTGCTCCGCTTTGCCCTGCTGCGCCTCGCCGGGGGCGAGCACGTCCTGTTGATGACGATGCACCACATCATCTCCGACGGCTGGTCCATGGGCGTGCTGGTGCGGGAGGTCGCGGCGCTGCACGCGGCGTTCTCCCAGGGGCTGCCGTCCCCTCTGCCGGAGCTCGCGGTGCAGTACGCCGACTACGCGGTCTGGCAGCGGGGCTGGCTCCGGGGCGCCACGCTGGACGATCAGATCGATCACTGGAAGCGGCGTCTCGCCGGGGCTCCGCGCGTGCTGGAGCTGCCGACCGACCGGCCGCGCCCGGCGGTGGAGACCGCCCGGGGCGCGCTGCAGCCCGTGGCTCTGTCCTCCGCGCTGTCGGAAAGAGTCCGGGAGCTGTGCCGCCGCGAAGGGGTCACTCCCTTCATGCTCCTGCTGGCCGGCTGGGCGGTCCTGCTCGGACGGCACGCGGGGCAGGAGGACGTCCTGGTGGGCACCCCCATCGCCGGGCGCACCCGCCGCGAGATCGAGGACCTCATCGGGTTTTTCGTCAACACCCTCGCTTTGCGGGTCGATTGGGCTCGATCCGAGGCGCTCGCCTTCCGCGGCCTGCTCGGCCAGGTGCGCGAGACGGCCCTCGACGCCTTCGCGCATCAGGACCTCCCGTTCGAGCGGCTCGTCGAGGAGCTCGTTCCCGAGCGGAGCCTCGCGTTCTCTCCGCTCGTCCAGGTCCTCTTCGCGCTGCAGAACACACCGGCCGGCGCGCTGTCGCTCCCGGGTCTCTCCCTGGCTTCCGTGGCCCTGGACAGCGGCACGTCGAAGCTCGATCTGACGCTCTCCCTGGGAGAAGGGCCCGAGGGCTTCTCCGGGGGCCTGGAGCACAACACAGACCTGTTCGACCCCGCGACGGCGGAGCGTCTCGCGACCCGCTTCGCCGCCCTGCTGGAGGCGGCCGTCGCGGAGCCCGGTCGCGCGGTGCCGGACCTGCCGCTCCTGCTGCCGGCGGAGCTGGAGCAGGTGCTATGGACGTGGAATGCCACGCGGACCGAGTACCCGCGGGCGGTGAGCCTGCCTGAGCTGTTCACCGAGGTGGCGCGGGAGCGGCCCGAGGCGCCGGCGGTGGTCGGCGCCCGCGGCGAGGTCTGGAGCTACAGGCGGCTGGATGAGGAGTCCAACCGGCTGGCGCGGCGGCTGCGCACTTTGGGGGTGCGGCCGGAAATGGCGGTCGGCCTCTCCATGGAGCGCTCGCCCGAGCTGATCCTGGGCATCCTGGCCATCGTGAAGGCCGGCGGCGTCTACGTGCCGCTCGATGCGAGCTATCCCGACGAGCGCCTGCGCTTCATGCTGGAGGATACGGCGGCGCGGCTCGTGCTGGTCCATGCGGCCACGCGGCAGCGCCTCGCGTCGATGGCGCAGGTGCTGGATGTGGAGGAGGAGCGGACGGAGGACGCCCAGGCTCTCGACGTGCGCGTCGCGGCCGCCAGCCTGGCCTACGTCATCTATACCTCGGGCTCGACCGGCCGGCCCAAGGGCGTGGCCGTACCGCACCAGGCGATCGTGCGCCTGGTGCGCGCGACCAACTACGCGCACCTGGGACCGGGCGACCGCACCGCGCACGTGGCCAACATCAGCTTCGATGCCGCCACCTGGGAGATCTGGGGAGCCCTGCTCAACGGCGGCGCCGTGGCGGTGATCCCGCGCGAGACCATGCTGGATCCGCCCGCCTTCGCGGCAGCTTTGCGGGAGCAGCGGGTGACCTCGATGTTCCTGACCTCGGCGCTGTTCACCCGGATGTCCCGGGAAGTGCCGGACGCCTTCGAGCCGCTGAGCGAGCTCCTGGTAGGGGGCGAGGCAGTGGATCCGGTTGCCGCGCGCACAGCTCTGGCAGGCCGGCCGCCGCGCCGGCTGCTCAACGTCTATGGTCCGACCGAGAGCACGACCTACGCGTCCTGGTATCCGATCCGGGAGGTCCCGGCGGAGGCGGCGTCGATCCCGATCGGATTCCCGCTGGCCAACACGACGCTCTACGTGCTCGACCGCTGGCAGAGGCCGGTTCCCCTGGGTGTGACCGGGGAGCTGCTCATCGGCGGCGACGGATTGGCTCGCGGGTATCTGAACCGGCCGGAGCTGACCGCCGAGCTCTTCCTCCCGCACCCCTGGGGCACGGGCGAGCGGCTCTACCGCTCGGGAGACCTGGCCCGCCACCGGCCGGACGGCTCGATCGAGCTCCTCGGCCGGCTCGATGATCAGGTCAAGATTCGCGGCTTCAGGATCGAGCCCGGGGAGATCGAATCGGTGCTGTCGGGCCATCCGGAGGTGCGGGAGGCCGCTGTCCTGGCGCGCCGGGACGGCGTGGCGGACCGCGGAGACACCCGCCTGGTGGCCTATGTCGCAGGGCACAACGGCCAAGCTCCGCGGGGAGAGGTGCTGCGGGACTGGCTGCGGGAGCGTCTGCCGGAGCACATGCTCCCGTCGTCGTTCGTGATCTTGAAGGAGATGCCGCTGACCGTCAACGGCAAGCTGGACCGCCGAGCCCTGCCTGCCCCGGAGAGCACCCGTTCGGTCTCCGGGAGCTACGTCGCGCCTTCCAATCCGGTCGAAGAGAAGCTGGCCGCCCTCTGGGTCGACCTGCTGCAGATCGGCCGGGTAGGAGTCGACGACGACTTTTTCGCGATCGGCGGCCACTCCCTGCTGGCGACCCAGGTGGTCACCCAGGTGCGGGAGGCGCTGGGTATGGAGCTGCCGCTGCGGCGCCTTTTCCAGGCACCGACCATCCGCCAGCTCGCCCGTAGCTTGAGCGGGGTGCTGATGGTGCGCCTCTCCGGTGAGCTGTCGGTCGACGCGCTGGAGCGGGCTTTGGGGGAGCTCGGGCAGGAGATCGGGCCGCCTGGTGATCTTCCGGTCCTCGATTTGTCGGACGTGCCGGACGGCGCGCGCGAGGAGTGGGCGCTTCAGCTCGTCTTGGAGGAGGGCCGGTCTGTGTCCGGCGATGAGGGCGGTCCGTTACTGCGCTTTGGCCTGCTCCGTCTGGGTCCTCAGGAGCACCTTCTCCTGGTGACCCAGCATGTCGGAGCCGAGAGAGAATGATCCAGAACGATGTGGAGCTCATCTCTGAGCTTTCGCCCATGCAGCAGGCGATGCTGTTCGCCAGCCTGTATGCGCCCGGCTCCGGAGTCTACGTCGTCCAGCTCAGCCTGCGCCTGACCGGCCGGCTCGACGTCGCAGCGTTCGAGCGGGCCTGGCGGCGCGTGGTCGACCGTCACGACGCGCTACGCACGGGCTTTCACTGGGAGGGGCTGGAGAAGCCCATGCAGGTCGTCGAGCGCGAGGTCGACCTGCGCGTCCGGCGCGAGTCGTGGCGCGGCCTGGGGGAGGCGGAGCAGGAGGCGCGGCTGCGGGACATCCTCGACGCGGACCGGGAGACCGGGTTCGATCTGGGTGAGCCGCCGCTGATGCGGTTGGCCCTGTTCGAGCTGGCTGCGGGGTCCTGGCACCTCGTCTGGAGCCTGCATCACCTGGTGGTGGACGGCTGGTCGCTGGCCCTGCTGCTCAACGAGCTGTTCACCTGCTACGCGGCCTACGCCGCCGGCCGCGAGCCGTCGCTGCCTGCGCCGCGCTCCTATGGCGACTACATCGAGTGGCTGCAACGGCAGGACGCGGCGGAGGCCGAGGCGTTCTGGCGCCGGAGCCTCGCCGGGATCTCGGCTCCGACTCTGATCGCCGGAGGCGACGGCCGCGGAGCGGCCGGCTTCCGGCAGGCGCGGCACCGCACGGCGTGCCTCACCGCGGAGGAGACCGCGGCCCTGCGCGAGCTGGCGCGGCGGCACCGGCTGACGCTGAACACGCTGCTACAAGGGGCCTGGTCGCTCGTCCTGGCGCAGGCGACTGGCGGGAGCGAGGTGCTCTTCGGGAGCACGGTGGCCGGCCGGCCCGGAGACCTGCCCGGCGCGGACGCGATCGTCGGCCTGTTCATCAACACCTTGCCGGTGCGGGTGGAGGTGGACCGGGAGCGCCCTCTGCTGCCCTGGCTGGCCGAGCTCCAGGAGCGGCAGTCCGAGGCGCGGCGCTACGAGCACGCGCCGCTCTACGAGGTCCAGACCTGGAGCGGCCTGCCGGCAGGCTCCCCTCTGTTCGACAACATCCTGGTGGTCGAGAGAGCGCCTCTGGACGGCTCGCTGGCCGCGCAGGCGCCGGACCTCGCGATCACGCAAGTGACCACGAAAGAGCTGACCAGCTATCCGCTGAACGTGGTGGTCGTCCCCCGGACCGAGCTGTCGCTGGAGCTGATCTACGACACGGGCCGGTTCAACGGAGCGGCGGCGATCGGGCTGCTGGAGCGCCTGGCGGGCGCGCTGCGGGCCTTCGTGGCCGCTCCGGACCGCCGGCTGGGCGAGGTGCCGCTGCTGCTGGAGGCGGAGCGCCAGCAGGTGCTCGTGGAGTGGAACGACACGGAGACCGGCTATCCGCGGGAGGCGAGCGTCCCCGAGCTGTTCGCCGCGGTGGCCGCGGCTTCGCCGGACGCGCCGGCGCTGGTGGAGGGCGAGGAGGTGTGGAGCTATCGACGCCTGCACGAGGCGTCGAGCCGGCTCGCGCGGCAGCTGTCGGCCGACGGGGTGAAGCCCGGTGCGCGGGTGGGGGTCGCGATGGAGCGCTCGGCCGACCTGGTGGTGGCCTTCCTGGCCGTGCTCAAAGCGGGAGCGGCCTACGTGCCGCTCGATCCCGGATACCCGGATGAGCGCCTCGCCTTCATGCTCGCGGACACCGGCGCGGCGGTGGTGCTGGTGCACGAGCGGACGCGGGAACGGATGGCGGCGCTCCCGCGGCCTCAGCCAGGAGAGGGGGGAGAGGGCCTCGCCTACGTGATCTACACCTCCGGCTCGACCGGCCAGCCCAAAGGTGTCGCCGTGCCGCACCAGGCGATCGTGCGGCTGGTGCGGGAGACCGACTACGCGCAGCTCGGCCCCGGTGACCGCGTCGCCCACCTCTCCAACACCAGCTTCGACGCGGCCACTTTCGAGATCTGGGGCGCGCTGCTCAACGGCGCCACGGTCGTGGTGGTCCCCCGCGAGATGGCTCTGGCGCCGGCCGAGCTGGCCGCGCTGCTGCGGCGGGAGCGGGTGACGGCCCTCTTCCTGACCACGGCGCTGTTCAACCAGATGGTGCGCGAGGCGCCGGGCGCTTTCGACACGCTGCGCTGGGTGCTGTTCGGCGGCGAGGCGGTCGATCCGGGCCTGGTGGCGCGGGCCCTGGAGCAGGCCGGCCCGGAACGGCTGCTCCACGTCTACGGCCCGACGGAGAGCACGACCTACGCCACCTGGCACCGGGTGCGCGAGGTGCCGGAGGGCGTGGCAACGGTGCCGATCGGCCTGCCCCTGGCGAACACGGCCGCCTGCGTGCTCGACCGCTGGGGGCAGCCGGTCCCGCCGGGCGTCGCCGGGGAGCTCTTCCTCGGCGGCGACGGGCTGGCCTGGGGCTACTGGAACCGGCCGGAGCTGACCGCGGAGCGCTTCGTGCCGGAGCCGTGGGGCACGGGCGGCCGGCTCTATCGCACGGGCGACCTCGTGCGCCGGCGGCCGGCCGGCCCGATCGAGTTCCTCGGCCGCCTCGACAACCAGGTCAAGATCCGCGGCTTCCGCATCGAGCCAGGGGAGATTGAAGCGGTACTCCTCCGCCATCCCGAGGTGCGAGAGGCCGTCGTGCTCGCCCGCGAGGAGGCAGCCGGCCGCCGGCTCATCGCCTGGGTGGTGCTGAATCGGACCGATCCGACCGATCGGACGGATCGGTCTGATTCAAAATCAGCTCTCACCGCCTGGCTTCGCGAGCGGCTGCCCGACTACATGGTGCCCGCGGCCTGGGTCTTCCTTCCGGCGCTGCCGCTGACGCCGAACGGCAAGGTGGACCGGAAGGCCTTGCCGGCGCCGGAGCGGAGCCCGGCGAAAGAGGAGGGCTACGCGCCCCTGGCGGACCCGGTGGAGGAGCTGCTGGCCGGAATCTGGGCCGAGGTCCTGGGGCTCGCGCGGGTGGGGAGCCACGACGATTTCTTCGCCCTGGGCGGACATTCGCTGCTCGCCACCCAGGTCGCGTCGCGCATCCGCGGCGTGCTCGGCGTGGAGCTGCCGCTGCGCAGCGTGTTCGAGGAGCCGACGGTGGCGGGGCTGGCCCGCGTGGTGCGGCAGGGGCTGGAGGGAGAGGATCTCGCACCGCCGCTGGTCCGCGTGCCGCGCGATCCCGCGAGCAACGACCTGCCGCTCTCCTTCGCCCAGCAGCGTCTGTGGTTCATCGACCGGCTCGAGCCCGGCAACCCGGGTTACAACATCCCGGCTGCCATGCGCCTGGCCGGCGATCTGTCCATCCGCCGGCTGGAGCGGGTCTTCGCCGAGGTCGTGCGCCGGCACGAGGTGCTGCGCACGACCTTCGCCTCGCGCGAAGGCCGGCCGGTCCAGGTGATCCATCCGGAGCTGACTTCCGAGCTGCCGGTGGTGGATCTCGCCGCCTTGCCGGCCGCGGCGCGCGAGGCCCTGGCGCGGCGGCTGACCGTGGAGGAGTCGCTGCGGCCGTTCGATCTGGAGCAGGGGCCGCTGCTGCGGACCACCCTGCTGCGGCTGGGCGCGCGGGAGCACTCGCTGCTCCTCACCCTGCACCACATCGTGTCGGACGGCTGGTCGATGGGTGTGCTGGTGCGGGAGCTTCTGGACCTCTACCGCGGCCGCCCCCTGCCGGAGCTGCCGGTCCAGTACGCCGACTTCGCGGCCTGGCAGCGGCGGTGGCTCGCCGGCGAGATCCTCGAACACCAGCTCGCCTGGTGGCGCGAGCAGCTCGCGGGCACCTCGGGGGTGCTGGAGCTGCCGGTCGATCATGCACGGCCGGCGCAGTCGAGCCTGCGCGGCGGCGAGCACCTCTTCGCGCTGAAAGGGGAGCTGTCGCGCCGCGTCCAGGAGCTCGGCCGGCGCGAAGGGGCCACCCCGTTCATGATCCTGGCGGCGGCCCTCCTCGCGCTGCTCTCCCGGCTCTCCGGGCAAAGGGACTTGAACCTGGGAGCCCCGATCGCCAACCGCAACCGGATCGAGACCGAGGGGCTGATCGGGTTCTTCGTCAACACCCTGGTCCTCCGGGCGGACATGGGGCGGGCCGAGGTCTTCCTGGACCTGCTGTTCCAGGTGCGGGAGACGAGCCTCGGAGCCTATGCGCACCAGGACCTTCCCTTCGAGAAGCTGGTGGACGAGGTCCAGCCGGAGCGCGACCTGTCGCGCTCGCCGCTGGTCCAGGTGGCCCTGGCGGTCAATAACGCGCCGATCTCCCGGGCCGACCTGGAGGGCCTGCGCCTCGTCCCCGAGCCCCCGCCCTCCCTGGTTGCCAAGTTCGACCTGGCCTTCATCGTCAACGAGACGGAGGAAGGCTGTTTCGCCGGATCGCTCCAGTACGCCACGGACCTGTACGACGCGACCACGGCGGCGCGGCTGACCGGGCAGCTCGCCACGTTCCTGGACGCGCTGACCGCGGAGCCGGAGCAGCCGCTGTCCGACCTGTCGCCGTTGACCGCGGAAGAGCGGCACCAGGTCCTCTTCGAGTGGAACGACACGGCGGACGGAGACCGCCCCGGTCTGCTGATGCACCAGCTCTTCGAGGAGCAGGCCGATGCGCGGCCGGCGGCGGTGGCGGCGGTCTGCGAGGAACGGTCGTGGAGCTACGCCGAGCTCGAAGCGCGGGCCAACCGCCTGGCACGTTTCCTGGAGGGCCTCGTGGGCCGGGGGACCCCCGTGGGAGTCTGGATGGAGCGCTCGCTTCCCATGCTCGCCACCGTGCTGGGCACCCTCAAGACCGGTGGCGCCTACGTGCCCCTGGATGCGGCCTGGCCGGCCGAGCGGGTCGAAAGGATCCTGGCCGACACGGGTGCGCCGGTGATCGTGGTCGACCGGACGACCCTGCCGGCCATTGAGAAAATCCGCTGGCGGTTGCCGCGCCTGGGGGATGCCATCTGCCTGGAGGTCGAGGCTCCCGAGCTCGAGCCCGAGCGCGTGGACGTGGCGAGCGTCCGCTCCCTGTTCGATTTCGTGGCCGAGCAGGCGACGGACCGCGCAACCGCCGGCGGTTTTGTCCACCGCGACAACGGCCTGCCGTTCAGCGAGGCGGAGGTGGACGAGTACCAGGACCGGGTGCTGTCCTTGGCGGCGCCCTGGCTGCGGCCGGACGCGCGGGTGCTGGAGGTGGGGAGCGGCTCCGGCCTGATCCTCTGGGAGATGGCGCGTCGGGTGGAGCGCTCTGTGGGCCTCGATCCCTCGGAACGGACTCAGGAGCGCAACCGCGAGCACGCCCGCGCGAAGGGGCTCTCGAACGTCGAGCTGCCGGTCGGCTTCGCCGATGAGATCGGGGAGCGGTTCGCCCCGGGCTCGTTCGACCTGGTCGTGCTGGCGAGCACGGTGCAGTTCTTCCCCGGGCCGCGTTACCTCGAGAAGGTGATGGCCGACGCCCTGCGCCTGCTCGCTCCGGGGGGCGCGCTCCTCGTCGCCGACGTGATCGACGCGCGGGTCGAGCCAGGCACGGACAAGCTGGCGCTCGACGAGGATCTGTTCCACGACCTCGGGTCGGCGGAGATCCACCACCGCGCTGATCGCAGGGGGGGCTTCGCCAACGAGCTGGGCGAGCGCTACGACGTGATCCTCCGCCCGGGAGAGGTCAAGCGGAAGAAGCGGACCTGGACCGGCTGGCACGTGGAGCGCGCTTCCTCTCTCCGTCCCGCGGCGGTGGGCGCGCCGGAGGACGTGGCCTACGTCATCCACACCTCCGGCTCGACCGGGACGCCCAAGGGGATCGCGGTGCAGCACGGGCCGGCGGTCGACCTGATCCGCTGGGTCAACCGGACGTTCGGGATGGGGCCGGCGGACCGGCTGCTCTTCATCACCTCGCTCTGTTTCGACCTGTCGGTCTACGACGTCTTCGGGACTTTGGCGGCGGGTGGCACGGTGCACGTGGCCTCCGAGGCGGCGCTGCGCGAGCCCACGGAGCTGGTGCGGCTGCTGCGCCGAGAGCCGATTACGATCTGGGATTCGGCGCCGGCCGCCCTGCAACAGCTCGCCCCGTTGTTCCCTGAGGGGGAAGCGAGCCCGCTGCGCCTCGTGATGCTCTCGGGCGACTGGATTCCGGTGACCCTGCCGGACCAGGTGCGGGAGGCGTTCCCCGGCGCGCAGGTCGTGAGCCTGGGCGGAGCGACCGAGGCCACGGTGTGGTCCAACTGGTACCCGATCGTCGAAGTGGACCCGCGCTGGCCGAGCATCCCCTACGGCCGGCCGATCGCCAACGCGCGCTACCACGTGCTGGACGAGGGGCTGCTGCCGTGTCCCATCGGCATCCCCGGAGACCTCTACATCGGCGGGGCGTGCCTGTCTGTGGGCTACCTCGGCCAGCCGGACCTCACCTCGGCCTCCTTCCTCCCCGATCCGTTCTCCGCCGAGCCCGGAGCGCGCCTGTATCGCACCGGTGACCGCACGCGCTTCTTCCGCGACGGCAACCTGGAGTTCCTCGGCCGGGTCGACCAGCAGGTCAAGGTCCGCGGCTACCGCATCGAGCTGGGGGAGATCGAGGTGGCGCTGCTGCGCCACCCAGCCGTGCAGGAGTGCGTGGTGGTTGCGCGCGAGAACCGCCTCGTCGCCTATGTGGTTCTCGATCCGACCGATCCGACCGATCGGACCGATCGGTCTGATCCCAAGCCCGAGCTGGCCGCGTGGCTCCGCGATCGCCTGCCCCAGTACATGCTCCCCACGGCCTTCGTGCTTCTCGAAGCCATGCCGGTGACCCCGAACGGCAAGCTCGACCGCAAGGCGCTGCCCGAGCCGCGGGACGAGAGCGAGGGGTCCGGCGCGGCGCCCCGCACGCCGGTCGAGGAGCTGCTCGCGGGGATCTGGAGAGAAGTCCTGGGGCGCGAGCGGGTGGGGGTCGAGGAGAGCTTCTTCGATCTGGGCGGGCACTCGCTCCTCGTCATGCAGCTCCTGGCCCGCCTGCGCAGCGTCTTCGGCGTGGACCTGCCGGTGCGGCGGATCTTCGAGGCGCCGACTGTGGCGGCGTGCGCCCGCGTCGTCGAGGAGGAGCTCCGCGGCGGAGCGCTCGTGCCGCCGCCCGTGACGCCGGTCCCGCACCAGGACGGCGCGCCCCTCTCCTCGGCGCAGAACCGCCTGTGGTTCGAGCACCAGCTCGCCCCGGACAGCGCGGCCTACAACGTCCCTCTGTCGTTCCGGATCGACGGCCCGGTGCGCGTCTCCGCGCTCGTTGCCAGCCTGCGCGAGGTCGTCCGCCGGCACGAGGCGCTGCGGACCACCGTCCAGGTGATCGACGGCGAGGTGCTCCAGGTCGCCGGGCCTCCGCCGGGCGCGGTCCTCCTCCTGGCCGACTTGACGGCTCTGCCGCCGCACCGGCGCGAGGAGGAGGTGGCCCGCCTGGCGCGCTGGACCGGCGACGCCCCGTTTGATCTGACGCGCGGGCCCGTCTTCCGCGCCCTGTGCGCGGGGCTGACGGAGGAGAGCTGGCGGCTCCTGCTCACCCTCCATCACATCGCCCTGGACGGCTGGTCCGGCAACGTCCTGGCCCGCGAGCTGGTCGCGGGATACCAGGCCTTCGCAGAGGGCCGGCCCCCGCTCCTGCCCGAGCTGCCGGTCCAGTTCGCGGACTTCGCCCGGTGGGAGCGCGGCTGGATGCAGGGGGAGGTGCTCGCGGAGCATCAGCGCTACTGGCTGGGGCAGCTCGAAGGGATTCAGGAGACGCCGGAGCTGCCCGGCGACCGGCCTCTTCCCTTGGTGCCGGCCTGGCGCGCCGGCTGGGCGCCCCTGCGCGTCGACGCGGATCTCACCGAGTCGGTGCGCGAGCTGGGCCGCGCCGCGGGAGCCACCCTGTTCATGACGCTCCTGGCGGCCTTCGACGCGCTGGTCCATCTCCATACCGGGGCCGAGGACGTCGTCATCGCCGCCGCCGGGGCGAACCGGATCCGTCCCGAGGTGGAGCCGCTGATCGGCTGCTTCTTGAACCTGCTGGTGCTGCGCACCAACCTCTCCGGCCGGCCGACGTTCCGTGAGCTCCTCGCCCGAGCCCGGGAGACCGCCCTGGGCGCCTACGCCTATCAGGGGCTCCCCTTCGACTGGCTGATGGAGGCATGGCAGCGCGGACGCGCTGACCGCGACGCGCGCATTTTCCACATGCTGTTCGAGATGCAGGGGGGCTTCACGCCCGCCGCGACGCCGGACGGCCTGACCTTCACCTGGCTCCCGTTCCACCCCGGCGTGGTCAAGTACGACCTGACCGTCTACCTGCGCGAAGAGGACGGGGGGCTGGGGGGAGACGTCGCGTACAACACCGACCGCTTCAGCCCCGGCTGGACCGCGAGGCTCCTGGCGGACTTCCGGCTCGTCCTGGAAGCGATGGTCCGCGATCCCGACCGCGAGGTCGCGGGCGGCGTCGATCTCACCGGCTCCGCCGAGCTGCGCGCCGAGCTGGCGCAAGACCTGTCTCTCGGCTGCCCGCCGTACGAGAACGTCCGGCTCTGGGTGCGCCGCTCCGCCGCCGTTCATGCCGAGCGGATCGCGATCGAGCAGGGAGACGCGCAGCTCACCTACCGCGAGCTGGAAGCGCGGGCGAGCGCCTTGACGGACTGCCTGTTGCGCCGGGGGCTGGCCCGGGGCTCGGTGGTCGGGGTCCTGACGTACTCCTCCAGCCGGCTGGCGACCGCCCTGCTCGGCATCCTGGAGGCCGGCGGGATCTTCCTGCCGCTCGATCCGCGCGTCCCGGCGATGCGGCTTGCGGAGCTGGTGGCGGAGGCGTCCCCGCGCTGGTTCCTGGTCGATCCCGAGCTCGCCGGGCTGGCGGCGGTGATCTCTCCGAAGAAGGCGGCGCTGCGCGTCCTCGGCTTCGACGACCTCGAAACGGCCGTGGACGATCGTCCGGAAGATCCTCCTGAAACCGTGGCGCGGCCCGAGCTGAGCGGCGACGATCCCTGTTACATCTACTTCACCTCCGGGTCGACCGGACGGCCGAAGGGGGTGACCGGCCGGTTGCGCGGGATCGATCACTTCGTCCGCTGGGAGATCGAGACGTTCGATCTCGGCCACGGCGCCCGGGTGAGCCCCCGGGTGAGCCAAATCGCGGCGCCGTCGTTCGACGCGTTCCTGCGCGATACGTTCGTCCCGCTCTGCACCGGCGGGACGATGTGCGTGCCCCCGGACCGGGAGCTCCTCGCGGATGCGGAATGGCTGGCCGGGTGGATCGACCGGCAGCGGATCGAGCTGATCCATTGCGTTCCGTCGCTGTTCCGCGCGTTGCTCGGCACGGAGCTGACGCCGGAGCGGTTCCCCGCCCTGCGCTACGTCGTGATGGCGGGCGAGCCCCTGCTCCCCGCCGACGTGCAGCGCTGGACCGCGGCCTTCGGCGCGCGCATCGAGCTGGTGAACCTCTACGGCAACTCCGAGACCACGATGGCGAAGTTCCTGTACCGCGTGCGGCCGGAGGACGCGGAGCGCCGGATGATCCCGGCCGGCAAACCGATCCGCGGAGCGCAGGGATTCATCCTCGACGCCCTGGGGGCCTTCCGGCCGGCGGGAGCGGTCGGCGAGATCCTCATCCGCACCCCCTACCGCTCGCTGGGCTACTACAACCGCCCGGAGGAGACGAACCGATCCTTCGTGCCCAACCCGCTGCGTGACGATCCAGACGACCTCCTCTACCGGAGCGGCGACCTGGGTCGCCTCCTGGAGAACGGCAACTTCGAGTTCCTGGGGCGCAAGGACCAGCAGGTGAAGATCCGCGGCGTCCGGGTCGAGCTGGAGGAGGTCGAGGGGGTCCTGTCGCGCCACGACGGCGTGCGGGAGGCGGCGGTCGTGGAGCAGCCGGACGGGACGGGTGGCTTCCTCCTCGCGAGCTTCGTGGTGCTCCGTCCCGGCGGCGACGTCGCGCCGCTGCGCGGCTACCTGGCCGAGCGCCTGCCCGACGCCATGGTCCCCTCGCGGTTCTTCGCGGTGGAGGAGCTGCCGCGCTCGATGAACGGCAAGATCGACCGCGGCGCGCTGCGCGCGCTGGCGGAGGAGCAGAGCGGAGCCGAGGCGGAGCACGTGGCGCCCCGCAACGAGCTGGAGGAGATGGTCGCGGGCCTGTTCTCCCGCCTCCTGGGCATTGCGCGGGTCGGCGCCCACGACAATTTCTTCCAGCTCGGCGGCCACTCCCTGCTCGCCACGCAGCTCGTGGCGCGGGTCCGCCACGCTCTCGACCTGGAGGTGCCGCTGCGCAGCCTGCTGCAACAGCCCACCGTGGCCGGCCTGGCGCGCGAGATCGAGGCGCTGCGCCGGACCGCGTCCGGTGCGCCGGAGGTTCCGCCGCTGGTCCCCGTCCCCCGCGGCGCCGACCTCCCGCTCTCCTTCGCCCAGCAGAGGCTCTGGTTCCTCGGCCAGCTGGAGCCCGGCAGCCCGGCCTACAACATGCCGTTCGGTCTGCGCCTGAGCGGCCGGTTGGATGTCGGCGCCCTGCGCGGGACCTTCCTGGCCATCGTGCGCCGGCACGAGTCGCTGCGCACGGTCTTCCGCTCGGCCGGAGGCGTGCCGCGCCAGGCCGTCCTGCCCGCCGAGGCCGCCGATCTGCCGTTGATCGATCTCTCAGGGTTGCCTCCCGCGGAACGGGATCTCCGGCTGGCCGACGAGGCAGCCGCCGCGTTCTGGCGCCCGTTCGACCTGGAGCGCGGTCCGCTGGTGCGGGCGCAGCTCTTCCGGCTCGACGGCGACGAGCACGCGGTCGTCTTCTGCCTGCATCACATCGTCAGCGACGCCTGGTCCATGGGCATCCTGGTCCGCGAGATCACGGCGCTCTACGGCGCCGCGATCCAGGGGCAGGCGAGCCCTCTGCCGCCGCTCCCCGTGCAGTACGCCGACTTCGCGGCCTGGCAGCGGAGCTGGCTCCAGGGCGAGGCTCTGGAGCGGCAGATCGATTTCTGGAAGCGGAGCCTGTCCGGCGCCGAGCCGCTCGCGCTGCCCATCGATCGCTCCGCCGCGCTGAGCTCCGGCTCCTGGCGTCCGGGCCAACACTGGTTTTCCGTGCCGCCGGACCTGACGGCGCGGCTGAAGGAGCTCGCCCAGGGCAACGAAGCCACGCTCTTCATGGTGACGCTGTCAGCCTTCAAGACAGTGCTCCTCCGGATCAGCGGGCAGCGCGACCTGAGCATCGGCATCCCGATCGCGAACCGGACGCGCATGGAGCTGGAGGGATTGATCGGGTTTTTCGTCAACACCCTGGTCCTGCGGACCGAGACCGCCCGCGAGGCCACGTTCCGGGATCTGCTCCGGCAGGTGCGGACGGTCTCGCTCGACGCGCAGGCGCACCAGGACCTCCCGTTCGAAAAGCTCATCGAGGAGCTCGATCCGGAGCGGAATCTCGACGAGACGCCGCTCTTCCGGGTGATGTTCGATCTCACGGTCAATCCGTTGCCGGCGATCCAATTTCCGGGGCTGCGCCTCGCGCCGCTCGCCGCGGGTGGGGGGGAGGCCAAGTTCGACCTGCTGCTCAACCTGCGGCAGGACGGCAGCGCCCTCCAAGGCTACGTCGAGTACAGGTCCGTGCTCTTCGAGCCCACCACGATCCAGCGTCTGGCCGCTTATTTCGTCGCGATCCTCGAATCCGCGGTCACCGCGCCGGGGCGGCGCCTGGCGGAGATCCCGATGCTCGGCGCGGGCGAGCGCCACCAGGTCGTGGTCGAGCGCAATGAGCGCCGGCGCGACCTGCCCGTCACCGCGCTCTTTCCCGAGATGTTCGCGGCCCAGGTGCGGCGCGCTCCGGAGGCGACTGCGCTGATCTATGACCGAGGCGACGACCTGGGCCGCGTCAGCTATGGTGAGCTGGCGGACCGGGCCCGCCGGCTGGCCCGGTGGCTGGCGGGGCAGGGTGTCGGTCCGGGCGTGATGGTGGCTCTCTGCATGGACCGCACGCCGTATCTGGCCGAGGGGATCCTCGGCATTCTCCTGTCCGGAGGCGGCTATCTGCCGCTGGAGCCGGACCTCCCCGCCGAGCGCATGGAGCTCATGCTGCGCGATTCCGGAGCCCGCCTGGTGCTCACCCGCGAGTCTCTGCTGCCTCGCGTTCCGGCGCTGGTCCCGGTGGTCTGCCTCGACCGCGACGCGGAGCGCCTCGGTGGTCCAGAGGGGCCGGAGGGGCGCGAGCCGGCCGCCGCGCCGTCGCCGCACGATCCCGCCCTCATGATCTACACCTCGGGCTCCACCGGCCAGCCCAAGGGAGCGGTCACGCCGCATCGTGCGCTGGCCTGGTTCAGCCGCATGGCGATCGATCAGTACGAGCTGCACGGCGCCGACCGGCTCTTGCAGGTCTGCTCGATCGGCTTCGACGTCAGCATGGAGGAGACGTTCCCCTATCTCGCCTGCGGCGCCGCGCTCTGCCTCTGGTCCGATCCACTGCTGCGCTCCCCGGCCTGCTTTCTGGAGCAGTCGCGGCGCTGGGGCGTGACGGCGTGGTCCCCGCCCACGGCGTTCTGGCATGCCGTCGTCGACGAGATCGGGGCCGGAGCCGAGATCCCCTCGACTCTGCGGCTCGTCGTCCTCGGCGGCGAGGCGGTCAGCCCGGCGCATCTCGCCGTGTGGCGCGCCCGCGTCGGGTCCGGCGTGCGGCTGATCAACACCTACGGACCGACCGAGACCACCGTGGCGGCCACCTTGCGGGACCTGCGCGATCCCACAGCCGGGGCGGAGGGGGGGCCGGTCCCTATCGGCCGGCCGCTCCCCGGCGCCGAGGTCCATCTGCTGGACGAGAGCCTGGAGCCCGTCCCGCTGGGCGTGACCGGCGAGATCTTTCTCGGCGGGGGCGGCCGCGTCTGGGGTTACCTGGGATATCCCGACCTCACCGCGGAGAAGTTCGTCCCCCACCCGTTCGCCGCCGAGCCCGGGGAGCGCCTGTACCGGACCGGCGACCTGGGGCGCTCCCAGCTCGACGGCGACCTCGAATTCGTCGGCCGCACCGACCACCAGGTCAAGATCCGCGGGTTCCGCGTCGAGCCGGGGGAGGTGGACGCCGCGCTGGGACTTCACCCGCAGGTGCGCTCCTCGGTGACGCTGGTCTGGCAGCCCACCGCCGGCGACCGGCGGCTGGTCACCTGGTTCGTCGCCCAGCCGGGCGAGGCGCCGGCGCTCTCGGAGCTGCGCAGCTTCCTCCAGACGCGGCTTCCTTCCTACATGGTCCCGTCGTCTCTGGAGCCGATCGCCGAGATCCCGCTGAACCGGAACGGCAAGGTGGACCGTCGCGCGCTGCCGGCGCCGCAGAACGCCCGCGCCGCGGCCGAGGCCTACGTTGCGCCCTCCGGTCCGGTGGAGGAGGCGCTGGCCGCGGTATGGGCGGATGTGCTGCGGCTCGACCGCGTTGGCGTCCAAGACAACTTCTTCACGCTGGGCGGGCATTCGCTGCTCGCCACCCAGGTGGTCTCGCGGATCCGCGAAGCCCTGGGTGTGGAGCTCCCGCTGCGGCGCATCTTCGAGGCCTCGACCATTCGCCAGATCGCCCAGGAGATCGACCGGGAGCTGGGCGCGGCGAACGCGGCGGTTCTGGGCCCTTCGGCCGCCGCGGTGGACGGTGGAGAGCCCCTGTCCTTCGCCCAGCAGCGGCTCTGGTTCCTGGACCAGCTCGAGCCCGGGAATCCCGCCTACAACCTCCCCCTGCCCGTGCGCCTCACTGGCGAGCTGTCGCTGGAGGCTCTGGAGCGGACGTTCGCGGAGGTGGCGCGCCGGCACGCGGCGCTGCGCACCACGTTCGCCGTCCAGGACGGCCAGCCGGTGCAGGTGATCGCGGACCCTGCGCCGTTGGATCTGCGAGTCCTCGACCTGTCGAATGCGCCGGACGAGGCGCGAGGCGAGTGGGCGAGCGAGCTCGCCCGCGAGGACGCCCGGCATCCGTTCGATCTGCGGACCGGTCCGCTGCTGCGCCTCGGCCTGCTCCGCCTGGCCGAGCAGGAGCACCTCCTGGTGGTCACCCTGCACCACATCGTGGCGGACGGCTGGTCCGTGGGCGTCCTGCTGCGCGAGATCGAGGTCCTGTACCCGGCGTTCGTGCGCGGGGAGGCGTCGCCGCTTCCCGAGCTGCCGCTGCAATACGGCGACTTCGCCCGCTGGCAGCGCGGCTGGCTGCAAGGGGAGATTCTGGACGGGCAGATCGCCTGGTGGAAGGAGGCGCTCGCCGGGGCCCCCGTGCTGCTGGAGCTGCCGGCGGACCGGCCGCGTCCGCCGGTGCAGACCTATCGGGGCGCCTCGATCGATCTGACGCTGCCACCCGCGTTGTCGGCCGCGATCGGGGAGCTCTGCCGCCGCGAAGAGGTGACTCCGTTCATGCTGCTCCTGGCCGCCTGGGCGGTGGTCCTCGGACGCCACGCGGGGCAGGACGACGTGCTGGTGGGCACGCCCATCGCCGGCCGCAACCGGAGGGAGACCGAAGAGCTGATCGGGTTCTTCGTGAACACCCTCGTCCTGCGGACCGGGTTGAAGAGCGAGGGTGGATTCACGTTCCGCGATCTGCTGGGACGGGTGCGCGACACCGCACTGGACGCCTTTGCGCATCAGGACCTCCCCTTCGAGTTGCTGGTCGACGCGCTGGCCGTCGAGCGCAGCCTCGCGCACACTCCTCTGATCCAGGTCCTGCTGGCGCTCCAGAACGCTCCGGCGGGCGCGCTACGCCTCCCCGGCTTGACGCTCTCCCCGGTGAGCTGGCCAAGCGCCACCGCCAAATTCGACCTGGCGCTCGGCTTCGTCGAAACGGCCGAGGGCTTCGCCGGCTCTCTGGAGTACGCGACCGATCTGTTCGACCGCACGACGGCCGAGCGCTTCCTCCGCCACCTCGCCAACCTGCTGGCGAGCGCGGTGGAAGACCCCGGGAGGCCCCTCTCCGGTCTCCGTCTGCTGGATGCGGCAGAGGAGCGGCTGCTGGTGGCCGGCCTCAACCGGACCGAGCGCTCCTGGGCGTTTCCCGTCCTCGTCCACGACCTGTTCACGCGGCAGGCCGCGCGGACCCCCGGCAAGCCGGCCGCCGTGGGGCCGCAAGGGGCGATGACCTACCGCGAGATCGACGAGCGGTCGGCCGCCCTGGCCAACGCGATCCGGACGGTCCTGTCCGGCCCCCGGCTCGACCGGCGGATCGGTTTGCTCGCCGATCCCGGTCCGCACGTCCTGGTCGGGATGCTCGGCATTCTGAAGGCAGATGGCGGGTTCGTTCCGATCGACCCGCGGCATCCGGATGAGCGGGTGGCCTGGATGCTGGAGGACTCGGCCTGCGAGGTGCTGGTCACCGAGCGGCGGTACCTGGAGCGGGTGGCGGCGCTCGGTCCGCGTTCCGTCCTCTGCCTCGACGAGGTGGGCCCCGGAGGCGCGGCGTACGCCGGAGAGCGCCGCGACTCCGGCGAGCTGCGTGCGCTCGCCTACATTGTCTACACCTCGGGCTCCACCGGCCGGCCCAAGGGGGTGCAGGTCTCGCACGAGAGCCTGGTGCCGATGCTTCTCTGGGGCTGCGAGTACTTCGCCCTCGGCGAGCACACCCGGGTGCTCCAGAGCCTGTCGCACTGCTTCGATTTCGGCATCTTCGAGCACCTCACGACCGTGCTGGCCGGCGGCACGCTCTGCTTCCCGGGCGAGGCGGCGGGAGATCCCGCGGCGTTCGCGCGGGAGATCGTCCGCCAGGTGATCAACACCCTGCACACGACGCCGGTCTTCGCGCATGAGCTCGCGGGCGCGCGGCAGGCTCTGGACAGCCTCGAGATCGTCCATCTCGGCGGCGAAGCGCTGTCGCAAGCCACCGTGGCGCGCCTCCGCGAGGCGGCGCCGCGCGCGACCCTCTATAACGGCTATGGGCCGACCGAGGCGACGATCAACAGCTCGATCCATCGGATCGGCGGAGCGGAGGACGGCTGGCCCGTGGTCCCGATCGGCCGGCGGTCGGCGGACAACGCGCTCTATGTCATGGACCGCGAAGGCAGGCTCCTCCCTTTCGGTGCGCGGGGAGAGCTCCACGTCGGCGGCATCGGCGTGGCGCGGGGCTACCTCAACCGGCCGGACCTGACCGCCGAGCGCTTCGTGCCCGACCTGTTCGGAGCCCATCCCGGAGGGCGTCTCTACCGCACCGGCGACCTGGTGCGCTATCTGCCCGGTGGCGACGTCGAGTTCCTCGGCCGCATCGACCACCAGGTCAAGATCCGTGGCTTCCGCATCGAGCTGGGAGAGATCGAGGCTGTGCTGCGCAGCCATCCGGCGGTCGGCGATGCCGTGGTCCAGGTGTGGGACGAGAGCGGCGACCGCCGGCTCGCCGCGTGGGTGGTACCTGATCAGACCGATCATCCGACCGATCCGACGGATCCGACCGATCGGTCCGATCTAAAAACCATCCTCGCCGCCTGGCTCCGCGAAAAGCTCCCCGAGCACATGGTGCCCTCCGCCTTCGTGATCCTGGAGGCGCTGCCGCTCACCGCGAACGGCAAGGTGGACCGCGCCGCGCTGCCGGCACCGGATCTCCGGGGCGACGAATCGAGCTATGTGCCGCCCGCCGACGAGCTGGAGGAGCGGCTCGCCGGGATCTGGCAGGAAGTGCTGCAGCTCGACCGGATCGGGGTGCACGACAACTTCTTCGCGCTGGGGGGCCATTCACTGCTGGCCACCCAGGTGGTCTCGCGGGTGCGTGAGGTCCTGGGAAAGGACATGCCGCTGCGGAGGATCTTCGAAGCGCCGACCATCAGCCAGCTCGCCGAGGGAATCCGCGAGGATCGCCCCGCCGAGCCGGGCGCGCCGGCCCTCGCCTCCTTCGCCGCGGTTGTGAAGGGAGGAGGAGAGCCCCTGTCCTTCGCCCAGCAGCGGCTCTGGTTCCTGGACCAGCTCGAGCCGGGGAATCCGGCCTACAACATCCCCCTGGCCGTGCGCCTCACCGGCGAGCTGTCGCCGGAGGCTCTGGAGCGGAGCTTCGCCGAGGTGGTGCGCCGGCACGCGGCGTTGCGCACCACGTTCGCTCTCGAAGCCGGCCAGCCGGTGCAGGTGATCGCGGACCCTGCGCCGCCGGACCTGCGGGTCCTCGACCTGTCGGATGCGCCGGACGAGGCGCGCGAGGCCTGGGCGAGCAGGCTCGCCCAGGAGGATGCCTGGCATCCGTTCGATCTGCGGTGCGGTCCGCTGCTGCGCCTCGGCCTGCTCCGCCTCGCCGCGCAAGAGCACCTCCTGGTCGTCACCCTGCACCATATCGTGGCCGACGGCTGGTCCGTCGGCGTCCTGCTGCGCGAGTTCGGGACTCTGTATCCGGCCTTCCTGCGCGGGGAGCCTTCGCCGCTTGTCGAGCTGCCGTTGCAGTACGCCGATTTCGCCCGCTGGCAGAGAGGCTTCTTGCAGGGAGATGTCCTGAGGCGGCAGACCGCCTACTGGAAAGAGAATCTCGCCGGAGCCTCGGTGCTGCTGGAGCTGCCCACGGACCGGCCGCGTCCGGCGGTGCAGACGAACCGTGGCGCGTCCCTCGATCTGGTTCTGCCGGCCCCTCTGTCGACCGCGGTCCATGACCTCTGCCGGCGCGAAGAGGTGACCCCCTTCATGCTCTTGGTGGCAGCCTGGGCAGTCGTTCTCGGACGCCACGCAGGCCAGGAGGACGTCCTGGTGGGCACGCCCATCGCCGGCCGCAACCGGCGGGAGATCGAGGAGCTGATCGGGCTCTTCTTGAACACTCTTGTCCTGCGGATCGGGCCAGGGGCCGGATCGACGTTCCGCGAGCTGCTCCGGCGGGTGCGCGAGACCACCTTGGACGCCTTCGCGCATCAGGACCTCCCGTTCGAGCTGCTGATCGACGAGCTCGCAGTCGAGCGCAGCCTTGCGCACGCGCCCTTGATCCAGGTGCTGCTGTCTCTCCAGAATGCTTCCGCAAGCACGCTGCGGCTTCCGGGGCTGACGCTCGCACCGCTCAATTGGCCGAGCGTCACCGCCAAGCTCGATCTGGCGCTCTCCCTGGTCGAATCGGCCGGCGGTTTCGCCGGCCTTCTGGAGTACGCGACCGACCTCTTCGACCGCACGACGGCCGAGCGGTTCCTCCGGCATCTGGTCCATCTGTTGGAGAGCGCGGTGGAGAACGCGGGGCAGCCCCTCTCCGAGCTCCGCCTGCTCGATGCGGCGGAGGAGCGGCTGCTGACAGCCGGCCTCAACCAGGCCGAGCGCTCCTGGGCGTGTCCCGCCGCCGTCCACGATCTGTTGACGCGGCAGGCGGGGAGGACCCCCGACAAGATCGCCGCCGTGGGACCACAGGGGGCGATGACCTACCGCGAGATCGAAGAGCGCTCCACCGGCCTGGCCGCTCAGATCCAGGCGGTCCTGCCGGGCGCCCGGCTCGACCGGCGGATCGGCCTTCTGGCCGATCCGGGTCCGCAGGTCCTGATCGGGATGCTCGGCATCCTCGAGGCGGGGGGCGGGTTCGTCCCGATCGATCCGCGCCATCCGGACGAGCGAATCGCCTGGATTCTGGAGGACTCGGCCTGCGAGGTGCTGGTCACCGAGCGGCGGCATCTGGAGCGTGTGGTGGCGCCGTGCCACGTTCTCTGCCTCGACGAGGCGGGAGCCGGAGGCACGATGGACGCCGGCGAGCGCCGCGATTCGGGCGAGCTGCGCTCTCTCGCGTATGTCGTCTATACCTCGGGGTCCACCGGCCGGCCCAAGGGAGTGCAGGTCTCGCACGAGAGCCTCGTGCCGATGCTTCTCTGGGGCTGCGAGTATTTCGGGCTCGGCGAGCACACCAGGGTCCTCCAGGGCCTTTCTCACTGCTTTGATTTCGGCATCTTCGAGCACCTCACCACGGTGCTCGCCGGCGGCACGCTCTGCTTCCCGGGAGAGGCGGCGGGAGACCCCGCGGCGTTCGCCCGGGAGATCATCCGCCAGGACATCAACACCCTGCACACGACGCCGGCCTTCGCGCACGAGCTCGCGGCCGCGCGGCAGACTCTGGACCGCCTGGAGGTCATCCATCTCGGCGGCGAGGCATTGTCGCAAGCCACGGTGGCCCGCCTCCGCGAGGCCGCGCCGCGCGCGACGCTCTACAACGGCTATGGACCGACCGAGGCCACGGTCAACAGCTCGATCTATCGGATCGGGGAGGACGCGGGCTGGCCCGTGGTCTCCATCGGCCGGCGCTCGGCGGACAACGCGCTCTACGTCCTGGATCGCGCCGGACGGCTGAGCCCGTTCGGCGCGCGGGGAGAGCTTCACGTCGGCGGCATCGGCGTGGCGCGGGGCTATCTCGGCCGGCCGGACCTGACCGCCGAGCGCTTCGTGCCCGACCCGTTCGGGGCGGAGCCCGGAGGGCGGCTCTACCGTACCGGCGACCTGGTGCGCTCTCTGCCCGGAGGGGACCTGGAGTTCCTCGGCCGCATCGATCACCAGGTCAAGATCCGCGGCTTCCGCATCGAGCTGGGGGAGATCGAGGCCGTGCTGCGGAGCCATCCGGCGGTGGGCGAGGCCGTGGTCCAGGTGCGGGACGAGGGTGGCGACCGCCGGCTCGCCGCGTGGGTGACTCTCGATCGGTCCGATCCGACCGATGATCCGACCGATCCGACCGATCCGACGGATCCGTCCGATCGGTCCGATGCAAAGTCAATCCTCGCCGCCTGGCTCCGCGAGAAGCTCCCGGAGCACATGGTGCCCTCCGCCTTCGCGATCCTGGAGGCGCTGCCGCGCACCGCGAACGGCAAGGTGGACCGCGCCGCGCTGCCGGCCCCGGACCGCAGTGGGGACGCGTCGAGCTACGAGCCGCCCGGCGATGCGATGGAGGAGCTGCTGGCCGGCATCTGGCAGGAGGTGCTCCGGCTCGACCGCGTCGGAGCCCATGACAACTTCTTCGCCCTGGGGGGCCATTCGCTGCTGGCCACCCAGGTGGTCTCGCGGGTGCGCGAGGTCCTGGGGATGGAGATGTCGTTGCGGAGGGTCTTCGAAGCGCCGACCCTCCGCCAGATGGCCGAAAGCCTGCGACCTAGTCGGCCCGCAGAGCCACCATCGGGCTGACCCGGGTCGCCCGGCGGCCGGGCAGCCAGGCCGCTCCGAGCGCGACCAGGGCGAGGACCACGGCGACTCCCGCGAAGGTCAAGGGGTCGGTCGACGGCACCTTGAACAGCAGCTCGGAGAGCTGGGAAGCTGCCACGCGGGTCAGGGCGTACGCCAGGACGATCCCCAGAAGGATGCCGATGATCGCGAGAACCCCGGTCTCCCGCACCACCAGCCGCAGCACCTCCGCGGGCCGGGCGCCGAGGGCCATCCGCAGGCCGATCTCGCGAGTCCTCTGAACCACGGAGTACGAGGTGATGCCGTAGATGCCCACGATGGCGAGCACCAGGGCCAGGATGGCGAGGATGACCAGCAGCAGCAGGCTCAGCCGGCTCTTGGTGATCGATTGATTGACCAGGTCTGTCAGCGGGCGAACCTGGGCGATCGGCTGGTTGCGGTCGATCGCGTAGACGGCGTTGCGGACGGACGCGGCGAAGGCCTTCGGCTCGGCTTCCGTGCGCACCGCTCCCCACATCTGGTAGGCCATGAAGAACTTGGTGGTCTGATCCGGCGTCATGAACAGAGTGGGACGCGGGCCGGAGTAGAGGTCGGAGTGGCGCAGGTTCTCCGCGATGCCGACGACGGTGATCCAGGGCGCGTCCCCATCCAGCCGCTTGAAGCGCTTGCCGAGGGCCTCCTCGCCCGGCCAGTAGGTCTCCGCCATGGCTTCGTCGATCACCGCGACCAGCGCCCGGTCGCGGGTATCGCTGGACATCAGAGAGCGCCCCTTTTTCATCTCGATGTCCAGGGTGTCGAAGTAGCGCGGCGTCACCATCCGGTTCGACACGATGTTCATCTCACCGGGTTTCGGCGCGGGCTTCCCATCGAGCAGCACGGCGGTCAGGCTGTCGCCGCCGCTCATCGGGAGATCGGTGACGAGGGCGGCGCTCTTCGCACCGGGGAGCGCGTTGAGCTCGTGATCGAGGCGCGCGTAGAAGTTGGCGAGATCGTCCGCCTTGCGGTCCGCCGGCAGGTCGACCTTGAAGGTGAGGACGTGATCGGCCCGGAAGCCGGGATCGACGTCCATCAGATGGGCGAAGCTGCGCAGCAGGAGGCCGGCGCCGATCAGCACGACGACGGCGATGGCCACTTCCGCCACGACCAGGGCGCTGCGGGTGCGGCGGCTCTGGGCCGTGCCGGCGCCCGCGCGGGTCCCTTCCCGCAGGGTCCCGGCGAGGTCCGGCCGGGTCATCTGGAAGGCAGGGACGAGGCCGGCAAGGAGGCTGGAGACGAGGCACAGCACCAGGGTGAAAGCCAGGGCGCGGCCGTCGAGGGAGAAGCTCGCCGCTCCGACGAGCCCTGGCGGCAGCGCGGCGGCGCAGAGCCGCAGGAAGGCCCAGGCCAGGAAGACGCCCACGACGCCGCCGAGCAGGGAGAGGACCGCGCTCTCCACCAGGAGCTGCGAGACGAGCCGCCGCCGGCCGGCGCCGATGGCGGTCCGCAGCGCGATCTCTTTCTGCCGCGACGCCGCCCGCGCCAGCAGGAGGTTCGCCACGTTGACGCAGGCGATGAGCAGGACCAGCAGCACGGCCGCCCACAGGATGAGGAGGACCGGCCGGAGGCCCTTCTGCATCTGCTCGACCACCGGCACCACGCGGGCGCTCCACCCCTTGTCCGTATCCGGGTAGGCCTCGCCGAGACGCTTGGTGAGGTTGTTGAGCTCCTGCTCCGCCACCTGCGGCGAGACGCCGGGCTTGAGCTTCCCGATCATCAGGCTCATCCGGTTGCCGCGGTCCTGTTTGTTCGCCGCGGTGAACGCCTGGGGCACCCAGGCGTCGGGATCGGTCGGGTAGGCCATGTAGGTCGGCAGCTCCGAGGCCCGCGGCCAGGCGAAGCCGCGCGGCATCACGCCGACCACGGTCAGCGGCTTGCCGTTCATCAGGAACTTCTTGCCGACGACGCCCGGATCGCCGTTGAACCGGCGCTGCCAATAGTTGTAGGAGAGCACGGTCGCGAGGGGAGCGCCCGGGGTTTCGTCGTCCGGTCCGAGGGTGCGGCCGATCAGGGCGGGCGTGCCCAGGACCCTGAAGAAATCCGGCGTGGTGCGGACGACGCCGAGCTGCTCGGGCTCGCCCTGGCCGACCAGGGTCTGCCGGTCCTGCTGGGTCTGAGCCAGGGCCTCGAACGTGGTCGCGTCCTTCTCGAAGTCGAACAGGTTGGCCGCCGACGCCGGCAGGTCTTCGGAGCCCACCATGGGGGCGATCTCCGGATTCACCGGCCAGACGATCACCACGCGGTCGGCCTCCCGGAAAGGAGGCTTCTGCAGGAGCACGGAGTCCACCACGCTGAAGATGGCCGTATTGGCACCGATGCCGAGAGCGAGGGTGACGATGGCCGCGAGAGCGAAGCCGGGCTGCTTGGCGAGGCTGCGGGCGGTGAAGCGGATGTCTTGCGTGAGTTGACTCATGGCTCTCCCTGGCGCCGTTCCGGCGGGCGGCAATTTGTGTGGAGTTTACTCGATAACAGGGGTGATATGCTCGCGCCTCCGAGGGCCGCGAGGCGGCCCGATCCATTGCCAATCCAGGATTCTTCTCAACCTTTTTTCGAATGACCAACGAACCGCGTGGAGCAGCCGTGGTGAGCGGCGGGGGGAGTGGCATTGGCCGCGAGATCGCGCTGGCTCTGGCCCGGCGCGGGCATCCGCTGGCCCTGCTCGGACGGCGCAAAGCCCTTCTGGAGGAAACGTTGTCTGAAGCTGCGGGGGAAGCCGGAGGGGAGGGTCTCGCCCTGGCTTGTGACGTACGGGACGCCGATTCGGTCGCCGCCGCGGCCCGCGAGGTCGAACGGCGCTGGGGCGCTGCCGCCGTGGTCGTGCCCGCCGCGGGGCTGGCCGCCATCGCGCCGCTCGAAGAGACTGCGCCGGACCGCTTCCGCGACGTGCTCGACACCAACCTGACCGGGACGTTCTTCCTCCTCCGCGCGTTGCTCCCCGGGATGAAGCGGCGGGGGAGCGGCTGGATCTTCCCGATCCTCTCCACGGCCGCGCAGCGCGGCTTTCCCGGCTGGTCCGCCTACTGCGCCAGCAAGTGGGGGCTGGCCGGCCTCGTCGCCGCTCTCCGCGAGGAGCTGCGCGGCTCCGGCGTGCGGGTGACGGCGCTCTATCCGGGCGCCACCGACAGCCCGCTCTGGGACGAGCTCCCCGGCACCTGGAACCGCGCGCTCATGGTGCCGCCGCGCGAGGTGGCCCGGGCCGTGGTCACCGCCCTGGAGACCGATCCGTCCACCCTGATCGAGGAGATCCATCTCGGCCCCGTGGGAGGCGCTCTGTGAGCCGTTCCCTCTGGATCCTGCTCACGCCGTTCCTCCCGCTGCTGGCGGCTCTGCCCGGGGGCAGGTGGCTGTTCCCCCTGCTGGCGCCGCTCACGCTCTATCCTTCCTTCGCGGAGCGGGTGCGCGAGCGCGACTACTTCAAGGCCTGGCAGCTCGGGATCGCCTGGGCCGCCCTGCTCTCGGCCGGCGTCATCGCCCTGGTCTTCTGGCTGCCCGACGCCGCCCGCGCCGGCATCTTGAACGGCGAGGCCTACCGGGAGGAGATGTTCACCTGGGTCAACACGGGCGTCGGCCGGGAGAACGACTGGCGCGCCTTCCTGCCGACGCACGCCTCCCACTTCGCCATCTTCCTGGTGCTGACCTGGTTGAGCGGCGGCTATCTGGGGCTGGTGCTGGGCGCCGTGCTCATGGGGTACATGAGCTACTTCGTGGGGAGCTACGCGGTGGAGAGCAGCCAGCCGGTCCTCGGCTGTCTCGCCGCCTGGGTTCCGTGGTCGGTGCTGCGGGTGCTCGCCTACGTGCTGTTCGGCACCGTGTTCGCACGGCCTCTCCTGGTGCGGCGGATCTGGCCGTTCGAGCGGGAGGAGCTGAAGCTGATGGCTCTCGCGGCGAGCGGCCTGGTGGCCGACGTCCTGATCAAGGCCTTCTTCGCGCCGGGCTATGGCATCTTTCTGCGCCAGATAGCGCGGAACGTCCTTCCGTGAGCGCGCCACACGGTATACTCTTCGTTCCCGCAAAGGGCTTGGAATGGATCAGATTCGAGAAATCACGGGTTCCTTGAGCGGAGCCGGCCGGCGGTTCGCGGTCGTGGCTTCCCGCTTCAACTCACGCATCGGCGACCAGCTCGTGGCCGGCGCCCTGGAGTGCCTGCGGCGGCATGGCGTCGAGCCCGCGGACATCCAGGTCGTGCGGGTCCCCGGAGCCTGGGAGATCCCACAGGCCGCCGAGGAGATCGCCGCCGCCGGGAAGGTGGATGCCCTGGTGGCCCTCGGGGTCGTCATCCGCGGCGAGACGCCGCATTTCGACTACATCTGCTCCGCTTGCAGCCAGGGACTGGCGCGCGTCGCCGAGCGCCACCGCCTGCCCGTGGGCTTCGGCGTGCTGACCTGCGACACCTCCGAGCAGGCACAGGAGCGCGCCGGCGGCAAGGCCGGCAACAAAGGTTGGGAGGCCGCCATCGCGGCACTGGAGATGGCCGACCTCTTCGCCCGCCTCCGGGCCTGAGTTTTGCTGAAGGCGAGAGACGCGCGCGCCGGCCGATCGAAGGCCGGAGCGCTGCTCGAATGTTTTGATGTCTTGGAGCTTTGGGACTGGAATGACACCAGGAAAACGGCGCACGGCACGGGAGATGGCGGTCCAGATGCTCTACCAGAGCGACCTGGGGGGCAGCGCGCTGCCCCACATCATCGCGACCTTCGACCTGGCGGAATACGTGGCCCGCGAGGGCGCGGCTCCGCGAAAGAAGGGCCCGCTGACGGCCAAGGAGCGGGAGGAGGCCGACCGCAGCCGCAAACGGGCGGTCGAGGCCTTCGAGTATGCCCAGGAGCTCGTCCGTGGCACTCTGGACAACCAGGAGAAGATCGACGACCTGATCCGCAGCCAGGCGGACAACTGGCGGTTGGAGCGGATGCCCGCCGTGGACCGCAACATCCTCCGCCTGGCGATCTACGAGATGATGTACGAAGAGGACACGCCCAAGCTCGTGGTCCTCGACGAGGCGATCGAGCTGGCGAAGAAGTTCGGTTCCGAGCAGTCGGGGCGCTTCGTCAACGGCCTCCTCGACGGGCTCCTCAAGCAACACACCTTCCGGGGAACCCTCAAATAGACAGAGCCCCGGGCAGGCGTCCCGGGCCGCGGCCCGCCGATCGGCCGGCCGTGGGGAGCGGATAACCGATGAGCAGCCAATACGAGCCCAAGGCCCTCGAGGCCAAGTGGCAGGACCGGTGGGAGCGGCAGCGCGCGGCGGAGGTGGATCTCCGCCATGCCCGCAGCAAGTACTACATGCTGATGATGTTCCCCTATCCGTCCGGGGACCGCCTGCACGTGGGCCATGGGCGCAACTACATCCTCGGCGACGCCCTGTACCGCTATCTGCGGATGAACGGCAAGAAGGCGCTCAACCCGATGGGCTGGGACGCCTTCGGCCTGCCGGCGGAGAACGCGGCCATCCAGCGGGGCGTCCATCCGCGCGACTGGACCTTCGCCAACATCAAGGTCATGAAGGAGCAGTTCCGGCGCTGGGGCATCCTCTTCGACTGGACCAAGGAGATCGCCTCCTGCACGCCGGAGTACTACCGCTGGAACCAGTGGCTCTTCCTCCACATGTTCGAGAAGGGGCTGGCCTACAAGAAGGAGGCCCCGGTCAACTGGTGCCCGAGCTGCCGCACGGTGCTCGCCAACGAGCAGGTGGTGGACGGCGAATGCGAGCGCTGCGGCACGCCGGTGGTGCAGCGCGACCTGGAGCAGTGGTTCTTCCGCATCACCGACTACGCCGACCGCCTGCTCGCCGGCCTCGACGGTCTCGAGGGGTGGCCCGAGAAGGTCAAGGTGATGCAGCGCAACTGGATCGGGCGCTCCGAGGGGGCCGAGATCGACTTCGCCATCCCGGCGTTCAAAGAGTCCGTGACGGTCTTCACCACCCGGCCGGACACGATCCACGGTGCCACGTTCCTGGTCCTCGCGCCCGAGCACCCGCTGGTCGCCCGCCTGATCGCCCGGCACCCCCGGCGCTCCGAGCTGGAGGGCTGGATCGACTACGTGCGCAACACGCCGCGCATCCAGCGCGAGGGGGAGACGACTCCCAAGGACGGGCGCGACACCGGCGCGAAGGCGGTCAACCCGGCCACCGGCGACCGCATCCCGATCTGGATCGCCAACTACGTGCTGCCCGACTACGGGAGGGGCGCGATCATGGCCGTGCCGGCGCACGATGCCCGCGATCTCGCCTTCGCCCGGCAGGAGGGGCTCCCGGTCCGCCTGGTCTACCACCCGGAGGGGGTGGCCGACGCAGCCGGCCTGCGCGAGCCGGTCCTCCACGAAGGGGTGATCCGCAACGCGCCTCCGTTCGACGGCCTGGCCAGCGGGCCGGAGACGATCCGCAAGTTCGTCGAGTGGCTGGAGGAGAAGGGGATCGGCCGCGCGAAGGTCACCTACCGGCTGCGCGACTGGCTCATCTCGCGCCAGCGCTACTGGGGCACTCCCATCCCCATCGTCTACTGCGAAGCCTGCGGCACCGTGCCGGTGCCGGACGACCAGCTCCCGGTGGAGCTGCCGTACGACGTGGAATTCACCGGCCGCGAGGGGAACCCTCTGTCGCGCCACCCGACGTTCGCGGAGACGAAATGCCCGCGCTGCGGGAAGCCCGCCCGGCGCGAGACCGACACCATGGACACGTTCATGGACAGCTCCTGGTATTACCTGCGGTTTCTCTCGCCGCGCGACGAGACGCGCATGTTCGATCCGGAGCTGGTGGACAAGTGGGCGCCGGTCGACCAGTACATCGGCGGGGTGGAGCACGCGATCCTCCACCTGCTGTACGCCCGCTTCATCTGCCGGGTGCTCCACGATTTCGGTCTGGTGGGCTTCGAGGAGCCGTTCAAGAACCTGTTCAACCAGGGGATGATCACCCGCTACTCGGAGAAATCGGGCCGGGTGGAGAAGATGTCGAAGTCGCGGGGGAACACGGTCTCGCCGGACGAGCTCATCGAGCAGATGGGCGCGGACACCGAGCGGGTCTACACTCTGTTCATCGGCCCGCCGGAGAAGGAGGCGGACTGGAGCGACGAGGCGGTCAGCGGCGCCTGGCGCTTCCTCCAGCGGGTCTGGCGGATCGGCGAGCGCCTGTCCGATACGCCGCCCACCGCGCCGGCGGACGCCAATCTGGAGCGGGAGCGGCACGCGACCATCCAGCGGGTGACGCACAGCTTCGAGAGCTTCCACTTCAATACGGCGGTGGCCGCGCTCATGGAGCTGTCGAACGCGCTGTCGCGGGCGATCGAGGAGAAGACCGCGTCACGGCTGCGCTGCGAGGAGACGTTCGATACGCTGTTGCAGCTCCTGCATCCCATGGCGCCGCACATGACGGCGGAGCTGTGGGAGCGGCGGGACCACGTGGAGGACATCCTCGACACGGACTGGCCGCAGCACGACGAGACCAAGCTGCGCCGCGCCCGTCTCGAGCTGGTCGTGCAGGTGGACGGCAAGCTGCGCGACCGGGTGGAGGTGGAGGCGGGGGCGAGCGACAAGGAGATCCGCGAGGCGGCCCTGGCGAGCCCCAAGGTGCAGGAGCACATGGGAGGCCGCGACCTGGCCAAGGCCGTGGTCGTCCCCGGCCGTTTGATCAATCTGGTGACCCGGAGGTCCGCATGACTGCGAGATGGTATTCCGGCGCCCTGCTGGGCGTCTTCCTGCTGGTTCTGAGCGGCTGTGGGTACGCGCTGGTGGGGCGGGGGAGCAACCTGCCGGCCGACATCAAGAGCGTCTACATCCGGCCGCTGGAGAACCGGACGCCCCGCTCGCAGGTCGAGCAGGCGCTGACGCGGGCGATCGCCGAGGAGATGGTGCGGCGGCAGCGCTTCTCGATCCTGGGAGCGCCCGAGGGAGCCGATGCCGAGCTGTCGGGAGCTGTGGTCTTCTTCGGAGCCACGCCGGTGACCTTCGACCCGAGCGGCCGGGCCACCGAGTACGAGATCTCCTTGACCGCCCAGATCGCCTTCAAGCGGACCGGGCAGGACCAGCCGATCTGGAGCAACGACCGCTACACCTTCCGCGAGACCTATCCGATCCAGGCCACGAACCAGAACTACGTGGACCTGGAAGACGACGCCATCGAGCGCGCCTCGGAGCGCTTCGCGGAGACGATGGTCAGCGATCTGCTGGAAGGATTCTGAGGCCCTCACCCCCGGCCCCTCTCCCGCAAGCGGGCGAGGGGTGAAAAGCAAAGGCAGGGGTGGTCTGGAAGAGTGAATTCGCTGTGCTCCCCTCTCCCGCTCGCGGGAGAGGGGCCGGGGGTGAGGGCCCCCAGGGTCGCGACCCTTTACAGGCTGGCGACCTTCTGCGCCAGGCGGGACTTGTACCGGTCCGCGGCGTTGCCATGGATGACGCCCTTCTGTGCGGTCTTGTCGATGATGGAGAGCGTCTCGGGCAGGAGCTGCTTCGCGGTCTCGGCATCACCGCTCGCCACGGCAGTCCGCAGCTTCTTGATCGCGGTGCGCAGGCGCGAACGGCTGCCCCGGTTGCGCAGCCGGCGCTGCTCGTTCTGACGATTCCTCTTCTCAGCGGACTTGGTATTGGCCATAACCTGTCGATCTCTCTCCGAGGTGGTCTTGTCTAAAGGGGGTACAAAGATGCCGCGCCGGAGTGCGGCAAAGCTTTATAGCATTCGTGGCTAGCCGGCGTCAACCCCGAGCTCGCGCAGGCGCTGCCGGGCCAGGTTCGCCTCGTCGCTCGTCGGGTACTGGCGGACGACCTGCCGGAGCTGGGTCACCCCCTGCGAGCGGTCGCCGAGCTCGATCAGCGCGTAGCCCTTCTTGAGCAGAGCGCCCGCCGACTTGTCGCTGCGCGGATAGCGGGAGAGCACCTCCTCGAACTGGTCGATCGCCTGGCGATAGCGCCGCTGCCGGTAGTAGCACTCGCCGATCCAGTAGGTGGCGTTGTCTGCCAGGTCGGTGCCCGGGAAGTTCTTCAGATACTCCTCGAACCCCTGCTGGGCCAGGTCGTACTTGCCGCGCAGGTAGTCGTTGTACGCGGAGTTGTAGAGGCTCTGGGGATCGGCCGCGGGGCCGGCAGGCCGCGCCGGCGCCGGGGGAGGCTGCGTGGTCCCGGGCTCGCCGCCCGGGCCGTTCGCCGGGTCCAGGGGCGCCGGCGCCGCCTGGGCCGGCTGCGAACGGAAGGCCTTCAGCTCCTGGTTGGTCGAGGCGATCTGCTGCGAGAGCTGGGCGAGCCGGTAGTTGGTGTCCTCCAGCTTGGCCTGCAGCTCGTCGATCTGGCTCGACAGGTCCTGCAGCTTGACCTGCATGTCAGCCTCGGTCTTGAGCAGCGAGCCCATCTGCTGGTCGACCGAGGTCCCCAGATCCGCCATCTCCTGCTTGCTGGGCGCCTGCCTCTGGAGCTGGAGCATCTGCCGCTGGATGTCGGAGAGCTGGGACTGGAGGCCCTCGATGTCCTGGGGACTGACACACCCCGCGGCGGCGAGGGCCGCCGCGAGGCATCCGATGCAGGCAACGTGACGAAGGCTGCGGAGGTGGCGCATGCTGGTCCGCCGCATCATCAGCCGACGTTCGCCCGTCCGGTGATGACCATGTGGCCCCGGCGGTTCTGCGACCAGCAGCTCTCGTCGACCTCGGTGCAGACCGGCCGCTCCTCACCGTAGCTCAGGGTGCGCAGGCGGCTCGCGTCCACTCCCAGCGACGTGAGGTAGTCACGCACCGCGTTGGCGCGCCGGTCCCCCAGGGCCAGGTTGTACTCGTTGGTGCCCCGCTCGTCCGCGTGCCCCTCGATGGTGACGAGGAGCTGCGTGGCCTTGAGCAGGTCGGCGTTGCGCGCCAGCTTCGCCCGCGTGTCGTCCGAGAGCGACGCCTCGTCGTAATTGAAATACACGTCCGGACTGAAGCCGCGGCGCTGCAGCTCCTGGTTGACCACCTGCAGGTCCGACGAGGCCAGGGGATCGACCTCCTGCTGGTCCTGCGGCGGCGTCATCGGGGTCTGCGGCTCCACCTCCTGGGTCGTCGGCGGGGGCGCCACGGTCGTGGTGTCCACGTCGAGGTCCTGCGCCGGGGTCGCCGGCTTCTTCTTGGGGCATCCGTACAGTACGGTCAACAGAACCGGTGCCATGATCCAGACCATCCACTTGCGGTTCATGCTCGCTATCTCCTCAGATCTGATACGACGTGTCCAACAACTGGAAAAAGAACTTCTCGGACCCTCATGGTATCACCGCTCCGCCGGGAGACGCGACCAATCCGGCATGTCGTTGTTTCCCTCTCTCGTCAACGGCCGCGCGTTGCCCCCGTCCAGATCCATCACGTAGAGCTGCTTGGTGCCGCTGCGGCGCGACACGTAGACGATCTTGCGGCCGTCCGGCGAGAAGGTCGGCGACTCGTTTTCGCCCGCCCCGGAGGTCAGGATCTGGGTCCCGAGCGTCACCACGTTGGTCACGGCGATCTGGAAGCGGCCGCCGCGCCGGCTGGTGTACGCGATCAGGTCGCCCGTCGGGCTCCAGGCGGCGCCGTCGTTGTAGTCCCCCTCGAAGGTCAGCCGTCGCTGGTTCGATCCCTCTTCGTCCATCAGATAGAGATGGGGGTTGCCGGCGCGGCCGGAGGTGAAGGCGATCTGGCCGCCCGAGGGGCTCCAGGCCGGGTTGGTGTCGATCGCGCCTGAATGGGTCAGCCGCCGCAGGCTGCCGCCGCCGCGGCCGGTCGAGAAGATCTCCACGTTCCCGTCCACCGAGCGGGCGAAAGCCACGCGCTGGCCGTCCGGCGAGAAGGTCGGCGTCGTATTGAGCGAGCCGGAATTCACGATAGGCTGCTTGCGGCCGCTCGCCAGCTCGGCCAGGTAGATCCCCGGCGGGCCGTTGAAGAACGAGGTGTAGGCCAGCGACTCGTTGTCCGGCGACCAGGAGGGCGACATCGAGGTCGAGCGGTGGCCGGTGATCCGCCGCTGGTTCTGGCCGTCGTAGTCCATCACCCAGATCTCTTTCTGCCCGGTGCGGTCGCTGGTGAAGGCGATGCTCGAAAGCGAGACCCCCCGTTTGCCGGTGAGGAAGAGGATCACCTCGTCGGCGAAGGTGTGGCCGACCCGCCGCGCAACCGGAAACGCGCCGCGGTATCGTTTGGCGAGGATGGCCTGGCCGCTCGCCACGTCGAAGAGGCGTCCCTCGAAGACGATCTTGTCCGCCTCGGCGCGCAGGTCGCCGATCAGCAGCGTCTCGACGCCGGTCGTGCGGTAGGCCTCCAGGTCGCGGGCGAAGTCGCCGGTGAGCTGCAGACCCTGGAAGGCCTCGGGACCGCTGATCTGGAAATACCCCGAATTCTGCAGGTCCTGCCGCACCACCTGCTCCAGCTCCTGCGCCGCCTGGGCCGCGCCGCCCGACAGGGCGCTCAGCCGGCGGAAAGGGGGGATTCCCAGCTTGATCGGCTTCTGGCCCTTCTGGTCGAGCACGATCGTGACGTTCGGCGGCTGGTCTTCCTGAGGCTGGGACGGCGGCGCGGCGGGAGGTTCCTGGGCGAAGATGCGGGGGAGCATGAGCCCCACGCCGAGCAGGACGACGGCGACGGCGAGATGGGTGGCTCTCGATCTCATGAGTCCTCTTCAATAGACGATCAGGTTGACCCCGAGAGAGTCGTTCTTGTAGCCCCGGGGAAGAGGGGGAAACGGAGCGGCGCTCTGCACGGCCCGCAGAGCCGCGAAGTCGAACGAATTGTACCCCGACGACTCGGCCACGCGCAGATCGGTGATCGAGCCGTCCTTCTCGATCTGGAAGTGGACGACGGCCTTGACCTCGCCCATGTTCGGGCGCTGCCATTGCGCATCGATCAGCGAGAGCAGGCGGTCCAGGTAGTAGCCGTAGGTGAACTCCGGGTTGTCGACGCCGATCCGGGAGCCGAACGCCGTGGTGCCGAGCGGGCTCCCCTCCGCCCCGCCGCGCCGGCCGAGCTGGTCGCCGGTCTCTCCGGGAGCGACGCCCGGCCGCGTGTCCGGGGCGGGTTTCTGCTCCTGCGGCTTGGGCTCGGGCTTCTTGGGCTCTTCTTTCTTCGGCAGCACGGGGACGTCGTCCGCCGGCTCGGGCGGCGGCGCGACCTCCTCCGGCTCTTCCTGCTTGGGCGGCTCCGGCTCAGGCTCGGCGGCGGGGGGCGCCTCCTCCTGGACCGGCTTGCGCTTGGGCGGCGCCGGCCGGCGCACGCCGAGCGCCTGGGCCGGGATGACCTCGACCGGCACGAACTGGAGCGGCTCGGGTCGCGGCTGCAAGCGGGGAAGGATCAGGGCGAGGACGATCGCCAGGGCGTGCAGCAGGAACGCGGCTCCCAGGCTCGCGGCCGCGGGGCGGCGCGACGCGCGCCGGGCGCGCGCCGAGAGGACCCGATGCACCTCCTGGCTCACCTCAGCGCTTCTTCCCTTTGGGTTGATCGGTGACCATGCCGACGTGGACGATGCCGCCGCGATGGAGCACGTCGAGCACCTCGATGACCCGGCCGTAGGGCACCTCGCGGTCCCCCTTGAGGAACACCGAGTCGTCGCCGCGCGCCTCGGTCTGCGCCTTGACCTGGTCGACCAGGTCCTCGATCTCGATCGGCGTCTCGCGCAGGAAGATCTTGCCGCCGCGGTCGATCGAGAGGACCAGTGGGTCCTCCATCCGCATCGGGAGCGGGGCCGCCTGGGCGCGCGGCAGCGCCACCTCGATCCCCTGGTGCAGCATGGGTGCGGCGATCATGAAGATGATCAGCAGCACCAGCATCACGTCCACCAGGGGGGTGACGTTGATGTCCGCCATCACCGGATCGTCGTCGCCGTCGCCGTTGCCGGAAGTGAAAGCCATCAGGTGAAGTTCCGCTCGGCCAGATTGAGGAACTCGAGGACGAAGTCGTCGAGGCGCATCCGCAGCCGGCGGATGCGCTGGCCGAAGTAGTTGTAGCCGATGAGCGCCGGGATCGCCGCCGCGAGGCCGGCCGCCGTGTTGATCAGGGCCTCGGCGATGCCGGGGGCCACCGCCACGATCGACGTGGAGCCGGACGTGCCGATGTCGCTGAACGACACCATGATCCCCCAGACCGTGCCGAACAGGCCGATGAACGGCGTCGCCGACGCCGTGGTTGCCAGGAACGGGGTCCAGCGGGTGATCCCCTGGAGCTCGACGCCGGCCGCCCGCTGCAGGGTGCGCTGGAGCGCGGGGAGCGAGGTGATGCGGTAGGCCTTGCGCTCGCCCGGCCGCTCCGGCTCCGGGGCGTTCTTGATCTGGCTGTCGATCTCGGCGTAGCCGGCCTGGAAGATGCCCACGAGAGGCGAGCTGGTCAGCTTGCCCGCCGTGGCGTTGACCTCGCTGAACCGCTGGCTGCGGTGGAACGCCTCGAGGAACTTCTCGCTCTGGCGGTCGGCTTTGTTGAGCTGCACGGCCTTGCCGATCATGATGGCCCAGGAAGCGAGAGAGAAGAGCACCAGCGTGGTGAGGATGACCTTCGCCATCGGGCCCGACTGCCAGAAGAAATCGAGCAGGCCCGGACCCCGATCGGGCCCCAGCTGGAAGAACAGAAAAGAGATCAAACCCATGCGCGCTCCCTCGGACTGTAACTCTGCCAAATTGGCCTCATCAACAACTCCCTTCGCCTGCGAAGCAAGCCTCGTGCCCGAGCGGACTTTTTCACGTCATCCGGGCTGCGAGCCTGCGGCCGGATCTTCGACGGCCGGCGGCGGAAGGATGACCTTGTGGCGGCGCAGGAACTCGTCGCGCGCCTGGCGCACCACTTCCAGGGCCTCTTCGATCGTGTCCACCCAGACCGCGATCTCCAGATCGCCGGGCGAAGCCAGGCCGCGGTTCACGATCTCGGCCTCGACCCAGCTCCGCAACCCCCGCCACATCGGCCCGACGAAGATGATGATCCGGTCGGAGAGCATCCGCACCTGCAGGAGCTGCCAGACCATCAGGGCCTCCAGGGTGGTGCCGATTCCGCCGTCCACCACGATGTAGGCGTGGGACAGGCGGATGAACTGGTGGAGGCGGGAGAAGAAGGTGGAGTGGTGGGCCACCTCGTCCAGAAACGGGTTCGGCTGCTCCTCGATGGGCAGGAGGATGGTCAGCCCGAACGAGCGCGTCTTGTGGCGATAGGCGCCATGCCGCGCCCCCTCGTTGGCCGCCCGCATCAACCCCGGACCTCCGCCGGTGACGATGTCGCACCCCATGAAGGACAGCTGGCGGGCGAGCTCGCGGACCCGGACATAGGTGGCGTCGTTCTCCTGAATGCGGCTCGATCCGAAGATGGCGACGCGGAAATAGCGTTTCTCGCCCGGCGCGGCGCGGTCCAGCCGGTGAATCAGCCAGTAGAGAAACAGGATCGCATGGTCGAAGCGCCGGAGCAGCCACGTCCTGAATTTGCGGCGCCGGCGCTGCCAGCGGGTCTCTCCGGGCGGGGCAGGCGGTTGGGGAAGGTTGACGCGGTGGACGGCGGACGTCATGGCAGGGGGATTGTACCCGGCCTGCACCTTGCTAAACTCTCCAGGACATGAGCCTGCTCGTCAGCGATGTGCGTTACGCGTCCCGCGTCCTCTGGAAGACCCCTGGATTCACCCTCGTTGCCCTGCTCACCCTGGCCCTGGCGATCGGCTCCAACACCGCGATCTTCAGCGTCATCAACGGCCTCCTCCTGCGTCCGCTGCCCTATCCGGAATCCGACAACTTGGTCCAGGTCCAGCGCGCCTTCCAGGGAGGCGAAAGCTCTACGGTCAACGTCCCCGAGTTTCTTTTCGTCCGCGACCACAACAGCGTCTTCTCTGGCGTGACCACCTACGACAACCTGGGTGCGGGCTTCAACCTTGTCGGCGACGGCGTGCCCGAGCGCCTCGTGGTCTCGCGGGTGAGCCAGCGGTTCTTCTCGGTCTTCGGCGTCCGGCCGCAGATCGGGCGCGATTTCCTGCCGGACGAGGACCGGCCCGGCGGCCCCAAGGTGGTGATCCTGAGCGACGGCCTGTGGCGGCGGCGCTTCGGCGGAGACCGCTCGCTGGTGGGCAAAACGCTCAACCTGAACGGCGAGAGCTATACCGTGGTCGGCGTCATGGCCCCGGGCTTCCGCTTTCCTCTCGCCGCGGAGCTGTGGACGCCGGTGGGCATCGATCCGGCCGACATGTCGAAAGCGAGCTATCTGGAGATCACCGGGCGGCTCAGGGACGGAGTGTCGTTCGCCAAGGCACAGGCGGAGATGAAGGTGCTCGCCCGCCAGTTCGGCGCGTCGCATCCGGATTTTGTGGGAGCCGACGAAACGATCCGGCTCAAGACTCTCCAGGACCGCCTCTATGGGCAACTGCGGCCGGCGCTGTTCGTTTTGCTCGGCGCGGTGGGTTGCGTGCTGCTCATCGCCTGCGTCAACGTCGGCAATCTGCAGCTCGCCCGGGCCGCGGCGCGGCGGCGGGAAGTGGCGATCCGCGCCGCGCTCGGCGCCCGCAGCTCGCGCATCTTTGCGCAGCTCATCACCGAGAGCGTGCTCCTCGCCCTGGCCGGCGGTGTTCTCGGGCTCTTTCTCGGCTGGGGGACCTTGAAACCGCTGCTTGCTTTGTCGCCTCTCGGCCGAGCGGGAGGACCCGCGGTGCAGGGCCTCTTGCCGCACATCGGCATCGATGGCAAGGTGCTCGCATTCACGTTCGGCATCTCCCTGATCTCCGGAGTTCTTTTCGGTCTCGTGCCGGCCTTGCAGGCGACGCGGGTCAATCTCCATGAGCCGCTCAAGGAAGGGACGAACAAATCGACCGGCGGACGCGCGATGCGGTTCGCCCGCCACCTGCTGGTGGTGAGCGAAGTCGCCTTGGCTCTGGTATTGGTCACCAGCTCGGCGCTCCTCCTCAAGAGTTTCGCGACCATCACCAATCGTGCGCCGGGCTTCCGTCCCGACCACGTTCTCTCGTTGAAGATCTCTCTCCCCGAGGCGCGCTATGGCAGGCCCGCCGCCCTCGATCAATACACCCGCCGAATCGCCGAACGGGTGCGGGTGTTGCCCGGTGTGAAGGCGGCCTCGGTGGCCACTTCGCTCCCCATGGAGCTCGGGCCGACCGTCCCGTTCGCCATCGAAGGCAAGTGGCTCGGCGGCAATAGCCAGGAAGGCATCGGCAGCGCCCAATACCGCGCCTCGACCGGCGGCTATTTCGAGACCCTGCGCATCCCCTTGGCCAGCGGCCGGTACTTGACCGACCGGGACGTCAGCAGCTCGGAGCCGGTGGCGGTGATCAACGAGACCGCCGCCAAGCAATTCTGGAAGGGAGAGAACCCTCTCGGCGCGCGCATCCGGATGGGAATGCCCATCGCGCCCGACCTCGCGGATCCGCAGCCACGCAGAATCGTGGGCATCGTCCAAGACGTCCGCGAGAGCGGCCTCGGCAACGACGTGCCACCGATCGTCTACGTGCCCATCGGCCAGGTCAATGCGGCGTTTACGGCGATGCTCGTCCGCCTGGTGCCGTTCTCGGTCATCGTGCAGACGGAGGGAGAGCCGACCGAGCGGACGGCGGCGGTGCGGCAGGCGATCTGGTCGATCGACGCGCAGCAGCCGATCTCCAATGTGGCGACCATGAGCGAGATCGTCATGCGCTCGCTCGGCTCGACCCGTTTCACCATGGTGCTGATGGGCGCCTTGGCGTTCCTCGCCCTGGTTCTCGCCGCGGTGGGGATCTACGGCGTGCTGTCCTACCTGGTCGACCAGCGCTCGCGGGAGATCAGTGTGCGCATGGCGCTGGGCGCGACCAGCCGGCGCGTCCTCCAGATGGTCGTGGGCCAGGGAATGGTCTCCGTCGGCATCGGCGTCGCGGCCGGCCTCGGCGGTGCCTATCTGTTCACCCGCCTCCTGCGCAGCCTGCTGGTGGGAGTGACCGTCCACGATCCTCTGACTTTCATCCTGGCGCCCATCATTCTCGCCGCCGTGGCGCTCATCGCCAGCTCCATCCCCGCCCGCCGCGCCAGCCTGCTCGATCCGGTGCTGGCGCTGCGCCGGGATTGAACGCTCTCGCGCTTGAGACGTGATCGGACATCAAAACGGGAGCGCTCGAAAGAGCGCTCCCGCGGTGGTTCAGCGCAGGATGGGAAGGCGGGCGCGGACCGGGGTCGCTGGATTGGCTGCGACGCGGAGGGGCTCGGCGAGCTCCGCCGCTCCGTAGCTCTCTCTGGCGATCAGGGGGCAGCGGAAGCAGACTTCCGCTCCCTCCTGGAGAAACCAGCGGCAGGCGTCTCGGATGGCGCACTCCGGGAGATCGTCGACCACCGAGGGGAGCTGCTCGATGATGCGGCTCGCGAGGCGGCAATCCGTCCCGTCGAAGTGCTGGCATGCACCGCCGGCACAGGGAGCTGCGAACCGGAAGACCTCTGTGGGGGCGACAGGTCCCGAGAGAGCGAGGAGCTCTTCGGTGACCGGCTGGGGTTGGTCAAGATAGGCGACTCGCGGCTGCTCAACACTGCCCAGGACCACGCCGAAGACGGCGCTGCCGGGCATCTCCGGCCGCGAGCTCGGACATTGGATCCGGGCGGGTGCCCGGGCGTGGTCCGCCGTCGCGGGCTGAAGTCGCGGAGCCATTGTGCCGGCCTCGGATCAGTCGTTGGGAAGGAACCCCACAATGGGTGTCAATTCGGCGGTGCCCTGGGGTCTGTTCTCCTGATCCTTGACAGCGCGGTTGATCGCCGTTGGCATGGCCGCTACGAGCTGATCGACAGTGATTTTCTTTGACTTGGACATGGAAACACCTCCAGTCAACGGTATGCCGACGCCATTGTCGCACACCTTTTGAGAGCCCCTATCATAGAGCGTTCCTGCCGAAGAATCCAGCCGTCGGCGATCCGGAACCAGGGCTCCGTCATGTACCCTCCTGAGGAGTTGATTTTCCAGAGAGATAGCTAGCAGTCTGGCTTTTCCGTCCGGAATCTGGTATTCCTTTACGGCGAAATGTGTCGGCCGACGGAGTCTCCA
>Ga0126309_10000019_pt1 | contig 53230 bp, 55 predicted proteins | sample Plot56_FD_92541 | JGI IMG/M metagenome (GOLD analysis project Ga0126309, IMG submission 92541) | Serpentine soil microbial communities from UC McLaughlin Reserve, CA, USA - Plot56 | ecosystem: Environmental > Terrestrial > Soil > Grasslands | place: USA: UC McLaughlin Reserve, Lake County...
CCGCATCTCGATCGCCTGGATGATCTTGGTCAGCAGCTCGCCGGCCGGCCCGACGAAGGGCAGCCCCTGCCGGTCCTCTTCCGCCCCCGGTCCTTCGCCGATGAGCATCAGATCGGCGTTCGGGTTTCCGGAGCCGAAGACGACGTTCTTCCGCCCCTCGGCGAGACGGCACCGCGTGCAGGAGGCGACCGTCGCGGCCAGACCCTCCAGTTCGGCGAGCCGCGCCGGGGACCCGGGAGACAGCGTCGGAGCCGGTGGCTGCCGCGGCGGCCTCTGCATTGTCGGAGCCGCCGTCGCGGTCGCGCCGCGGGAAGGACGTGGATCGGGCTGCTTCAGGTAGACGTCGCCGTACCCGATCTCGCTCAGGTAGGACAGGATCTCGGAGATAGGGGTCGGAACGGAGCGGCTCACTGACGAAGTGTACCCCCGAACAGGTCGAGGAGGGCGCCTGCCAGCTCGGATTTCGACTGCCGCGGGAAGAACACGGGATCGCCCTCGCGGCGGAAGACGATCACCTCGTTGGCGTCGCTGTCGAAGGCGATGTCCTTGCGCGACACGTCGTTGGCGGCGAGGAAGTCCACGCCCTTGCGCGCCATCTTGGCCCGGGCGTTCGCCTCCAGGTCTCCGGTCTCGGCGGCGAAGCCCGCGAGGATGGCCCTCGGCGCCACGGCCCGCAGCCCCGCCAGGATGTCCGGATTGGGCTCCAGCTCGATCGCGGGGAGGCCGCGATCGCGCTTGATCTTCGTAGACGCGGGGCGGCTCGGCCGGAAGTCGGCGACCGCCGCCGTCATGATCACCAAGTCGGCCGCCCGGACCACCCGGTGGAGGGTCTCCTCCATCTCCCGCGCCGTGGTCACGTTGATCCGCTCGACGCCGGGCGGGGTCGGCTGATGGACCGGACCCGCCACGAGCACGACCCGCGCGCCGCGCCGCGCCGCCTCGTCCGCCAGGGCAAACCCCATCTTGCCGCTCGAGCGGTTGCCGAGGAAGCGCACGGGATCGACCGGCTCGAACGTGGGGCCGGCGGTGACCACCACCGTGCGGCCGGCGAGCGGTCCCGGCAGGGCCGCCTCGTCCACGGCGGCCGCGATCGCCTCGGGGTCCGCCATCCGCCCCATCCCCACCTCGCCGGAGGCGAGCGGCCCCTCGACAGGGCCGACGAACCGCACGCCGCGGCGGCGCAGGGTCTCCACGTTCTCCCGCACGGACGGCTGCCCCCACATGATCGAGTGCATGGCGGGCGCGACCAGGACCGGGCCGGAAAACGCCAGAGCGGTGGTGGTGAGGAAGTCGTCCGCGAGCCCGAGAGCCAGGCGGCCGAGCACATGCGCGGTGGCGGGGGCGACGCACAGGACGTCGGCCCAGGCGGCGGCCGTGATGTGGGCCTCCTCGCCGCTGCCGGTCGCGGTCAGGTACTCCTCCTGCCAGACCGCCTGGCCGGTGAGCACTTCGAGAGTCAGGGGGGAAACGAAGGACGCGGCGCTCCGCGTCAAGGCGCAGCGCACCTCATGGCCGCGCCCGCGCAGGCGCCGCACGATCTCAGCCGACTTGTAGGCGGCGATGCCGCCGGTCACCCCGAGGAGAACGCGCAGGCTGCGGCTCATGGCTCAGGATGCCGGCGGCTCGATCTGGTGAGAATTGAACGGGCTTCGCGGCGCTCAGTGCACGCCCGAAGCGACCGGCTCCTCTTCGCTCTTGGCCTCCTCCGCCGGGGGCTCCTCTTGCGGGGGCGGGCCGTAGCCCCAATCCACGAGCTTGTGCGCGATCTCGTCCATGGCGACGCGGACCGACTTCTTCTTGCCGGCTTCCACCTTGGGACGGGCGCCGCGCATGATCTGCTCGGCGCGGGTCGCGGCGAGCAGGACGAGACGGAACTTGCTGTCGATGACGGGGGGCTGCTTTCCATCCATCTTGGGACATTCTCCTTGGGCGGCAGACGTCCGATGCCGCCGGGTGGACGTGGCTAAGGGGGGGTACCCCGATCCTTGAAGTCTTTGAGGATCTCTTGAATCCGGCTCAGCATGCGCTCCCGCCGGTGACGCTTCTCCAGGATGATGGCGGCCAAAGCTTCGCTCGCCCGAGAAGCGTCGTCATTGATGATAACATACCCGTACCGCTCGTAATGCTCGATCTCAGAGAGAGATACGGCCAAGCGCCGGGCGATGCGCTCTTCGTCGTCGAGGCCGCGGCTGTTCAGGCGCTGCCGCAGGGCGGCGTAGCTCGGCGGCATGACGAAGACGCTGTGCGCCTCCGGCATGCGCGCCAGCACCTGCTCGGCCCCCTGGACGTCGATGTCCAGAAGGACGTCGATCCCCCGCTCCAGCCGCGGGACCACCTCGTCGCGCGACGTCCCATAGAAGTGGTCATGGACCTGGGCCCATTCCAGGAACCGGTCCGCCGCGATCATGTCGAGGAAGCTGGCGTGGTCGATGAAGTGGTAGTCCGTGCCGTCGACCTCTCCCTGGCGCGGCTTGCGGGTGGTGTGGCTGACCGAGAACTCGATGCCCCCGAAGCGGGCGAACCCTCCGTTGAGGAGGCTCTGGATGAGGGTCGTCTTGCCCGCGCCCGAAGGCGCGGAAAGGATGAAGAGCTCGCCGCGATGCATGCACGCTCCAGGAGGGGGCTCGGGAAACCCGAGCGGTGGATGGTAGCACAGGAAGCCCTCACCCCCGGCCCCTCTCCCGCGAGCGGGAGAGGGGTGTAGGTTAGTCAGTCCTCGGCATTTCGAGCTTGCGCGAGCTAACCCTCTCCCCTCTCCCGCTTGCGGGAGAGGGGCCGGGGGTGAGGGCTCACTCCACGTTCTGTACCTGCTCCCGGATCTGCTCGCACAGCACCTTGGCGTCGAGCACGGCGCGGGTCATTTCGGCATTGCGGCATTTGGCGCCGAGGGTGTTGAGCTCGCGGAAGATCTCCTGGGTCAGGAAATCGAGGCGCTTGCCGCCCGGGCCGGGCTCGCGCGCCACGGAGCGGAAGTGGTCGAGGTGCGAGCGCAGGCGGTCGATCTCTTCGCTGACGTCGCTGCGGTCGACGAGGAGCGCCGCCTCCTGGGCGACGCGTCCCTCGTCGATGGCCTGCCCACTCAGGAGCTCTCCCAGGCGACGGCTCAGGGAGGTGGCGAGCTCGTCGCGCACCGGCCCGCGCAAGGCGTCGAGCTTGGCCACCACCTCGTCCAGGCTCCGCAGCTTCTCTTCGAGCACCGCGGCGAGGCTCGCCCCCTCGGTCTCGCGGCTCGCGACGAGCTGAGCCACGGCTTCGCGGGTGATGCGGACGAGGAGGTCATGGTCCTCCGCCTCCCACTGCTCCGAGGCCAGCTCCACGCGGAACGCCTCGGGAATGCGCAGGAGGTCGCCCGCGGCGAGCCCGGTGGCCACGAGCCCGTCCGCAACGAGCTGATGGGTGGCCGCGTGCGCCGCCCGCACGATCCCGAGGTGGACGTGGACGTCGGCGCGCCGCTCGACCAGCGGCCGGGCCTCGACCCGCGCCTCGATCCGTCCGCGGGAGATCTCCCGCGAGATCAGGTCGCGCACCGCCGCCTCGCTGGTCCGCAGCTCGTCGCCTACCCGCAACTGAAGATCGAGAAACCGGTGATTGACCGCCTTCAGGCTCACCGACACCGCATGGCGGGCATTCTCCCCCGCCGCCTCACCATACCCGGTCATGCTACGCATCGTTGTCTCCCCTCGTCTCTGCGGTGCCAGGATGTCCCGCCAGCCGCTCCGCCTCCGCCTCCGCCGCGTCCAACCGCCGCTTCAGCTCGTTTGCCGCTTCCATGAGATCGCCCCGGCGGTCCACCCGCAACGGCTCTCCATACAGGAAGTGCACCGTGGAGAGCGGAAGGGGGACGACGAAGCGGTCCCAGGACTTGAGGCGGCGGCGGCGCGTGGCGGCCAGGGCCACCGGCCAGACCGGCCAGCCGGTCGCCGCGGCGGCCAGGATCACTCCCGGCTGCACCACGCCCGATGGACCGCGCGGACCGTCCGGCGTGAAGGCGACGTCGTATCCCTCCCCTGCCTTGCGCAGGAGCGACCGCAGCCCGACAGCGCCTCCGCGGCTGCTCGAGCCGCGGCTCGCGTCGATCCCGAAGCGCGCAACCGTGCGGGCGATCAGCTCGCCGTCCCGGCTCTGGCTCACCAGCACCGAGATGCGGCGGCCACGGTAGGAGTATGGCATCAGGAGGAGATGACGGTGCCAGAAAGCGAGGATGAAGTGCTCGCCGCGCCGCTCCTCGTCCCGCAACGCGGCGTCGCCGTGGTGGCGCAGCCGCACCGTCGCGCGCAGCCCACGGATGAACCCGGCCGCGACACCCGAGAGAAGCCCCAGGCGCCAGTCCACCGTCAAACCCGGAACTGGAGATCGAACAGCTTCTTGTACGCCCCGGCCTTCACCATGAGCTGGGCGTGCGAGCCCTCCTCGACGATCCGCCCCGCCTCCATCACCACGATGCGGTCCGCCTTGGTGACGGTCGACAGGCGATGCGCGATGACCAGGGTGGTCCGCCCCTGCATCAGGTTGTACAGCGCCTTCTGGACCAGGGATTCGGACTGCGTGTCGAGGTGCGAGGTCGCCTCGTCGAGGATCAGGATGGGCGCGTTTTTGAGCAGGGCGCGGGCGATCGCCAGCCGCTGCCGCTGGCCGCCGGAGAGGCGCAGACCCGATTCGCCGATCACCGTGTCGTAGCCGTTGGGGAGCTCCATGATGAACTCGTCGGCGTACGCCGCGGCGGCGGCCTCGCGCACCCGCTCCAGCGGCAGGTCCGACCGGCCGTAGGCGATGTTCGCGCGGATCGAGTCGTTGAACAGCAGCGTGTCCTGCGTCACCACGCCGATCAACGACCGCAGGCTCTTCAGGGTCAGATCGCGGATGTCCGTGCCGTCGATCGTCAGCCGGCCGCCGGTCGGGTCGAAGAAGCGCGGCAGGAGGTTGACCATGGTCGACTTGCCGGCGCCCGAGGGGCCGACCAGCGCCACGATCTCGCCCGCGCGGATCGCCAGGCTCACGTCGCGCAGCACCGCCCGTTCCTCGCCATAGGAGAACGAGACCGCCTCGTAGCGGACCCCTTCGCGCACCGTGTCGATCGTCCGCGCGGCCGGCGCCTCCTGGATGTCGTTCGGCACCTCCATCAGGCGCGACACCCGCTGCCCGGCGGCCGTGGCTTCCTGCAGGATCAGGTTGACCTTGTTCAGCTTGCGGATCGGGTCGTAGATCATCAGCAGGACGATCATGAACTGGATCAGCGCCTCCGACTTCAGGTCGTTCGACCGGATGGCGCGGCCGGCGTAGATCAGCAGCACCGCCGACCCGATCACCGCCAGCGACTCGACGACCGGCCCGGAGGCATGCGACAGCATCTGCGCCCAGAGGTTCACCCGCATGTGCCGCCGCGTGGCCTCGCGGAAACGGTCGAGCTCGAACGTCTCCATGCCGAACGCCTTGACCACCCGGTGGCCGCGGATGCCCTCGGTCATCAGGCTCGCCAGGTCGGCCATCCGCTCCTGGCTGCGGTGGGTCGTGCGGCGCATCCCCTTGCCGAAGCGGACGATCGGATAGACCAGCACCGGCGCCACCACCAGCGAGATCACGGCCAGCTTGAAATGGATCGACAGCAGCAGCACGATCAGGAAGAGCAGGGTGATCGACTGCTGGAAGAGGTCGAGCAGCCGGTTCGACACGGCGTTCTGCATCAGCGCCACGTCGTTGATGACGCGGGCGACCAGCTCTCCCGACGGGTGCTCGCCGTGGAAGCGGCTCGACTGGCCGAGGATGTTCCGGTACAGGTCGTTGCGGATGTCGGTCGTCACGCCCAGGCCGATGTTCTGGAAGGCGTAGCCCGAAACGAAGTCGGCCAGGGAGCGCAGCAGGAAGACGATGACGAAGAGCAGGGGGACGAAGTAGACGACCTCGTCCGGCTCCACCCCCAGCCGCCGTTTGAGCGACGTGTAGGTCTCGTCGAACTGCCGCTGGAGATTGAACCGCCGCTTGAGGTCCTGGAGCACTCCCGGCTTTTCGGGTTTGGCCGGCTTGACCTCTGACCGCGGCGCGGCCGCGACGCCCGGCAGCGCGCCGATCGGGCTCGACGCCTGGTTCTTGGCCAGGAGGACCTCGCCGAAGATCGGCTGCAGCAGAGCTCCCGTCGCCGCCTGCGCGGACGCGTAGACCACGATGCCGACCGCCGCCAGCATCGCCCAGCCCGTGTAGCGCCGCAGGTACCGCCAGAAGAAGTCGCGCATCTTCACGCTGCGATCTCCCGCAGGAAGTCCGCCACCGCTTGGGCCGCGCGCCGGCTGGCGCCTCCCTCTCCCAGGCGGGTCCGCAGCTCGGCCAGAGCGGTCCGGATCCGCTCCCGCTCGAAATCGTCGGTGAGGATCTGCTCGGCCTCGGCGGCGATCTGCTCCGGGCTCGCGTTGCCCTGGAGCAGCTCGGGGATCACCTTGCGCCCGAGGACCAGGTTGACCAGGCTGACGTACGGCAGGCGCACCAGCAGGCGGGCCAGCATCCAGGTCCAGCGGCCGAGGCGGTAGAGCATGATCATGGGCGTGCCCAGGAGCCCCACCTCCAGGGTCGCCGTACCGGACGCGCAGAGGGCGAGATGCGAGTCGGCGATCGAGCCGAACCGGTTCTCGGAGACGATGCGCACGGGCAGACCCGAAAGCTCGATCTCCTCTTCCAGCAGATCGCGGGGGATCGACGGCGCCTGGATGAGACGCGCCTCCACGGGGAAGTCCTCGGCGAGCCGGCGCACCCCTTCCAGCATGACCGGCAGCAGGGCCTCGACCTCGCTGATCCGCGAGCCCGGCAGGAGGGCCAGGCGGAACGGTCCGGAGTCCGCATCGGCGCGGTCCCAGACTCCGGCGAGGTGGGGCACCTCGTCCACCAGCGGATGCCCCACGTGGACCACCTTCACGCCGTAGCGCTGGTAGAAATCCACCTCGAAGGGGAACAGCACGAGCATCCGGTCCACGAGTTGGGCGATGTCCTTCACCCGGCCCTTGCGCCAGGCCCAGACCTGCGGGCTGATGTAGTAGAGGATCGGCACGCCGCGCTTCTTGAGCTCCCGGGCGAGACGGAGATTGAAGTCCGGAAAGTCGATGAGCACCGCGGCCACCGGCTTGCGGCGCTCGACCTCCCGCAACAGCAGGTCGAAGATCTGGCGGGCGCGTTTGAGGATGCGCAGCACCTCGGTGATCCCCACCACCGAGATCTCGGCGCTGTGGGCCACCGGCTGGAGACCCGCGGCGCGCAGCTCGTCCCCGCCGAGGCCGAAGATCTCGAGATCGGGCTCCAGGCGGTGGAGCTCGGACACCAGCCGCGCGCCGTGGAGGTCCCCCGAAGCTTCGCCGGCGACGACCAGGAGTGGGCGGCGGCCCTTGGTCATGGAATCGGCGCCGGCGGCCCGGGCGGGAACGGGTACATCAGATACGCCACGAGCAGACCGCCGCCGACCATGCCGAGGAAAAGCTGCAGGAAGAGCTTGATCTGCTCTTTCCGCTCACGCCGCCAGAGCAGCGTGAAAAAGAGGCTGACGATCAACGCGTAGGCCGTCATCAGGAGGAAGTGGCTCACGGATCAGTCCTTCTTGCCGCGCGCGATGTCCCACGCGTCGAGCACCAGCAGCAGGTTCATCAGACCGCCGGTGAGCAGGAACGCGGTCCCGTACTCGTAGCCGGGAGCCACGATGTCTCCCGCGTAGCCAAAGGCGGAGCGGAGGAGGAAATACGGAAGTCCCATGCCCATGGCGCCGAACGTGGCCAGGACCGAGAGAGGCTGGTTCGCCAGCGGGCGGTACAGGTTGCCCTGGAGCGCGCAGCCGATCCAGATGCAGGCGAGGATCAAAAGGAAGAAGGCGAGACCGCGCCGCCAGCGCCTCACATAGATGTGCCCGAGCCCCGGGATCAGCCAGGCGAGGACTCCGGCGAGATAGGGGTTTCCGGCCGGCGGACGGACCACCGGGACGGGCGCTGTCGGTGCGGGAATGGAGTCGGCGGGGTCCGCCACTCAGCCCTCCTCTTCGGCGAAGAGCGCGCGCAGGCGCTCCCGGGTCTTGCGCAGGTCTTCGGGCACCAGCCGGACCTCCGCCAGAACCGTCATGAAATTCGTGTCACCGGCCCAACGCGGGACCACGTGAAAATGAAAATGTCCGGGAACTCCCGCGCCCGCCGAGCGCCCCACGTTCATCCCGAGATTGAACCCGTCGGGCGTGTAGGCCCTGGCGAGGACCCGTTGCGTCCGGAGGACGAGCGGCCAGAACTCCGCGCACGCCTCCGCCGAGCTCTCGAAGGGAGTGCTCAGATGGTCGAGCGGCGCCACCATCAGATGGCCGCTGGAGTAGGGATGGAGGTTCAGCATCACCAGATGATGGCGCGCCACGTGGACGACCAATCGGTCCGCATCCTCCGGCTCCTGGGCGGCGGCACAGAAAAAGCACTCGGATTCCTGCGAGCTCCGAACGATGTACGAGTACCTCCAGGGAGTGAAGAGGATTTCCATCCGATGCGGTGCCGGGATCTTACAGCAGGCAGGCCCGCTAGTCCCCGTTCAGGAGCTCGCGCAACTCCTTGCCCGGCTTGAAATAGGGGATCCGCTTCGGCGGAACCTTGACCTTGTCGCCGGTCTTGGGATTGCGCCCGGTGCGGGCGCCCCGGTGGCGGATCCGGAAGCTGCCGAATCCCCGCAGCTCGATCTTCTCGCCCTCTTTGAGCGAGCTCACAATGCTGTCGAAGACCGTGTTGACGATGATCTCCGCGTGCTTCTTGGTGAGCTCCGTGGCACGGGCGACTTCCTCCACGAGCTCGGCCTTCGTCATGCCATCCTTGAAAGACACCGTCATCTCCCCACCCCTTTCGTGGTGGTGACAGGCCCTGGGCTCCCTCGCGGGAGCCAGGACCTGTCCCGGGTCAAGGGCTACTGGCCAGACTTCTTGGCGTTGGCGGCGGCTTCGAGCTCCGCGACCTCCTCTTCGGAGGGCTGAGTCACGCCACGCATCGACAGGCCGACCTTCTTCTCGTCCTCTTCGATGCGCAGGATGCGGCAGCGGACCCAGTCACCAACATGATAGAAATCCTCGAGACGAGTCCCGGCGACAAGCTCGATCTCGCTGATGTGGGCCAGCCCCTCGAGGCCGTTGTAGATGTCGATGAAGAGTCCGAAGTCGGTGACGTTCACCACCCGTCCGTCCAGGGTGTCACCCGGGCGGTGCGAGTCGGCGAAGTCCTCCCACTCGTTGGGCATGAATTCCTTGATCGACAGCGAGACGCGCTGGTTCTCGACGTCGATGTTGGTGATCCGCGCCCGCACCGTGTCCCCCTTCTTGAGGACCTCGCTGGGGTGCTTCACCCGCTTCGTCCAGCTCATGTCGGAGACGTGGATCAGACCGTCGATCCCTTCCGTGATCTCGACGAAGGCGCCGAACTCGGTCAGGTTGCGGACCTTGCCCTCGATGACGGAGCCCACCGGATGGGTGTCCTGGAGCTCCTCCCAGGGATTGCGCTCGGTCTGGCGCAGGGAGAGGCTGATGCGGCGCTGGTCCATGTCGAGCTCGGAGACGATCGCCTCGACCTCGTCGCCGACCTCCAGGACCTTGGCCGGATTGACGACCTTCTTGGTCCAGGACATCTCGGAGACGTGGATGAGACCCTCGACCCCTTCCTCGATCTCGACGAAGGCGCCGTAGTCGACCAGCGAGACCACCCGGCCGCGCACGCGCGAGCCGATCGGGTACTTCTTGTCGACCAGGGTCCACGGATCGTCGGACTTCTGCTTGTAGCCGAGCGAGACGCGTTCGGTCTCGGGGTCGAACTTCAAGACGACCACCTCGACCTCGTCACCCACCGTGAAGTGCTCCGAGGGGTGGTTGACCCGGCCCCAGGAGATGTCGGTGATGTGCAGCAGGCCGTCGATGCCGCCCAGGTCGATGAACACGCCGTAGTCGGTGATGTTCTTGACCACGCCCTTCAACCGGGCGCCCTCTTCGAGCCGCTTCAGGGTCTCGGCCTTCTTCTTGACCAGCTCGGTCTCGAGCACCGCCTTGCGGGACAGCACGATGTTGTTGCGCCGGCGGTCGAGGCTGATGACCTTGAACTCCAGCTCCTGGCCGCGGAGCGACTCCAGGTTCTTCACCGGCTTGATGTCGACGAGCGACCCCGGCAGGAACGCGCGCAGGCCCACGTCCACCGTCAGTCCGCCCTTGATGCGGTCGGTGACGCGCCCCTTGATGACCCGGCCTTCCTTGTAGGCCCTCTCCACCTCGGTCCAGCGGCGCATGCGCAGGGCTTTGGTATAGGACAGGAGGACGTGCCCCTCCTGATCTTCCGTCTTCTCGAGGAGGACGTCGATCGTGTCCCCCACATTGACCTGCACGTTTCCGTCACGGTCCGAGAACTCCTCGCGCGAGATGAGCCCCTCGGACTTGTAGCCCACGTCGACGATGACGGAGTTGGACGTGATTCCGATGATCCGTCCCGGCACGATCTCACCCTCGGTGAGATTGCGCATGCTCTCGTCGTACAGCTCGAGGAGTCGCCGATACTCCTCGGCGCCAACATTCTCCTCGTCGTCGGACTCGGCCGTCACCATCGGCAGGTCCTGTTCTTCAGTCGCCGGCATAAAAACGCGTTCCTCCTTGGCGTGGATTCAGGCTCGGTGGCCTGTGCTCCCCGCGTCCGCGGGGGCTTCGAGCTCTGAGGGAGTTTGGTAACTCTTTGAGAACTCGGGTCTTCGAGTATAGGGGGATGGAGTTGCGGGTGTCAAATCCGCGGCTGGGGAAGGCTGGAGTCCGCGAGAACAGCGGGCGTGCATCCTGCATCTCCTCACCCGCGAGGAGGTTTGGTTGTATGGAGACGACTGCGACTCAAGAGCGTTTGATGGCCCTCGCCGAAACAGCGTTCCTTCCTCTGGAGACACACGCCAGCCTCGAGGGCGACGGACATTACCAGATCCGCGTCCTCGATGGGAGTGAAGCCATTCACATCGAGGAGATGCCCGCCGCCGAGGTGCAGGACGAGAAGGATCTCGCCGGGTGGATCGAGCGGATGCGGGGACGGCTGGAGGAGATGGGGTACAAGCTGGAGCCGTGGGAGAGCCGGGCCGGGAGGTGACCGCCTCCCAGCCCCTCTATCGCCGGTTGGTTTTATTGCCGGTCGTCCAGGGCCGCGGCGGCGTTCCGCTGAAGCCCCTCCAGCTTCGCCCGCTTCATGGGGCTGCCGCGGAAGCGCTCCACGTACTCGTCCCTCCCCAGGCACAGGAGACCGGCGAGGTCGAGCTCGGCCCGCTGCGGCGGGATCTCCAGCTCGGGATGATGCGCCCCCGCGGGCGCGGTGTTCCAGGGGCAGGCCTCCTGGCAGATGTCGCAGCCGAACACCCAGCCGCCGAGAAGCTCGCGCACCGCGGGAGGAAAAGCTCCCCGGTGCTCGATCGTCCAGTAGCTGATGCACAGATTGCTGTCGAGCCGGTAGGGCTCGGGCAGCGCCCCGGTCGGGCACGCGTCGAGACAGCGTGTACAGCTTCCACACAGGTCGGCCAGGGGAACGTCCGGCGCCAGGTCCAGGGAGAGGAACAGCTCGCCCAGGAGGAACCACGATCCGGCGTCCGGATGCAGAAGCATCGTGTTCTTCCCCACCGCCCCGAGCCCCGCCCGCGCCGCCAGCTCGCGCTCCAGGACCGGACCGGTGTCCACATAGCGCCGGCTGACCAGCCCGGGGAACGCCTCGGCGATGCGAGCCTCCAGGAGAGTCAGCCGCTCCTGCATCACCTCGTGGTAGTCCGACCCGCGGGCATACCGGGCCACCCGCGGCCAGAGGTCGCCCGCCGGGTCCGGGATCTCCGCCCCTTCCTTATCTAGAAGCGGGGCGTATTGCAGAGCCACGCAGAGGACACTCCGCGTCCCCGGCCAGACCTTCTCCGGCTCCAGGCGCGCCTCGAGGCGCTTGGCGAACCAGTGCATCCCCGCCTGATCCCCCCGTTCCAGCCACCGCAGAAACGCCTCGCCATGCGCCGAAGGCTCCAGCCCCGCCACCCCCGCGCGGTCGAACCCCGCCTCCAGAGCCCAGGTCTTCAACATCTCGGCGGTCGCGCGGGGGTCCATGGCGGTAGGATAACGCTGACGCGGGATACCGCTATTTCGCGACAGGACCGAACGAGAGGGGCTCACGTGTATATCCGGAGAGTGAAGATTCGCAACGTCCGCGGCTTCAAAGAGCTTGATCTCGACTTCACACGGCCGGACGGAAGTCTTGCCGGATGGACGGTGCTTGCCGGGCGGAATGGGGCGGGGAAGAGCAGTATGCTTCGCCTGCTGGCGCTTACGGTCTACGGCACCGTCACGACGGCCCAGCTTCACGGAAACATTGGTGGCTGGCTGCGCGAAGGGTCGCGCAAAGGCAGCACCAGCGTGTCCTTGGCCCTCGACGGGAGCGAGGTCACAGGAACTGAGAGTCAGTCAACGGTCGACTGGAACGTGGAGTGGCTGGGCGAAAACTTCGACGGCTCACGCTTTGCGTATGACAAGGAACACCCCAGCAATGAAGTCCTCCGGCAGCGGGAACGTTACTTCCTTGCTGGCTATGGTCCTTACCGCCGGCTGATTGGATCCGCTGAAGGGGCTCAGAGCCTGATGGCCAGCGCGGGCCCCGTCGCTCGAGTCGTCACCTTGTTTCGCGAGGATGCCTCTCTCTTCGAAAGCGTGACCTGGCTTCGCGAGATTTACCTGCGCCGGCTTGAAAAAGGCCGGCCTTGGTTGAAGCTTGAGAACGCCGTTTCGGCCCTTTTGAACGACGGCCTCCTGCCCGATGGGGCTCAAGTCGAAAAGATCGACTCCGAGGCGCTCTGGATAAACCAGCACGGAGTACGCCTTCCTCTCACTGAGCTGAGTGATGGATACAGGACGACCGCAGCCCTTGTCATGGACATGATCCGTAATCTCTATCAGTGCTTTGGTGAGCTGCGGGTCCAGAAAGCCAAAGATGAAGAAGGAAACTACCTGCGCGTCCTCCATGAAGGTGTCGTCCTCATCGACGAGGTCGACCTCCACCTCCACCTCAGATGGCAGCAGCGGATCGGATTCTGGCTGAAGCGCCATTTCCCCAAGATCCAGTTCATCGTTGCCAGCCACAGTCCCTTCGTCTGCCAGGCTGCCGACCCTAAGGGTCTAATCCGGCTGCCAGCCCCCGGTGAAGACCGCCGGGTTGAGCACGTCTCCGAGGACCTCTACAACACGGTGGTCAATGGAAGGGTCGACGAGGTCGTCTTGACGGACCTCTTCGGTTTGGAAACTCCTTACTCCGCACAAGCCGAGCAGCTCCGGGAACGCGTCGCCGCGCTGGAAGCGCGCCTCCAGCGAGGCAAGGCCACCAAGGCTGAGGAAGAGGAGTTGGATCAACTGCAGGCCCGCCTGCCCCAAGCCGCGACCACAGCCGTTGAGCAGGTCCTTCGCCGCCTCATGTCCAACGTATGAGGCGCATCCAGCGGCTCCCCGTCAGCGCCAGGACTCTGGAGCTCCTGCGGAGGCGTACCCTTGCAGTGGTCACCGCGGCTGACCCGCGGGCCGAGGCGAGGCGGCTCTGGCGGCTCCGCAAGAACCGGGCATTCGCAGAGATCCGAAGGACTCTCGATCGGATGGCGACTGGCCGCAAGCGCTGTATGTACTGCGAGGACAGCGCAGGAACCGATCTCGAGCACTTCTGGCCGAGGGCGGTGTATCCCGAGCGCGCCTTCGCTTGGGAGAATCTCCTCCTTGGGTGCTCCCACTGCAACAGCAACGTCAAGAGACACCAGTTTCCTTTGGATGCATCAGGCCAGCCGTTGCTCCTCGATCCAACCCGGGACGAGCCCTTGGACCATCTGCTGTTCTCAGAAACGGGCCGTTATAAGCACAAGTCCCGGAAAGGAAAGACCAGCATCCAGGTCTTCGAGCTCAATCGAACGTTCCTCGCAGAGGGGCGGCGGGATGCCTGGATCGCAATCCCCGAGCTTTTGATCCGCTACGCGCAGCACAAGGCAGCGGGTCGATACGAGCAGGCCCGGGATGTGGAACAGGCCCTCCGCCGCTACCCCTTCTCGGGTGTTTTCGCGGCGTTCCTCCGCATCGCAAAGAGCAGAAGCCTCCGCCGCCGCCTCGTCACCCCCGAGTGCCGCGCCGTCCTCGCAGCCCACCCCGAGATCGCGACCTGGTTGTGACTCCCCCCAAGCCCCTCACCCGCCACGACCTCACCCTCCGCCTCTCCGGCCTGGAGCCGGAGGAGGCGCGGTGGACGCTCATCGATTATCTGGCTGGGCGGACGTCTCCCGAGATCACCCTGCCCCGGCTGGTTTTGGCGCTCGGGCCGGTCGAGGAGATCGAGGCGTGGCTCGATCAGGTGGCGCGGAGTTGGAAGCCGCCGGTGCCTCCGGCGCTCCGCAAGCTGCTCAAGCTGCTGCGCGACAACCGCCGCGGGCTGGCCCAGGTGGCCACCCTCCTCGGCAATCATCCGAACCCGGACGAGCCCTTCTCCTCCGCCGAGGAAGGGGTCGAAACCTACCGCCGCTTCTTCGATCTGGCGGTCCGCCGCGACGAGCCGTCCAGCGTGGCGGCCCATTCGTTGGGCGACAACAAGCTGCTGGAAAACGCGACCCGGGAGATCATCGAGCTGTTCGACCGCCTCGGCGTGCTCGGTCCGCACCATCGGGTCCTGGAAATCGGATGCGGGCTCGGGCGCATCGTCGCCGCCGTGGCCCCGCGGGTGGGCGAGATCTTCGGGGTCGACATCTCGCCCGCCATGATCCAGGTCGCCCGGCAGCGCACCGCCGGCTTGGGCAACGTCGCCCTCTCCGTCACGAGCGGCCGCGACCTCGCCCAGTTCCCCACGGAAAGCTTCGACTTCGTCTACGGGGCCGACGCCTTCCCCTACATCTACCACGCCGGCCCCGACCTCGCCGCTCTCCACGTAGGCGAGGCGGCGCGCCTGCTCCGGCCCGGCGGCCACCTGGTGATCCTCAACTACTCCTACCGGGACGACGTCAAAGAGGACCGCCGCGAGATGGCCCACCTGTGCGCCTCCTGCGGCTTCGAGCTCCTCGTGGAAGGCCGGCAACCTCTTCAGCTCTGGGATGCGGTGCTGTTCCACGCCCGGAAGCTGCGCTGACGCCCGGCTTCATTCACCGAGGTCGAGACCAGCTCGCTCAAGGTCTTCGTCGAGATCGAGGTCCGTACCCGCATGAGCCTCGGCGAAGGCGGCGATCTCCTCGTGCAGCCGCTTTCTCTTCTGCTGGCTGAGCCAGTCACCTAGAGCCTTGCGCGCCAGAGTCGTCGCAGGCTCCCCCGAGCGCTCAGCCTCCTCCTGGAGCATGTCGTGAATCTCAGGAGGAAGGAGGAGGTAAAGATTGTAAGAAGATCGGCTGATGGTGTTGCTCCTGCCATGACTCTATGACACCTCGGGCTCCTAAGCTCAACAGCCCGTCCTGCGCTATGCTTCCGCGCGGGCCGGGAAGCTCCGCCGGCCGAACACTTCTTCTCTCCAGGAGGAACTTCCGATGGCAGATTGGACCGAGGAGGGCGCTGCCGCGCCCGACTTCACGCTCAAGGCCGACGACGGCCGGGACGTCCGCCTGTCCGACTTCCGCGGCAAGCCCGTGGTGCTCTACTTCTATCCCAAGGACGACACGCCGGGCTGCACGAAGGAGGCCTGCGCCTTCCGCGACCGCAGCCAGGAGCTGAAGGACCGCGGCGCCGTCCTCCTCGGCGTCTCTCCGGACGACGTGGCCAGCCACGGCAAGTTCCGCGACAAGTACAGCCTCAACTTCCCGCTCCTCGCCGACGCCGGCCATCAGGTGGCCGACTCCTACGGCGCCTGGCGGGAGAAGAACATGTACGGGAAGACGTCCTGGGGCATCCAGCGCTCGACCTTCCTCATCGACGGCGACGGCAAGGTCCGCAAGGTTTGGAAGAAGGTCAACGTCGACGGGCACGACGAGCAGGTCCTGGGGGCTCTGGCGGCGCTCTAGGTGCGGCAGGCGCCGCACTTCGGTTACACTTCCGCCGCTTTCCCTGGCAGTCGTGTGCCGATCGGGGGTACAAGACGCCACGAGTCCGCCCCCGACCGGGATTCGAGATCAAGAAAGGAACATGATGGAACTCTTCCAGCAGATGGCGGACATGGGGCACGAACGGATTCTGTTCTGCTCCAGCCCCGAGGTGGGTCTCCGAGCCATCGTTGCAGTTCATTCCACCGTGCTCGGCCCCGGCCTGGGGGGCGTGCGGATGTGGCCGTACCAGAGCATGGACGAAGCGCTGACCGACGTTCTCCGTCTCGCCCGCGGCATGACCTACAAGGCGGCGGCCACCGGCCTCAACCTCGGCGGCGGCAAGGCCGTCATCCTGGGCGATCCCAAGAAGGACAAGAACGAGGCCCTGTTCCGCACCTTCGGCCGCTTCGTCGATTCGCTCGGCGGCCTCTACATCACGGCCGAGGACGTCGGCACCGACGTCGGCGACATGGAGTGGATCTATACCGAGACTCCGTGGGTCACCGGCGTCTCGGCCGCCCACGGCGGCAGCGGCGATCCCTCACCCGTCACCGCCTACGGCGTCCTCCAGGGGATCAAGGCCAGCTCGCAGTTCGTCTATGGCACCGACTCCCTCGCCGGCCGCTCGGTGGCCATCCAGGGCCTCGGCAGCGTCGGCTATCACCTGGCCAGGTTCCTGATTCAGGACGAGAAGGTGGCCAAGGTGTTCGGCGCCGACGTGGATACCGAGCGCATCGCCCGGGCGCAGGAGCTCGGCGTGGAGATCGTCTCCAAGGAGGAGATCCTCGGCGTCGACTGCGACGTCGTCGCTCCCTGCGCTCTCGGCGCGATCCTCAACGAGACATCGATCCCGAACCTGAAGTGCAAGATCGTGGCGGGCGCCTCGAACAACCAGCTGGCGGACGAGAAGCGGGACGGCCGGGCTCTCCACGAGCGCGGCATCCTGTATGCTCCGGACTTCGTGATCAACGCGGGCGGCCTGATCAACGTCTACCACGAGCTGACCGGCTACAACCGCGAGCGGGCGATGCGCGCGGCGCGAGGCATCTACAACAACATGATCCGGGTCTACGAGATCTCCGACGATCAGTCGATGCCGACCTATCAGGCCGCCGACTGCCTCGCCGAAGAGCGTATCGACCGGATGAAGCGGATGGCGCCGCAGCACTGGGGCCAGCACTGGAAGAAGACCATCCGCGAGCGCGCCCTCCCGCGCAACGGCACGTAGGAGGAGGTCGGCCCGTTGCGGCCCTCCATCAGCATCCTCATCCCCAACCTCGACTCCCCGCTCGTGGACCGCACGCTCGCGGCTCTCGCCGGGCAGGGAGCGCCCAGTCTGGGGATCAATCGGGGGATCGAGGTGCTGGTGGTGGGCCGGGACGCTCCCGGCCTCGTCCCCCGCGATTCCGCGATCCGCTTCCTGGAGAGCGCGGAGCGGCTGAGCCCCGCGGCGGCCCGCAACCGCGCGGTGGCCGCCGCCCAGGGCGATCGCTTTCTCTTCACCGATGCCGACTGCCGTCCTCTCCCGGGCTGGATCGAGAAGCTCACGGCCGCCCTGGAGCACGCGCCGGTGGCGGGCGGCGGCGTGACGTTCCCCCGCGATCCCGCCGCCACGAGCGTCTGGGCGCTCGCCGACAACATCGCCTCGTTCCATGACCTGCTGACCGACCGGCCGGCGGAGCGCGACACGCGGGGCGCGATCGGCAGCCTCAACCTGGCGGTCCGGCGCGACGCCTGGGAAGCGGTCGGCCCGTTCGACGAGACGCTCCCCACGAGCGAGGACTTCGACTGGATCCTGCGCGCCCGCGGCGCCGGCCTGGCCACGGCGTTCGTGCCGGATGCGGTCGTCGAGCACGCGGCGATCCGCCGCTCCAAAGCGGATCTCGCGGGGCACGCCACCTGGTACGGCCGCCACTTCCACCGCTTCCGCACGCTCCACCCCGGGGTGTTCGACCGCGGGCCGACCTGGCGGAGCAAGGGAGTTCTTCGCGCTGCCGCGCCACTCAAGGCGGTGACCGGGGCGCTCGCGATCTTCCGCCAGCACCCGTCGCTGCGCGGGTGCTGGCGGGCGTTCCCGGGAGTGGTGGCGTTCCGGCGGGCGTGGTACCGGGCGGTGCTGGAGGGGTGGGAGTGAGATCCACCCCTCGCCCCGGGTTGAAACCCGCGGCTACGTGCCCACGCCCACTGAACGGGGCGCACCACCACCCACTCGGAGGTAGGTTGAAGCCTTGGACTGGAGGCTTCCCCCTCTCCCGGTGGGCGGGGGGGCGATGGGAGAGGGGGACCGAGGGGGTGAGGTTCCGGGGGTGGGGGTCGTGAGATCCACCGAGCGCCGCTTCCTCGACTCCACCGTGGCGGCCTATGGCAGCCAGCTCGCGCGGGTCATCATCCGTATCGCCGGCGACCTGCTGCTGGCGCGGCTCATCCTGCCGACGCGCTATGGGCTGTTCGACCTGGCGTTCGGGATCGTGCTCATCGCGGGTATCTTTCGCGACCTCGGGCTTCCCTATCAGCTCGTGCGCGACGAGCGCCGGCCGTATGGCACGGTGTTCCTGTGGACGACCGGCGCCGGCCTCGTCCTGACCGCCGGCCTGGCCCTCGGCGCGCCGCTCTTCGCCGGGCTCGATCCGGGGCTGCCGGCGGTCCTGCGGGTCTACTCCCTGTTCGTCCTTCTGGACGGCCTGGCGGTCGTCCCCAAGGTGTTCTTCGAGCGCGAGCTGGAGGTCGGCCGGCTGGTGCTGCCGGAGGTGTTGCGCGGGCTCACCATGGCGGCGGTCTCGATCACCCTGGCGGTGCTCGGCTATGGCGTGTGGAGCCTGGTGGCGGGGCAGCTCGCGGGCGCGGCGCTGTTCGCGGCGATGCTCTGGCAGCGGGCGCGCGGGCACATGCCGCTCGAATTCCAGCCGCGGCTCATCCCGGATCTCGTCGGCCGCTCGATGACCCTCTTCTTCATCGCGCTGATGGCGCTTCCCGTGCCGTACGTCTCCCGCTTCGTCATCGGTGGGGTCTTCCCCGGTCAGAGCGGCACATATCTGCTTGCGCAGTATGGAAAAGCCAGGGAGTGGGGATTCCGCCTCCAGGAGCTGATCCAGCCGGCGGTGGCGCGGGTCCTCTACCCCGCCCTGGTCGCCTACCGCGGCGAGCGGGAGCGGTTCTTCGGCGCCTACCGGATCGGCACGCTGTCGATCCTCGCCCTGGAGACGCTGGCGGCCTACTTCCTCTTCTTCAACGCCGAGATCGTGCTGCTGCAGATCCTGATCGGCCCCCGCTGGGCGCCGGCGGTGCCGATCCTCAGGATCCTCTGCTTCGTGCCGCTGACCGACCCGTTCTCGCGGCTCGGCGGCGAGGTGCTCAAGACGGAGGGGGAGGACCGCGCCTGGCTGGTGGCCGTGGTCTTGAACTTCGCCTCGCTCGTCGGGTTCGGCATCCTCCTGACCCGGATGGTCGGGGTCGAGGGGATGGCCTGGGCGAACTATCTGCTCCTCGGCAACTGGCTGCTGGCCTGGCGGGTCTGGCGGGTCTGCGGCGCGGAGTTCTGGCGGTTGGCGCGCGACCTGCTGTTCGTCTATCTCCTGCCGCTCCCGCTGTTCCTGGGCATCGCGTGGATCTTCCCCGCGGAGTCGTGGTCCCGCCTCGGCGCCTCGGTGGTGGCCGGCGCGCTCGCCGCGGGGATCTACTTCTGGCGGTTCCACAAGCCGTTCCGGGCGTTCTTCCGGGCGCCTGCGGCGGAGGGCGCTTGAAAATCGCCTTCGTCATGCCCGGGGTGGGGATCGTCGGGCGCGGCGCCGAGGCGTTCGTGGTGGAGCTCTGCACAGAGCTCGCGGCGCGCCACGGATTCGAGGTGACGCTCTTCTCCCGCGGCCCGGCGCCGGTGCCCCACCGGCGCATCCATGCGCTCTCGCGCGACACGCGCTGGGTCAACGCGGCCTACTCGGCGTCCCGCCTCGGACGGAAGGTCTTCGACACGCTCTTCCTCGATCCCCTCAGCCTGGAGTGGTACACCGCGGCGCTCTCCGCGCTCCCCTCGCTCTGGCGCGGCGGCTATGGCGCGGTCGTCATGGAGGGCGGACTGGTCGGCGCCTGGGGGTGCCGGTTGCTGCGCCGCCTGAAGGGCGTGCCGTTCGTGGACATCGCGCATGGGCAGGACCCGAAGTGGGAGGGGGCCTTCGCCCGCCAGAAGCCGGACCGGGTCGTGGCGTTCACCGAGGCGGCACGGCGGACGATCCTGGCGCGGGCGCCGCGGGCGCGGGTGGTCGTGATCCCCCACGGGGTGGATCTGGACCGCTTCCGGCCGGACGTGCCGCCCGTGCCGTTGGATCTGCCGCGGCCGGTCGTCCTCTGCGCCGGCGCGGTGGATGCCCACAAGCGGATGCACCTGGCGGTCGAGGCCGCGGCGCGGGCCGGAGCGAGCCTGGTGATCCTCGGCGAGGGGCCGGAGGGCGAGGCGGTCGACCGGCTCGCCGCCGCGCGGTTGGCGGGACGCTACCTGCGGCGCACCGTGCCGCGCGCGGAGATGCCCGGTTGGTACGCCGCGGCGGATTGCTTTACGCTACCGTCAAGGACGGAGTCGTTCGGACTGACGTATCTGGAGGCGCTGGCCTGCGGCCGACCCTGCGTGGCTCCGGACGACGAGGTGCGCCGCGAGGTGATCGGAGAGGCCGGGATCTGCTGTGACGTGACCGACTTGGACGACTATGCCGGAGCCCTCGCCGCGGCGTTGGCGCGAGATTGGGGAGAGGTCCCCCGGCGCCGTGCCGAGCGTTTTCCCGTGGCCGCCACGATCGATGCGTATGCCGCACTTTTTCGGGAGCTGACACACCGATGAGCCTGCCCCCGGTCCTCATGCTCCACCACGTCGAGCCCGGCCCGCTCGACCCGCCCCCGCTGTACCCGAACAGCTACCTGTCGCGGCAGGACTTCGCCGGCTTTCTCGACGACCTGAGCACCCACGGCTACCGCACGCTGACTCTCGCCGCGGCCCTCCAGGGCAAGCCCCCCCGGCGCAGCGTCGTCCTCACCTTCGACGACGGCTGCCGCTGCTTCCGGGACCACGCCTGGCCCGAGCTCCAGGCCCGCGACATGACGGCGACGCTCTTCGTGGTCAGCCGCGAGCTCGGCGGCACGAACCGGTGGGACCGCCCCGCCGATACCCCCGGCGAACGGGCCGAGGAGCTGCTCGGCTCCGGCGACCTGCGCCGGCTCGCCGCCGCGGGAGTCGAGATCGCCTCGCATGGCCGCCATCATCGCGACCTGACGGAGTGCTCCGACGAGGAGCTGCGCGAGGAGCTCCAGGGCTCGCGCGCCGATCTGGAGGCGATGCTCGACGTGAAGGTCCGGACCTTCTGCTATCCGTATGGGCACGTGGACGACCGCGTCCGCGCCGCGGCCGAGGCGGCCGGGTATCTCGCGGCGGTGAGCATCCATGCGCAGCCGGGATCGCGGCCGGACGACCTCTGGGCCTTGCCGCGCATGATCCTCAACCCGGGAGAGAGCCGCTTCGAGCGGCGGCTCAAGGTGAGCGGCCTCTATCCGCTGTGGAGCCGGCTCCCCCGCTTCGGCCTGCTCGCCGGGTTGCGCCGGAGACTGGCCGCGTGACCGGCTCCGGGACCTGGGACCGTCTGCGCCGCGACTTTGAACGTCTGCGCGGGGTCAAGGGGCGGGGCTTCTGGATGGCCCTGCTCGACGGGCTCCTCTTCGACTCCGGCTATCAGGCGCTGGTCGCCCACCGCATGGCGCACGCCCTGGTCCGCCACGGCGTGCCCCTGCTCCCTGCCGTCTGCCGCCGTTGGGCGATCGCCGCCTGCGGGGTCGACATCCTGCCGCGGGCGGACCTGGGCGGCGGCTGCATCATCGCCCATGGCATCGGCCTCGTCGTCGGCGGCCGGACCGTGATCGGCGAGGACTGCACCCTGCTCCACGGCGTCACCCTCGGCGAAGCCCGCTTCGACGAGCTCGACTGCCCCCGCCTCGGCCACCGCGTCACCGTCGGTGCCGGGGCTATCGTGCTCGGCGGCATCACGATCGGCGATGATGCGCTGATCGGGGCCGGCTCCGTGGTGGTGTCCGACGTCCCCCCTGGAGCCGTGGTCGCCGGCGTTCCCGCCCGCGAGCTCGCGCGCCCGCAGCCCAGCCCTGGAGGTGAATCGTGAAGAGCCTTGGGGTCCTTTTCGTCCTTGCTGTCCTTTCCGCCCCGCTGCCAGCCCGGGCCGCCGCGCCCGCGATCTGCGACCAGAACACCGCCCTGACCCTCGTCGGCATCGACACCACGAACGGCAACATGCTCTTTTCCGTGCCGCCGCTCAGCGGGAGCTCCGGCACGGGCTGGCTCGTGGAGATCGAAGCGGCCGGTCGCGAAGCCCGCGCCTATCCCGATCCTCCGAAGGGGCTGTTCTCCGGCTCGGTCGGACCCGGACCGGTCCTGGCGGCGATCCCCTGCGGGGAAAACTGCGTTCAGCCCATGCAGTGGAACCGCGGCGCCTGGCAGCCGCTGGGCGAGCCGCTGCGCACGCCCACCGCGTCGAACCTCGCCCCGACCTACGACGATTCGGGAGCGCCCTGGCTCGTCCTCCAGGGAGGCGCGGCCGAGGACGGCCGGGCCCCCACCTGGGCCTTCCGGTTGATGAACCGTGAATGGAGCGGCCGCGGCCCCTTGAACGTGATGGCGGTCGGCCAGCCCGCGGCGCTGCCGGCGCCGCAGCGCAAGGACGGCGTCCTCGTCGGCACGGGACTGTTCTCTTCCTCGGGCAGCCCGGAAAGCTGGGTCGCGGCCGTGCCGACGCTGCCGGAGCAGCGCCGCGGGCAGCTCGTGGCGCTCACCGGCGCCTCGGCGGCCTATCTCTCCGCCGACGGCGTGGTCTATCTCTCGGACGACGCGGGGAAGAAATGGCGGCGCTCGACCTGGACCCCCTGGGGTGCCACCGAGGTGGTGGGAAGCTGGCTTCAGGGGAAGGACTATTGGGTCGACCTGGCGTACGGCAACCACCTCGGCGGCCTGCGGCTCGTCTGGTACGACCGGCGGGTCGCCTCGCAGGGAGAGCGCATCCTGCTGACCCGCCTGACGCCCGGCGGCGGCTGGAAGACTCTGGTCGAGGCGCCCAGCGAGATCCGCACCAAGAGCGGCGACATCCTGCCGATCGCCCAGGTCCTGGTGCCCAGGGGGGACGCCTGGCTCCTCCTCTCCGGCTGCGTCGCCACCGCCCAGGGCTCGGGCGTGGTGGTGCGGGTGTTCGACGGGAAGGCGCTGTCGGAGCCGCGGTTGGTGTCGTTCGTCACCGGGCGCTGAGGCGAAGCGCCGCGGCGGCTGCGGCGAGCGAACTGCTTCTGGGTAAGCCCGACAAAATGCCGCAGTGTACACTCATCTCCTCTTACACCCAGAGCAGAGCCACCTCGTAGGCCTCAAACTGGCTGTCTGCCGTGAGAATCTTCAGATTCTCCAGTTGAGCCTGAGCGATGAGAAGACGGTCGAAAGGATCTGCATGATGCAGCGGAAGACTGCCGGCGTGCAGCGCGTGGCTATGCTGGACAGGTAGAGGTGAGGTTCCGCTCGTTTCCATTCGGGAGGGTACGTACTCCACCGGCGGCAAGGGAAGAGGGAGCTTCCCCAACGCGTACTTGATCGCGATCTCCCAAGAGCTCGCGGCAGACAGGAAGAGCTGGTTCTCGGGATCTTGGAGCAGTGCCCGCGTCTGCGGAGACAACCGCGTCGACTTGGCCTGCATCCAGAGCCAGCAATGCGTGTCGAGGAGGATTCTCAAGACCGGAACAGGGCCAGTACCTCGTCCGGCAGAGGTGCATCGAAGTCGTCGGGCACTTCAAAGAGCCCGTCGTCTTGACCGATGACCCGCCGCGGCTTCGGCTCGATCGGCACCAACCGTGCGACCGGCTTGCCCGCCCGGGCGATCACGATCTCCTCGCCGCCGGCAACGCGCAGCAGCAGGCGGGACAGGTGCGTCTTGGCCTCATGGACGTTGACTTCTGCCATGCTTCTCATGCTGGACTAAGGAGTGGACTAAGTCAAGTCCAGCGGTCGGGGTCGATCCAGTGGGGATTCAGAAGGCAAAGCCCAACAGAGCCACCACCCCGGGAGTGATATCATCTCAGGAGACGAGGGCCTTGCCTCCGGCGACCTCGAACACCAATGCACATCATTTCTCGCAAGGCCCTGCGCGAGGGCAGCGACTGCCCTGATGGAGCCAGGTCACCTCAGCTTGCGAATCATCTCCCCGCTTTCTCACCGCGCTCCACCACCACCTCCGCCTCCACCCCCGGCGCGGTCGTGGCGGTGGCGCGCCAGGTCCGGCCGTCGGCCGCGGTGACCTGAACGTTCCAGGTGCCGGGAGGCACGTCGCCCAGGGAGAGGGTTCCGCGGTTCATCGCGAAGGCCGCGGTCGGCTCGCCCATCCGGACAAAGGTGCGGAAGGGGCGGCCTCCAGGTCCGGTCAGGGTCACGGTGGCGGGCACGGGAGAATCCGCCAGAGCCGGGACCCGGACCCGCAGGGTGCAGGGCGGGGGCAGGGTGAGACGGCCGGCGTCTCCCGGAGAGGTGACGGTGATTTCGGCGGGGGCCGTGGATTCGGTCAGGATCAACACCTGCCAGGCTCCCGGCGGGACGCGCGACAGGCGCGCCCGGCCTCCCTCCTCCACGGCCGCCCTGCCGTCGCCGACCTTCTGGCCGGCTCCGTCGAGCACGACGTAGAACAGGGTGCGCGACGGCAGGCCCGTCGCGGTGGCGACCTGGAGCGTGACTCCCTCCGTGGCGCGCAGGGCGATCTCCACTTCGGAGGCGCCGGTTCCGTCGACCTGGACGTTCGCCTCTCCCGGCGCGTAGCCGTCGGCCTGAGCGCGCACGCGCCAGGTGCCTTCGGCCACGCCGCGCATCACGAAGAGACCGCGGCCGTCGGTCTGCGCCCGTCCCGCGGCGGGGTCGCCGTCCCGGGACAGGAGCTGCACGGTGGCGCCGCTCAGCGGGCTCGAATCCGCCGCGTCGACCACGCGGCCGGTCACGTCCGCCGCGGGCAGGTCGATCGTGATCTCCCGGTCGGATTGGAGATCGACCGTCTGTTCATGGCTCGGTCCGGCGGAGCGGTCGCCCAGCCGCACGCGATAGGTGCCGGCGGAGAGCCCCTGGAAGCGGAACCGGCCGTCGGCGTCGGTCTCGCCGAACGTCCGCTGCGGCCCGTCCAGGAAGAGGGGCTCTCCGGGGACCGGTGCGCCGTTGCGCCGCACGCGGACCGACAGCTCGAAGCCGCGCTCCAGGTCGAGATCGATCCGCACCTCGGAGGCGCCGGGCTCCAGCCGCGCCACCTCTTCGGCGTAGAGCGACGTTCCCGGCAGCTCGGCCCGGACCCGCCACTCCCCTTCCTGCAAGTGCTCGATCCGGTAGGAGCCGTCCGGCTCGACCCGGCCGCCGGTGGCCAAGCCCCGGCCGCCGCGGGCCAGGACCTGGACGCGCGCGAGCTCGGAGAGCTCGACGCCGGTGATGCGGCCGGCGATGGCGCCTCCCCGGGGGAGCCGGAGCTCGATCCCTGCCACGGACGAGCCGTCCACGGTCACCGGCACCATCTCGGCCCGGGCGAAACCCTCCTTGTACGCTCCCGCCCGATAGCTGCCGTCCGCCACGGCTGCGATGCGGAACGATCCATCGCTCTGGCTCGTCGTGCTCAAAGGCCGGGCACCTCCGGGCGACGTGATCCAGACATCCGCGCCCGCCACCGGCACGCCGAGATCGTCGAAGACCCGGCCGCTCACCTCGCTCCCCCCTTCCAGGGTGATGTCCAGGGAGTTTTCTCCCACCCGGAGATCCACCTGCCGGCGCACCGTGCCGTGCTCGGGATGCGACGCCTCGATGGTGCGTTGCCCGGGCGGGAGGCTGTCGAGCACGTAGCGGCCGTCGCCGTCCGCGGTGCTCATGTGGAACCCGCCGCTCCGGCTCTCTCCGGGAGCGAGGAGCACCTGGGCTTCCGGCACCGCGCGGCCTGACGGCGACAAGACCCGTCCGGTGAGGATGGCCGCCGCCGACAAGACGATCTCGACGCCGCGCTTGTCTTCGCCGCCCCGCAGCTCCAGGTCGGGCACCGAGCCATCCTGCCATCCGGGAGCCCGGGCGGAGAGGCTGACCGGCCCCGGCGTCACGTCCTTGATCCGGAAGCTCCCTTCGGCGTCGCTCCGGTCGCCCCGCGGCCCACCGCTGAACGCCAGGAAGCCGCCGCGGCCCCGCGGCCGGATCTCCACGTGGACGTACGCGCCGGCGATCGGCTTGCCGTCGGGGTCGACCACGCGTCCGGAGACCGAGCCGACCGCCTGCAGGGAGATGCGGAGCGGCTGCTCGGTGGGGACCTGGACCCCCTGCGCCGCGCCTGGCGCGTATCCCGACCGCGCGACCGACACGTCGACCGTGCTCCCGGCGCGCAGGTCTTCGATGCGGAAGAAGCCATCCGCACCAGACAGTCCTTCCGGCTCAGAGTTCTCATCGCGGAATCTCGGGATCACGGGCTCGCCCGCCTCATTCAGGCGGATCTCCGCGCCTTCGACCGGCTTGCCGGAGGCGTCGACCACCGCGCCTTCGAGGGCGACGCCGTGGGCGAGGACGAGCGTGCCCAGATCGGTGGCCCGGTTCCCTTCGGGGACCTCCAGGTTGGGAATGGTGAGCGGCGCCCAGCCGCGGCCCCGGGCCGTGAGGTCGTACCGCCCGGCCGGCAGGTTGCCGAGATCGAAACGGCCATCGGCTTTGGTGGCGGCTTCGAACGTGTCCAGGCTCTCCGGCTGCAGAGCGGCGTGAAACCGCGTCTTGGGATCGCTGGTCAGCGAGGTCCGCAGGGTCACCTGCGCCCCCGCGATCGGCCGCTGGTCCGGGTCCAGGACGCGCCCGAAGGCGCTCCGGCCACGTTGCAGCACGATCCGGAGCGGCCTGGCCGGCTGGCCGGGAGAGGGCGGCGGCGCTTGGACCCGGAGGGGCGCGAAGCCGTCTTTGGCCACGCGCAGCTCGACCTCCATGCCCGCCGACAGCCCACGCCGCCGGAAGCGGCCATCCGGACCGCTGCGGACCAGGGCGCCGCGCGCTCCGAACGCCCGGATTCGCGCCGGCATGGGCAGTCCCTGCAAGCCTCCCAGGGAGGCGGTGATCTCCGCCCCGGCCACCGGCGCGCCGGTCTCGTCGACCACGATGCCGGTGATCGCAAGATCGGGCTGGAGGGAGAGCGTCAGCGGCTGCGGCGGTCTGTCCGCGGTGCTCCGGGACTCCTGCATCGCGTGAAAGAACCCGGTGGCCGCCGCCTGGACGGAGAGGGTCTCCTCCACAGGAGCCGGAAAGCGGGCCTCGCCGCGAGAGTCGGTCCGCTGGAAGGCCCCGAAGTCCAGGCTCAGCCAGACCAGGGCACCGGGGATCGGGCGGCTGTCGGCAGCGGAGACGGTCCGGGCCGAGGCGACGCGGAGCGCAGGCAGGCGCAGCTCCCGCGGAGCTCGCGGCTCCTTCGCCTGCTCCTTCGCATCCAAAGCCCGGACCTGCGCCTCCAGCCGCCGGCCGTCCGCCGCGATCAAGAGGAGGTCCAGCGGCGCGCCGCCGGGCGCGACGAGGTCGAGGAGACCTCCTTCGCCGGTCACCCCCAGCGGCGCTCCGCCCTCGGCCTGGACCAGCACGCCGGCCGCGGGCTTGCCGTCCGCGCCGAGCGCCCGCAGCGGCAGAGGCGCGCCGGAAGGGAGGCGCAGCTCCACGCTGCTCGCCCGCACCTCCTTGCGCTCGGCGATGCCGAAACCGGAAGCCCCGGCGCGCACGTTCACGGCCGCGGAGCCCACCCGCTCCAGGACCGCCCGCCCTTGCGCGTCCGTCACGCCCACGTGGGGAGCGTTCTGCCAGATCGAGACGGACGGGGAGGAGGTCTCGCTCCGCACCCGGGCGCCCGGCACGGGCCGGCCGTCGGGACCGACGACCCGCACGGTGAGCCCGGCGTCGCGCGGGAGCCGGACCGCGGGCAGGTCCAGGTCGCCGGTCAGCGGTGCCGCCCACGCCTCCTGCGAAACGAGGCGATCTCCGCTGCCGCCGCCGACCACCACCTTCCACATCCCCGGTTGCGGAGCATCCAGACGGAATCCACCATCCGCGCCGCTCTCCGCGCTCGCCACGGCCTCGGGCTCCTCTTTCCCCTCCAGCTCCAGCCGGCCGGCCGCCTGGGCGGACGCCAGAGGCACCAGCCGGACCCGGGCCTTGGCCAGCGCGGCTCCGATGGAGTCCAGGACGCGGCCGCGGATGGGAATCCCGGCGGCGAAAGCGGTGACGGGGACGAGAGAGAAGCAAGCGAGCAGGAGAAGGACGGCGCGGGCTCGGGACATCGGGTCTCCTTGGAGCAGGCCCGATAAGGATAACTTGGGCCCTCACCCCCGGCCCCTCTCCCGCGAGCGGGAGAGGGGTGTGGGTTAGAAGGTTTCTACGTGTTGGGCGGGAGATCCGTCCACTTACCTACACCCCTCTCCCACTTGTGGGAGAGGGGCCGGGGGTGAGGGCCGGGCGGGGGGCCTACGCGTGAACCGCGTTTTGTGCCGGAATCCGCAGCCGCTGGCCGGGGTAGATCTCGTCCGGATCCTTCAGCATGGGCTTGTTGGCCTCGAAGATCACCGGGTACTTGTTGGCGTCGCCGTAGTGCTCCTTGGCGATCTTGGAGAGGGTGTCGCCCTTCTTGACCTCGTAGTATTTTCCCTCGGGCTCCGGCTTGGCGACCGTCATCCGGTCGTCGACCGAGCCGATCCCTTCGGTGTTGCCGACCAGCAGGACGATCTTCTCGCGGTCCGCCTGGCTCGGAGCCTGGCCGGTCAGGGTGACCTTGTCGTCATCGACCCGGACGCCGAGCTCCTGCACCTTGAAGCCCATGCTGTCGACCAGCTTCACCAGAGCCGCGCCCTTGCGGCGGTCGTGCAGCTCGCGCACCTGCTGCGGGTTCGGGGCCGCCTGGGGCTTGGCCGCTCCCGGCGCGGGCTTCTGCTGCTTATCGTCGTCGTCTCCCAGGCCGAGCTTGCGGCCGACGTTCTTGGCAAATGCAATCAGACCCATACATGTCCTCCTCTCTGACGCGTTGAGTGGATTGGCATCTTCGCGGACTGCCAAGGAAAGGAGTAGCAGCTCTCGTGCCAGTGAAGATGGGGAGATGGAAAAAAAGAGGCGGCCTCTCTTGGGCCGCCTTTGAGTGATGGAGGGGGCGAAGATTCGAGGCTCGACCCTCTGTTAGGGCGTCCCCTGACTTCGGGGAACCTCGAAACCCCGCCGCTCGAAGACCAGGATAGAGGGGGAAAGTTACGAAACAGATTACGGCGCGACCGTCTCTGCGACGACCTTGGCCATTTTCTCCACGATCTCGTCGATCGTCAGATCGGAAGTGTCGACAAGTGTGTAGGAATCGTCGTGGGTGAGAGGAGAATCTTCGCGGGTGCTGTCGCGCAGATCGCGGCGGGCCAGGTCGTCCAGGACCTGCTCGTAGGACATCTGGCGGCCCGCGGCGGCCAGCTCGTCCAAGCGGCGCCGGGCGCGCACCTCGGTGCGGGCGCCGAGGAAGAACTTGTGGGGGGTCTCGGGGAAGACCCGGGTGCCGATGTCCCGCCCTTCCAGGACGCCGCCGAGGCGGCGGGCGGTCTCCTGCTGGAGGGCGACCATCCGCCGGCGGACTTCCGGATAGGCGGAGATCTTCGAGGAGGCGTCGCTGACCTCGGGGGTGCGGATGCGCGCCTCGACCGGCTCGCCGTCGAGCAGGACGTCGAAGCGGCCGTCCTCGGCGGAGACCAGGCTCACCCGCGCCCGCGCGGACACAGCCTCGACCGCGGCACGGTCCGCCGGATCGATCCCGCTCTCCAGGACCTCGAGGGCCAAGGCGCGGTACATGGCGCCGGTGTCGAGATAGGGCACGCCGAGCCGCCGGGCGAGCCGCCGCGAGACGGTGCTTTTGCCGACACCCGCGGGGCCGTCGATCGCCACGATCAGAGGCGGGCCGCCGCTCACGGACGCCGGCCTCCCCCGGGTCCACCCTTCTTCGCCGGAGACCGCTTCGCCGGAGCTCTTTTCACCCCCGCCTTCCGGGGCGGAGCTTTTTTAGCTGGAGCCTTCCTGGCGGGCTCCCCCTGGGCCGCCCGCTTCACCGACAACGGCTTCTTCTTCGCAGGAGCCCGCTTCTTCGCGGGAGCAGCCGCCGTCCGGGACGCAGGCTGTTCACCCCTCTCCCGCTCGCGGGAGAGGGGCCGGGGGTGAGGGCCCTCTTTCTTCTTCTTCTTCGGCCGGGCGGTGATCCGCCGCAGGGTCTCGACCTCGCGCTCGGTCAGCTCGCGCACGGCGCCGGCCAGCAGATGCGGATCGCGCAGGGGTCCGATCGCCACGCGCCGGAGCTTCTGCACGGGGTGGCCGATGCGGAGGAACATCTCGCGGATCTGCCGCGTCCGCCCCTGGGTCAGCTCGACGATCCACCAGGAGTTGTGCCCCTCGTCGTCGTCTCCTCCCCTCCTCCGCTGCGGCCCCTTGGTGCGCCGCGTGATCCGCGCGGGGGCGGTGCGCTCCCCTTCGAGGACGATCCCCTCGCGCAGGAGGTCGAGCTGCGCCGCGGAGGGCTCGCCCTTGACCTTGACCTCGTAGGTCTTGCTCCCGCCATAGCGCGGATGGGCCACGTGCTGGGCGAACTCCCCGTCGTCGGTCAGCAGGATCAGCCCCTCGGAGTCGAAGTCGAGCCGGCCCACCGGGACCAGGGCCTTGCGCAGGGTCGGCGGCACGAAGTCCATGACGGTCTTCCGCTCCTGGGGATCGGAGACGGTGGACATGACGCCCCGCGGCTTGTTGAGCAGGAGGTAGCGGTAGGGGCCTTCGTGCGGGTGGATCCGCTTGCCGTCGACCTTGATCGCGTCCTTGGCCGGATCGGCCTTGCCGCCGATCTCCGCGACCTGGCCGTTGACCGTGACCCGGGCTTCCCGGATCAGCTCCTCGGCCTTGCGCCGCGAGGCGATTCCCGCCCGCGCCAGGATGCGTTGAACGCGTTCTTCGCTCATGGGACCTCCCCCTCGTCCGCCTGCGCCTGGGCCTCTTCGAGCTCGGCCGCTTCGCGCAGGATGCGCTCCTCGCGGTCTTCCCGCTCGCCCGGGGGCGCGATGGAGTCGAGCGTCGCCTGGGAGAGCTGGGCGCCGCCGTCGCCGCCGGCCGCGCCGCTGCCGAAGGTCTCCTCGAACTCTTCGAGCGGCGGCAGGTCGCGCAGGCTGTTGAGCCCGAAGTGCACCAGGAACTCCCGCGTGGTGCCGTAGAGGAAGGGCTTCCCCACCACCTCCTTGCGGCCGGTGATGCGGACGAGACGGCGCTCCAGCAGGGTCTTGATCACGCCCACGGGGCTCACGCTGCGCAGCTCCTGGATCTCCGGGCCGGTGATCGGCTGGCGGTAGGCGATGATCGCCAGGGTCTCCAGCGCGGCCATCGAGAGCTTGGTGCCGCCGCTCACGTCGAAGAAGCGGCGGAGCCACAACACCATCTCCGGCCGGGTCGCGATGCGCACGCCCCCGGCCACGTCCTCCGCCATCACGCCGCGGTCGTCGCCGCCCTGATAGCGGGCCAGCACGGCCTCCACGGCCTCGGCGGCGAGCTCCCGTTCCTCCTCGTCGAACATCTCCAGCAGCCGCATGCGCGGCACCGGCTCGGACGAGACGAACAGGACCGCCTCGATGGCGGCCTCCATGTCGTTCCGCTCGGTCATAGCCCGATCGTCTCCCGGTCGTGCAGGTCGGCTTCGCGGGTGGTGCGGTAGAGCACGATGTCCCCGGCCTCGGTCTGGTGGATGCGCACCAGGTTGAGCCGCGCCAGCTCGAGGACCGCCAGGAACACGGCGATCGCCTCGGCCCGGCAGGAGCGGGTCCGCAGGTCCATCACCAGGTCGAACGGACGGCCGGCGTCGAGCTCTCCGAGCAGCCGGTCGAACTGGCCGCGCACCGAGTACTCCTCCAGGGTGAGCTGGAGCGGAGGCGGATGCTCCCGCTCATAGCGGACCAGCGCCTGTTTGAGCGCGCCCAAGAGGTCGAAGAGCGAGACCTCGCCGATCTCGATCTCCTCCTCCTCGGACGGGTCCGGCTTGGGCAGCGGCTGCGGCTTGCGCGTCCAGATGCCCATCCGCACGCGGTCGAGCTCGGCGAGCGACTGGGCCGCCTCCTTGAGGCGCCGGTACTCCAGCAGCCGCTCCACCAGCTCCTGCCGCGGGTCTTCCTCGGGCTCCCCTTCGTCCTTCTTGGGCCGCGGCAGCAGCATCTTCGATTTGAGGTGGATGAGCACCGCCGCCTCGTAGATGTACTCGCCCGCGACGTCCAGGTTGAGCTCTTCGAGGAGCCGCAGGTACTCATGGAACTGGTCGCAGATCACCGCCACCGGGATGTCGGTGATCTCCACCTTGTTGATCTTGATCAGGTGGAGAAGCAGGTCGAGCGGCCCCTCGAACACCGGGAGATGCACGCGCCACGATTCGGGGAGGAGTCCCCCCGCGGCCGCGGCGTCGGCCCGCATCGCTTCCACCTGCTCGGGAACGGGATCGCCCTGCATGGGATCGATTTCGCTCATCCGGCGACCTGCGCGGCGGCCTTCGCCTGGTCGAGAGCCTTGCGGTAGTCGATGCCCAGGGCCGAGCGGACCATGTCCATGGTCTCGGCCGTCCGCTCGCGGGCCTTGCGCGACCCTTCGAGCAGGAGGTCGAAGATCGTGTCGCGGTCGAGCTGGGCGCGGCGCTGGCGCATCGGCTCCAGGAAGTCGTTGATGATCTGGGCGAGCAGCTTCTTGTCGTCGACGCAGCCGATCTCCGCGGCCCGGCACTGGTGCGCCACCCGCTCCTGCACGTCGACGGGGGACAGCAGCTTGTGGAACTCGTAGAGGTTGCAGACCTCGGGCCGGCCCGGGTCCTTGCGCATCAGCCGTTGCGGGTCGGTGAACATCTGCTTGCATTTGGCGAGCACCTCTTCGGGCGTGTCCGAGAGGTTGATCGCGTTGCCATAGGACTTGGACATCTTGCGGCCGTCGATCCCCGGCACCTTGGGCGAGGGGGTGAGCAGGATCTGCGGCTCCGGGAAGACCTCCTGGCCGTAGAGGAAGTGGAAGCGGCGCACCAGCTCGCGCGAGAACTCCAGGTGGCTCGCCTGGTCCTCCCCCACCGGCACGAAGTGGGCGCGGTAGATGAGGATGTCCACCGCCTGGAGCACGGGATAGCCGAGGAACCCGTAGGTGGTCAGGTCCTTGGTCTCGAGCTGCTGGATCTGCTCCTTGTAGGTGGGCACGCGCTCCAGCCAGCCGAGCGGGGTGATCATCGACAGGAGCAGGTGGAGCTCCGCGTGGTCCGGCACCATCGACTGGATGAAGATCACCGACTTCTCGGGATCGAGGCCCGCGGCGAGCCAGTCGGTGACCATCTGCACGGTGTTCGCGGCGATCTCCGAGGGATCGGCGTAGTCGCTGGTCAGGGCGTGCCAGTCGGCGGCGAAGTAGTAGCAGCGATAGCGGTCCTGGAGCTCGATCCAGTTTTTGAGAGCGCCGAAATAGTTCCCCAGGTGGATCTTGCCGGTCGAGCGCATCCCCGACAGCACGACTTTCTGTTCCGTCACGGTCACAGTCATTCCCTCAGACGACGAATTGGATGAGAACGCTCAAGATGCCGAAGAGCAGCGGAAGCACCAGCACCCCGACGACCAGCAGCGCCAGAGCCATCCCGATCATAAATCCGGTAGGGCGGATCGCCGCAAGCTTCTCCGCCCAGTCCGGGGGGAGCAGGTGGAGAGCGATCCGGCCTCCGTCGAGCGGCGGCAGCGGGATCAGGTGGAACACGGTCAGGAAGGTGTTGACCGTCACCAGGCCCGTCAAGGTGAACATCAACGGGAAGTGCGGCGCGGCGCCCGCCTTGTCCCACTGGTGGAACAGGGCCCAGACCGCCGACTCCTCGCCGGGCTGGCCGGTGACCCGCACGGCGACGAGGAGCGCCGCGATCCCCAACAGGGCGAGCACGCCGCTGCAGAACGGTCCGGCGGAAGCGACCAGCAGGCCGTCCCGGTACGGCTCGCGCAGGTTCTTCTCCAGGACCGGGACCGGCCGCCCCCAGCCGAAGACCGGGGCGCCGAAGAAGAGCAGGATGGCCGGCAGGATGATCGATCCCACGAGCTCGAGATGGCGGAGCGGGCTCAGGCTGACCCGGCCCAGCAGGCGGGCGGTGGAGTCGCCGCATTTCTCGGCGGTCCACGCCTTGAACGCTTCGCGGGCCGAGAGCGAAAGGAGCAGCAGCAGGTATTCCACCCCACCCGCGAAGATCCGTTGGGCATCCACTCAGGACTCGTCTCCCCGGGTTCGGGACACCGAGGGCGGTTCCGGCGGCGTCGGCGGCGCGGGCAGCGGCTCGGTGAGCCCGCGCAGCACGCCGCGCGCCTTGGAACGGACGGCCCGGGTGTTGCCGCGCGCCAGCTCGCGCAGGAACGCCGCCGGCAGAGCCAGCAGGTTCGCCGCGACGAAGCGCAGGAGCCCCAGCGGACCGCCATGGCGGCGCACCCAGACGGCGTTGCTCCGGCCGGTGTGGAAGGTCTTGAGCGGCGTATAGGAGCCCGCGGTGGACGCGGCCACCTTGTGCCAGATCCGGCTCTCCGGTGCGTAGCGCAGGCGGTAGCCCGCGTCGAGCGCCCGCCGGCACCAGTCCGCGTCGTCCACGTTGATGAAGTAGGCAGGATCGAGCGGTCCGACCCGCTCCAGCACGTCGCGGGGGATCATCAGGCAGCAGGTCGTGAGATAGGTCACGTCGCGCGCCCGGCTCCAGCGCGGGCCGTCCTTCTTGCCGCGGCCGAGCTCGACCGCCACGGTCTCGCGGATGCGCAGCCGCCCGCCGGCCGCCCACAGCACGTCGGGCTCGTCGTAATAGAAGATCTTGGGGCCGGCGCCGCCCACCTCCGGATCCTCGCAGGCGCGGACCAGCGGCGCCAGGAAGCCGGGATCGACCTCCACGTCGGTGTTCAGGAGAAGCAGCCAGCCGACCTCCGGGGATTCCAGAGCCTTGCGGATGCCGACCTCGTTGCCGCCGGCGAACCCCAGGTTCTTGCCGGTCTCGAGGATCTCGAGACCGGGGCGCGCGCGGCGCAGGCGCTCCACGGAGTCGTCGGTCGAGCCGTTGTCGACCACGATGACGCGCAGGGACTCGGCGCCGATCGCATGGTCGAGGGAGGAGAGGGTCGCGAGAGTGTCCGCGGCGCCGTGCCAATTGACGAGGACCACGGCCACGCGGGCGCCCGGATCGCGGGGAGACAGGTTCATCCCGCCACCTCCGGACCGGGGAGCACCGCGGCGGCGTGCAGGTCAACCTCGTGGATCAACGTCTGGTTCGCGCGGAGCACGAGGAGCTCCCGCCAGAGAGCCCATCCCTGGACCGCGAGGGTGAAGAAGAACAGCACATGGTGAATCCAGGCCTTGACCGCGCCCCGGGCCGTTGCTCCGCCCAGGAGGAAGGTGGCCACCCCCAGGACGACGGCGGCCACGATCCACGGCGTCACGGACGTCTTGAAACGGCTCGCCTCCTCCACGTACCGCGCCTCCAGGCCGCCCTCCTGCACCGTCTCCCGGATCGCCCATCCGGTGATGAACAGGTAGATCAGGATCCAACAGTGCGAGAAAAGCTGCGCCAGGCAGGCCGCCAGGGCAACCAGCACGTGGCGCGGCATGGCCGCATCGGCCGGACCATCGAGCAGATAGCCGAGGACACCGGAAGCCAGAAACCCGAGCGTGGCCAGCGCGCCAATGATCAGCAGGGCGCGTCCCATCATGGTTGAAACCCTCGAAGAAGATCAGGGACTGGAAATTGTCTCATATCCGAACACCTGCCGCATCCACGCCGCCGCCGCATGCGCGGGGCGAAACCGTTCATCCACCCGCCGCCGGCCGGCGGCGCCGCGCCGCGAGGCCTCGGCGGGATCGGCCAGAGCCGCGGCCAGCGCGTCCGCCAGGGCCTCCGGCGCCTCGGAAGGAACGAGCCAGCCGGTGACGCCGTCCTCCACCACCTCGGGAATGCCGCTCACCGCGCTCGCGATCACCGGCACGCCGGCCTCCATGGCCTCCAGCACCACCAGGGGCATCCCCTCGTAGATCGACGGGACGACCAGGGCGCGGGCGCCGCGCAAGAGCCCCCGGACGCGGGCCGCGTCGCAGCGGCCCAGAAAGCGCACCGCCGGTCCCAGCTCCAGCGCCGCGGCCCGGCGCTCCAGGGAGGCCCGGTGCTCGCCGTCGCCCGCGATCAGCAGCCGGGCGCCTGGTACGCCACGCATCGCCTCCAGCAGGACCTCCACGCCCTTGCGGATGCGCAGGCGGCCGACGAACAGGAAGAAGCCTGGTGCCTCTCCGCTCTCTTCCGCCGCCCCGACGTCCAGCCCGCCGGTGACGTTCGGGAGGACTCCGGGCGCCTCGACCTTGTAGTCGCGCCGGATCTCCTCCGCCGTCGCCGCGCTCGGCGCCAGGACCAGATCGGCCACCGAAGCGGTCAAGCTCCCGAGCACGATCTGGAGCGGCGCCTTGAGCCAGCGGAACCGCCGCTCGACGCCGCCAGGGCGCCCCAGCACCCGCCCCTGCACGACCAGCGGGCGCACCGCCCGCCGCTCTTCGACGTAGCTCACCTGGAGCAGAGCCACCAGGCGGGGGACTGGATCGAGCTGCCGCGCCACGATGGCGACGAGCAGAGCCGCCAGACCGCCGTCCGACTCATGGACCTGCACCACATGGGGCCGGAACCGCCGCAATGCCCGCCAGACGGCCGGCACGGCGAACAGAGGGAACAGCACCTTGGGACCCACCACCGAGGTCGGACCGCGGCCCAGGATCTCCACCTCGCAACCTGCCTCGCGCAGACCGGCCGCCAACTGTAGCACCTGTTCCCCGACGCCGGAAACGTCGCGCGGGGGCAGGGTGTTGGCGACCAGGAGAACGCGGGGGGCGGGCATCGGGGGGACTCTATCGCGGTCAGCGCGGTCAGCCGCTCCCCCACCCATCGGACCGATCCGACGGATCCGACCGATCGGACCGATCTTCGAGGGCCGCCCTCACCCACCGCGCCGTCTGCTCCCGCAGTCCTTCGAGTCCCGGCTCTTCGAGCCGCCCCAAGAGCCCCCGCGCATCATCCCGAGCCCGCTCGAGCCAATCCCGATCCTCCGGCAGCCGGGCGAAACGGAACTGCGGCAGCCCCGCCTGCCGGGTACCGAGCACGTCCCCGGGCCCGCGGATCTCCAGGTCCGCCTCGGCGATCACGAAGCCGTCGTTGGTCTCCTCGAAGACCTCCAGGCGGCGCTTCGCCTCGGCGGTCCGCTTGCCGTAGAGGGCGAAGCAGAGGGACGGCCGCGCGCCGCGTCCGACCCGGCCGCGGAGCTGATGGAGCTGGGCGAGACCGAAGCGCTCGGCGCTCTCCAGGACCATGCAGGTCGCCTCGGGAACGTCGACTCCCACCTCGATCACGGTCGTGGCCACCAGCACGCGGATCTCCCCTGCCGCGAAGGACCGCATCACCCGTTCGCGCTCGGGCGCGGGCAGACGGCCATGGAGCAGGGCGCAGGGCCATCCCGGAAGGAGCTCCCGCACGTGCTCCTCGACCTCGGCGAGAGAAGCGACGGCCACCCGGCCGCTCTCCTCGATGAGCGGCGCCACCACGTAGGCGCGGCCTCCGGCCTCCAGCTCTTCGCGGACCCGGGTGTAGACCGCTGGACGCTGCCGGGCCGGCAGGACCCGGGTGGCCACCGGGGTGCGGCCGGGCGGCATCTCGTCGATCGTGGAGATCTCCAGGTCGCCCCAGGCGGTCAAGGCGAGCGTGCGCGGAATGGGTGTCGCGGTCATCACCAGGAGATCCGTCCCCTCCGTCCCCTTTCCTTTGCGCCGCAGCTCGGCCCGCTGCTCCACGCCGAAGCGGTGCTGCTCGTCCACCACCGCGAGGCCCAGGCGCCGGAAGGCGACGCGCTCCTGGATCAATGCGTGCGTCCCGACCGCGAGATCGACCTCACCCACCTCCGCGCTGCGGCCGGTCGTGCCGGTGAACAGGCCGAGCCGCCAGCGGTCCCCGAGCAAGCGTTGCAGGCTCGCGAAGTGCTGCTCGGCGAGAAGCTCCGTGGGCGCCATGAACGCCCCCTGAAATCCGTTCGCCAGGACGACGCCCAACGCCAGAGCGGCCACCGCGGTCTTGCCGCTCCCCACATCTCCCTGAAGGAGGCGGAGCATCGGCCGCGGCCCGGCCAGGTCCGCCGCGATCTCTCCCAACACCCGCTCCTGCGCCCGAGTCAAAGGGAACGGCACCAGCTTCCGAAGCTCCGCCAGAAGGCGCTCGTCCACACGAGGCCGGAGAGGTTTGGCCTCGGCAATCTCCCGGGAGCGCAGCAGGGTCAGAGCAAGCTGGGTCTCCAGAAGCTCGCCGAAGATCACCCGCAGGTGCGCCGGGCTGCGCCGGCGGTTCAAGGCCTCGACATCAGAAAAGCCGGCCGCGTCGGGCCGATGGAGAGCGAAGAGGGCCTCCCCCAGGCGAGGCAGGCCATAGCGCTCCAGCAGATCGGGAGGAAAGGTGTCCGCCACCTGGCGCGGCAGGTCGAGGCCACCGAGGACCGTGTCCATCACGCGCCGGAGGGTCGCCGGCCCCAGCCCGCGAGCGCCGGAAACCGCAGGGTAAACGGGAGCGATCCGACCGATCAGTCCGATCCGACCGATCCGTCCGATTCCCTCGTCGCGCGCCCGCTCGCATGAGGGATTGACCAGCTCGATTCCCGTCCCCTCCCGGCTCTCCCGGACCTGCCCGTGCAGCACGTACTCCTCACCTGGCACCACCTGCTGAGCGAGATACGGCTGATTGAACCAGACGACCGGCATCTCGCCGGACTCATCCCGCAGCACGCCGCGAACCAGGCTGAATCCGCGCCGCCGCGTCCGGAGCCGCCGCATTCCCGAAAGCGTTCCGCGAAACGTGCCCGCCTCCCCCGCCGCCGCGGACGCCACCGGCCGCACCTCCCGCCGGTCCTCATAGCGATGCGGCAGCCACAGAACGAGATCGAGCACCGTACGAAGCCCGGCCTTTTCCAGGGCTCGGACCCGAGCAGGCCCAATACCGCGGACGTTCGAAAGGGGGGTGTGGAGATCCATCCTTAGGTCCCCCTCTCCCGGGAGGGTGTGAGTGCGGGTGGGAGAGGGGGCTAGGGGGTGAGGGTCCGGCGAAGCCGCCTCAGGGCTCGAACTTGAGAACGACCACCCCGAACCGCAGCTCGTCCCCCTTGTGGATCTCGGCGGGGACGCCCGTCTCCAGCCGCACGCCGTTCAGGAACGTGCTGTTCATCGTCCCGATCTCCTCGCCCAGGAAGAACTTGCCGCCGCGGCGGTAGATCTTGGCGTGGCGCCGGCTGATCGAGCGCTGCGCGTCGAGGGGCGAAAGGTCCACGTCCGGATAGATGCCGGTCACCGGGTCCTTGCGGCCGATCGTGGTCTCCGGACCGGTCGAGAGCTGAAACTCCATGCCCGAGAAGTGGAGCAGCCGCTCCGAGCCTTCGGCGGGAACCTGGAGATCGGGGGTCGGGATCTCGCGCGAGAGCGGCGTCGCCGAGTTCTTGTACATCGTCGTCCCGCGCAGCAGCTCGTCCGTTTCGCGCAGGCGGCGCGACAGCTTGCGCATCATGCGCACCGCCACCTCGGGCGTGTCGCGCAGCATCTGGTCGAACGTCGAGCCGTTGATCGCGAGGAGCTTGGTCGGGGTCAGCGCGCGGGCCGACGCGGCGCGCGGCATGTCCTCGAGGATCGACATCTCGCCGAAGAAATCCCCCTTCTCCAGCACGGCGATGCCGACCTCCTCGCCCCGCAGCGTGTTGAGGATCTCGATCTTGCCCTCGTGGATGATGTACATCTCCGTGCCGAGGTCCCCCTCGCGGAAGACGTACTCCCCATCCTTGAGCTCCACAAGGAAGGGGCCGCTCGCGGCTTTCTTGCCGCTGCCGATGCCACCGCCGCTGGTCGTCTTGAACACGGGACTGTTCATGCGATGCTCATCCTCAGCCGAGCCAGAGCCGGCAGTCGTCGCCGTCCAAACGGGCCGCCAGCCCCAGGGGGAGCGTCCAATTGGGCTGGAGATGCCCGCTTTCGAGCCCCCACGCCACCGGAACGTCCAGCCCGGAGAGGCTGTCAGAGACCAGGGCCGGCCAGTCCGCGTCCTGAGCTCCGGGGCCCCCGTCCAGATGGCCGACGATCATGCCCGCGATCTTTCCGAGATTATCCGAGAGCCGTAGGTGGGTCAACAGACGATCGATCCGGTACGGCGGCTCGTTGACGTCCTCCCAAAAAAGGACCGCGCCCTCCAGATCCGGGAACCAGCGCGTGCCGAGCGTCGAGGACAGCAGGCTCAGACATCCACCGAGCAGCGGACCGGAGACCGTGCCTCGCTCCGGCGGCCGCAGCCAGGAGCGGAACGGCAGAGAGCTGGGATAGCGGCCGGCGAGGGCGCCGAGAAACGAGGCCTCCTCATCCGGCGCCATCTCCCGCGCCAGCTCGGCCGCCACCAGGGGACCGTGAAAGGTCACAAGCCCCAGGCGCCGCACCACCTCCAGCAGGAACGGAGTCAGGTCGGAATAGCCCATGTAGGCGCGGGGATGACGCCGCAGCAGGTCCCAGTCGAGGCCGGGGAGGATGCGCAGCAGGCCGTACCCGCCGCGGGCAAAGAGGATGGCCCGCACGTCCGGGTCGGCCGCGAGGCGGTGGAAGCCGGCGAGGCGCTCGTCGTCGTCCCCGGCGAACAGGTCGAGACGGGACCGGGAAAGGAGATTGTCCGCGAGGACCGGCTCGAATCCGAGGCGGCGCAGGCCCTCGACTCCAGCCTCCAGCCGCTCGGGCCGGACCGGACCGGACAGGGCCGCCACCCCGATCCGGTCGCCGGGACCGGCGGGAGGGGGCAGTTTGGGGAAAGAAATCAAGACGCCGGAGAGCTCCGTAAGCCGAATTCTGTCTCCTGGCGCCGAAGCGCCGGGGTGCGGTCATTCCTCTAGGACCGGCGTTGCCACCGGCCTCCAGCAACCTACCCGGGAACTGGCCCCGGACCCGAAGGCCCGGAGACGGGACGGGTGGCCCGCGAGCCGTCCCCCTATTTGGTCTTGCTCCGCATGGGGTTTTCCGTGCCTCCGACGTCGCCGCCGAAGCGGTGCGCTCTTACCGCACCATTTCACCCTTACCGTCCGTCCGCCCCTTGCGGGACCGCCGGCCGGCGGTATCTTTTCTGTTGCACTGTCCGTCGCGTCGCCGCGCCTCGCCGTTAGCGAGCATGCTACCCGTTGGAGTTCGGACTTTCCTCCCCGGCTCGGCCCGAAGGCCGGTCCGGAGCGACCGCCTGAAGCTCTCCGGCGTCTCCCCCATCATAACCGTTTCAGACGACCCGGACTTCCTCATCCTCCTCATCCGGCCCCAGAGGCTGGCCGGCGGCCAGGCGGGCCAGCTTCTCCCGGACCTTCTGGAGCGCCTGCTCGAGCCCCGGAACCCTGGCTTTCATCTCCAGAGCCCGCTCCAGGTGCTTCTCGGCGGACTCCAGCCAGTGAGGGTTTTTCGCTTCCAGGGTACCCAGGAGGGCCAGGGCCTCGCCCTTGGGGGAGATGCGGACCGACTCGCGCAGCACCTCGACGGCAGGATGGATCTGCTCCGCCGCGGCGAGGGCCTTGGCCCGCTCGTAGAGCCGCGCCGCCTCCTCGGCCGGGGACACCTTGGACACCGCCTGCTGCTTCCAGAGGAGCGGCCCCATCTCGCGGTCGTACTGCTTCCGCCGGTCGATGGCGGAGAGCGTCAGATAGGCCTCGACCGCCCGTTCGAAGAGGACCTGCAACACCCCTTCGCGCCCCGCGAGACCTAGGCGGCCGGCATTGTCCGGATGGACCAGCCGGGCCGTGCGCTCGAATCCCTCGTGGATCTCCAGGGGGGAGGCCGTGGGATCGATCTCCAGGAACCTGTAATGGGTCGCCTCCCCCATCTCGCGGACCAGGACGGCCACCCGCTCGCGGTGGTCCTGGACGGCTTTCGCCTGAGGGCGCTCCGCGAGGCTGCGGGCAATCCGGTCCGCGAAGAGCCGAAGCTCTTCCTCGGTCAAGCGAGGTGAAGGCATGCTCGAATGGTAACACTCCTCAAGAACACCTTCGCCTTCTGGTCGACGCCCTCAGTTGACGTAGACTCTCTCGCGTGGAGACGTCAGATCCGGTCGTCGAAGCCCTCCGAGGGGCGCTGCGCGGACGTAAGGACGTCCGCCTGGCTCTCCTCTTCGGCTCCCGCGCGCGCGGCCGGGCGCGCCCCGGCTCCGATGCGGACGTGGCCGTGCTCGGGAAGGACCTCGACCTGCTGGAGCTGGCGGCGGACCTGAGCACCGCCGCGAGAGTCGAGGTCGACGTGGTCAGCCTCGAAGACCCCGGGTATCCGCTCCTCAACGCCCTGCTCCGCGACAGCATCGTTCTCCATGAGGGGGAGCGCGGCGCCGCAGCCACATGGAGGTCGCACGCCCTGCTCATCGCCGAGTTGGACGGACCGGGCTACATACGGATGCGCGATGCTTTTCTCAAGAAGCTCGCTGCCGGGCACCATCATGGTTGACCGGAACGTCGTCGCGGAGAAGCTGAAGCAGCTCGCACAGCGGATCGCGAAGGTCCAGGCGCTCTGCCCTGCCGGTCTCGAAAGCCTGGCCGGCGATGCCATGGACCTCGTCTCGTTCAACCTCTTTCTCGCGGTCCAGATCTGCGTCGATCTGGCGACCCATCTGATCGCCGACGAAAGCTGGGAGCCCGCAGCGACGAACCGGGAAGCCTTCGAACGCCTGCAAGAGCACGGAGTTCTTTCCCAGGAAACAGTTCGCGCGCTCCGCCAGGCCATCGGGCTCCGCAACATCGTCGCCCACGGATACGCCGGCGTCGATCCCGCACAGATCCATTCAGCCGCCAGCACCGGGTTGCCCGACCTGGAGCGCTTTGCCGCGGAGCTCAGCGCCTGGGTGGAGGGACGGACCGGCGCGGTGGAATAATCCTCCGAGGAGGGCTTCCCGAGATGCAGACATCCGTCGTCGAGCGCTTCCTGCGCTACGTAGCCTTCGACACCCAATCGTCCGAGACCTCGGACACCTATCCCAGCACTGAGAAGCAGCTCGTGCTCCTGCGCCACCTGGTGGACGAGCTCCGCGCCCTCGGCCTCTCCGATGCCGCGATCGACGAGCACGGCTACGTCATGGCCACGATCCCGGCGACCAGCTCCAAGGCCGGGGTGCCGGTCATCGGCTTCATCGCCCACGTGGACACCTCGCCCGAGATGAGCGGCGAGAACGTCAAGCCGATCATCCACCGCGAATACCAGGGCCAGGACATCGTGCTGCCGGACGACCCCACGGCCGTCCTTCGTCCCTCCGAGATCCCGTACCTCACGGAGCGGGTCGGCGATGACATCATCACCGCCTCGGGCACGACCCTCCTCGGCGCCGACAACAAATCCGGCGTGGCCGAGATCGTCGCCGCCGCCGAGTACCTGCTGGCGCATCCCGAGATCCCCCACGGCCCGATCCGCATCGGCTTCACCCCCGACGAGGAGGTGGGGAGCGGCACCAAGTACTTCGACGTGGAGAAGTTTGGCGCCAAGTACGCCTACACCATGGACGGCGGCCCCCGCGGCGAGATCGAGTACGAGAGCTTCTCGGCGGACGCCATGACCCTCACCTTCCAGGGGCGCAACACCCATCCGGGCTACGCCAAGGGGGTCATGGTCAACGCGATCCGGGTCGCCGCCGACTTCATCAACCGCCTGCCCAAGGACACGCTGTCGCCGGAGACGACCGACGGATACGAGGGGTACGTCCATCCCTACGTGGTCACTCCGAGCGTCGACCGCACCGCCGTCAAGGTGCTGATCCGCGACTTCAAGACGCCGGGCCTCAAGGAGAAAGAGGACTTCCTGGAAAAGCTCGCCCGCGAGACGGTCGCCGACTGGCCGGGCTCGTCCTATGAGGTGAAGATCGAGGAGAGCTACCGCAACATGCGAGAGGTGCTGGACCACCTCCCCGACGTGGTGGAGAACGCCCGCGAGGCGATCCGCCGCGCCGGGATGGAGCCGCACACCAAACCCATCCGAGGCGGCACGGACGGCTCCAAGCTCAGCTTCATGGGCCTGCCGACGCCCAACATCTTCGCGGGCGAGCAGAGCTTCCACTCCCGCTTCGAGTGGGTGTCGGCGCAGGACATGGAGAAGGCGGTCGAGACGATCGTGCATCTCGCGCAGGTGTGGGAGGAGCGGTCGTAGAGGCCCCTGTGACCACCGTGGTGAGGCACGACGCGATTCCCAGGGGCCTCATTGACGAACTTCCGCGCCGGACGTACACTGAGTAGGAAGTTGTACGTCAGGAGGAGGGCGGTTATCGTGCAAACCAAGCTGACCCTGAGGATCGACGACGAGTTGATCGACCGGGCTAAGTCCTATGCTCGTCGATCGGGCAAGTCGGTTTCACAGCTCGTAGCCGACTACCTTGAAATGCTCCCCGAGCTGGGACGACGCCAATCCCGGCCCTCGACACCGATCGTGGAATCGCTGCGCGGAGTCCTGGCCGGTTCCGGGCTCGACGAAGAAGACTATCGCCGGCATCTGGAAGAAAAACATCTTTGAGGCTGCTCTTCGATACCAATGTCGTGCTCGACGTGATGTTGGACCGGGAGCCCCATGCTGCGGCCTCGGCCGAGGTGCTATCGCGAGTAGAAGCGGGCGATCTGACCGGGTGTATCTGCGCCACGACCGTCACCACGATCCACTATCTCGCGACCCGTGCCCTCGGCGCCGAGCGGTCGCTCGCCGAAGTGAAGAAGCTCCTCAGCCTCTTTGAGATCGCGCCAGTGAACCGGGCAGTCCTCGAAACGGCTCTCGATCTGGGCTTCGCGGATTATGAAGACGCCGTACTCCACGAAGCGGCACGCCAGGTGAGCGCACAAGGGATCGTGACCCGCAATTCGCGCCACTTCAAGAAGGCGGCTTTGCCCGTCTACACTCCGGAGGAGCTCTCGCGGGCTCTCGATCTTCGGCACCAGGAGGAGAGCAGCACCTGAAGGCTAAATGAGGATACTCCCGCGCCGATAGTCAGGCCCGACGGTGCAGACTTACGTCTCCTGCTTGTCAAAGTCAAGCGCGAGAGCTGATAGTCCTATGGAGTCCAAGCCTCCACTCCCCGGGGGTGCCAATGGCGGCTTGGCCGGCCATGAAGGAGGCGGACGGGAATCTCGTAGGCGGCTCCTCGTCAGTCTGCTGCCGCCCCTTCGGGGCTTTCTGATGGGGTGGTGGCCCGACACCTGGGGCTTACGCCCCAGGCTTTACGATATCGCCCCTTCGGGGCTGGGTTCCTCCTCCTGAGACAAAGACGAACGAGACGGCCCGGAATCGACCTGCGCCCTCGCCCGCCTCGCCAGCTCTCCCCTATCTCACGGTCTGTGCCATCGGGACCGGAGGCGCCGATCTGGCCGGGAAAGCGCTGCCAGGACGTCGAGGTAAGCCGCGCCGGCCACCCGCGCGATGCGCCGGGGAGAAGATCGGCTGGGATGATCTCGATCCATCATCTTTGAATAGATCGACCGGCTGAAACATTCAGACCCTCAGCGAACCGCGAAACCCCCTGGCCGCATAGTAGGATTGTGCACCGTTGTGATACACGAAGACATGGCCATAGCGTCGATCACAAAAGAGGGCTCCCCCGAGCTTTCTGATCTCAGAAGGTGTCTTCACCCAGCTCGACGTTTTCGCATCGAATTCTCCAAGCTTCTGCAGCTCTCGGTATTGTTCCTCCGTTAAAAGCTCAATCCCCATGGCAGCAGCCATATCAATAGCGTTATTTTCCGGTTGATGTTCTTTCCTCGACTCCAGCGCCTCGCGGTCGTAACAAACACTCCTGCGGCCTTTAGGGCTTTCCGCGGAACAATCATAGAAAATGTATTCGCCCGTCCTTTCATCGTGGCCAACAACATCCGGCTCACCGCCAGTTCGTTCCATTTCATGGAGTGACCGCAGCTTTTCGGTGTTGGCTTCCAGCCTTGCTTGGACCTTGGCCCACTCGAGGCCTTTGTGCCGGTTCATGTTTTTCTCGAAACGGGTTTTCAATGTCTTGAGCAGCTCGTCACGTTGTTGTGTTTTCATGTCTTTTCCTCTCTACCTCGTCTCTACCCGGTTGTTGCAAAAGAGGAGCCTCGGAGAGGCTCAAGCATGTAGCCCGGGGGCAAAGCGCCATCGGCGCGGCGACCCCGGGTCAGGAGGTCCCCATTTGTTCCCGAGCCCCGGAGGGGCGACAGCAACCCCTTGCCCTGCCGAGCCTGCTGTCGCCCCTCCGGGGCTTTAAAAACATTGCTCGTTTCCTGACTCCGGCCCCTCTGGGGCCTTCCCTGTGCCTTTAGATCGACCGCACCCACGGTGCCATCCTGCAACGGCGGGCAAAAGGCCTCCAAGACGAACGGACATGGATGTTTTCGTCACCTTCAGATCGCACAGAGCATCAGGGTGGCGCCGTCGCGTCCGACCGACGCGACGGGATCGGCTCTCCACTGCACGTTGAAGCCGAGGCACTCTACATAGTACGCGACGCTCGCCTCCAGGTCAGCGACGCGCAGGATGGGCACGATGCCCCCGAGGGTCGCGCGGACCGGGGCAGCGATCGCTTGAGATAGCTCGGACATGGCGACTCTCCTGGGTTGGGCGCGGACCAATGATGCGCGAGGGCCGTCTCTTCGTTAGGGATGCCTGGCGTCCATTGCGTCCGGCCTTTGCTTGCCCTTTCTAAACTCGGCACCTTCGTGGAATGGCACCTTGAAAGCTTCAGCGAAGGAGGATTTCATTGCGCCGTTCGGTGCATAGATGGCAAAGGTCCGGCGGGTGGTGAAATCGAGCTCGGTGACAAGTCTCTTGATTCCGTAGCAATTCTATAGATCGACGGTGAGCTTCTTCATGTGATCCCCCTGCACACCATGGCCGTAGCCGCAGCAAGTACCAGCAAGGCGAACAGCGGTTCGGCGGCCTGTCGTGGAGTCACCTTCATCGGTCCGAGTGTCGGCCAACGTCTTCGGGCCCAAGCGGTGCCGTCAGGCGTCCGCTTCAGGCCCTGGGCGTCATGTTACACTAATCATCGTCCGCAACGAGGGCACGGGGTCCTTAACGGCCCCAAGTCAACCGATGCAACTATATTTTTAATATTCTGCAAGAGAGCAGCACGGTCATTATCTGTCAGATCTCGGTAACTTCCAACTGCTAAGTGAAACTGATCTTGTTGAGCAGGCGGCAAATGCATCCACGTGAGGAATAAGCTAAACGCCTGCGGGTCCAAAATATTCATTATAGGATCTCCTTGCAAATATTACATTTTCTTCTGAAGCTGAAGGACGGTGCTTCCGAGGTAGGAACTTTAGAGCACCGGTCACACGCTCGGCCGAACTTAAATAAACCTGCTCTCATTCCTACAGCCCTTTCTCTATCCGAAACGAAAAGCTTCACGTCCGACTGTCGTTGCGTCTCATCCTCGGCTGCAAGTTGAGGAAAGGCATCGATAAGTGCTCCGTCGCCCCCGCGCGCGAGATGCTCCCAACGCGTGTGAAGGGCAAAGTTCTTCTGGGCAGCTTGCACTGCCTCAGACAAAGAATCCTCCCACTTAGCCACTAGAGCCCACAAGGCAAGTAAACTTTGTATCGCGGAGGCAACGCCTGCGGAATGAATCACCCAACTGGGAATCGGCGAATTCTTATAAAAGCGGGTGGCTATAATCCCGACAAGCACCGGCACTACAAGACCAAAAAAGGCCAGTAGTCGTCGGATCCGCCGTAAGCGTGCTGCGCGTCGCTGCAACACAAAGGCTGTGCCATAAGCCTCTAGGGCATGATTCCAACAGTGAATGCGCTTAGCGTCTATATCCTGTGGCTCACTCATATAGGAAAGACCGCTGTATGGAGTTGATGGGATGACTCTCTAACGCCTAACGCCTTGGAAGATCACCGGCAGGAACGCGAGAGCGTTTCTGTCCGGTGCATCGCGGGGTTAGGCGGTTTCGGCGCTGCCGACATGACTAACTAGAGAAAGTCTACCTCTGGACATTGGCACAATCCTCCTTCATGTACTCGAGCGTAAGCATCGAGCCTGTACCACGGTTTGTTGCCCACCAATCCTTTCTCTGGCTGAAAGTGGAATTGAAATTTCTGCCGGGTCCGTCAATGACCCAATTTCTCCAATCATCAAGTACAAACGATCTGTCGCGGGACACAGCAGGCCACTCTTCTGCCTGTTTTAGTAGGAGGTCCATCATATCAACCAACTTCGTGGTGCAGTACATTACCGCAGTCAGGTCTCTGAGTTCGCCGGGGTCACCACTCGGTTGAGCTACGAGAGGAATGAGACTTAAGACTCTGTCGGCAGAGCCTGGTGCGCCTAGCATCGCAAGTGCGACAGCTGCGTTGATTCTGGTTTGTAGGGGGTTACTGGGATCGTCAGCTAGCTGTGAAATCGCTTTGAGTGCCCCAAGCGTGCGCAGACTGCGGATGGCAAGGACACGGATAGGCACTTCCTGCATCTGAGGAAACGAAACGACGCGTTTTGTGTCCTCAACCAACGCAAGGAGCCAAGGTAGTGCCGGCAAAGCATCCGGCCCCAGATTGCCAAGGCTAACGACGGCTCCAGCGCGCGTGGTGGGGTCGGTACTCATGAGCCGTTCAACTTCCGCTCTTACCGAGGGAGTCATTTTGTCCAATTGTGTAGGGAGCTGGGCGAGAAGGTGAAACGAAACCACGTAAGTTCCTAGCAGCGCTATACTGGCTATCCGGATTATTGCTCTATACATAATCGCCTCCTGCTGCTTTCTGGGATTGTTATAGCATTGAGCGCCCCTGTGAGGCCCCCGCCTAACGATCTTGCCGATGAGCGGCGGCGTAGCCGTCCGGCTCGATCGGCCGTGTTATGCGCTGCGCTTTTCCAACAATGCCTCAAAGCGCCGCGAGTCACTACAGCTAGGGAGTTATGCGCTGGCGCCGCGCATCCCGCGAGCCCGACGCGCACTACTCCACCGGCACCGCATCTTGAAGTGCCACAATGAGGGCGGTCGGCGCCGGGATAATAGGTAACAGTCGGTTGAAGGAAGCCTGAAACTTCACACTTGCGCCTGGCGTTAGTGCCTTCCATTTCTCCGGCTGCATGACTCCAAAGCTGCAGCAGATCAATTTCTTCTCGGTCCCGTCGACGGTGATCGTGAGATCCGGAGTTCCCATCGCAACAGTCGCGACCGATTTCTGGTCGTCAAATGACGTGAAAGTTCCCTCCCATGTGACTCGAGCCGCATTGAGTGTACCTAGCTCACATTTCGCCGGGTTAGTCGTGCCGCATGCCCTCATTCCCTTAACGAACTCGCCGAAGTCGGTGAGCCAAGGCTTCGGCGGATTCTCTTGACCGGCCAACGGTTGAGCGAGCCAGAAAAGCGTCGCGCTTAGAAACGACAACAATCTGAGGCGCATGATAGTTATCCTCCTTATTGGTTGGGTATCGCAAGTCGGAAGATGTTCGCTCCTCACAAGAAACGTACTGGCAAAGAACGCGCATAACGAGGATGCTGCTAACGGTGCCGTCAGGCGTCCGCTTGAGCAGCAGGGTTGTGCGCCAAGTCACGCGCCTTCTGTACCTTCTTCGAAGTCGTAGGCCTAAGAGGCAGTGACCATCGACCACCTGACTCAATATCCTTTGTTGTTACGATTGGGGGACCTGTAAGGCATTTAAAGTTATTGGGCACATACTGCCTGCGCGCAGCATGGTAGTGACAGTTATCGCGTAGCTCGGTCAAGTTGACTGCTATTCGCTTCGCAATTCTGAAATCGAAGTTTAGGGGATTTTCCACGGTAGCCACAAAATCGCAGATAAGGAAGCTATTCTCGCCAATTGGCACTCGTTGCCGTTCCGTTCCCGTTATAGACGTAGAGACAAGCACGACCTGGTTTCCATCTTCGCGCAGGGTGAACGCAGCCAAGATCTGATCGCCTCCGGGAAACAGAAAGAAGTCCTCCCTAGAATGAAGCTCCACGTCATCGCAAAGGCTAAGCTGTGGGTTGTCCGGCGAAGGCCGAAGTTTTCGCACGATCGCACGCCACCGCATGTCGGAGATCACCCGCTTTCCAAACTGATTAGCCACAGCGACACGGAATCCGTAGGTAGAAAACGACAGATTTGTCGAACCCTCGCGAGATGTGAGGCTCCTCAACCACAAATACTGCAGCGCCGGGAACGCGAAGAATGTCAAGAGTGCGACCGATTGGCCGAGCAGTCCTTCGAGGAACTCAGACATTTATGCTCCTCCTGGCGCAGAACAGCCTACCTGACCGTCATCGTATTTGGGCTTATGCGACGTCCTTGGCCCTACTCCGCCCACCGACTTCGTCGTATATCGCACCCAAGCCCCAGGTCCGGTCCGGCTGCTTGGCCGTCGAGGGCCTGTCGTGTAAGCGTCTCGGGTGCGGAGCCGGATTGCCTCGATGTCCTTTCCTGTCAGCCGGTTGCCTTCAGCTTAGCCGAGTTGCGAAGGTGCGTCAATGACATTTTCTGGTGCGTATAAGCTTCATTTCCGCTGGCGTGCTTGGAGACGAGCCGCCGGACCGGCACGTTGTCGGTACGTACCCCGGAGGCGCAGACCGGCCTGCTGAGTCTGAGGAGACCGCTCGCGGGCCCATCCCTTGCGACCTCCGGCCGCCCTCGCGTAGAGTCCGCTCATCATGGCTCGAAACGACGGTCTGGATCTGGTGCGGGCGCTGTTGAGCATGGCTCTGTCCAAACTGCCCATTTCTCCCCGGCAGATCGAGGACGCGCTGCAGATCGGCCATGGGACGTTGCCGCGGCTTCTTGACGGCCGCATGGACCTGAAGCTCCACCACCTGCTGCCGCTCTGCCAGGTCCTCCAGATCCACCCCAGCCATCTCCTCGAACGCGGGCTCCCCCATTGGGAGGCGGCCCGCACCATCGACGACTGGCTGCCTCCGGATCACCGCCAGGCGGCCCGGCCCGCCGCTCTCTCCGACGAGCTCCTGCAAGCGATCCGCACCGTGGTTCGCGAGGAAATCTCCCGCGCCAGCCCTGCATCCGGCGTGAAACGGGAAAAGACGGCGCGCAAGGGCTGACGCCCCGCGGTAGTGGCTCCACGCGCGAGATAACGGTTGCACGCGCGGAATAGCCGCTAAAAACCCGCGGTAGTCCCGAAAAGTCCGGTGTAGTCCCGAAAAGTCCGGCGTAGTCCGGAAATGTCTGGCGTAGTCCGGGAAAGTCTGGGGTAGTCCGGAAAGATCGGGGGCAGTCCCGAAAAGTCGGACGTAGTCCTGAAAAATCGGCAGCCGTCCGGAAACGTCGCGGCCAGCCTCTCGAATTCAGCTCACCGCCTGCCCCGCCGGCAGATCCAACCCGTGCTTCTGCATCCGGTAGTAGAGCTGCGAGCGGGTGATGCCGAGCAGGCGGGCCGCGCGCGAGCTGCCGCTAGTCGCCCCGAGCCCACGCCAAGTCCTCGCTCATCGCTGCATACTGATGTTCGGCCAGCTCCACCCAATCGATTCCGGCGCGCTCGATCGCCTGCTCTCGGGGAATCTCGCCCCGCAGATACTGTCCGAGGATGCGCTCGCGCCAGAGCTGACGAAGGCCCGCTTCAACGGCCATCGCCAGAAAGCCCGAAGCCGAGATCATGTACATACCCAGGGCGAACCGGGCCGATGTGGACCTGGGGTACACTTTGGCCATGGCTGCTCTCGTGTACTTGGAGACGTCGGTCATCAGCTACCTCACTGCTTGGCCTTCGCGCGACGTGATCGTGGCAGGGCGGCAGCAGTTAACCCACGAATGGTGGCTCCGGCGCCGCAGCTCTTTCGAGGTGGTGGTCTCGGAGCTTGTGCATCTGGAGTGCGCAGATGGCGATCCCGTTGCCGCCGCCCGGCGGGCGAATTTCTTGGCAGTCCTGCGGTCGTACGAGGCGCCCATCCTGTGTACACCCGACGAACTAATGGGAGAGGAATCCTCGCATGTCGATGCCAGTTGATGAGCCGCAGACCCCTTGGGTTGATCCGATCGTCGCCGAGGTCCGAGCTGCACGCGAACGGATCGTCGCAGCCGTCGGCGGGGACCTCCACGTCTTGTGCGAGCAACTGCGCGCTCGCCAAGCAGCCGCTGGGAGGATTCCAGTGCGGCACGCGCCACGCCCACCCCGTTCGGAGACCGGTCAGACGGCTTAGCGCGTTGGATCGCAACGATCTGGCCGACGACCGCTACGACAAAGCCGGCCGAATCGTCCCGGACCTCGTGCCGCGCGCAGATGTCCTACCAGCTCTCTCGACGCCGGCCGCCGCGGCCGCCTGGGACCTTGGGTTGACTTCTACGGCCTCGCCTTCTTCACCGACCCCCGCCACAGATACACGCACAGCCCGACGAACAGCGCCGCCGAGAGGGTCTGCGAGATCGGCTCGTTGGTGAAGAACGGCGTCGTGATCAGCCCCTCGTCGTACCAGGGGAAGAGCCGCAGGCTCGCTCCGAAGACGCCGCCCAGGGCTCCACCGGCCATCAGACCCGAGGCGATGATCACGCCTCTCTCCATGATGCTGCGCCCCTCCTCGCCCCCGACCCGGTTCGCCCGCTTGCCGACATAGTGCGCCAGGAATCCGCCGACCAGGGCCGGCGTGTTGAGCTCCAGCGGCAGGTACATGCCCAGGGCGAAGATCAGCGCCGGCGCTCCCAGCATCTCCAGGATCAGCGCGATCACCCCGCCGGCCGCGAAGAGGACGTAGGCCACCGGCGCGCGGCTCATGAAGCTCTGGACCAGGGCCTGCATGATGGAGGCCTGCGGCGCGGCCAGCACCTCCCGCGCATCCCCCGGGGCGGACTCTCCGAACTGGAACGCCTTGGCGAGCAGCACGATGGTCAAGGCCGCCGCCACCGCCGAAGCGAGCACGCCGAGGAACTTCACCCGTTCCTGGGTGGCAGGCGTCGAGCCCAGCCAGTACCCGGATTTGAGGTCGGTGATCGTCTGCCCCGAGACGGAGAGCGCCGTGCACACCATGCCGGCGATCGCCATGACGAAGAACATGCCCGTGGTTCCTGACAGCCCGAACTCCAGCAGCACCACGGACGAGACGATGATCGTCAGCATCGTCATGCCCGACACCGGGTTGCGCGCCGTGGTGGCGATCGCGTTCGCCGCGACCGAGGCGAAGAAGAACGAGAAGACCAGGGTGAGCAGGAGGCCGACCATGGCAACCAGGA
>Ga0126309_10000020_pt1 | contig 52638 bp, 36 predicted proteins | sample Plot56_FD_92541 | JGI IMG/M metagenome (GOLD analysis project Ga0126309, IMG submission 92541) | Serpentine soil microbial communities from UC McLaughlin Reserve, CA, USA - Plot56 | ecosystem: Environmental > Terrestrial > Soil > Grasslands | place: USA: UC McLaughlin Reserve, Lake County...
CTCCGGTGACGACCCCCACCGGCGCGTGCGGCGCCTCGCGCGGCGGCAGCAGGACGGGGAGCTCCCGGGCCACGAGGTGGCCGGCGAGACCGCGGAGACGCTCCAGGAGCCGGCTCTCGCCGAAACGGTCGAGCAGCTCCTCGGCCCGCGGCAAGGCCAGCTCCACCACCTCGCCCCGGGCCAGCGGCGCCAGGTAGGCCGGCAGGCGGGTCCTCTGGCGAGCCAGCTCCTCCAGCGGATCGGCTGACAGGTCCCACTCTTCCAGGGCGCGGTGGATCGCGCCTCCCAGGGCCATGGCCGCTTCCCGGTCCAGCTCGCCGCCGCCGTTCTTTCTTGGACGGGCGCGCTGCCGCGGCGCATCCTCTCCCTCGTCGAGGCGGCGCGCGGCCAGCTCTTCGCGGAGCAGCTCATGGGCCTCTTCCGAGGCGGCGCCTCCCCAGGTGCGGGACATGTGGGCCTCGGCGGCGATGCGGTCGGCGCGCAGGGCGGCGGAGATGCGGGCGATCTCCTCCGGCTCCGGCAGACCGGCCCCGTCCGCCGCGGAGGCACCGCCGGCGCCGGTCTCGCCGAGCGCGGCCCAGAGGGCCGGGAGCTTCCAGAGCGTTCCCGTGAGGTCGGAGAAGGACGACACGCCTTCCGCGGCGGCCTTCTCCCAGAGCTCGGCCAACGTCCCCGTGGGGCGGTCGCGACGCCAGGCGAGGAGGTCCATGTGCGTGCGCGCCTGCTCCGGCGGACGCCGCTCCGAGTCTCCTGCCGTCTCCTCCGGCCAGCTTCCCAGGAGAACCAGCCGGTCCTTGGCCCGGGTCATGGCCACGTACAGCGTGCGGACCCGCTCGGCGGCCTCGACGGCCCGGCGCTCGGCTTCCACGCGGTCGAAGCCGAGAGTCGGGACGCCGAAGAGCCGCAGCTCGAACCGGCCCTCCTCCAGACGGCCGACCTCGGTGCCGGTCCCTCCGTCCCCACCCGGCGGCTTGTGGAGCTGCACCAGATAGACGTGCCCGAAGTCGAGCCCCTTCGCGCCATGGATCGTCATCACCTGGACCGCGTCCTCGGCGCCGTCTTTCGGCCTCCCCTCCTCGGCCTCGCGCGCCTCGGCCACGCTCCGGCGCAGGGTACGCAGGATCGCCGTCAGGTCGCCGCCCCCCTCCTCGATCGCGGTGAGGAGTTGCCGGAAGAAGCGGTCGAGGTTCGCTAGCCGGTAGGGGCCGAGATAGCGGGCCGCTTCCAGAGCCTCCGGCAGGAACAGCCGGCGCAGGCGCTCCACGAAGAGGTCGGCCGCCTCGCTCTCGAACGAGCGGCGCAGAGCCACCAGATGCTCCACCGCGGCGAGCAGGCCCGCCTCCCAGCCGCGCAGCCCGGCAATCCCAGGAATGTCCTGCGGGACCTCCGTGGCGGCGGCCTCCACCAGATCCTTCAGCTCGGCGAGCCGCTCGCGCAGCCGGTCCTCGCCCACCCGCGCGGGAGCGAGATCGGTGACCCGGCCGGGAAAGCCGCGGCGCCAGAGCGGGATGAGCGCCGCGTCCGGTACTCCCACCAGGACCGAGCGCAGCACGGTCAGCAAGGCCAGGTGATCCCCCGGGTCGAGCACCGTCCGCACCAGGGCGGCGGCTTCGATGACCTCGCGGCGGCGGTAGTACTGCTTGTCGCGCCCCACGACGAACGGGATGCGCGCCCGGCGGAGCGCCTCCAGGTAGACGTCCAGGTCGCCGGTGCCGCGCAGGAGGATCGCGGCCTCGCGCCAGGCGACCCCCTCAGTATCGTGGAGCGACCGGACGTCCGCGGCGAGCGCCGCGGCTTCGAGCTCCGCCGCCTCGACCGCCGAGGTCTTGGCGCCCGGCCGCTTCCACGAGACCCAGTGCTCCACCGGGGCATGGCCGGCCTGGACGAAGCCGGGATCGTCGCGCCGCCGCTCGCAGGCGAGGAGCGGCTCGAAAGGGGGCTGGAGGCCCGGCGTCTCACGCATCACCGGCGCGATCACGCGCGCCACCTCGGAGAGGATCGCGGGCACCGAGCGGAAGTTCTCGACCAGCGACTCGACCTCGCCGCCATGGCGCCGCGCCAGGTCCACGAACCCGTCGTAGGCGCGCAGGTCGGCGCTGCGCCAGCCGTAGATCGACTGCTTGGGATCGCCCACCAGGAAGAGGCCGGGGCGCTCGTCGCGCGGGCCGTCCAGCGCGATCCAGCGGAGGAGCTCGCACTGCACCCGGTCGGTGTCCTGGAACTCGTCGACCAGGAGCTGGTCGATCTGCCGGCGGACGCGGGCGCGCACGTCCGGGGACCGGGCGAGGAGCGCCTCGGCGCCGCTGAGCAGGGAATCGAAGGTGGCGACGCCGCGCGCCCGCAGCTCGCGCTCCACCGCGGCGAGGAGCGGAGCGAGCGCCCGGCGGCCCGCCTCCAGCAGCGCAGGATCGATCCGCCGCAGGTGGCCCAGCAGGCGCCCGAGCTCGCCGGCGTGCGCTCCGAGCCCGGCGCGGACCTCGCCGAACAGGCTCGCCTCGGTGGCGCCGAGCTGCCCTTTCTCCCACTTGCCGAGGTGCGTCTCCAGCTTCTCCGGGACCGCCTCGTCCACCCAGCTCTTCAGGGTCTCCAGGTCCGGGCCGTCCTCGGCGTCACGGAAGCGGTCGAGCAGAAGGCCCAGCCCCTTCTCCAGCGACCGTGCGTTGGGTGCCCGGCCGCCGCGCAGCCGCGGGACGATCAGCTCCCAGACGCCGGTGGCCGCGGCGGCGAGGCGCTCGCGAAACGCGCGCAGAGGGCCGGGGCCGAGCGGGTCCTCCTCCAGCGCCCGGGCCGGCAGACCGGCGGCGGCCAGAGCGGTCAGCGCCTCCACGACCTCCTGCGGCCCGAAGCCGCGCACCGCCAGCGCCATGAGATGCGGATCGCCCGGCGCGCCGTACCCTTCACGGAGGGCCGTCTCGACCGTCTCGCGGACGATCTCCTCCAGCAGGCGGCCGTCGGCGTCGACGGTCAGGCGCGGGTGCACGCCGGCCTCCAGCGGATGCGCCGTCAGGAGCCCGAGGCAGAAGGCGTGGATGGTGCGGACCTGGAGATGATCGAGCGCGCCGAGGAGCGCGTGGGCGCGGCGCACGGTCTCCTCCAGGGACGGCAGGACCTCCGGATCGAGCCAGGCGGGCCGCTCCTCGCCGCGCGCCAGGGCGTCCAGCTCGCGCGCGGTCCGGCCGGCCATCTCGGCGGCGGCGGCTTCGGTGAAGGTGATGGCGACCACGCCGCGCAGCACGTCCGCGGCGATCCGCTCCGGGCTCCCCTCTCCTTCCGGACGCAGGGACGGCCGGGCCGCGGGCCGCGCGGCGCGCCGCGCCAGGGCCAGCTCCCAGCCGGCGCCCAGGCTCCAGGCGAGGAGGCGCGCCACCAGGGTCGTGGTCTTGCCGGTGCCCGCGCCGGCCTGGAGGACGAGCGGCCGGTCGAAGCGGCGCTGCGCCTCCCGCCGGGCGCCGCGGTCGGCGGCGCGCAGGATCTCCTCGCTCGGCGTGCCGAATCGGCCGAGGACCAGACGCCCGCTCACGGCGCCTCCTCCCCCCCGTTCCCGCTCTCGGGCTCCTCGCGCTCCTCCTTGGCGGCGAGGCGCCAGACGCGGAGGAGGGCAGACTCCCCCACCCCGCGGGCCGGGTCCGATCCGACCGATCGGTCCAATCCGTCGGATCGGTCCGATTGGACCCGGCCCGCGGGGGGAAGGTCCGCTTGCCGCGCCCGCTCGGCCCACTCGAAGAGCCGCAGCCGCGCCCCCGAATCGCCGCGCACGCAGGCCTCGGCCACCGCGCAGTAGCCGCAGCGCCCCGGCTCGTTCTTCCCGGTGGGATCGACCACCCGCGGGAAGAAGGCGCCCGTGTCCCACACGGACAGGGTCGCGCTCACCGCGTTGGCGAACGCCTCGGCGGCTTCGCGATCCTCGGTGGTCACGGCGTGCTCGCGGGCTTCGGGGTCGTCGAGACCCGGCTTCAGATAGAGGTAGCGCCCCTCGGCCCGCTCGCCATGGGCGGCGAGCAGGTAGGCGGTGCTCTGGAGGAGCGTCCCCTGCCGCAGGCGCTCCAGGAAGTGGCGGCGGCGGACCTCGGGCTTGCGCGCCGTCGAGAGCGGCCGGCCCGTCTTGTAGTCGGTGAAGCGGAGCCCTTCGGCAGCCCGGTCCATGCGGTCGGCGCGGAAGCGGAGCCGCCGCGGGCGCCCGTCGACGTCGGCGACCTCCACCTCCTCGGTCCATTCGGCATGCAGCACGGGCACGGCGGCGTCCTGCGGCCAGTCCATCTCCCGCGCCACGGCGAGAAGCGACCGCGCCCGCTCCGCCAGAGCGCGGGTCAGGCCGGGCAGGAGGATTCCTTCCAGCGCCAGGAGCCGTCCGGCCTCATCGAGCAGAATCTCCTCGAACCGCTCGGGAGCCGGCCAGACCACAGCGGCCGGGGCGTCCGCTCCCGCCCCTTCACGGACGATCCGCTCCAGCACCGCATGCACCACGTTCCCCAGGAGGAGCGGATCGGCTCCGGGAAGGGCGGCCAGGGGATCGGGCGTCGGCTCGAGCCGGAGCACGCGGCCGAGGAAGAGTTGCCATGGACAGCCCGCCAGCTTCTCCAGATGCGTCACGTGAAGGTCCATGCGCCGCATCTCCGGGGGACCGACGAAGCCGAAGTACGGCCCCAGCCGTCGGCGCACGGCCCGCCCCTCGGGCAGGCGCAGGTCCGGGTCCATCTCGTCGAGCACGGCGATCCGCACAACACCCAGGGTCCGCGGATCGAGCGCGATGGCTTCGGCGCCCAGCAGCTCCGTTCGAGCCTCGCCGAGAGCCACCGCGAGCACCCGCCCGAAATGTTGCCGCGGCGCCTGGAGGGCGGCGATCACCGCGTGCTCGTCCGCCGGACGGAGCCTCTCCGCGTTCGGGGTCCAGAGCGACGGCGCCCGCCGGGGCTCGCGCGGACCGCGCAGCAGCGGCGAAGGCGAGCGGGGCTTCCCCTCATCGTCCGCCACCTGCCAGGAGAGGGTGATCGACGGGCTCGCCGAGAGGAGCCAGGCGAACAGGTAGCGCTCCTCGTCGAAACCGGCGCGCTTGACGGGGACGTCGGGCAGCACGCGCCGCAGCACCTGGCGGAGGTCGTCCGGCAGGAGAGGGTCCTCGCGGATGCCGCGCGGGAAGACGTCGCGGTTCAAGCCGGCCACGAACAGGTGGTCGAACGTGCGGCCGCGCGCCTCCGTCACGTTGAGCACCTGCACGCCGCCGCCGTCGCCGCCCAGGGGCGCGACGCCGACCTCCGCGCAGGCCCGGTTCACCAGCGGGCGCAGCTCCTCGCGCGTCAGCGGGAAGTCGCCCGGCACCTCGCGCTCCAGCTCGCCGAGGGCGGCGAGGATGGCGCCCGCGTCCACGGACTCCAGCTCCCAGCCCAGATCGGTGACTAGAAGGGTCCGGAGCCGGCGGAAGTGCTCGGCCGCCGGAGCCTCCTCCGGCCAGCCGGCGAGACGCTCGCACACCCGGCCGGCGGTGCGCACGGCCGCACGGAGCAACAGGCCGTCCACTCGCCGCCGGGCCGCGTAGGTCTCCCCCTCCTCCCCTTCCTGCCCCTCCTCGCCGCCGGCCGTCCGCAGCCCCTGGCGGATCGGCAGGGCGTACGACTCTCCCGACTCGTGTTTCTTCAGGAACGTCTCGGGATCGAGCTCGGCCACGTCGCGCAGCCGGCCGGCGCCGAGCGCGTAGAAGGCGAGGCGGAGGTCGACGAGCAGGCCGGCCATCGAGCGCCTGCCACCTCTTCCGGGAAGACCGATCGATGCGACCGTATCGAGCCAGCGGTCGGCGGGGACCTCCTCGCCGCGGCGGAGCAACTCGAGGAAGGCGCGGGTCCGCCGGCCGGCCGGCTCCAGGGCGCCGCGCGCGGACACGCCGGAGAACGGCACGCCGAGCCGGCGGAAGTGGCGGCGCAGGAGCAGCGCATACGGCGCGAGGTCGCGCGCCACCACGCCGATCGCCTCCGGCCGCGCGCCGCCGTCGAGGAGGGCGCGCACGCGCCGGGCCACCTCGCGGGCCTCGGACTCGGCGCCGACCGCCTCGACGAAATCGATCTGTGGCGCCGCAGGGTCCGTGTCGCGCGGCGGCGGCGCCGGCACGAACCGCGAGACCATGGAGATCCGCTCCGTGAAACGCTCGGTGAACGCGCGCTCCATCCCTCCGGTGGGAGAGCCCGGCGCGGGCGGATGGTCGAGGATCAGCCGCGCCCCCTGGCGGAGCAGCTCCTGGAGGAAGTCCGTGCCGACGCCGGTCGCATCCGAGAAGCCGTGGATCAGGAGAGCGCGGAACGGCAGGACCCCTTCCGGGTCCGCGGCAAACAGCTCGCCCGCCCGCCGCAGCAGGTTCGAAGCCCGGCCCAGTCCGAGCGCGGGAGCCAGCGCCTCCGTGCGGGCTGCGACGCGCACGAGCGACCGGGCGCGCTCGACCTCGGCGCGCGAGGCGATGCGCGGTCCGTCGGTCGCCAGGGCCTCGTCGATCGCCTCGGCGAGGTCGTGCTCCAGCCCCGCGTCGAGCAGGTCGCGCACCGTGCCGGCCACGGCGCCATAGCCGTCCACCAGGTCGTCGAGACCGCGGCGCAGAGCCGGCTCCAGGCGGGCGAGGCGCTGGGCGAGAACGTCGAAGAGAGGGGTGCCGCGCGGCACCGGCTCGCCGGCCCGCTCCAGGATCTCGCAGGCGAGGGCATGCAGCGTCTGGATCGTGAGCCCGGCGATCGATTTTCCCCGGCGGCGGACGAGCGCCGCGCCGAGGTGGGCCCGGAGGCTCCGCGACGGCACGAGGATGCGCACCGGCCGGGCGAGGAGAGCGGGGTTCTTGCGCGCCTCGGTGAACAGGGCGTCGAGCCGGGAGACCAGGAGGGCCTCGGCGGCGCGCGCCCCGCGAGCCACCCAGACTTCGCCAGGAGAGCGCGGCGGCTCGGGAGCTTCGAACAGGCGGAGCTGCTGCGGCACGGGGGAAGGATACCCGATCCCGGAGGCGGGCTCTTCCCTACTCCGCGACAGCCACCTTCGCCGGTTCCGGCCGCCGCTGCCGGGCGCCGTCGCCGCGGATGAACGCCTCGGTGCGGGCGCTGGCCTCATGGTCCGGGAGCTGCTCCGGCGGCGACTTCATGAAATAGGAAGCCGGCCCGGTGAGCACGCCGCCGATCCCCCGGTCCAGGGCGAGCTTCACGCAGCGGACCGCGTCGATCACCACCCCGGCCGAGTTCGGCGAGTCCCAGACCTCCAGCTTGACCTCACAGTTCAGCGGGACGTTGCCGAACGTCGTCCCCTCCATCCGGATGTAGCACCACTTGCGGTCCTCCAGCCAGGGGACGTAGTCGCTCGGCCCCACGTGCACGCACCCCGGCGGGAGCTCGTAGTCGAGCTGGCTGGTCACCGCCTGGGTCTTCGAGATCTTCTTCGACTCCAGCCGCTCCCGCTCCAGCATGTTGAGGAAGTCCGAGTTGCCGCCGAAGTTGAGCTGGTAGGTGCGGTCCAGGCGCACGCCGCGGTCGCGGAAGAGCTGCGTCAGGAGACGGTGCGTGATGGTGGCGCCCACTTGCGACTTGATGTCGTCGCCGATGATCGGCAGCCCCTTCTTCTCGAACCGCTTCTGCCAGTATGGGCGGGAGGCGATGAAGACCGGAATGCAGTTGACGAAGCCGCACCCCGCCTCCAGGGCCTTCTCGACGTAGAGCTGGGTCGCCTCCTCCGAGCCCACCGGCAGGTAGGAGACGACCACGTCCGCGCGGGTCTCGCGGAGGACGCCGACGACGTCCGCGGGCGGCGTCTCCGCCTCCTTGATCTCGCGGCTCAGGTACTTGCCGAGGCCGTCCAGCGTCGTGCCCCGCCGCACCTCCACTCCCAGGCGCGGCACGGCGGCGAACCGGTAGGTGTTGTTCGGGGGCGCGAAGATCGCCTCGGACACGTCCCGGCCGACCTTGTTCGCGTCCACGTCGAACGCGGCCACGACCTCGATGTCGCCGACGTGGTAGCCCCCGAGGTCGACATGCATGAGACCCGGCACGAAGTCCTCCGGCGCGGCATCCTTGTAGAACTCCACGCCCTGCACCAGCGAAGAGGCGCAGTTGCCCACCCCGACGATGGCGACCCTCACTTTCTTCCTCGGCATGTCAGCTCCCTTTCTCTCTCTCTCGCTTTTCCCACGCGTCGTCCCACCGTCGCGCAAAGCTCTTCAGCTAAGTAGAAGGAAGATCCATGCCAGGTCCGCCAACCCGGTGCTCCCGCACGGAAAGACCGAAAAGGATGCCTTTTCGCGTAAAAAGGACGTGGCGCAGGGAAGAGTTTACAGAGCACTCTCAGAAAGCCTGCGCCAGCCGGAGCCGTTCAAGGCATGCGTGCCCGCTCCGGCTCAGCCGCGCCAACGTCCATTCGATCTTGCGCCGGGCCTGCTCCTCGCCGTAGTACCTCAGATACCCGGAGCTGTTCAAGGAGAAGAAGGAGAGGGCGTCGGCGTCCTCCAGGAGCGCGGCTTCGGCACTGTCGATCCGGCCCGGCTGATCGTGCCCGGCGATGAGCTGGACGGCCCGCGCCGCGAGAGCGGGATCGAGCCTTTCCTCGCGCAGGACCGCCGCGGTGATCCAGGCGCTCCGTGCGGCGTGCCGCGCCTTGTAGTCGTCGTAGTCGGCGACCGTCTGCTCGCTCCGCGACTCCGCCTCGGTGAAGATCCGCTCGACGTCATGGAAAAGGGCCGCGATCTGCACCGCCCCTCCGGCCGCCGGGTCGAGGCGGAGGACCCACTGCCAGGCGTCGAGGGCGTGCCGGTAGTCCGCCCGCACGAGCGGCTTGTCCGCGGGATGGAGCGCGCGAAGGCGCGCGAGGAGCCGCGTCAGCTCCTCGCCGGGGAGCGCGCCGTTGCGCCGGCCGCTCCAGCGCTGGCAGCGAACGTCCACCTCCTCCGCCGCGCTCGCGGGCTCGCCATGGACCGCCACGGCGAACGGCCCCGCCGCGGCAAGATCGTCGATCCGCTCGTCGAGCTCCGGCAGATCGAGAGCGCCGCGGTCCCACTCCGCGGCTTCAAGATCCAGCCGGGCCTCCGGCGCGCCGGGCGTCGCCCCGGTGAGCCCGGCGGCTCCAGGGTAGTGGAGGACGACCGGTGAGGACATATAGCGCTTGTGTGCAAGCGCGGGGCCAGGAGATCAGGGATTGGCGAGGCAGCGCGGAGATGTCCTTCCACAATTATGGTATCGTTTTGTGGGGATACGCCATGGCCGAGAATCTGACGCTCCTCTTACCCGACGACCTGAGCCGGGCGCTCGATGAAGCTGCTGAGCAGACGCAGCGTGAGCGAACGGAGATCGTGCTGCTCGCGCTTGATCAGTACCTGAGAGCTATGCCCTCCGGGGAGGATGCGCCCGCAACGCGAGTCCGGCACCTGATCGGCTCTCTCGAAAGTGGCATTCCGGACCTGGCGGAGAAGCACCGGACCTACATCCTCGATTCGCTCACACCGAAGCATGGCCGGTGATCTCCTGCTCGACACGGGAGCGCTCGTCTCTCTTCTCGATCGCAGCCAGCTCCTCAGATCCGGCCCTTCTTTCTACCCCTCCTCGATCCGCGACGGAACCCGCGCGCGCCGCAGCAGGTCGCCCAGGTGGCTGGTCACGCCGACGCGGCCGACGAGCACGATTCCCTCTCCCGTCCCCTGGACTTGTGCGATCAGCTCGCGCAAGGCCTCGATCCCCTGGCTGACCTCGAGCGGGTGGAACCGGACCGCCTCGCCTGGCACGATCACCCGCCCGGCCGCCGCGCTCGCTTCGCGGTGGAGCTGAAGAATCCAGACCGCCCGGCCGTCCCAGGCCCACTCGAAACGCACCGGCCCCAGGAGAGCGCGCGCCCGATCGAAGGTCTCCCGCACGGCGGAGAGCACCTCGGAAGGGAGGTCCTCCGGCGGTCGGCGGCCGGTCATGAAGTCGTCTCCCGTCCCGGAGACTCCTTCGACGAGCGGCTCTCCAGCGGGCGAGGACAGGAGCGCTCCGGACCAGCGGGCCTCGACCGCCTGCTGGCTGAGCACCGAGGCCAGAGCCGTCCCCTCCGGGTCTTCCTTATAAAGAAGAGCGAAGGGATCGGCCCAGCCGCGTCGGGTGGTGAAGAGGCCCGGGACCTGCTCGCGCGGACAGGTGCGGATCCAGGTCTCGGCCGAGCCGGTGTCGGTCCCGAAGCTGAACGGCGCGAGGCGCCGCGGGATCACCAGCGTCCGCGGCACCGGCAGACCGTAGGCGTCGGCGATCAGCAGGCCGAAGGCCTTGTCCCCGAGATGCCGGCTGAATTGGTTCGGCCAGGCGGGGAGCACGGTGCCGTCCGGCGGCGGACCCGGCGCCTCCACTTCCCAGAGGACCGTGTGCTCGTGCCGGTTCCCCCGGCGCAGCGGGTGGAGGGTGAACTCGACCCGCAGCTCGGGCTGCGGTGGCAGGCTCGGGCGGAAGCCGTAGACCGTCTCCAGCAGGCGCAGGCCGAGCGCGCGCGGCAGGGCCGCCGTCCCCGGCTTCTCGACGCAGCGCGGCGTGTCGCCCGGCGCGAATTCGAGGAGGTCGCCGAAGGCGACGCCGGAGACGCCGCCGTCGTGGACGTCGATGGTCTCGTTGACGATCGTAGAGAGCCCGGAGGCGGCGAGCCGGCGGAGCTCGCGGACGACTTCCGCGGCGTCGGTGCCGCCATAGAGGAACTCGCGCGACTTGGGCGCGTCCGGGTCGTAGCTGCGGATGTTCACCGACCGCTCGGGGGTGCGGTCGAGGAGCACGGCCACGGCTTCCTCCGGCGCGGCGAAGCAGTGGTCCGGCGGGAAGCCGCGGAGGCGGGCGTGGCTCTGGGCGAGGTCCGGACCGAAGCTGACGAACTGGGCCACGTTCGCCTGGCGCGCCAGGGCGTCCAGGATCTCGTCCTTGCGGTGTCCGCGGTGTCCGCCCATGGGCAGGCGACCCCTACGCGTTGACCGTCAGCGAGGGGTGGGGCTGCTCGCGCTTCTCCAGCTCCTGGTCCTTGTACTGGAGGAGGTAGAGCCGGTAGTAGATGCCGCGCAGGGCGAGGAGCTCCTGGTGGGTGCCCATCTCCCGGATCTCGCCCTTGTGCAGGACCAGGATGCGGTCCGCCTTCTGGATGGTCGACAGGCGGTGGGCGATGACGATGCTGGTCCGCCCTTGGAGGAGGCGGTCGAGCGCCTGCTGGATGAGCTGCTCGGTCTCGGTGTCGATCGAGGAGGTCGCCTCGTCGAGGATGAGGATCTTCGGATCGAAGGCCAGGGCGCGGGCGAAGGCGATGAGCTGCTTCTGCCCCACCGAGAGCCCGGCTCCGCGCTCCCGCACCTGCGAGGCCAGACCCGCAGGGAGCCGCTCGATGAACGGCAGCGCGTGCACCTCCGCGGCCGCCCAGCGCACCCGCTCGTCGTCGATGTCCGGATCGCCGAGCCGGATGTTCCCCTCGATCGTCCCGGAGAAGAGGAAGACGTCCTGGAGGACCATGGCGACGCTGCGCCGCAGCCGCGCCAGGTCCCATTGGCGCACGTCCATCCCGTCGACCCGCACCGCGCCGCGGTCCACGTCGTAGAAGCGCAGGAGGAGGTTCGCCAGGGTGCTCTTGCCCGCGCCGGTGTGCCCGACGACGGCGAGGGTCTCGCCCGGCCGCACCCGGAAAGAGATCCCGCGGAGCACCGGCTCGTCCTCTTTATAGCTGAACTGGACCTGGTCGAACTCGATCTCGCCGCGCACCTCCGCCGGCCGGTACGGCTGCTCGGGGGCCGCGATCGTCACCGGCGTGTCCAGGAGCTTGAAGACCCGCTCCGAGCTCGCCATGGCCTGCTGCAGGATGTTGTACTTCTCCGACAGGTCGGCCAGCGGCTGGTAGAAGCGCTGGGCGTACTGCAGGAAGGCGATCAGGGCGCCGATCGACACCGTCCCCGTGATCACCTCGCGGCCGCCGATCCAGAGGATCAGGCCGAGCCCCAGGGAGGTGATCAGCTCGACGCCGGGGAAAAAGACGGCGTAATAGAAGATGCCGCGCACGTTCGCGTCGCGGTGCGCGTCGTTGATCTCGTCGAAGTCGCGGTACGCCCGCGCCTCCCGGTTGAAGAGCTGGACGACCGGCATGCCGGTGATGTGCTCCTGGAGGAAGGCGTTGATCCGGGCGATCTTCACCCGCACCTCGCGGAAGCTCTCGCGCACCTTGCGCTTGAACCAGAAGGTCAGGAGAAGGAGGAGCGGCACGATCGAGAACGCCGCGAGGGCGAGGCGCCAGTCGAGCCAGAAGAGCACCCCGACGATGCCGGCCAGCAGCAGGACGTCCCCGAAGATCGCCACCACGCCGGCGGACAGCATCTCGTTCAGGGCGTCGACGTCGGTCGTCACCCGGGTGACCAGCCGGCCGATCGGGTTGCGGTCGTAGAAGGTGATGGGCAGCCGTTGCAGATGGCCGAAGATCTGCCGGCGCAGGTCGTTCATCACGTACTGCCCCATGAGCTGCATGAGGTAGCCCTGGGCGTACAGCACGATCAAGGTCAGGGCGAGGGTCGCGAGGTAGATCCCGGCGATCACCGCCAGCCCCTCGGGACGGACGGCGCCGGGGTCGATTCCGCGGGCCAGGAGGAGATCGCGGACCTGGAGGCTCACCTGCGAGAGGCGGGCGGCCTCTCCCTGCGGCCGGATGAACAGGTCGAGCGCCACCGCCATGGTGAGGGGGCCGACGAGCTGCAGCAGGGACGAGAGCAGGATCAGCACCAGCGCCCCCACGGTCATCCCCCGGTACGGGCGGAGATAGCCCAGCAGGCGGCGCATCAGCCGGGAGTCGTAGGCCTTGCCGAGGGCCTCCTCTTCTTGGTGTCCGATCGGCTCGCTCATGGGGGGCTACGATATCGCACCGGCCCGGCGTGGTGAGGGCTTCTAGTTATACCCTTTCATCTATTCCCCATAAAGGTGTAGACTACGCCCAGCCTACGCTCGCTCAACCGGGACAGAGAGACTCGTTCTTCGATCGGGAGTCGCCGCATGCCGCCGACATTGAATCAGCTCCTCAAGGAAATGGTCGCGCAGGGGGGGTCCGACCTGCACATCACCACCAACTCACCGCCCCAGATCCGGGTGCACGGCCACCTGAAGCCGCTCGACGGGGTCAACCCGATGACGCCTTCGGAGACCAAGCAGCTCTGCTATTCCATCCTGACGGACAACCAGAAGCACCGTCTGGAGGAGGACCTGGAGATCGACCTGTCGTTCGGGATCAAGGGGCTGGCGCGGTTCCGCGCCAACATCTTCCACCAGCGCGGCGCCCTGGCCGGGGTGTTCCGGCAGATCCCGTTCGAGATCAAGGGGTTCAAGGAGCTCAGCTTGCCGACGATCGTCGAGAAGCTGTGCGAGAAGCCGCGCGGCCTGATCCTGGTCACCGGGCCGACCGGCTCCGGCAAGTCGACCACTCTCGCGGCCATGCTCGACAAGATCAACCGCGAGCGCGCCGAGCACATGATCACGATCGAGGACCCGGTGGAGTTCCTGCACTCGCACAAGAAGTGCCTGGTCAACCAGCGCGAGATCCACGCCGACACCCACGGTTTCTCGGCCGCCTTGCGCTCCGCCCTGCGGCAGGACCCGGACATTGTGCTGATCGGCGAGATGCGCGACCTGGAGACCATCGAGTCGGCGCTGCGCATCGCCGAGACCGGCCACTTGACGTTCGCCACCCTGCACACCAACTCGGCGGCGCAGTCGATCAACCGCATCATCGACGTCTTCCCGGCGCACCAGCAGGGGCAGATCCGCGCGCAGCTCTCGATGGTCCTCGAGGGGATCCTCTGCCAGGCTCTGCTGCCCAAGGCGGACGGCAAGGGGCGGGTGATGGCGATGGAGATCCTGATCCCCACCTCGGCCATCCGCAACCTGATCCGCGAGGACAAGGTGCACCAGATCTACGGCATGATGCAGGCCGGCCAGGCCAAGCACGAGATGCAGACCTTCAACCAGTCGCTGGCATTGCTCTACTTCAAGCGCCATATCACCCTGGAGACGGCGCTGATGCGGTCGTCGATGCCCGACGAGCTGCAGGAGATCATCGCCCGCGGTCCCGCCGCCATGAACCAGAACGTCGGGGGCAACCCGGCCGTTCCGGGGAGGAAATGACCTATGCCCAGCTTTGAGTGGAAAGGCCGTACCCGCGCCGGTGGCAACCAAGAAGGCGTCCTGCTCGCGGACAACCGCGACGCGGCGGTCTCCGTTCTGCGCCGCCAGCAGATCCAGGTCACCAACATCCGGGAGAAGGGGCGGGAGATCAAGCTCATTCCGCGCCTGCCCGGCAAGGTCAACCGCAAGCGCGTCTCCATCTTCACCCGCCAGTTCTCGGTGATGCTCGACGCCGGCCTGCCGCTGGTGCAGTGCCTGGAGATCCTGGGCGGCCAGGAGGAGAACAAGACCTTCGCGGCGATCATCAACGACGTGCGCAGCGACGTCGAGTCCGGCATGTCCATCGCCGACGCCATGCGCAAGCATCCCAAGGCGTTCGACAACCTGTACACCAACATGGTGGCGGCCGGCGAGGCGGGCGGTATCCTCGACATCATCCTGCAGCGCCTCTCGACCTACATCGAGAAGATCGTCAAGCTGAACAGCCAGGTGAAGGCGGCGATGATCTACCCGGTCGCGGTCATCGTCATCGCGGCCATGGTGGTGTTCATCATCCTATGGAAGGTCATCCCGGTGTTCGCCCAGCTCTTCGCCGGCCTGGGCAGCGAGATGCCCCTGCTCACCCGCATCGTCATCGCGTCCAGCAACTTCCTCGGGCGCTACTTCATCTTCATCGCGATCATCCTCGCCGCCGGGTTCTTCGCGGTCAACCGCTATCACCAGACCTACCGCGGCCGCCGTGTGCTCGACGGGCTGCTGCTCAAGATTCCGGTGCTCGGCATGCTGCTGCGCAAGATCGCCGTGGCCCGCTTCTGCCGCACCCTGTCCACCCTCACCGCATCGGGCGTGCCGATCCTCGACGGCCTGGAGATCACGGCCAAGACGGCGGGCAACGCCATCATCGAGGACGCGGTCATGGCCGTGCGCAAGAGCGTCGAGGAGGGCAAGACCATCAGCGAGCCGCTGGCCGAAACCAAGGTGTTCCCGGCCATGGTGGTGCAGATGATCAACGTCGGCGAGCAGACCGGCGCCCTCGACCAGATGCTGTCGAAGATCGCCGACTTCTATGAGGAAGAGGTCGATACGGCCGTGGCGGGCCTGATGAAGCTGATCGAGCCGCTCATGATCGCGATCCTCGGCGTCGTCATCGGCACGATCGTGGCCGCCATGTACCTGCCCCTGTACTCGATTCTCTCCAAGATCGGGTAGAGCGGAGACCGCTACAATGGATCTGGAGGCGGCCGCACCGCCTCCAGGTCCTCCGATGCCCTCGATGCCGACACTCAACCGCCAGCTCCGCTGGTACATCGTCCTCCGTCTCGTCGCGGTCATCGCGGCGGTGCTGCCTTATGGGCTCGTCCTCCTGCTGGCCTCTCCCGCGGCAGTCAACCCCGAGGAGACGACCCCGCTGGAACCTCCCACAGCGGCGGCGAGCGCGAGCGAGGATCAGGTCGGTCCGCCTCTTCCGCCGGCCATGGCGCCGAAGGTCCCGGCCGCGACGCCTCCCCTCATCGAGCCGAGCGCGCTGCCGCCGCAGGTTCCCCTGACGCTCCTCGGCTTCACCTGCGGCGCGACGCTCCTCTACATCGCCCTGCTGCGCTTCCTGCGGAACCGCCCGGAGGTGCAGGCCTATATCCAGTTCTTCGGCGACCTGATCCTGGTCACCGGCATGGTCTATTACCTGGGCGGGATCGAGAGCCCCTTCTCTCTCCTCTACCTGGTGGTGATCGCCGTGGCCTCCACGCTGCTGCGGCGCGAGGCCGGCCTGACGGTGGCCAGCACGGCCAACGTCCTCTACGTCGGGCTCATCCTCTACCTGTACAACCAGGGGCACGGCCAGAGCTCGGTCTTCCGGGTGAGCTACAACCTGGCGGTCCACTGCGTCGGCTTCTATGCCGTGGCCCTGCTGACCTCCTATCTCGCCCGGAGCGCCCGCCGCGCCGAGCAGGAGCTCGAAGAGAAGAGCGAGCACCTGGCCGACCTCCAGGTCATGCACCGCGACATCGTGCAGTCGATCAACAGCGGCCTGATCACCACCGACCTGGACGGGGTCGTCACCCTGGTGAACCAGGCGGGCCTGGCGATCCTCGGCCGGCCGGAAGAGGAGCTGGTCGGACGGCCGATCCAGGAGTCGGGCCTGTTCTCCTCCCGCCAATGGGGGGAGCTGACCGCGGCGAGCGAGCAGCGCGGCAAGCTGCGCTCCGAGGTGGAATTCGCGCGCAACAGCGAGACGGCCTTCATCGGCTTCTCGATCTCGCAGCTCACCGAGGCGAACGGCGGGCACGGCGGCTACATCGTCATCTTCCAGGACCTCACCCACTGGCGGAGGATGCGCGAAGAGCTGCGCTTGAAGGACCGCATGGCCGCGGTCGGCGAGATGGCCGCCGGCCTGGCTCACGAGATCGGCAATCCGCTGGCCGCCATCTCGGGATCGGTCCAGATGCTCGCCGGCGCGCCGGCCAACGAGGCGGCGCAGCGCCGCCTGGTGGAGATCCTGCTCAAGGAGAGCCAGCGCCTCGACCGAACCATCAAAGGGTTCCTCCGCTTCGCCAAGCCCAAGGACCGCTCGAACGTTCCGTTCGACATCGCCCGGCTCCTCGCCGAGAACTTCGAGCTCCTCAGAAACAGCGAGGAAGTCTCGCCCCGGCACAATCTGGAGATCGCGCTCGATCCGCCGACCGCCCGCCTGCTGGGCGACCCGGACCAGGTGAGCCAGATCTTCTGGAACCTGGCGCGCAACGCCCTGCGCGCCATGCCCGAGGGGGGGACCCTGCGGGTCGTCGGCTCTCTCGGCCGGGATTCCTATCTGTTCCAGGTGATCGACACCGGCCGCGGCATGTCCGAGGAGCAGCGCGCCAATCTCTTCCATCCGTTCCGTTCGTTCTTCGACGGCGGCACGGGGATCGGCATGGCCATCGTCTACCGCATCGTCCAGGAGCACGGCGGCCGTCTGCACGTGGACAGCCGGCCGGGGGGTGGGACCACGATCGCCGTGGACCTGCCCCGCGACGAAGCCGCCGCCCTGCGCGCCGCGACCGAGCCCGCCCTCCTCGCCGCCTCGGAGCTTCCCTGACCGTCTCGCTTGATCTCTCGACCTGATCTGGACGTTCCATGGGTGCACGCCTGCTGATCGTCGACGACGAAGAGAGCCTGCTCGATTTCCTCTCCCTTCTGTTCCTGCAGGAAGGGTATGCCGTGGAGACCGCGCGGAGCGTGGAGGGAGGCCGCCAGGCGCTGGCCCGCCAGAGCTTCGACGTCGTCCTCTGCGACGTCATGATGCCCGACGGCAGCGGGCTCGACCTGCTGCGCGAGATCAAGGCGGCCGAGCCGAGCCCGCCGGTGATCATGATGACCGCCTACACCTCCACGAAGACGGCGATCGAGGCGATGAAGCTCGGCGCCGCCGACTACGTCTCGAAGCCGTTCGACGTGGAGGAGCTCAAGATCGTCGTCCAGAAGGGGCTCGAACGGGCCGAGCTGTCGCGGGAGAACGTCTATCTGCGGCGCGAGCTCGAGCAGAAGTACACGTTCAACAACATCATCGGCAAGAGCCCGCGGATGCAGGCGATCTTCACGCTCATCGAGCGGATCGCGCGCACCAGCTCGACGGTGCTGGTCAACGGCGAGAGCGGCACGGGCAAGGAGCTGATCGCGAAGGCGATCCATTACGCCAGCCCGCGCGCCGCGCGCCGCTTCCTCTCGATCAACTGCGGAGCCCTGCCCGAGAACCTCCTCGAAAGCGAGCTCTTCGGCCACGAGCGCGGCGCCTTCACCGGCGCGGTGCGCGACAAGAAGGGGCTGTTCCAGGAGGCTGACCGCGGCACCCTGTTCCTCGACGAGATCGGCGAGATGACCCCCACCATGCAGGTGAAGCTCCTGCGCGTGCTCCAGGAGAAGGTGGTGCGCAAGGTGGGCGGCACGGAGGAGGAGCCGGTCGACGTGCGGATCATCGCCGCCACCCACCAGGATCTGGAGGCGCGGATCGCTTCCGGGGATTTCCGCGAGGACCTCTACTACCGGATCAACGTGCTGCCCATCCACCTGCCGCCGCTGCGGCAGCGCCGGGAGGACATCCCGCTGCTGGTGGATTTCTTCCTCCAGAAATACTGCAAGCAGATGGACCTGTCGCCGAAGCAGATCTCGGTCGAGGCCATGCAGATGCTGGAGAGCTACGACTGGCCGGGCAACGTCCGCGAGCTGGAGAACCTGATCGAGCGGGCCCTGGCGCTGTCGTCGCACGCGGACACGATCACCACCCGCGACCTGCCGGCCTTCCTGCTGACCAACCGCAAGATGCAGGCGGACCTGATCCAGCTCCCGGAGGACGGGCTGGACCTGGAGGCCTATCTGGAAGGGATCCGCGCCCAGCTCATGCAGCAGGCGCTCGACCGCACCGGCGGCGTCCAGACCCAGGCTGCCGAGCTCTTGGGCATGAGCTTCCGGTCGTTCCGGTATTACGCGAAGAAGGCGGGGTTGAAGGGGGAATAGCCTACTCCAGTCTCGTGCTCACCACCCCGTACCCCGAGGTGCCGAGCAGCAGGCGCCCGTTCATCACCGCCGCCGCGGAGATGTCGCGGGCGGGGAACGGGACCTCCACCACCAGGAACTTGCTCGTCGTGCGGTCGAAGACGCGGACGGTCTCGCCGCTGATCATCAGGGACGACCAGCGGGGGTCGCCGGTCGCGATCACGCGCGAGGGATCGCGGGTCACCTCGGACCAGGGGGTGTCCGGCGGCGAGCCGTCGGCGCGGACGAAGGCGCCGCCCGAGCCCCAGAGCAGGATCTGCTCCGGCAGCCGGCTCAGGCGCCCGCCCTGGAACGGGACGGCGATGGTGTCGTTCGTCTTGTCGGTGAGGCGGTAGACCGCCGCCGCATCGCTCACCCACAGGGCGTCGCCGAAGAACGTCGCGGAGCGCGGCGCCCCGTGCTTGTAGGCGCGCGGCACGAACTTGCCGCCGGCCAGCTCCCACAGCCCGGCCGGCGTGCGCACCGCGATGCGCTCGCCGTCGGCCACCACCTCCTCGACGCGTCCTTCGCCGAGCTCCGCCAGGCGGAACCAGGCGGCCCCGCGCCGCTCGTACAGCCCGCGCTCGGTGGCGGCGTAGAGACGGCCCAGATGGACGCCGAAGTCGAGGACGTTGGGCAGCAGCGGCTCGAAGCGGGGATCGAACGTACGGCCGCGGTCGTGCGAGACGTGGATTCCCGAAAACGGCCCGGCATGGCTGACGCCGGCCAGCAGCTCGTTCCCGAAGACCTCCAGGGCGGAGACGCGCAGGTTGATCATCCCCTCGCTGGACGGCCGGAAGGTGGCCGCTCCGTCGTCGGAGACCCAGACGCCCGAGCCCTCAGTGGCGAGGAAGACCCGCTCGGGCCGCGCGGGATGGAAGGCGATCCCCTGGACCGACAGAGCCGGGTCCCCCACCAGCGCCCAGTTGACGCCGTCGGTGGAGGCGTGGAGCCCGCCGACCGTGCCGGCCAGGAGCTTCCCGCCCGGCAAGGCGGCGAAGGCCGGCGTGCGGCGCTCCACGAAGCCTTCCTTGAAGCGCTCCCAATGGCCGCCGCGGTCGAGGGTGCGGTAGACCCAGCCGCAGGTGGTAGCCCAGATCTCGCCCGGCCGCTCCGCGATCGGCGTCAGGCTGAACACCTCCGAGTCGAGGACCATGCCCTCGAAGACTCCCGCCCAGGTCCTGCCGCCGTCGTCGCTCTTGTAGGCGCGGCGCCAGGTGCCGGCGATGACCGTGTCCGGCTGGCTCGGATCGACCAGCAGGCTGGTGACCTTCTGGACCTCCGGCAGGTCGCCGGTCCGGCGCGTCCAGGTGGCGCCGCCGTCCTCGGTCGCCCAGACGCCGGAGCGGGTGCCCGCGAAGAGCCGGCCCTCCTTGCCGGGGACCAGAGCCAGCGTGTAGACCGGCTCGTCGGGGAGGCCGCCGGCGCGCGCCACCCAGGTCTTGCCCAGGTCGTCGGAATAGGCCACCTGCCCGCTCCCCCAGATCCCCCACAGGGCGACCCAGAGGCGGGTGGGCTGATTGGGATCAGATCGATTGGGGTCAAAGCGCAGCGCCGAGACGACCCAGCCAGGGAACGGCAGAGGCGAGCCGGCCGGGCCCCAGGACCGGCCGCCGTCCCGCGACTGCCAGAGCTGCCCGGCCGAGGTGCCGGCGAAGAGGCGGTCGGGATCCTCCGGATGGATGGCGATGGCGCGCACGTCGCCTCCGAAGAGCGGCAGGGTCTGCCATTCCTCGGCGAGCGCGGGGCGCGCCGCTCCCAGAAGCACCAGGAGGAGCAGGAACGAAATGCGGTCAGCTCTCTTCTTCGGGCTCATACTTCCTTTGAATGATCTCCGCCAGGATCGAGATCGCGATCTCACCCGGGCTGTCGCCGCCGATCGGCAAACCGATCGGCGCATGCAATGAATGGCGGCTCAGGTCCGCGCCGCGGGCCGCCACCTCGTCGCGCACCCGCGCGATCTTGCGGCGGCTCCCCATGAGCCCCAGGTACCGGAGCCTGGGGGGCGCCTGCCGCGTGATCGCGACCAGGGCCGCGACGTCGGTCTCCCAGCAGCGCGAGACGACCGCCACATATAAATCTCGGTGCAGGACGGGAGCCAGGAAGTCCTCCTCGTAATCCCGTTCCACCTCCACCATGCGGGCTCCCGGCGGGAACAGCTCCGGACCGCGGAACTCCGCCCGGTCGTCCGCCACCAGCAGCTCGAACCCCGCGAGAGACGCGGCGCGGGCCAGCGCCTGCCCGACCGGTCCACCGCCGCAGATCGCAAGCACCGGCGGCGCGGCGAGCACTTCGAGGAAGACCTCGGCCATGCCGCCGCAAACCATCCCGGTGGGCTCCCCCTTCACCGCCTCCTCGGTGAAGTAGTACCGCTTCACCTCCGAAGGAGCGAAGTTGTCCCCACGGGAAGGCGCGAGCTTCGCCAGGGCATCCGCCTTCACCAGGGCTTCGAAAGCACCGCCTCCCAGATTTCCGTACACCGTTCCATCCGGTCGCGCCAAGAGCCTCCAGCCCGGCTTGCCGGGGGTCGACCCCTCGGCGCGCACGATCTGACAGAGCACGACACGAGCATGGCTCTGCAAAGAGCGTTCCGTTTCGGCCAGGACGTCGGCCGGCCCGGGGATCGTGATCATGGCGCGTCCAGCTTACCACCCGGAGTTGGCGGCGGAATCCACAGGGCGCAGGCCGCGGCGAGGGCGAGGGCGGCCAGCGCGCACCCCAGGAGCAGGCGCCATGGCCGGTACAACAGCTCGAGATCGTGGCGGCCGGCCGGTAACCAGGCGGCGACCAGGGGTCCGTTGGCGAGGACGGTGGGAGTCCTTTGCCCGTCCACGAACAGGTGCCAGTGGCCGTCCTGCAGGATGCTGGTGGCCAGGAGGCGCGGCTCGCCGAGGGTGGCCCGGGCACGGAGGCGCGCCCCCTCCCACGCGACCAGATCCACCCGGGCGGGAACCACCGGCCGCGACCGCCAATGCTTGGTATGCCCGGGGCTCGACGCGACCAGGGCGCGGGCAGCGAAATCGTTATTGCGGGCTGTCCACTGCGGCCAGGCTTCCCCGTGGGCGATCCGCGCTCTCCTTGGCAGGAAGAGGGGGGGCAGGGCGTGTGGGCGCTCCCAGATCCAGGCTTGCGGATGCCGGAAGACCAGCCGGAGGGGCAGCTTGAGATCGGTCCGCGTCATCACGTAGCGCACGCCGAGCAGGTCGTAGAGCGGGTGCTTGGGCTTGCCGAAGACCGGCGCCATCGGGGAGCGGCTCAACGGGTCGGTGAGCAAGGCATGGACCGACGGCTGCGACGGATTGTTGATCCGCACGTCGCGCAACCCATAGATCAGAGGGAGGTTGGCCAGAAGACAGTTGCCTACCGCGACCATCCGCCAGCTCCCCAGATGCTCCTGGAGGAAGCGCACCGGCGGCGTGACCGGATAGGCGACGCGCGCCGGGATCGGCGGATTGGCCCACCGGTGGACCAGCAGGAGCTCGGCCGCGAAGAGGAGCGCGAGCCCCGCCGCCGCCGGGCCGGCCCGGCGCTCCCGGGGACGGATCGACAGCAGGACGGCGGCGAGGACCAGGGCGGTGAGCTGTGCGGCGAGCCCGCCGTCCAGAAAGCCGGTGACGATGCGGCCGGTCTTCGGCGAGGGGTGGCCCAGGTAGGCCCAGAGGATCAGGCCGACCAGGAGAATGGCGGCCACGGCGACCGCCGCCCGGCGGCCTTCGCCGCGCGACCAGCGCTCCACCTCCGCGGCGGCGAGGACGGCGACGCAGAAGGTCACCACCAGGAGGAGGCGGTGGTGCTGGTGGACCGCGGTCATGCCGATGACCGGCAGGCGCAGGAACAGACGGTCGAAACCGGGCGGCTGGGCGATCAGGGCGAGCGATACGGCGAGCGTCCAGGCGAAAAAACGCTCGTGGGGGAAGCGGCGCCGGCGGCCCAGGGGGAGCAGGGCGGCCGCGGCGGCGAGCAGAGGGGCGGCGCCGGCGAAGCCGCACTGGTCCTCGATGACGTTGCGCTCTCCCCAGGCATTGCCGAGCTCTCCGAACGCGTGCACCGCCGCCACCGGCAGCAGCCAGCGGACCACCCGCTCCTGCCAGCGCACCCAGGCCTCGGGCCTGGAGACCTCCCAGCGGGCTTCGACGAGCGGGTCCCCGGCGCGCCGGACGTCGACGATCCGGGCGCGGTGGCTCTGGGGCAGATACTCCTGGGCGAGCAGGAGGATCGGTGAGGCCAGGCAACCCGCAACGAAAAACGCGGCGCCGCCCCGGACGAGGAGCCTCCGCCGCGCCTGGAGACCGGCCTGGGCCAGCCCGCGGGCCAGCAGCAGGAACCCGGTCGCCGCCAGCCCATACATCATGGTCTCGGGATGGCCGCCCAGCAGGAGCGCGGTCAGCGCCGCGCAGAGCAGGGCGGCGTCGCGGCGGCAGCCCGGAGCCTCGCACCGCGCCACCCCGTAGAGCGCGGGCGGGAGCAGGGCGGCGGCATTGCCGATCGGCCAGCCCAGCCAGAGCATCATGAATCCGCCCAGGCCATAGGAGACCGCACCGGCCGACGACGACGCCGCGCCGAGCCCCTGTCTCCGCAGGAACAGGAACGTGAAGATCAGGGCGGTCAGCAGGCGGAGCGCCGAGGTGACCGCCATCGCCGATTCCAGGCGGAACGGCGAGGCCAGCCCGACCAGCGGCTGGAGGAACTGCGTCTGGGGATCGCCCATCAGAGGCATGCCGATCCCGGCGCCCGCGTTCCACAGCGGCCACTGCCCGGCGGCCACCGACTTCCGGACCTCCAGGATCCAGGGAGCGATCTGGAAGATCAGGTCCCCCTGCATCCAGTTGCCGAGGGGGACCCGCGGCTCCCCGCTATACGGAGGCGCCGACCGCAGGTTGGAGAGCGGGAGGAGGGTCCAGCCGGCGAACAGCGCCGGGCCGAAGAGGAGCGCGATCAGCAGGAGAAAGCCGGCCAGCACCCGCCAGGGCACCGGGTCGTACCACCGGCGCAAGGCTCCCGCGAGAGCCGCGGCCAGGAGGAAGACGTAGAGGCCCGGCAGCAGGTCGAGCGGGCTCCAGGTCACGGCCTCTCCCCGAAGCCGAAGGCACCCTTGAGCCGGAACCAGACATTGCGGATCTTCCAGAAGCGGCTCGCCTCCATGGCGGCGATGCGGGCCTGGAGCCCTTCGATCTCGGCGGCGGCCCGCGCCTCTGCGCCGGCGAGCCGCTCCTTCGTCTCCGCGAGCCGCCGGTCGAGCAGCTTCACGTCCTGCCGCGCCACGTGGAGGAGCGCCGTCTCCACGGTGCTCGCCCAGAGCGGGTGGCCGACGCCGCGGGCGTCCACCACGCGGAGGATCAGCAGGGCGGCATTGCGGTCGAGCCCGGAAGGGAGAGGCACCGTGAGCTTCCACCCGGAGCGGGCGAACCGCTCGTCCTTGAGCTCCGCGGCCACGTCGCTCCGCGGCCCCACGACCGGCGACGCCGCCACGATCCGGCCGTCCAGGGAGGCCTGGACCTCCCGCGCCTCGCCGCTGAGCACCACGGACCAGCCGCTCAGGGTCAGGAGATCGGGCGTCTCCAGAGAGCAGGTCTCGATGCGCAGGAAGGGCTCGGTCTGGAAGGTCAGCTCGGAGCGGCCGGCGCCATCGTCGCGCACGGCCACGTAGAGGTCCTGGAAGTTGCACAGTCCGAGCGAGGCGCGCCAGACGGACACCGGCTCCTCGGCGGCCCGCGCCACGGCGCTCCGCACGAACGCCTCGGTGACCCAGGTCGAGCCATAGTCCCCCGGTTCCAGCGTCCTGCTCTCGCTGAGCTCCTGGAAGAGGAGGCCGGCTTCAGGCATCGGCACCGACGGATCGCGGATCGTTTCGTCGTGGACGCTGAAGACCAGCAGGCCACCGGGGCGGAGGAGGCCGAGCAGGCGGCGCAACCAGCCGATGAACCGGTCTTCGGGCAGGTGAGTGAACAGGGAGGTGACGAGGATCGCGTCGAAGCGCTCCGCACAGGCGAGGTCCTCCGGGCGGAGGGTGGAGACCATGCCATGGACGCCGAAACGCTCCTCCTGGAAGCGCACGGCGCCGGCGTAGATGTCGGAGACCCAGAGCCTCTCCGCCGGCACGTGCCGCAACAGGAAGCGGGTGACGCGGCCGTAACCGCTGGCGAAATCCAGCAGGCGCTCGATCCGCCCGAGGTCGCCGAAGCGCCAGCGCAGGATCTGGGCCATCGCATCGGCGATGCTCAGGCCGGAGCGGAAGTAGGCGAAGAGGCCCCGCTCGCGGTCTCCTTCGCAGCCGCCGACCAGGAACTCCAGCATCTCGTCGCGGGCGTCGACGTCGAGCGGGACGGCGCCCGGAGCGATGCCCTGGTCCGCCAGCAGGGCGCGGACGAACCGGCTGTTCTCGTCGGAGCGGAAGGCGAGCGTCATCGGGTCCGGGATCTTAGCAGGGTACACTTGCCCGGCATGCTCCGCAAAGCGATCCCGGCTCTGCTCCTGGTCTGGTGCACCGTGTCCTTCTCCCTGGAGATGAGCACCGCTCTCAAAGAGTGGGACCAGCGCGTCACCTCGCCCCGGGGTCCCCGCTCCTGGCGCTTCGGCAATCCGCAGCTCGAGCGGCTGACCGCCTGTCTCGATGACGTGCGCGGACAGGTGCCTCCGGGGAGCGTCCTCGTCTTCGCCTCGCCCTCCGCACAGGAGACGACGGAGCGCGCCGCCTTTTTCCGCACCCGCTGGGCGGCCTATCTGCTTCCGGAGCATGAGGTCCTCCCGATCGACGATCCGGCGGCGCCGCGGGTGGCCGAGTACGTCATCGACTACCGGGCCGGCCTGGATCTGCCGCGGCTGGAGCTCCTGGCGCAGCTCCGCGGCTGCCGTCTTTTCAAGGTCCGGCCGCTGTGATCGCCGTGATCGCCGGCAGCGCCGTGCTTGCGCTGGCGGTGGCGCTGGCGGTCCTGGGCAGCCGCTTCTCCGGAGCGCTCGTCCATGCCGGAGACAGTGCGCCGCACCGAGGTGTGGTGTACGGTCTGGCGGGCGCCCTCGTCGTCCACCTGCTGCTCACGGCGCTCGACGCGCTCGGGATCTCCTGGCATCCGCTCCTGCTGGCCATCCTCCTCGCCGCGGCGATCGGGCTGGCGCACTTTGTCCCTCCACGCGCAGCCGAGCCGGCGCGCCTCCCTTCGGACCTCGGCTGGGGGGATGCCCTGGCGCTCTTCGCCCTGCTGGTCTTCACCTGCACGGCCCTGACGCTGTGGACGATGACGCCCGACTTCATTTATCACTGGGGGATCAAGGGGAGCCGCTTCTTCCTCCACCGCGGGGTGGACTACGCCTGGCTGGCGCGCCCCTGGAACTGGGTGCTCCACCCGGACTACCCGAACCTGCTGCCGGAGCTCTTCGCCACCAGCGCCCTCCTCGGCGGAAAGTTCGAGCCGCACGCGCAGATGCTGTGGACCTCGATCTTCTTCCTCCTGATGCTCGCCTCGGCGCGCGAGGGGCTGCGGATCGCCGATCGCTGGGCCGGCCAGGCGGCGCTGGCGATCCTGGGGCTCACGGCAGCCCTGTTCGGCATGGGGCACCTGATGGCCGGGGCGGCCGACTGGTTGATGGCCGCCGCCTTCCTGGCAGCGGTGCCGGCGCTGCTCCGGCCGCCGGACCGCGCGGGAGACTGGCAGGTCGGCATCGCCGCCGGTTTCGCCGCGGCCGCGAAGATCGAGGGAGCGCCCTTCGCGTTGGTCCTGGCCGCGACGCAGCTCCTGCGGCGGGTGCTGGCCGAACGGCGGCTCGACTGGCGGGCGGCGTTGCGGCTGGGATTGCCCGCCGCGGCCGTGGGGGCTCCCTGGCTGCTCCGGGTGTTCCGGCATCACCTCTTCCTCGGCTCGAATTCGGGGCCCTTCGATTTCTCGCGAGCGGACGTCATCCTCCCGGCCCTGGCCGAAGCCCTGGCGGACCCGGCGTGGCATGGGCTGTCGCTGCTGGTCCTCCTGGGGCCGGCCCTCCTGCCGGTGCGGCGGGTCCGGCCGGTCGCCGCCGTGGCGACGCTCCAGCTCCTCTTCTACCTGTACGTCTATTTCACGGCCCCGGTGGAGACGCGCTACTACGTGCTGACGAGCTTCGCGCGGCTCATCTTCCACCTGATCCCGGCGCTCCTCGTGGCCGGCGCGGTGGCGGTGGCGGAGAAGCGTCGCAGCGCGCTGCCTGGCTGACTTTTTGCTTCAAACCCGCGGCATGTGCGGCATCGCGGGGTTCTACAACTTCCGCTCGGGGCGGTCTGTCGACCCCGGGGATCTGTGTGTCATGGGCGACCTCCTGGCCCACCGTGGGCCGGATGACGAGGGGATCTTCCACGAAGGCCCTCTCGGCTTCGTCCACAAACGGCTGACCATCCTCGACACGTCGAGCCGCGGGCGGCAGCCCATGGCGACTCCGGACGGCTCGGTCCTCATCACCTTCAACGGCGAGATTTACAATTTCGTCGAGCTGCGCGCCGAGCTGGAGTCCCGGGGGCACACGTTCCGGACGCGGACCGACACCGAGGTCATCCTCCATCTCTGGCAGGAGCACGGCGAAGATCTCCTGGAACGGTTGAACGGCATGTTCGCCTTCGCCCTCTGGGACCGGACCGCGCAGACGCTCTTCATCGCCCGCGACCGCTTGGGCATCAAACCGCTCTACTGGACCACCACCTCCGACGGCATCGCCTTCGCCTCCGAGATCAAGGCCCTTCTGATCGGCCAGCGCCCGGCCGTCGACCTCGAAATGCTCGACGCCTACATGAGCGTCGGCTACGTCCCCACCGAGCGCACCCTCTTCCGCGGCATCGAGAAGCTCCAGCCCGGCTGGTGCCTGCGCGTCGACCGCGACGGACCGCGGCTGCGCCAGTACTGGGACCTGGAGATCGCGCCCGAGGAGGACCTGAGCGAGCAGGAGTGCGTCGAGCGCGCCACCGGCCTGCTGCGCGACGCCGTCCGCCTGCAGCTCCGCAGCGACGTGCCCCTCGGCGTCTTCCTCTCCGGAGGGGTCGATTCGAGCGCCGTGGTGGCCCTGATGCACGAGATGGGGATCGAGGACATCCGCACCTTCACCGTGGCCTATGACTTCGGGCCGCAGTTCGACGAGACCCGTTGGGCGCGGATGGTCGCCGAGAAGTTCCACACGCGGCACCGCGAGATCTTCGTCCGCCCCGAGGAGTTCCGGGACTTCATCCCCTCGCTCATCTGGCACATGGACGAGCCGGTCACCGAGGCGGCGGCCATCTCGCTCTTCTTCGTCGCGAAGCTGGCGCGGGAAGACGTGACGGTCGTCCTCTCCGGCGAAGGCTCGGACGAGGTCTTCGGCGGCTATCCGATCTACAAGTACATGCAGGTGCTGGAGCGCTACCGCCGCCTTCCGGCCGGGCTGCGCCGCGCCCTGGTCAATCCCGCCCTGAATGCGCTCGGCGGGAAGTGGCGCAAGTACACCGAGCTCTCCGAGCTCCCGCTCTCCGACCGCTATCTCGGGTGCTCGTTCTACGAGACCCCCGCCAAGGAGGAGCTCTACCGGCCGGAGGTCCGCGCCCTGTTCAACGGCCACGGCATGCCCCACCTCGTCCGCCCCTTCTACGACAAGACGGCGGGGCAGGACCCGCTTCTGCGCATGATGTATCTCGACGTGAAGAGCTGGCTGCCGGACGACCTGCTGGTCAAGGCGGACAAGATGACGATGGCCAGCTCCGTCGAGCTGCGCGTCCCCTTCCTCGACCACCGCGTCGTGGAGCTGGGAGCGCGCATCCCCCCGCGCCACCGGATCAAGGGGTGGAGCACGAAGCACATCCTCAAGAAGGCCATGGAGGGGCGTCTCCCGCACGAGATCCTGCACCGCGGGAAGATGGGCTTCCCGACCCCGCTCGCCCGCATGTTCCAGGGCGAGCTCCGCAACTACGTCGCCGAGGTGCTGGGGAGCGACCGTTCTCTGGACCGGGGCTATTTCCGGCCGGAGGTGGTGCGGCGGCTGGTCGCCCAGCACCTCGCCGGAGCGGCGGACCACCACCGGGTGCTCTGGCAGCTCCTCGTGCTGGAGGAGTGGCACCGCCGGTTCATCGACGGCGAGGTGCCGGCGGCGCGGGCGGAGCGGGTGCCGGAAGCGGCCGCGGGGTGAGCTGGGCTTTCAGCGGAGGTCGATCTCGTCAAGAGACCGCGCGACCAGAACCTGTTCCGCGATCCGGGTCAGACGATCGACCGAGCTGATCGCGTCCACCCGCCGACGGACTCGCGTAGGAAGCGGCCCGAAACGCATAGAAAGCTGTCGCAGGAGAATCTGACGAATCTGCTCGATCCCCTGCTCACGCCCCTTTTCGAGCCCCTGCTCGATCCCGGTTTCCAAGCCCTTCTGCCAGCCCTTTGCCTCCAGCCGTTCCGACCAAGTCATGAACATGGTACGTGCCTCCCGATTCGGTTCCCGGGACCACAGAACCTCGAACTCTTCCGCGTCCCGTCCCTGCAATTCTAAATACGTTTCCACGCAATGCGCCAGTAGAAATCGACGGAGCTCGTCGAGACCGTGGGCGGCGAAGATCCGCCGCAGGCATCCGGCCTTGTGCTCCGCGGGGCTGAGCCGTGCAGGGCGCATCAGAGAGGCCAGCGCCCAAGCCAGCGGCTCCGGCCGGGCCAGGTAGTCCTCGGCGCAACATCCGGCCAGGCAAAAAGCGTAATACCTGAAGCTCCCGATCTCCGGTCCCAGAGCCGTATCGGCCACCTGCTCCAGGGTGACTCCCGGGCGCCCGCGGCGAAGGCAGAGGAGGATCGGCAGGACCGGCCGGCCGTGCCGAAGCCGGAGTTGCATGTAGTAACTGGCGAGGCGGAAGCCGATCTCAGGCCTCGCACGCACCTCGATCTCGACATGGACGAGCGCGCTCCCGCCTCCCCGGCTCAGCTCGATCTCGACCAGGAGATCGAGCTCGCGCCGCCGACCTCGGGGCCAGTCGGTGAATGCCTCCTTGTCGAGGAGCTTCCAGCGAGAGAGGTCGAGCCGCCCAGCCGCCTCGGGTGCGGTCAGAGCCAGAAAGTCGGGCAAACAGGCCCCGATCAGCTCCTTGAAGAGCTGGTCATGCGGACTTCGTTTCCGCCCGCCCCCGGGGCGCGGGAAGACAAATTCCCCCATGCCCCATAAGAAGTCGGAAAACGAGGCCCGATTCTTTCACTCGATCCCAAACTTTCTTGTTTTTCACCCCTCTCCCGCTCGCGGGAGAGGGGCCGGGGGTGAGGGTCCGAGCTCCGGCGCTTCGAGGGAAGCCCCCGCCGACGCCACCCGCAGCTCCCGAATCACCCCCAGAAGCTGGTCGCGCACCACCTCGCGGGAGTAGTCGGCCGCGAGGCGGCGGCGGCCGTTCTCGCAAAGCCGCTCGCGGGCTTCCGGATCGTCGAGCAGCTCCAGGATGGCCCGGACCCACTCGATGGGGTGCGTGCCCACCACCTGGAAGTCCTCTCCCTGCCGGCCCGAGGTCCCGGCGACCGCCCAGGGGGTCGCGATCACCGGCACGCCGACCGCCCAGGCCTCCAGGACCTTGACCGGCACGCCCGAGCCGCAGCGCATCGGAGCGAGCGCCAGCGTGGACTGGGCGAGGACGGAGCGCATGTCGCGCGGCGATTCGAGGAGCCGCACCCGCGGTCCCGCCTTCGCCACGGCGCGGCGGATCTCCGGCGCGGGCCGGTCGCCCGCCACGACGACCCGGACGTCCGGGCGCGCCTGCCGGACCGCGGGCCAGACCGCGTCCAGCCACCAGGAGATGGCGTCCACGTTGACGAAGTACCCGAGGTTCCCGGTCATCGCGAGGACCGGTCCGGTCTCTCCGTTGGCGCCCAGGAGCTCGTTCGGGAGCGGCGGCTCGGTCCGCCGTTCCCGCATGGCCAGGCGGACGACGGCGACCTTGGCGGCGGCCTCGGGGGGGAGCCGGTTGACCAGCGCCTGGCGGTCCCGGCCGCAGACCACGATCACCCCCGCCGCCCGCTCGGTCAGGCGGCGCTCGCCGATGGCGAGCAGATGGGCCTCCAGACGCAGCAACGGCCGCAGCCAGAGACGGTCGACCTCGGCGCGCAGCGAGAAGTTGAGCGAGAGGCTGTCGATCAGGTCGACGAGGATCGGCGTGCCCCCGAAGTCGTCGAGGTGGATCGCCAGACGGACGAGCTGAAGGATGCCCAGGTCCGCCCGGGGTGCCAGCTCCCGCAGGCGCCGGCCCAGGTCCGGCTGATAGAAGAGGACGCTCTGGAGCGGGTGGTTGCGGAGCAGCACGCGCGCCATGCCGGGGAGGAGGGCGGCGGTCCGGCTCGGCTTGTAGAGCTCGACGCGGTACGGCGCATCGGCCGGCGGCGCGGGCTGCCCCTTGCCCGGCTCCGGAGTGAGCAGCGTCACCTCGTGCTCGCCCGCCAGGAAGTCCAGCGCCTGCACGGCGCGGATCTGGTCGCCCCGGCGGGGTGGCCAGGGGTAGCGCGAGGTGGCGAGGAGGATCTTCAACGGCGGTTCCGGCTACACCAGCTTCAGCAGGTGGCCGAGCTTCTCCCGCTTCGCCCGGAGATACGCGCGGCTGCTCTCGGTCGGCGGGACCTCCAGCGGGACGCGATCCACGATCTCCAGGCCGTAGCCGTCCAGGGCGATGTACTTGCTCGGGTTGTTCGTCATCAGACGCATCTGGCGGACGCCCAGGTCGCGCAGGATCTGCGCGCCGACGCCATAATCCCGCTGGTCGGGGCGGAAGCCGAGCCGCTCGTTCGCCTCGACCGTGTCGTGCCCCTGCTCCTGCAGCTCATAGGCGCGCAGCTTGTTCAACAGGCCGATGCCGCGCCCCTCCTGGAGAAGGTAGAGGAGCACGCCTTTTCCTTCGGCGGCGATCTTCTGGAGCGCCTGCTCGAGCTGCACGCCGCAGTCGCAGCGCGCCGAGCCGAAGATGTCGCCGGTCAAGCACTGGCTGTGGACCCGCACGAGGGTGGGGATATCCGGCTGGATGTCTCCCATGGCGAGCGCCACGTGCTCCTCCTCGGTCACGTCGGAGCGATAGGCATAGATCCGGAAGTCGCCGTAGACCGTCGGCAGCTGCGGCGACGCCACCCGCCGCACCAGGGTCTCGTGACGCAGCCGGTAGCTGATCAGGTCGGCGACGGTGATCATCAGCAGCCCGTGCTGGCGCGCCACCTCGGTCAGGTCCGGGACCCGGGCCATGGTGCCGTCGTCGTTCATGATCTCGCAGATCACCCCCGCCGGCGTCAGGCCGGCCAGGGCGGCGAGGTCGACCGACGCTTCCGTCTGCCCGGCCCGCTTGAGCACGCCCCCCTTGCGGGCGCGCAGCGGGAAGACGTGGCCCGGCCGCAGAAGATCCTCCGGCCGGGTCGCCGGATCGATGGCGGTGAGGATGGTCGCAGCACGGTCCGCGGCCGAGATGCCGGTCGTGATCTTGCCGCGCGCCTCGATCGAGATGGTGAAGGCGGTGCCGAAGGGGGACGTGTTGTCCTCGACCATCAGCGGGAGCTCGAGCGCGCGGCAGCGCTCCTCGCTGATCGCCAGGCAGACGAGGCCGCGCCCATGCTTGGCCATGAAGTTGATCGCGGCGGGCGTGACCTTTTCGGCGGCGATGGCGAGGTCGCCCTCGTTCTCGCGGTCTTCATCGTCCACGATGATGACCATCCGGCCCTGGCGGAATTGTTCAATCGCTTCCTCGATGGAAGCGAACGGTGGGTTTTTGGTCATGGCGTCTGGGATTCCTCTCGCGGGCCCCTCGATTCCGGGCCACCGCGGCTGACTGGAGGGGAATGGAACGCGAACGCTCCAGGCAAGTCTACTTGCGGTCACGTAAACGGTCAACGCGGGCACGCTAAAACGGATTCCCGAAGCTCAGGCTGAACACCGGCTGCGTGTCCTCGTAGGGCTCGCGGTCGATCTTCCAGGCGACGTCGAACCGCAGGGGACCGATGGGCGAGAGCCAGCGCACGCCCGCGCCCGCGCCCGATTTGACCTCGCCGAGATCGATCCGCCGCCAGTCCGGCCAGACGTTGCCGGCGTCGTAGAAGACCACCCCTTCGAACGGTCCTGCGATCGGAAAGCGATATTCCAGGTTGAGGAGCAGCAGTCCGTTGCCGCCAACTCCCGCGGGCGTCAACCCCTCGCGCGTCTGGCGGAGGATCAGGGTCTGGTCGAGGATGCCCAGATCGTCGCGGCTGTAGGCGCGGTGCGTCGTGGGACCGCCGGCGAAGAAGCGCTCGTCGATGAACACGTCCGCGTTCGGCAGGTCGTCCGACAGGTCGGGATCGTTCCCGGGCAGCCGGCTGAACGGCTCGATCCCTCCCGCGCGCAGGCTGGCGGCGAGGACGCCGAACTGGTCCAGGCCCACGTACTGCGTCTGCTGGACGAACAGCTTCAGGAAGTCCCCCTCCGTCGACAAGACCGGCATGGCCCATTGGAGCTGCGCGAGAGAGCTCCAGCCGCGGGTGGCGAGGACCGGATCGTTGCGCCGGTCCCACAGGAAGCTCGGGATCAGGCTCGACAGCTCGTAGGGGCGGTCCTCCCGGTCGACGTCGGACAGCCCGAAGCCAGGGTCGACCGTGGTCTCCACGTGCCGGTAGTCATAGGCCAGGGCCACCCGCCGGTCGGTGTATGTCTTGACCGCCTCCACCCGGCCGCCCCAGCGGATCACGTCCCAGTTGTCCTTGTCCTCGTTGAAGAAGAAGACCGAGTAGGTCACCGGCACCGGGTAGCGGCCGACGTAGGGCTGGTCGAACAGGACCCGGAAGCTCTGGTCGAGCGTGCTGGCCCGCAGGTCGGTCCGCAGGCTGTAGGCCCTCCCGGCCACGTTGTTGTGGACGAAGCTGAAGCCGCCGCGGGGACGGAACTTCGTCTCGTCGGCCGAGCCGTACTCCAGGCCCAGGCTGTAGCTGACGCGCCGCGGCAGCCCCTCCTCCACCCGCACGATGAGGTCGCGCGCCGCGGATTCCGGGCCGGCGCGCGACAGCTCCACCTGGACGCTGGAGAAGATGCCGAGACGATAGAGATCGCGCTCGATCTCCAGCCGCCGCGCCTCGCTGATCGGATCGCCCGGCGTCACCCCCAGAGTCCGTTGGATGACCTCGCCCTCGGTCCGCTGGTTGCCCCGGACGATCACCCGGTCGAGGATCATCTGCTCCCCTTCGAGCGCCCGGAGGGTCACGTCGGCCAACGTCCGATCCTCGTTCCACGCGACGCCGGCCGAGACCTGGGCCTCCGCGTACCCCTTGTCCTTGTAGGCCTGGCGCACGCTGTTCAGGATCTGCTCCAGGAGGAAGGGGTGGAACGGCCCGCCCGCCCGCAGCGGCAGGGTGTCGCGCACGGCACTTAGGTCGAGCGCCTCGATCCCCTCGAACCGGAGGTCCCCGACCTGCTGGCGCGGCCCTTCGACGACCGGGATCTCCAGCCGGAGCTCGCGCTCCCGATCCCGTTCGTCGATCCGCGGCGGCCCCACCTCGGCCTGGCCGTACCCTTGAAGGGCGTAGAACGACCGGATGTTCTCCAGGTCCCTCTGGAGCTCGCTGTCGACGAGGCGGCCGCTGCCCAGGTTGATCAGGCTGCGCCCGGCGGTCGTCATGAGCTCGGCGAGCCGCTCGTCACCGAACGCCTGGTTGCCGGTGAAGTCGACCTCTTTGAGGGTGTATTCGGGGCCGGGATCGATCCGCAGGGTCAAGGTCTGGACGCCCGCGTTCTCCTGATCCTCCCAGTCGATCTTGACGTGATAATGCCCCTGCCGCTGATAGAAGCTCTTGATCCGCTGCGTGGATTGGAGCATCAGGGCCTCGTCGAAGCCCTGATCGCCCAGGAAGGGGAGGAGCCCCCGCCGCCGGAGCTGCTTCTCTTCGGCGCCGACCACCCGCAGCTCGATGCGGGGGCCGACCTCGATGGGATAGACGAGCCGGACGGTCTGGGTTTGCGCATCGGTCTGCGCCTCGGGCGTGTCGACCCGCGCGGTCCGGTGCCCCTGGCGGATGAGCCAGGTTTGCAGACGCTCGGCGTCCTCGCGAGCGCTCCGCCGCGAGAACCCCTCGCCCGGCTCGAGATCCAGGCGCTCGACCAGAGCCGCCGGGGTGAACGGCTCGATCGGCCCTCGAAACTCGATGGTGCCGACCCGCGCCCGGGGACCGCTTTCGATGCGATAGACGACCGTCGCCTCGCGGGTCTCGGGATTGGTGAGCACGCGCACGCGGACCTGGGCGGCGAAATAGCCGCGCGCTTGGTACAGCTCCTGGAGCTGGAAGACGCCCTGCACCACTTTCTCCTCATTGAGCGGCTCGGCCGGATTCTGCGGGATCTGGCGGCGCAGCTCCCCCTCTTCGAGGCCGAGGCTCCCTTCCAGCCGTACGGCGGCCACCCGCACCACGGGCCGCAGGACGAGCATGGCCACCACCCCCTCGCCCGTCTCGGCGGGGCGGGTGTAGAGCTCCACTTCGGAGGTGATCCCGCTCGCCTGCACGTTGCGCAGGGTGCTGGCGACCTGGTCCTCGGTGAGCGGCTGGCCGGGGGCGAGCACGATGAGACTCTGGAGCTCGTCGAGACGCTCCTCGTCGAGATCGATCTCGCTGCGGATCTCGATCGCCTGGACGATTTCAGCGGGAGCCGGCGCATCGGTCTGGGCGGCGGCGATCCCTGCCCACAGCGCCAGACCCAGCATCAGCCCTCCCCGCCAGCCTCGTCTCAAAACCGCTTCTCCCACTCGGCGTCGAGAGCGAAGGTGTCCTCCTTGCCGTCGCGCGTCAGGACGAGCAGCACCCGCTCGGAGAGCTGCCACTCCACCCGGACGACGTACTCTTCGGACGAGGAGGGATTCGTGGTGTAGGTGACGAAGAGGTCCCGTGAGATCCGCTTGCCCACGGTGAGCCGGACGCCGCCGAGCGCCCCGCCGCTCGGGCTCGGCTGCGGGTCGACGCGGAAGCGGTCGAAGCCGAAGAGCGTGCCGACGCGCTTGGTGACCAGCGAGGCCGCCTGGCCGGCGAGGAGGGTGCTCGCGCGGACGTCCGATTCGGTCCGCTCGCCGGGCGCCCGGAGGCGGCCCTCTCCCGGCAGCTCCTGTCCGGTGGCGAGCAGGGCCAGGACCTCCAGGTCGGCCAACCCCTCTTCCGACGAGAACTGGGCGTTGAGCCGCTCCAGGGTGCCGGAGAGCGAGAGGCTGATGCCATAGTTGCGCACCTCGGTCCGCGCCACCAGGTCGATCACGGGATCGATCCGGTAGGCGTTGTTGAAGGTGAGCAGCCCCCGCTCGACCTCGTACTCGTTGTCCGCGTAGATCAACTGGCCGCCGGGATCGAGCTCCACCCGGCCGAACAGGACCGGGTTGGCGAGGGTGCCCCGCACGAACAGGTCCACGTCGCCCCGCAGGTTCGCCACGTTGTTGTTGACGCGCAGGGCGCCGGGCCCGGAGACCCGCACGTTGAGCTGGGTGTTGGCCAGGAACTCGTCGGTCTCGGCCACCTCCAGGCGCTGCCGCTGCAAAGCGCCGCGCAGCAGGTCGAGGGTGCCGACCTCCACGTCTTCCACGTAGAACAGCCGGCGGAGCCGCACCTCGCCGCGGATGACCCGGCTGTTGCCGCTCGCGACGAAGCCCAGATCGGCGTCGCCGCGGGCGAGGAACCCCTCCGGGTAGCGCAGGCTGAGGTCCTCGGCCGCCACGTTCAAGCGGTAGTCCAGGGGTTTGCCGGGCTCCGGGAGCTGCAGGCGGCCCGCGGCCTGGACGCTGCCGCCGCCGAGCTTGGCGCGCAGCCCCTCCAGCTCGATCGTGTCGCGGTTGAACAGCAGGGTGCCGCGGATGTTCTCCAGCTCGTGCGGAAAATTGGGGATGACGAGATGGGCGTCCCGGATCTCCCCCTGGCCGTTCAGGACCGGCGCCTGGAGCGTGCCCCGCACCGTGGCGAGGACGTCGACCGCGCCGCCGACGTCGAGCTGGGGGACGAACAGCTCGGCCCAGGCCGCCGAGATCGTGCTTTGCAGGCGCAGGTCCAGAGGGGTCGTCTCCCCCCCGAGCCCGACGGTGCCGGAGGCGAAGAGCTCGGTCTCGGTCTGCGCCTCGCCGAGGTACAGCGACTGAATGGTGAGCCGGTCCGGGCCGAGCGTCGCGACGACCGGCTCCAGGTTGGCGATCTGGTGGCCCTCGTACTGGAGCCGCAGGTCGGCGAGCCGCAGCTCGCCCTGCCAGGTGCCGCGGGAGAAGTCCGCGTCGAAGCCGAGAGTGCCCAGGAACGAGCCGGCGAAGTCGGGCACCGGCTGCGGCGCCGCGAGCCGGGCGAGCGCCGCGAGGTCGTTGCTCGACACGTCGAACGCCAGGTCCGCGCCGGCGCGGTCGAGCCGGCCGCCGCCATCGAAGGAGACGAGCCCGAGGAGAGAGCCGGTGGCCCGCAGGCTGTCGCCGTCCCACGCGAGGAGCGCCTGGGCGGTGCCGGGGCTGCCGTTCTCACCCAGCGGCCGGCCTGCGAGCGCGAGTTGGGTCCCCACCACCCGCACGGTCGCCTCCGGCCGCTCCAGCGTGCCGCCGACCACGGCGCCGACCGCCAGGCGGCCGTCCAGCCGGCCGCCCAGGAGGTCCCGGAACGGCGGTGCCGAGAGTGCGAGCGACGGCGCGTCCAGGGTGAAGTCGAGAGCCCCTCCTCCACCCGGGCCGCCCTCGGCTCCGGTGAAGACCCCGGAGACCAGGACGTTCCCGGCGTCGGTCTGGATCGACACCCGGCGCAGCCGGATGCGCGGCCCCTCGAAAGCGATCTCCGCCTGCGCCTCCCCGACCCGCTGGCCGGCCACGGTCAGCGCCGCCACCTGCGCCGTCGACTCGCCCAGGAGGTTTTCGGGGAAGCCGCGGAGCGCGAGATTGCCCGTCACCTGGCCGCCTACCGGCCAGGCTTGGGCCACGTCGGCCGGCAGGAGAAAGCGGGCGACCGAGGACGCCGGCCAGCGGTCCGCGGCGATCTGCAAGGTCATGGGCTCGCGCGGCGCCCGCGCCCCCTCCTCGGCGAGCGGCACCCGGCCGCTCACCGTCAACGTGCCCGGCCCGCTCGCCCCCTCCGACAAGGCGAGCTGCAGGTCTTCCACCGCTCCGGGGCGGAGGCGCAGCGAGCCGCGCACCACCTCGGCGGAGAGGTCCGGGGTGACGGCGTTCCGCAGGTCGAGCTGAACCAGGGCGACGTAGTTGGTCCGGTCGATGGTCACGTCCCCGGTCAGGACTCCCTGCCCCTGCGTGGGGAACCAGAACGGCGGCTCCTCGCCGGGCGGCACGTCCGCGAGGAGCAGAGGCGCGAGCCGGCCGAGATCGCGGCTCTCCAGCCGGTACGCGAGGCGGCCGGCGGTCCGGCCGAGGCTGAACGTGAAGCCGTCGATCCGCAGGTCCTGTCCCGGCGCCGTGATGCGGAGATCGTCGCTCGACAGAACCCCCTCCTCGATCTCGATCGGGAGATCTCCGGATAGAGGCAGGCCGCCGGCCCGCTGCACCGCCTCGACGCGCAGGTCGGCGAAGCCGCTGCCGGCCAGGGGCTCCCGCGAGTCGAAGTCGTAGGTGAGCGTGCCGCCGACCCGGCCGGCGAGGCCGCTCACCACCGGGATGTCCTCGCCCGGGAACTGGTCCTCGAGGAGCGGCTGGAGCCCCAGGCCGGTCAGGGTGAGATCGAGCTGCACCGGCGTGCCCGGGCGCCCCTCATCCTGGAACGGGACGCTGATCGGCCCCTCGATGCGACCGCCCGCGTACTCGGCCCGCCGGACGTCCACCTCCAGCGCCTCCCGGCCGCCGGAGAGCAAGGCCTCGATGCCGCGGAATTCCCGGCGCAGGATGGCCATCCGCGGCGAGGTGATGGTGCCGCCGTAGAGGACCTGCCGCCCCTGGACGCGGACCTGGCCGCGAAACGCGAACGGCCCCTCGATCGGCTCCTTCAGGTAGCCGAGCCGGTTCAGGAGCGGCATGTCTCCCTGGGCGTCGAGGTTCAGCGAGACGCGCTTCTCCTCCCCGCGCCACTGGACCGCGCCCTCGGCCCGCGCCTGGAGCCCCGGTCCGGCGAAGCGGGCGTTGACGATGCGGAGCCGCCCCTCGGAGGGAAAGATGGTCGCCTTGGCCGAGAGGGTGGCCGGCCAGGGGTTGGCGCCGGGGAGACGGGTCACCACCTCCTGGGCGGTCACCATCGCGTCGAGCCGCTCGCCGCCCTCGCCGCCGCGCTCCGCCTGACCCGTGACGCGCCCCCACACCGCCCGCGCGTCCACCCGGAGCGGCACCCGCCGCTCGTTGAGCTGGAACGTGCCGTCCTGGATGAGGATGCGGCCGATCTGGACCTCGAACCGACGCGGACCCCGCGCCTCGGTCCGCCACCGCGGGAGGTTCGTCGAGCCGTCGGGGTCGATCCGGACATAGATCTCGGGACGGATCGCCTCCACCTGATCGAGGCGGACGACACGCTGCTCCAGGTCGCGCCAGGTCACCTGGACGCGCGCCAGGGGGATCCGCGCCACCGGACGGTCGGAAGGCCGGGGACCCGGGATCACCACGTCGCGCAGCTCCAGCGCGAGGGGGAAGAACGTGTAGTCGACGTCGCCGACCCGCACCGGGCGGCCGATCTTCTCCGAGACGGCGGCGATCAGGCGGGCGGCGAGCTGCTGGCGGGCGTAGCGGCTCTGGAGGAAGAGGAAGGAGGCGGCGATCAGCACGCCGAGGAGCAGGATGCCCCAGACGAAGGGGCGCACCACCCAGCGGCGCAGCCGGCCCGGGCGCCTCCGCGCGGGCGCCTCGCCGCGGCCGGGACGCTCCTCGTCCGCGCTCATTCCCCCTCCCTCCGGGAGCCGTCGGGGACCTCGCCGTTGGGATGCCCCTCCAGGCCGCCCCAGCGGAGCTTGCCCCGCAGACTGTCGAAAAAGCCGCGTCCGGTGACCTTCACCAGGCGCACCCGCGAGTCGCTCCGGCCGAGCCGGACCACGTCGCCGAATCCCAGGGACGTCCCCTCCTGGCCATCCAGCGTCAGGTAGACCTCCTCGCGCTGGGTCTCCAGCGTCACCTCGATCCGGCCGGTGTCCGGCACCACGATGGGGCGCAGCGAGAGCGCGTGCGGACAGATCGGCGTCAGCACCGCCACCGGCAGCAGCGGGCTCAAGATCGGTCCGCCGGCGGAGAGGTTGTACGCCGTCGAGCCGGTCGGCGTCGAGATGATCAGGCCGTCGGCGCGGAACCGGGCGATCAGGTGGCCGTCGATGCGCAGCGTCAGCTCGATGATGCGGGCGAGGGCGCTCTTCGTGATCACCGCGTCATTCAAAACCTGGTAGCGCAGCAGGCCGCTGCCGTTGCGCTGCAGGTCCACGTCGAACAGCGACCGCTCCTCGACGCGGAACCGGCCGCCCAGGACCTGCACGAGCGAGGGATAGAGCTCGCCGCGGCTGACCTCGGTGAGGAACCCCAGGGTCCCCAGGTTGACGCCGAGGATCGGCGCGGCGGGCCCGACCGTCCGGGCGACGGAGAGGAGGGTGCCGTCCCCCCCGAGCACCACCACCAGATCGCACGGCTCGCCCGGGTAGAACGCCCGCTCGGCGGAGCCGCGGGCGCGCAGCGTCGCCTGGTCGAGCCCCACCTCGAGCCCGCGACGGCGCAGCCACTCGGACAGCTCGTGGGCCACGAAGACCGCCTCGCGGCTCGCCACCTTGGCGACGACGCCCACCTTGCGGATCTTGCGCCGGCGGCTGCTCATCCCTCTCCTCTGCGCAGCAGCGCGAAGGCCTCGCGGTTCCCCCCGGTTCCATGGACCGGAGAATCTTGGACCCCGATCAGCTCGAGACCGAGCGAGGCGAGACCTTCGGCGCACTCGCGCACCACGCGCTCGCGCACCTCCTCGTCCCGCAGGATCCCCCCCTTGCCCACCGCTCCCCGGCCGGCCTCGAACTGCGGCTTGATCAGGGCGAGCAGCCGGCCGCCGGGCGCCAGGTGGGGAAGCAGAGCCGGTGCCACCTTGGCGAGCGAGATGAAGGAGACGTCGATCGTGATCAGATCGCAGGGCTCCGGCAGGGCATCGGGAGCGAGATGACGGGCGTTGATCCGCTCCATGACCACGACCCGCGGATCGTTGCGCAGCCGCTGGTCGAGTTGCCCGTAGCCCACGTCCAGAGCATAGACGCGAACCGCCCCCCTCTGCAGGAGACAGTCGGTGAACCCTCCAGTGGACGCTCCCACGTCCAGGCAGACCCAGCCGGCGGGATCGACCCGGAAGTGGTCCAGGGCGGCGGCCAGCTTGCGGCCGGCGCGCGAGACGAACGGCTCCTTGGGGCCATGGACCTCCAGCCGGGCCGCCGCGGGCACGTCCGTACCGGGTTTGTCGACGCGGCCGCCCTCCACGTCCACGATTCCGGCCATGACGGCGCGCCGCGCCTGCTCGCGGCTGACGAACAGCCCCCGGTCGACCAAAAGCTGATCCAGACGCAATGGTGCGGTCCTCTCGGCTCGTCCTGACCCCGGCGGAGTATGCAAGCGATGCGCCGGGGCCCGGGGCTATCTTATCTTCAGGAATCCACGGGATCCGACCGATCCGACCGATCCGGCCGATCGGTCCGATTTCCTATCGTCTCCAGGCAGAAAGGAATCGCCAGCAGGAACAGCGCTGAGCGCTGCACCTCGGTATCGCCCCAGTTGTTCTCGAACAGGCCCGCCAGGTTGAAGGCGAGCAGGGCGAGCAGCATCCCCACGTAGAGGTCGGCGCGCGGTCCGGCGTCTCCCCCCTCGCGCACATAGCGCCGCCAGGACACCACGGCGGCGCCGGCGAGCAGGGCGAGATAGGCGGCCAGCTCCGGCAGCCCGCGCTCGGCCGCGAGCTGCAGGAAGCTGTTGTGCAGGTGGGGGACCTCGTAGCGCGGCGCGCTGGCCGGCCGGTAGATCGCGTAGCGCCGCTCGACCATCTCGGGCCCCATCCCGAACCAGGGGCGTTCCGCCACCATGGCCGCGCCGGCTTCCAGCATGCACAGGCGGTCGTAGTTCGAGCGGTCCCGCAGGTCGGTGATCGAAGAGACGCGTTCGAGGACCCGCGGCGGCGCCAGCATGGCGAAGACGATGGCGGCCGGAACGTAGGCGAGCAGCCAGCGCGGCGTCCGGAGGAGCAGGTAGAGCGTCAGCGTCAGGCCCAGCCCCACCCAGGCGCTGCGCGTCAGGCTGCCGAGCAGCGCGGTGTTGATCACCAGGAGAGCAACCCATCTCCAGGCCTGCCGCCGCGCGCCCAGGATCATGCTGGCGATCAGCAGCAGGTCGCAGATCAGCAGCAACCCCGAGAAGGTCATGTAGTGGGAGAACGGGCCGCGGATGCGCCGGTCGATTCCGCCGTAGCCCACCAGGTACTGGGCGAGGCCGGTGCCGGCGAGCAGGGCTCCGATGACGACGAGGGCATCGACGAGCCGGCGCACGTCCCGCTCGCCGCGCACGAAAAGCGGCGCCACCAGAAGCGCCGACAGCGTGAACAGCTCGCGCAGACCGCTCACGCTGGTCGCCGGATCGAACGAGGCCACGATCGACCCCACGAGCCACAGGGCATAGACGCCGAGCGGCACGAGGAGCGGCGCCATCGGAGCCAGCTCCGCCCAGGAGAGCCGGCGGCCGCGCAGCGTCCACGGCGCGGTCAAGAGCGTCAGCGCCAGGAGGATGTTGGACAGGGCGATGCCGAAGAGGGTCAGCAGATGGCCGGAAAAAAGCCAGTATCCGATGCGTGCGCGCCGCGCGACCCGCGCCGGCCGCGACGACGTGGGGTGGGCGGAAGTCACAGCGGGATCAGGGGGCCGGGCGCCCGATGGCCGAAGCGGGGAGCGCCTCCTCGATCAGCATGATCGGGATGTCGGAGACGATCGGGTAGACGAGGCCGGAGGCGGCGCAATAGAGGCCCTGCTCGACCACCGGCTCCTCGTCGCGGAAGTGCTCCCGGTACTTCTCCACCAGCGAGGAGCGAACCTCTCCCGGGAGATCGACGAGCTCCAGCTCTCCCTTGCTTTTCGGACAGACGAGAATCTCGAGCAGCTCGGTATCGACGGCCATGCGGCGGAGGATAGCACAAGGCCTCAGAAGTACCGGTCCAGCCGCTCCAGGAGCTCCATGCCGAGCGGCAGCAGCGGGAGCGCCAGGAGGCATCCCGCCGCCCGGTTGCGCAGAGCCTGGCGGATGCAGAACCGGTCCGTGGCCAGCGCCTCGCGCAACGCGAAGAGATTGGGGATGAGGCGGGGGGTCCCCCGATGCGCCGCAAGATCGCGCGGGTAATCCTTCGCGAGCTGCGCTTCCTCTTGCAGCATGGTGGGATAGTGCACCGGGACCAGCAGCAGGAAGAACAGGCCGAGCCCCAGAGGAAGGTCCCCGAACGAGAGGAAGAAGGCGAGATAGATCAGGCAGTTGCCGAGATACAGGGGGTGTCTCACCATGCGGTAGATCCCCGTGCGCGTGACCTCCGATTTCTTGCGGAGGTTGCCCGCGGCCCAGAACCGGATCAGGACCCCGAGCAGCGCCAGGCACCAGAGCGCTACGCCGTATGGCGAACGGTCCGCACCGAGGAAGTCGACGGGCTGGGCGTTCCCCCAGAGCACGTCGGCGATCGCGACGGCCGCGGCGAGCGAGATCAGCAGCCCCCGGCGCCGGGCGATCCAGCGAAACGTCTTGCAGAGCGCGACGTCGCGGATCGCGGTACTTCGGACACCCCATCTCGCCCCCAGATCGCGTTCATGCAGCATGCGAGCCTCCAGCCTCGAAGTAAGAGGTAAACTAGGGCAGTAAATAGGTTTAGAGGATAGCCGAACCTGGCCGCCCTGTCACTCTCTCCGCGCCTGGTGCAGACCCGCTCTGTAGGTTAGAACCAGCGACTCGCTCCCCGGATTCCTGTCGAAGAGACCGCCATTCGACAGGTGGTAGAGGCAGGCGCCCACCCGCGAGCCGTTGACCAGCCGGTAGGACAGCTCGACGCTGGTGCGGAACTCCAGAGGTCCGCCCAGGTCGAACCGGGGCGACCGGTAGTAGAGGCCCGTCGCCCAGCCCGGGGTGAACGTCCACCGCTCGCCGAGGGCGAGATCTGCATGGACGCCGCCGTAGACATAGAGGCTCCCCTGCGACCCCGTGATCACCCCTGCCGTAGGAGCCAGGTCGGGGACGAATCGGGGAAGGAACGAGAAGCGGCGCGGCGCGAACCGGAGCTCGGTGCCGATCTCATAGCTGCCGCCGCCCACCAGAGGATCGAACACGCCGGAGCTGGCGGCCACCTCCTCCGGCGCACCGAGACGCCAGGGCGACGGCGCGGCTTCCACCGGCGGCACCGCCAGCGCCAGAGCCAGCATCAGAAGGATCGCTCGCACCTCTCCACACCGTATCAACCGGACGGCAGGACCGGCAAGGCGTCCAGCCCCCACACGGCGAGGACGTCGTCGCGATAGGGCTGGGTGAACTCGGCCCGGCCGATTCCGGGAGGCATGTAGTCGAGGTCCTGGATGATCCGGCCGCGCGGGTGGCTCAGGAGCCACGCGTGCTCCGCGCCGCCGTCGATCACCTCGAACGGCCGCTCGAGCCGGCCGAGAAAATGGAACTGGCCGTGATAGGCCCCCACATAGGCGATCGGCCGCCCCTGCCGCTCGACCACGGCCAGGTATTGGGAGACGGGCTCCAGGTTGTAGGCCCGCCGCGCCACCTCGGCGAAGCCGGCATGGAGCGCGAGCAGGAAGGCGAGAGTGATCAGGGTCGGCGCCGCCGGCCGGCCCGGGAAGATCCGCGCGAACCAGACCACGAAGCCGGCGACCGCCAGAAGCAGCAGAGCGCCGACGCCGGGAGAGACGTAGCGCGACCAGGAGGGGAGCCGGCGGTCCCCGGCCAGAAGCGGACCCACCATCAGGACGATCCCGACCAGGACGAGGACCGCGAGCGGCGGAAACACGTGCCAGCGCCGGACCATCGGCTCCTCCTCCAGCAGGCGGGCGGCGAGCAGGGCGAAGGCCGGACAGAGCGGCAGGAGATAGTGCGGCTGCTTCCCGCTGATCGCGGAGAAGACGGCCAGGCCCGGGACGATCCAGGCCAGGCAGAAGCGCTGCCCCGCATCGAGCCGCCCCGGCCGCATCCGGGCCGCCGCCTTCCAGAGCGGCGGCCAGAGCGAATAGGGAAAGGTGAGCAGGGGGAGAAGCGGCAGATACCACCACCAGGGGTGCTGGTGGGCGAACGCACGGACGATCCGCTCTTCAGCCTGGGTCAGGAGGATCGCCCGGGAGTAGGCCTCGCCGCCGGCCGCCGCCGCGGGCAGCGCCCACGAGAGCCCGATAGCCGCGGCGATCGCCACCGCGCCCGCCAGGCCGAGCCACCAGCGGACGCGGCCAATCTGACTCTGGTGGGGGCGCGGCAGGCCCCGTCCCCACCAGGGCTCCAGCACCGCGACCAGCAGGGGCAGCAGGACGGCGACCGGCCCTTTGGCGAGGAGCCCCAAGCCGAGCGCCGCGCCGGCGCCCACCCAGGGCACCCATCCGCCGCGGACCCGCGCCTCGTGGATTCCGAGGAGCGCCACCAGAGCGCAGAACGCGACCAGCATGTCGAACATGATCAGGGTCGTGAACAGGCTCCAGAGGAAGAAGCCGAGCAGGATCGCCGGGACGAGCCGGGCTGCCTGCGGCCGGTCCGGCCAGAGCCGGCGGGCCAGGGCGCCGGTGAGGAAGAGGTTGGCCAGGGCGACCAGACCGGGCACCAGCCGCGGCCACCAGTCGTTCACCCCGAACGCCCACCAGCCCAACTGCATCAGCCAGAACAGCAACGGGGGCTTCTCGCTGTACGGCAGACCGTTCAGATGCGGAACCAGGAAATCGCCATGCGTCCACATCTCCCAGGCGACCGAGACGTACCGGGTCTCATCGATGGGCAGGATCGGACGCAGGGCGTGGGACACGCCGACCAGCAGCGCCCAGGCCGCGATCAGAACGGCCGTGGCGGTCGGTCGAAAGGGCAACGGCCGGCCGAGAGGGCCGGCCTCGATAGAACGATCCATGCAGTCGACTAAGATACCCCCATGTCGACGTCTCTCCAACCCCCTCCGGACCGCGGAGAGGGCCTCTCTCCCGAGGTCTCGCTCGTCATCCCGGTCTACAACGAGGAGGAGAACCTCCCCGTCCTGCACGCCGAGATCCGCCACGCCATGGAGGGGGTGGGGCGCCCGTACGAGGTCCTCTACGTGGACGATGGCAGCACCGATGGAAGCCCGGCGATCCTGCGCGGCCTGGCGGCACAGGACCCCCATGTGCGCGTCCTCCGGCAGCGGCGCAACAACGGCCAGTCGGCGGCCCTGGACGCCGGGTTCCGCTTCGCCCGGGGCGAGGTCGTCGTCACCCTCGACGCGGACCTCCAGAACGATCCGGCGGACATCCCGCGGCTCCTCGAGCGGATCGGCGAGTACGACGTCGTCTCCGGAGTGCGCGCCCGCCGCCGGGACAGTTGGGTCCGGCGGGTCTCCTCGCGGATCGCCAACCGCATCCGCAACCGCGTCACCCACGAATCGGTGACCGACGTTGGATGTACACTGCGGGCGGCCCGGGCCGAATACCTGCGGCGCATCCATGTGTTCAACGGGATGCACCGCTTCCTGCCGACGCTGTTGCGGATGGAAGGGGCACGGGTGACCGAGGTGCCGGTCAATCATCGGCCGCGCCTGCACGGACAGCCCAAGTACAACATCCGCAACCGGATCTGGCGCGCGCTGATGGACCTGTTCGGGGTCCGGTGGCTGCAGACGCGCTGGGTCGACCGGCGGATCTCAGAGGAGATCGAGGTTTGGAACACAACCCCATCTGGATCGGCATCGGGTTCTTTGGACAGGCCCTCTTCACCGGCCGCTTCTTCGTCCAGTGGCTCGCCTCCGAGCGGCGCAAGGCCAGCGTAGTCCCACGGACGTTCTGGTTCTTCAGCGTCGGCGGCGGCCTCGTCCTGCTCGCCTACGCGATCCACCGCAACGACCCGGTGTTCATCGTGGGACAGGCCACCGGCCTCTTCATCTACGTCCGCAATCTCTGGTTCATCTACCGGCCCGGCGCGCACCCTCCGGATGCTGTCTCGCCCGCCGGGGCCGACCGGCCGTGAGCCTCCTCCGGCGCGACCTCCTGCTTCTCACGGCTCTGGCGGCTCTCCTGTTCTTTCCCGGCCTGGGCCGCCGCGATCTGTGGAATCCGGACGAGGCGCGCTATGCCGAGGTCGCCCGCGAGATGCGGCAGAGCGGCTCCTATGCGCTGCCCCATCTCAACGGACAGGTCTACACCCAGAAACCTCCGCTGCTCTTCTGGTCGATGCTCGCCTGCGGCGCCCTCCGCGGCGGCGTGGACGAGACCGCGGCGCGCATCCCCTCGGCCCTGGCCGCGGTCGGCTCCATCCTCCTGGTTTACCTGATGGGAGAGCGGCTCTTCGGGCGGCGCGCCGCCTGGATCGCCGCCGCGGCCTTCGCCACCTGCTTCAAGATCCTCTGGCAGGGCCGCTTCGGGCAGATCGACATGCTGCTCGCCGCGCTCGTGGCGCTCGGCGTCTGGTTCTGGGTGCGCGGGTACACCGAGAACCGCCCCGGCTTCTATCCCCTCTTCTTCCTCTGCGCCGGCTTCGCCACCCTGGCCAAAGGGCCGGTGGGGCTGCTGCCACCGCTCCTCTCGATCCTCGCGTTCCTGGCCTGGACCCGGAACAGCGCCGAGGTGAAGCGGCTCCGCCCGGCTCTCGGTCTGCTGCTCTGGGCCGCCGTGGTCCTCGCCTGGCTGATCCCGGCCGGAATGGCCGGCGGCCGCGAGTACCTGCAGCAGATCGTCTTCAAGCAGAACGTCACCCGGTATGCCGATCCCTGGCACCACTACCAGCCCTGGTACTACTACCTCACGGTGGTCCCGGGCGACTTCTTCCCGTGGTCCCTCTTCCTCCCCGCCGCCCTGGTGATCGGCTGGAAGCGCTTCTCGGGCAGGGCGCGGGAGGGGTTCCTGTTCTGCCTCTGCTGGATGGCCGTGACCGTGCTCTTCTTCAGCATCTCGCCGGCCAAGCGGACGGTCTACGTCCTCACCATGTATCCGGCGATGGCCCTGATGATCGGAGCGGCGCTCGACCGGATCGCGGCGGAATGGCCGCGCGACCGCCGCTGGGTGCAGATCCCCCTGGCGATCGTGACCATGCTGGCCCTGCTGGTGCTGGTGGCGCTGCCGCTCGTGGGGGCCCGGCGCGCCGACGAGGTGGCGCCGTTGGGCGGCGAGCCGTTCGTCTGGCAGGTGGTCGCCGCGTTCGTCCCGCTCCTCCTGGGAGCCGCCTGGGCCTGGTGGGAATCCCGCTCCGGCCGCATCCACCGCGCCGCCGGCAGCCTGGCCGCGGGGATGGCGGTCCTCGGCCTCGCCGCGGCCCTCGGCCTGCTCCCCCGCTTCGACGCGGTCAAGTCCGCGCGCCCGCTGTCGCGGGTCCTCCTCCAGAAGATGCAGCCCGGAGAGCCCTACGGCATCTATCCCCGGCTCGACTCGACCTTCCTCCTCCACACCGGCCGCTTCGCCGTGGAGCTCGACAGCGAAGCAAAGCTCCGCGAGTTCGCCGCCCGCCCCAATCGCGTCTGGATCCTCGCCCAGCGGGACAGCCTGGCGAAGCTCGACCCGCCGCTCGACCTCCGCGAGGTCGCCCGGGATCCCGATCTGAAGACGGGCTATCTGCTGCTGACGCAGAAGTGACCCCGCAGCGGAGGGCGGGGATTCCCCCCTCTCCCGGCCGGCCGGGTGAGCGATGGGAGAGGGGGCCAGGGGGTGAGGTCTCGGCCAGCTCAGCTCACGAAGCGACAGCTGCAGGGCGGCTTCGGCGGAACAGCCCGGCGGCGCTTGCGGACGGGCTTGATGCCGTACCGGACGAGCTTCTCATTGCGGTAGCCGAGCACGCTCTTGATGTAGCTGCGGAGAGCGCTGGCGGCCTCCTGGCCGGCACCGAGAGCCTCGTTCAACTGCCGGGTCGCCTCCTGGCTGGCCGCGACCAGCCCGTCCCGCCGGATGCGGCAGCTCAACGTCCGGCCGTGGCTCTGGTCCAAGGCCGCGAGGTAGGGCGCGACGCCCGGCAGCTCGGCTTCGGTTTCCCGCACCACCTTCAGAATCAGACTCCAGTCCTGGTACATCTCGTCCTGCGAATTACGGCTCATGATATTCTCCTCATGTCGTTCAGGTTTTTGTTCCTGCATCTTTTCAAAAAAGGGGAGGCGTGCTCGCAACACGCCCCCCCGGGGTTCAAGGGATCAGACGACAGGTTGAGCGGACGGGGAGGCCGAGGCACCGGGCTTGGTTCCAGCGACCTCTCCGTCCGGCGGCTTCTCCGGGACGATCCGCTTGCGCGAGCGCTTGCGGAGCGGCGCCACCTTGAAGTGGACCAGGCGCTCGCTCCTGGGTCCGATCTTCCCCTTCACGACCGAACGGAAGACCAACGCGGCATCCCTGAGCCGCGCGATGGCGGCGGTGAGCTGCTGCGTGACCTCCTGGCGCTGCGCCGTCAGCTCCTGCTGCCGGCCCTTGAGGGTTTTGACCTCCACCAGCGAGTCGGAAAGCACCTTCCGCTCCTTCTCGACCTCCTGCTGGATGTCCGGGCTCCTCTCGGTGGCGTCGAGCAGCCCTTCCGCTTCACGAATGATGGTGTCCTGCTTTCTTGCGCTGGGCATCATCCCTCCTATTCGGCCTGCTCCAGGCCGTGAGCCTGGAAGGAGGCCGCGCCGTACAGAGTGAGGACGGCCTGCATCTCCAGCAGATCGATCGTCACCGGCTGCATCTGGTTGACTGCCACCTCGAACACGGAAGAGACCTTCCCCTCCGCTCCGCCCGCGGCGACCGCCGCCTGGACCCGCTCCGACTTCAGCGAGATCCGGTACGGCTCCTCCGCCAGCAGCTCCTCCTGCACCCGCTCCGACTTCAGCTCCTGCACCAACTGGGTCTTCATACTGCTTCTCCTTTCGCAACGTCCGGCACCAGGATCGGTACCGGAAGAGTCATTCCATTCGATCAGCTCTTCGCTCCGGCAGCCGCGGCAGCGCCGCAAACGCTCCATCGCCTCCTGGGCGGCTCCCCACGTGGCTTCCCCTCGGGCTACCGCATGGGTCATGTGGTACAGGGCGAAGACGACCTCCGCGTCGCGGCGCGCCTCCCGCACGCGGTACCGCAGGTCGTCGACGACGTCCTGGATGAGCTCCGGCGCGTTCAGCCGGGCCAGCGCCAGCACGAGGTAGATCGAGGCTTGCGCTGCCCCGAAGAAGGCGCCCGCTTCCAGAAGGTCAAGCCGGATCGCGTTGAATCGAATCGCGATGTCGGCCAGGCTCTGTTCGCCGGTGCGCTGCCTTCCCCTCCGGCTTCCCTGCTCCCGCTTCTTGGTCACTTGATCTCTCCTTGGGCTCGCACGCCCCTCGGTTCGCCATCCTCACTTCCGCATTCACAGTACTCTACGACGCTGCTCATGTTGTCGTCTATAGCGAACTTTACTCCTGTTCGACGCCGTCAATCAACCCTATCATCCTCTTCATAGGATTCATAGACAGCAGTCTCAAGAAAAAAATCTCCCGGCGGCCCGATACCGCACGGGAGACAAAAAGGCCTGGATCGCAGATTTCTCTTCAGGAGGGAGAGGGCGGCTCCTCGGTGGAGGAGGGCGTTGCACCGAGCCGGGACCGGACGAGGACCTCGAACGACTCCAGGAACTGGTCGAAGAGCTTCCGGAAGCTCTCCAGCGCCGGATCTCGACCCGGCGGCCGGGTGGCCAGGAGGAGGGCCACCGGCACGATGCGTTCCCGGTGCTGCAAAAGGTGGGCGGTGTAGAACAGAATCAACGGTTCCGTCTCGAGCACTGCGAGAAGCTTCCCCAACGATTCGAGCTTCGGCAGCTCCTTGCCGCTCTCGTACTTCGAAAGCTGGCTTTTGCCGACCCTCGCCCGCCGCGCCAGCTCGGCCTGGGTGAGGTCCACGGACTCGCGGAGAAAGCGAAGCGCGGCCCCCACCTCAGCGAACATTCCGCCTTGCATCTGCGCTCCCGCATTGTGGACAAGGAGGCTCGCCCTGAAGGCAAAGTGGAGAGAGAGCCCTCAGGACGAGCCGACCGACCTCAGGAATGGCGAACACCTCATCAGGGACGCGGGACACCACCCGCTCCATGGGCAGGGTCTCGCAAATCCGGGCAGCACAGACACCGCATCGCGCCAGCAGATGCCGCACCACGGTCCGGCACTCCGTACGGCTGGCCGTACCCTCCGCAAAGCGCTGGAGGATCTCATCGCCTGGGCAGCTCCCCACGGCGCTCTCTCCCTCAGGCGAACGGAACCGGGGGCACGATCAAGGCGCCTCCTCCGGCCCCGGGCGCACCAGCGTCCGCAGCGTCTTGAGGAGAGGATTCAGATGATCGTGGAGGCCGCAGCGGATCAGGGCGTCCAGCTCGCACGCACCGGCGAGCTGGAATGTGCTCAGGTCCTCCTCCTCGCCTCCAGGACCCGCCGGCAGATCGAACGCTTCGACGATCTCCTGCAGGCCGGACTGCACTTCTTCCAGGCGCACGGTGGCGAGGCGCACCTGCTCCCGCGCACCCACCAGGGCATCGGCAACTCTCGGGCTGTCTTCGCAGCTCAGATTCGTATTCACGGTCGTTGTCCCTCCAAGCCGTTTATCGGCACAAGGTAACCTACGCCTCGAAAGAATCAGCGGAGTCACGCGGTTGAGAAAAGCCGTCAATGAAGGCAACGTGAGACAAATTTTCTCCGTCGTCCGGAGGCGTGTCCTGAATCGGGCGGCTGCGGCAACTTATACTGTGGTGGCACACTCCCGGGAGGACATGATGGCCAAGGCGCGCCCGACCGCCGAAGGCGCTGTTTTGCGGTTCTTTCGCTTCTCGCACGGATTGACGGAGCAGGATTTTGTCTTGTTGGCCGGCGTGACGCTCAGCACGTTGAGCCGCTGGGAGAAGGGGAAAAGGCCGTTGACCCGCCAACGGTTGGGCGAGCTGCTCGCTCCCCTGCACGTCCCTCCCGAGGCGATCGACTCCGCTCTCCTGTCCCATCGGCTGGCGCACCCGCCCGAGGCACCTCTCGCGCCCACCGATCCGCCCGCGGACGAGCGCCGCCTGATCAGCCGGGCCGCCGCGGCGGCCGGCTGGTCCGGCGCCCAGGCCGCCCACGCCGGGCTGACGCTGGAAAGCCGCCGCCGCCAGGCGCGGGAGCACCGCCTCTGGGCCGAAGAGCGGTGGACCCGCCTGGAGCGCCTGTCGGACAAGCAGCAAGACAAGGCGGTCCAGGTGCTGCTCGGGGACGAGCGGAGTTGGGCCCTGGCGGAACGGTTGTGCAACGCCTCGGCCACCGCCGCGGCGCACCGCGCGAGCGACGCTCTGCGGCTGGCACGGTTGGCCGTGTTCGTCGCCGAGCAGAGCCCGGGACCCGAGAGCTGCCGGCTCCGCCTGCGCGGCTGGTGCGAGCCCTTCCTGGCCAACGCCCTCCGGGTCGGCGGCGATCTCCCCGGCTCTGAACGGACGTTCGCGAATGCCGAGGATCTCTGGGAACGGGGAGCCGGAGGAGACCCCGCCGGCCTGCTCGATCCCACCCGGCGGCTCGACCTCCGGGCGTCACTCCTCCGGCAGTTAGGACAGTTCGGCGAAGCGGTCAACCTGATCGACCAGGCCCTGGCAGGCAGCCCGCCGGACGCCGCAGCCCGGCTGCTGATCCAGAAGGCAGCTACCCATACCCGGGCGGGCGACTACGATCTCGCTCTCGAGGTGCTCGGGCAGGCCGAGCCAAAGATCGACCCGGAGCGTAAGCCGCGCCTGCTGTTCTTGCACCGCTCAAACTGGGCACTGAATCTCTGTAATTTGGACCGCTACGAGTCCGCGGAGCCCCTGATCGTGCTGGTCGAGGCGCTGGTGGCAGAACTGGGCAATGAGCTCGACGGGCTGCGGGTCCGGTGGCTCAAAGGCCGGACCTGGGCCGGGCTCGGGCGCCGGCCGGAGGCTCTCGCAGCCTTGACCCAGGTGCGCCAGTACTTCCGGTCCGAGGAGATCGCCTACGACTTCGCCCTGGCGAGCCTGGAGGTGGCGGTGCTCTACCTGGAGCAGGGACGGACGCGGCTGGTCCGGGAGCTGTCC
>Ga0126309_10000021_pt1 | contig 52446 bp, 57 predicted proteins | sample Plot56_FD_92541 | JGI IMG/M metagenome (GOLD analysis project Ga0126309, IMG submission 92541) | Serpentine soil microbial communities from UC McLaughlin Reserve, CA, USA - Plot56 | ecosystem: Environmental > Terrestrial > Soil > Grasslands | place: USA: UC McLaughlin Reserve, Lake County...
CGAACGCATCGTCCCCGCCGCTCCCGGTCCCGCGGTACGTGCTCTGCACGGCGTTGACGACAGGAAAGTCGGCAGACCGGGTGTTGCCGGTGACATAGGCGTTCCCGGCCGATCCACGGCAAGGCCCTCGACGATTTCGTAGTGGCTGCCGCCCAGGCAGGTGGAATAGAGGAGCCCGGAGCCCTCCAGAGTGAGCTTGGAGACGAAGACGTCCAGTCCGGCGCAGGGACGCGGCAGCGAGGAGATCTGCGGGAAATCGGCCGAGTCGGTGAACCCTGTCACGTAGGCGTGGCCCTGGGGATCGAGGGCGATGTCGTAGCCAGCATCGAGAGAGGTGCCCCCCAGCTTGGTGGAGTACACCAGGCTCGCGCCGTCCGGCGCGAGCTTCGCGACGAAGGCGCTGGCGGTGAAGCGGTGGTCGCGGTCGAACGGAGGGAGCAGAGGGTTGACGACCGGAAAGTCGGGCGAGAAGGTGGTCCCCGCCACGTAAGCGTGCCCCTCCAGGTCGACCGCGATCCCCAGGGCATGATCGGAGGAGCGGCCGCCGAGATAGGTCGACCAGACGATCGCGCCCGCGGCGTCAAACTTGGTCACGAAGGCATCCGGGAAGGAAGGGGACAAGCCCAGCCCACCTGCCACAGGGAAGTCGCTCGATTCGGTCTGGCCGGTCACATAGGCGTTCCCCTCGGCGTCGACGGCGATGTCCTCTCCCAGGTCGATGTCACTGCCGCCCAGGTACGTGGACCAGACGAGGACGGGATCGATCACCAGCGGCCGCGTCCGGTCATAGGACCCGACCGCAAGGCCGATCGTTCCGTCCCGCAACCGCCGCCAGCGGCTCGCCACCTCCCGCCGGTCCCCTCCAGTCATCTGGTACGAGACCGGCCGGCGCAGGCGGACTGCGCCGCCGTTCCTCTCGAGGACCAGGTCGCCCGCGGAGTCGATGGCCGGCCGGTCCGTTCCCTCGATGGCGAGGCGGACCGCGCCCGGGTCGGCTCCCGGGGCCACGATGACGTCATATTCGAGCTGCCGCGGCTCGCCGTAGAAGACGAGGTCGATTCCGGGGTAGATCTCCCGGTACCGGACCCGTGCATAGCTGCGGATGCCGGTGCGCCACTGCGCGGAGTCGGAGCCGCGCAGGACATGGGTGCGGCCCGGCAACTCCCCTTCACCCACGGCGGGCGCGAAGCGGGCCCCGGCCCAGCGCAGGCGGAGCGCGAGACCGCCGCCGTGCGGGGCCATCACCGCTTCGGACTCTGTCAGGAAGAGAGCGTAGGCTGGAGCGCGGGCCAGGAACCGCACCGCGGAGTCGGCCTGGCCCCGGTTCTCCTCGAAGGCGAGGGGACGTTTGCCCAGAGCCTCGACGGTGCGGGCCGGGGCTGCCAAGGCGGGGACAGCGAGTGCGAGCGCGGACAGACAGCCGAGGGACCGGATCACCCATCGCATGCGAGACCTCCTTGGATGGGCTCTTCGGCAACCGGGCGGTCTCGGGATGAGACTCTTGGCTTTGCGTCCCCGCCTCGCGGCGGGTTTGCGTTTTCGAAGCCTCTCCCGGATTCTGCGCCGGGCGGCGCGGTGCGGGCAAGCTTATGGATGCAGAGCCAAATCCCTGGTCAAGGCGGATGGACCAGGTCCATCAGATCGATTTGGCCCGGGGCCGAAATACGGACGATCAGCCTCCGCTCGCGAGTGCCTTCGCCCGTTCCGCCTCGGGGCGCTCGCACGACGGGCCGCAGAGGGCGAGGATCTCCTCGGAGAAGCTGCGGGCGCGAGACGGCTCGCCCGCCAGCTCGGCGGCCCGGGCCGCGCCGGCGAGGCGCATCGCGTCGACCTGCCCCGTCCAGTCGTAGGGACCCGCGGGCGGCTCCTTGCCCGGGTGCTCCGGATACTTCGGCAGGAGACGGTTCAGGGTCTCCGCCGCCCGTTTCTGCTGGGCATAGGTCGTGTCGTTCGGCAGGCGAACGCCTGGCGGGCCGTTTCATAGCCGAAGGAGTGGAGCAGAGCCATGGCGCGGTCGAAAGCCGGCTGGATCTCGGGCTTGCAGGTGATGGGGAAATGGACGCGGCCCAGGACCTCCCCTGCGGGATGCTGGTGCTCATGAGACTCCTGGGCGGCCCCCGGCAACGCGGCCAACCAGCAGATGATGGTCAAGGCGATGAATCCGTGCTGTCTCATGAAACCTCCTCGACAGTTGTCCCTGGAGCGCCGGCAGGTGAACGGTATCGTAGCGTTATGGCATGGTCTGGCAGACAATGTTCTTGAGCGTTTCCTGGCAGTCCTCCGTGATATCTCCGCCGGCACCGACTGTGCTGGCCAGCTCCAGGGTTTTCAAGGTCTCCGTGCTCAGGTGAAGTTTCTTCGTCTTCTTTTTCATCTTTCCCTCCTTGGGCGGATGAGGAGTGTGCTCTTGAAAGGCTGACGGTACGTTCCAGTATAGATCTGGAGGAGGCCCCGCACAGCTACCCTGTGAGGTGGGACAGCCACGCGGCCGACTCGCGGATGGACCAGGCCCAGTCCGCGGGAGTCATCATGTGGAGACACTCCTCGATCTCCACATAGCGAAGGCGTTCGGGATGCTGGCGGTAACGCTCTTCCAGGTCCGCATGGAAGGTGCGGGCCGCGGCGGGCGAAACGGTCTCGTCCCGCCCCGCCGTGATGAAGAGGAGGGCTGTAGGGAAGAACCGATCGATCTCCAGGGGTGGGGGCTCGCGGGGTGCGGCCACTCCGGGGAGGCAAGGAGCGCCACGGCCGCCCGGATGCGGGGATCGATCGCCGCCGCGCCGTAGGTGATCATCCCGCCCATGGAGACGCCGGCCGCCCCGATCCTCGCCTCGTCGGCCAACCCGGCGCCGCGGAGGAGGTCGATGATCCCCGGCACCTCCGCCGCCGTTGCGGCCACGAGGGCGTAGAACTCGCGGTCAGTCTCGTCCTTCGTTCCCGAGAAACGCTCCTCGAAGTCAGGCAGGCGGCGCTCACCATGTCCGGCGGCATCGATGCCGACCGCCAGGAACCCTGCCTCGGCCAGCGTCGCGAGCTCGGGCCGATGGGTCGCCTTGCCGGCGGTGAAGCCATGGAACCAGAGCACCGTGGGCAGTGGCAGGCGGGCCGAAGAGGGGCGGGCAATCAAGGCCGGAGCTGCGCCGAGACGGCGTTTCTCAAAGAGAATGGTCATGAGGAGGAACGGTGGACGCTGGCGCCAGGTTCTGCCCCCGGCTCCAACATCAACCGCCGCTCCACGTTCCGGACATGATGAAGGTTGTGGTAGAGCGTGAAGAAGAGCATCTCCCGGACCGTGAGCCGGCCCAGGGCAGGATGGGGCAGGCGAAGCCGATCCAACTGCCATTCCCGCCAACCCGAGACAGCGCCCGTGAGGTGTTCGGACACCTGATCCAGGTCAGCCATCAGTGCGCTTCGCTGCTCTTCATTCTGATCCGAGCTCGCCAGCGGCTTAGGCGCGAACCGGCCGGCCGTAACACCCTCGGCCAGCCGTGTGAGATACCGCTCCCGGACCTCCGAGTACGTCCTCGAAGCGCGCAGGCCGGCGCCGAAGCGGAGCGCCAGCAGGATTTTCGGCGTGCTCAACGCGCGCAGCACGGGCCGGTTCGATTTCAGGAGATGGCGGACGTTGTCGGCCGGAGACCAGGCACCGCCAAGGGGATGGAAAAACTCGGTGATCGAGAAGGAGCTCCAGAAGTCCCGGCTCCGGGCATGAAGCGCCCGAAGCTCGCGGACGATCTCTTCCCCGCCGAACGGCTCCTGCACCGGGATCGAGTCCTGGGTCATGGTGACCTCCGGCAGGGATCATAGCGCGCTTGTGCCGAGAATCCTACTCGGAGTAGGATTACGGCATGCGCACTGAGAAGGTCTCTCTCACCCTGGAAGAAGAGCTCCTCGCCGCGGCTCGCGAAGTCGTCGGCGCCCGAGGGCTTTCGAGCTACGTCAACCGTGCGCTCCGTCACCAGCTACAGCACGACCGCCTCGCCGGCCTCCTCGCGGAGCTTGAACAGGAGAAGGGGCCGATCGAGCCAGAGGTGATCGAGGAGGTCCGTCGAGCATGGCCGGCACCCGGAGAGAAAGCCGCCAAGCGCCGCAGCGCCTGATCCTCGATTCCGGAGCGGTCATCGCCCTGGCCCGAGGAGACCAGAGAGCACGGGCATTTCTGGCCCGGGCGCTGGAGCTTGGGGTACCGGTGGAGATTCCGGTGGTCGTCGTGGCGGAGACTGTCCGCGGAGGGCCGCGCGACGCACCGGTCCACCGTGTTCTCAAGGCGGTCGGCTCGATTCCCGAAGCGCGCGAAGTCCACGGCCGCACTGCCGGCAGCCTTCTGGGAGCGGCCCGCTCGTCCGGGACCGTGGATGCTCTCATCGTGGCTCATGCAGCGGTGGGCGGAGGAGCCCATATCCTCACTGGCGACCGAGAGGATCTCGAACGCCTTGCGGGGCCTCATCCGGAGGTGTGGATTCAGCCCCTCTGAGCCCTTTCGCAGGGGCTTGGCTGGCTCCCCCCTCCGCCCAAACTATCCCCAAGCCCGAACGGTTCGCGATCTCCGTCAACGGACCATGGCGGATCACCTTTGAATGGGAAGACGGGGACGCTCTCCGAGTCGACCTTGAGCAGTACCACTGAGGAGCAGCCAATGCCTGAATTCAAAGCCAGTCACCCCCCTGAGATGGAGCCGGCTCATCCCGGCGCGATCCTGCGCGAGGACGTGCTCCCGGCGCTGGGCTTGAGCGTTGCCGAAGCGGCGCGGCAGTTGCGTGTCTCCCGGCAGATGCTCCATTCGATCCTCGCCGAACGTGCGGCCGTCTCGCCCGAGATGGCCGTGCGGCTCGGGAAGTTCTGTGGCAATGGCGCCGGCTTCTGGCTCCGGATGCAGACCGCGCATGACCTGTGGCACGCCGAGCGGAAGCTGCGAGACGAAGTGAGCCAGATCCCCGAGCACGCCGCATAGATTGAAGCTGCGAATCGCGGTGCCAGGCACCTATTTCGGCCGAGATTCCGGTGGTCGTCGTAAGCCGAGACGTTTCGTGGCGGGCTGCGTGACGACGAATTAAGCGCCAAGCTTCAGCGCCGTCCACGCCATCACGGTCACGGCACTGAAGAGGAAGACGCGAGATCCTCCGCAACGCGGTTTAGGGATAAGGGCGGTGCCCGGGCGCCGCTTGGTTCGCAACGTGCGCCAGAATAAGCCTTCGCACCGATTCACTCCCTATAAACGAAGCCACCCGGCTTCGGCAAGGGCGCTTCGCCTGCAGGAGGTAGCGAGGGGGCTTGCTTCAACTTTCCCCGGAGTCCTTCCAGAATCTCTTTAAGTTCGCTGAGGATCGCCAGATGGAGCCGCGACCAGCCTTCATTATCATCGCGGTCGATGTGCTCCGTGCCCACCAACCTCTTGAGTAGAGCCCCGATCTTACGGAGCTGGTTTGCATTATCTTTACGATCCTTGCTGCTCTGCCCTCCTCCGAGATCATGCGCTTCATAGATACGGAGTGAGTTGATTGCGCGTAACCGGCCCTCTGCAAGGTACTCAGCGACCTGAGGTATTTCGTAGGTGACCTCAGAACTACGAAGCTTCGCGTCCAACTGCTCCCAGAACACCTGCTGAAGGCGTTGAATAAAGATGGAGAAGAGATTGTAGTCTGCCACTTGGCGGCCAAGCACGAACTCCAAGGTCTCGATTGTCCGTGTTGTCGGTACGAACAGAGGCCGCCCTACGCATTTCTCCGCCGCTTGATTGCAGTCAAGATAGAGAGATTTGATCCGACGCGCCAGCAATTCGCGCTCACCTGTTGCTGCGGGCGTGCGCCTGGCATCTTGCTGGCGGTCAGCTTGCGCCCGCAGAATTTCGAGATCGCTCGTCGTGAGGCTTCGCGGCCCCGGCCTGCGCAGATGCCTCAAACTCCGCGTTACGCCTGCTCCCAGGCCCGAAAAGTACTTCTCCAGTACGTCCATCCCTCCGATCCGACTCGGATCACCGCCTCCCACTGCGACCAGCCGCTCAAGAAGTTGATGGTTCGGAATCGCGGATATGTGTGGCGCCTTTCCCGGGTACTTACTCTTCCACCAGGGATCAAAAATCTCGTTGCTGCTGATCCCAATGGCATGCATGTTGATCCGCATCTCTCGATGAAGGTGCTCCATCAGTGAGACAGCGTCCGCAATGGCTTGGACCTCCTCTCCGGACGACTCCTCCCCCTTGGCCTTCCAGGTGGCGCCATCCGAGACGAGGACGATCAGGCGCTCATTGCCGGGATGGCCATGGTCGTGAAGCAGTTGGGCGGCGTAGAACAGCGCCTGCCCGATGTCCGTTCCCGCCTTTTCAGGGGTCAGAAGCGCCACGGCTTCACGAAAGCTCCGAATGACCTCTGCCGGGCTGCTTGCATCCAACTCTATCATGCTGCTTCCTCTCGGGAAGCGCACAGAGCAGTCCGTGGTGAAGCGCACCAATGCAATTCTCGAAACACGCCCGGAAACCTGGAGTCGAGACTCGAGAAGCTGCTTGAGCGCGCGGTGCAGTGCATCCATTCTGGAGATGGTGTGGTGCTCGCTCGTGAGAAAGTTGCGAAGGAAGCCCCCCTGCGTCGCATCGCTTTCATCCGGGAGATCGTCCCACGACATCGAGCCGCTGCAGTCGGCCAGAATGACGATATCCACTCCAGACTTGACACTGGGCGAGAAAACTTCCACTTGGGTTTCACTCGATATTGCGACGATCCCTCCCAGCCGCCAGGGCTCCGGATCGATGGAGCGCACTCGGAATGGAGTCCCTTCGACTTCGATCCAGAGCGACCCTGGTTCCGATCCTGGCGGGACCCAGATGCTCACCTCCGCCAGATCCGTGCTCATTTCCAACTCGTCCAGGACCTGATCAATGGACCGCTCCACTCCCAGCTCGAGACACATTGCATGGGCTTGGATGAACGAAGGGACATCCAACTCGAGACTCCAGGGGGTCCGCTGCGATTCTATCAGCCCCAGATCCGTGGCCAACTCGGCCCCCAAGGCAAGAATGCCCCGTGGAACCTCGGGCAGCCGGGCGACTCGAACGGCGCGCTCCCGCGCCCCCGGTTGGTCCGGAAACGAAGAGAGCAGGCCGAATTCGCCAGATCCTGGCGCGCCTGCATAGATGCCGATACGGTTCCCCCCAACGATTCCCTGCCCGGGGAGTACCGCCAGCTCGAAATCCTTGGAAGTCAGCCGCATGGTCGAAATCTCTTTTGTCAGCTCCGCTCGAACGTGATCTCTACGCCCACCCGTGCCTTGACATCTCGGATCGTGCTGCCTCCGCGACCAATGAACCGGCCTCGAAGCTGCTGCGGGAGGTGCACATACAGCACGTTCGCGGAGGCGCGGAAATCCGAGTACACAAGAGCGTTCGCGATCGGATCCAGGCCCATGGACACGAGCACTCCTCGCAGCTTTTCAAAGTGCTGGCGCCCGATGACCTGCGCCTCTTCGTTCTTCTTGACCCCTTCTTTGCGTCTTTGTGCATTCTCCTGGATGAGATGAGTCATCTCCCGTTCCAGCACTTTCGATGGGTCAAGTCGGGCAGCGACCATATCGAACAGCTGACTCAGGGTCGATGGATCGTAAGGTTTGCCGCGTACATTGAGGAAAGTATGGCGTACGGCATTCAGGCTGGGCAGATGGGTGCGTGACCACCCTCGGCGCTTGCGTGCCGCGGTGCCGGCGACGAGCAGGTAAATCAGGTCACTGTCGCCGAATTGGCGAAGCCCTTGATGTCGTTCACAGAGCCCCAGGCCCTCCGCGTGGGGGCCGAAGATCTGCCAGCGACGGGCGTGCACAGCGCAGGTTCGGGATCCGCAACTCCTGCCGCTCGCCGGATCGACATGCTCGCATGCGATGGTTCCCGTATTGGCGCAGCCTACATGGCCACATTCGGGAAACTCGAGGGTGTAGCACTCCAGGCAATACCAGACGTCACGGTTGTAGCGGTGGGGTCTACGGTGCTCGTCGCACCAAGCCTTCGAGCGCCTGCAGCTCCTGCCCTGACACCAGAACGTGGCTTTCCGGCCACAGGGGCAGCTCGGAACATGCTCGATGCAGGTCGACCGCATGCTGCCATCCAGGATAGCGACATGATCGTCACAGCACCTGCCGCCGCGATCGGCCTTCCCGCAAGCTTCACATATAAAGGGGCCGTAGGTGTGCTTGCCCTCCTTCTTGCATTGCTGGCAGGGATAGAGGATGCGCGGTTGCTCCAGGACCGAGTACACGGCGAAAGCGGTCCGGCTGGTGATCGTCTCGTCCTCGGGTCGAGCATCGATCACCTCCAGTCTCACGGTTCCGCTCTCACCGGCGTCCAGGACGTGCGGACGCCCTGGCGTCAGCCGCCTCCCCTCGAGTGCGGGCTCGATCTTCTGCCAGAGCGCAAAGAATTCCGTCCCTCCTTTAGGGCGTTCCCGATAATTGCGAATATCCAGCACCAGCTCGATCATGGCCTCTCCTGTGCATTCTCTGTGTGCGGCCGGTGGATGAATGCAAGCTCATGCACCAGATGCTTTCTCTCCTTGAAAGGGAATACCGTCCGCTGGATCAGCAGCACGGCGACATCGCCGGGCACGTCGCTCCGGAGCCGTTGTACGATGTCGGCTGCCGCAGCCTCGTGCTCAAGGACCACCTCGATCTCGAGAGAGAAGATCCCGGCCCGGCGTGCGGTCGAGACAATCTCCTCGAGGCCAGGCTCCCTGTCGCCGGGCTCGAAGAAAATCCGCTGCCGCAGCTCGCGGGGTGGCCGAAGCCGCCGTCGCACGTCGCTGGCATCCTCTCTCTCCAGCAGGCGAAGTGCAGCGTGGACATCCGTTGAGCCGGTGTCGTCCAAGAAGCCCACCAGTCCCTGGATGCGCTCGGTCAAGGGGGCGTCCGCGGCGAGGCTCTTGGCAAAGCTGAGCAGCCGATTGGCGGCTCTTTGATCGATGCGGCCCCGATTCCGGTTGTCGTTGGCTGTCCGGGCAGGATGCGGTTGCTGGTGCACCGGAGGGGCTGGTGGAGATCCTGTCTTGTCCGGCGAGAGGGTCTTTGGCGCGGTTTCAACCATCTGAGACCCGAGCTTCAAAGTCGACTCCCAGCGGTAGCGAATCCACCGTGCGGCTTCAGGAAAGATCTTTTCATTCGTGCTGACAATCCAGGAAGGCTGGTCCAGACTTTCGTCGCGGACAGCTGCTGCGAGGAAATCGACGTACCCCCTGCGAGATCCGCCATTCTGGCTGAGCATGGCCCGTAACAGCTCGCTCTCGTTCTGAATCGCGGCATAACCCAGGACGCCCAAGCTGACCCCGAGGACCAAGGGTGCTAGCTCATCGTACTCTGCCTCGAGCACCTCGAGCTCCTCTTGGAGATCTTCGATCAACCCCAGGGCCACTTCCGTTGCGCTCGCCACTCGTTTCGCCGGCATGGTTTCCCTGCGGTGTCCACCTCGGTCAGCGGCTTCCTCGAGCTCAAATCCCGCACGCAATCCCTGAGCGATGGCGCGCGCGCGATTGTCTTCCAGAATCCGTTGCGGGATCGCGCCCACCCGGCGACCCTGGCGCACCAGCCGCCTTGCTCGGATCAGCAGTGCCTGGAACAAGAGGGCTTGAGCGCGGACGCTCGCGAGAAAGACTTGACTGTCAACAAATCGCAGTTCTACAGTCGATGTCGGATCTTGAGAATCTCCCAGCGGGTTAACATCCATCAGCTCGAGCTTGTCGATTCCTCCCTCGCGGCGCAGGCACTGGATGACTCGTGGTAGATGGCGGGGAGAAACGGAGGCAAGATAACGGGTCGCGTAGTGTTCTGCACTCTCTGATAGACGCCGCGACCCCTGGCGCTCGCTGCCGTTTGGCCCGATCCCCGCTCGACCGGTCAACGCGATCAGAGTCGGTACGTGAATCCGTATCAAGTTACAGAAGACCTCCCGTTCGAAGCTGTCCGCAACCTCAAGAAAGTGGTAATCACCGCAAAGCCATGGCTTCCAGGCCGCGGAGCTTGGAGGCCGGATCGCGGCAGGAATCAGCCTCCCTCCGTGCTGCTCGACGAGCCTGGAAACAACCTCTACAGCCGCGTGCAGCTCCTGGAAGCTTTTCCGGCGCAGCTCGGGCTTGTGGAGCCAGAGCATTCCCAGATCGAAAGTGATGGTGGAATGACGTGAGCTCACGTGAAGGACAGGTGGGCGGCCAGCCACCTTGGGCAGGAGCTGCTCGGCCTTTGTGGCGAGATGACGGCCGATCTCCTGGATGTCTTTGGCGAAAACCGAGTAGCCTTTGACGAGGCGATAGCGGGACGGGCCGTGGCGGTAGAGAAGCGTAAGCATGGAGACGACGCCGATCGGAGCCAGACGAAAAAAGTGTAGCCTAAATCTCGACGCTATGAGTCAGGAACCTGAAGACGACGATTTCGAACCCGAGTACGACTTCTCGGGAGCGGTGCGCGGCAAGTACTACCAGCGCTACCAACAGGGAACGAACGTGGTCCTGCTCGATGCCGACGTTGCCCAGGCCTTCAAGGATTCGGAGTCGGTCAACCGGGCTCTCCGCCTCCTTCTCGATCTCGCCAAGCAAGAGGTTCCCCAGAACCGCTGACCCTCGTGTACCCGGCACATCCCGCCGGAGGCGCGACTTTGTTCCTGTTGCGCCCCCGGTGCGCCCCCCGACTCAAACGAGCGTCTACGCGCCGCGAGAACGGATCGCGCTAAGTTATTTCTTTTGTGAGGAGTAGAAGTGGTGCAGCCAGGAGGAGTCGAACCCCCAACCTACAGATCCGTAGTCTGTCGCTCTATCCAGTTGAGCTATGGCTGCACGAGGTAAACCGCGTGCGGGAGGCAGATTGTAGGGCAAGGCGGCGGATGGATGCAAGCCCCTGGTCTCTGATCCCCCTTCTCCCAGGGGATGGTGTGCGATGGGAGAGGGGGAGGGGGAGGACGCATCGGCGCTCGCCGTCACCCCGCGGTGCGAGTGGCTGGCATCGCGGTGCGAGTGGCCGGCACCGTGGTGCGAGCGGCTGGCATCATGGTGCGAGCGGCCGGCACCGTGGTGCGAGCGGCCGGCATCGTGGTGCGAGCGGCCGGCACCGTGGTGCGAGCGGTTGGCATCGTGGTGCGAGCGGCTGGCAGCGTGGTGCGAGTGGTTGGCATCGTGGTGCGAGCGGCCGGCATCGTGATGCGAGCGGCTGGCATCGTGGTGCGAGTGGCCGGCATCGTGGTGCGAGTGGCTGGCATTGTGGTGCGAATGGCTGGCAGGATGAGGGGGGCCTACTCGATCAGCCCGGTCATCGGCGACGACGCCGAGGCGTAGAGCTTCCTGGGGATGCGGCCGGCGTGGGCGGCGAGCCAGCCGGCTTCGACGCCGAGCTTCATCGCGTAGGCCATGCGGACGGGGTCGTTCGCCTCGGCGACGGCGGTGTTCATCAGGACTCCATGGGCTCCCAGCTCCATGGCGAGGGCGGCGTCGCTGGCGGTGCCGACTCCGGCGTCGACGATCACCGGGACGTTCGCCTGCTCCAGGATGATCCGCAGGTTCGCCGGGTTGCGGATTCCCATTCCCGAGCCGATGGGGGCTCCCAGGGGCATCACGGCGGCGGCTCCCAGGTCTTCGAGCTTCTTGCAGACGACCGGGTCGTCGTTGGTGTACGGGAGGACGGTGAAGCCCTCTTTCACCAGGATCTCCGTGGCTCGCAGCAGCTCGACGTTGTCCGGGAAGAGGGTCTTCTTGTCGCCGATGACTTCCAGCTTGACCCAGCTCCAGCCGCCCAGCTCGCGGGCGAGCCTCGCGGTGCGGATCGCCTCGTCGGCCGTGTAGCAGCCGGCGGTGTTGGGGAGCAGGAGGTAGCGCTGCGGATCGATGCGGTCGAGCAGCGAGCCCTTGCCGCGGTCATCCAGGTTCACCCGCCGCAGGGCCACGGTCACCACCTCGGTGCCGGAGGCCTCCAGCGCGGCGGCCATGGTGTCGAAATCGGTGTACTTGCCGGTCCCGAGGAAGAGACGCGAACGAAAGGTGCGGTCCGCGATGGTGAGCGGCTCGACCTCGAGAGACGTGGCGGGGGGTGTTGCTACAGTCATGGAGCGATCATAGCAGGCCCGCCCGCCCCCTCCCCGTCCCTCCCCCCGCGAAGCGGGAGAGGGCGCCCCCTCCCGCCCAAAATCTGTTTTTACCCCTCTCCCGCTCCGCGGGGGAGGGGCCAGGGGAGGGGGCTCAGCAGCTGGTGACGCCCCGCTCCACCTCGAACCGCGCCGGCAGGTCGACCCGCTCCAGGCGGATGACGTGGACCGGGCGCTCGGAGGTGATGCAGACGCAGTTGGGGGCGGGCGGGGCTTCGAGGAGGTCGACGACGAGGGCGTCGGCGGTGCGGGTGACCGTGCGGAGGGTGACTCGGGAGACGCAGCTCTGGGTCTCCATGGCGGCGAGGATGACCATCTGGCGGTCGAAATCGACCTTCGGCGGCTCGGCGGGGAGATCGCTCCCTTCGCGGATCTCGGTCCAGGCTTTCTCCCAGGCCTGCTGGTCGTGGATGGCCTCGCGGTGCGACGGGCCGGACTGGCCTGGGATGGACCTCTGGAGGAGGGTCTCGAAGGGAACGTCCGCCGCCGCGGGAGCCGAATCCCTTGCGGGTGCCGGGCTGCTGCAGGCGGCGGCCAGGAGGAGGCCACTGAGGAGGACGCCGAGGAGACGGATCATGCGAGCGCGGCCAGCACCGCCTCCTCCAGGCGCTCGTGGGACTGGGCCACGATCTGGTTGCGGGCGTTGACGAAGACCAGCGACGGCTTATGCGCGCGGGCCTCTTCCTCACTATAGGTGGCGTAGGTGGCAAGAATGACCAGATCGCCGACGCTCACCTTGTGGGCCGCGGCTCCGTTCAGCACGATCTGGCCGGCGCCGCGGGCGCCCTCGATGGCGTAGGTGGCGAACCGCTCGCCGTTGGTGATGTCGTAGATCTCCACCCGCTCGTGCGGCAGGATGTCCGCCGCTTCCAGGAGGAGCGGATCGATCGAGATCGAGCCCTGGTAATGGAGGTTGGCGTCCGTCACCGTGGCCCGGTGGATCTTCGACTTGAGCAACGTCCTCTGCATGGCAGTCCCCTGATTCCCTAAAACAGGATGGCCGGTCAGTCGCCGACCACCAGCTGAAAGTTGTCAATCAGGCGCGTCCCTCCGATGCGGACGGCCAGCGGGAGCACCAGGCTCCCGGTCAGGGTGTCGACGGGCCGGAACGTCTCGGCGTCGACGACCTCGGCGTACTCGATCCGCGCGAGCGGCTCGTTTTCCAAAATCTCGAGCATGGCCTGCCGCACCTCGTCCCCCCGCCGCTCCCCGGCCGCGATCGCCTGCTCGGCGGCCCGCAGGGCTCTATAGAGAACAGGTGCGGCCCGGCGCTCTTCCGGCGACAGGTAGGCGTTGCGGGAGGAGAGGGCGAGGCCGTCGTCCTCGCGCACGGTCTCGGCGGCCACGACGTCGACCGGGATGGCCAGGTCGCGCACCATCTGCCGGACTACAGCAAGTTGCTGTCCGTCTTTCTTCCCGAACACCGCCACGTCCGGCCGCACCAGGTTCAATAGGGTGCAGACGACGGTGGCGACGCCGCGGAAGTGGCCGGGGCGGAGCGTCCCTTCGAGCCCTTCGGCCGGACCTCCGGGCTCGACGAAGGTGGAGCTTCCCGGCGGGTAAATCGTCTCGACCTCCGGCAGGAACAGGAGGTCGCATCCGGCGGCGGCGAGCATCTCCGCGTCCTTCTCGGGCTGGCGCGGATAGCGCGAAAAGTCCTCCTTCGGCCCGAACTGGGTCGGGTTGACGAAGATGGAGACCACCACCCGCGCTGCCCGCTCGCGGGCGAGGCGGACGAGGGACAGATGCCCCTCGTGCAGCGCTCCCATGGTGGGAACGAAGCCGGTGGTGAGGTCCCTGATCTGCCAGAGCGCGAGCTCCCGCCGCAGGGCCTGAGCGTCCCGGATCGTCAGCATGCCGTGCGCGTCCGATCTCTAGCCGTAGAGCTTGCCGACCGCCTCTTCGACGGGCCGGGCGGGCGCTCCGTAGCTCTCGCCGGTCGCCGGGAAGCGGCCGGCGCGGACGTCCGCGGCGAAGCGCTCGATCCCCTCGCGGGAGAGGCGGCCGAGCTCGGCGTAGCGCCGCACGAAACGGGGCGCGATCCGCTCTTCGAGCCCCAGAAGGTCGTGGTAGACGAGCACCTGGCCGTCGCAGGCCGGGCCTGCGCCGATGCCGATGGTCGGGATCTCCAGCCGGTCGCTGATCTCCGCCGCCAGGTCGATCGGAACGCACTCGAGAACGAGCGAAAAGGCGCCCGCATCCTCCAGGGCCAGAGCCGCGTCGAGGATGAGCTGCTTCGCCTTGTCATCCCGCCCCTGGACCTTGAACCCGCCGAGGCGGTGGACCGATTGCGGGGTGAGGCCGAGGTGGGCCATCACCGGCACCTCGGCGGCCGACAGGGCCGCGACCAGCTCGGGGCGGCCGCCTTCGATCTTGACCGCCTGCGCGCCGGAGTCCTTGATGAAACGGATGGCGTTCCCGACCGCCTGGTCGGGTCCCAGGTGGAACGAGCCATAGGGCATGTCGGCCACCAGCAGTGCGCGCTTGACGCCGCGGCGCACCGCGCGGCAGTGGTGGATCATCTCGTCCATGGTCACCGACAGGGTGTCGGGATGGCCGAGCACGACCATGGCGAGCGAATCGCCGACCAGGATGATGTCGACGCCGGCGGCGTCGGCCGTGCGGCCCTGGGGAAAGTCGTAGGCGGTGACCATGACGAGGGTATCGCCCCGCTGCGGCGCGGAGGCCACCCAGGGGACCGTGATGTTCTTGATCTCGCTCTTCTCGCTGGGCATTGTCGGGATCTCCTCAAGGTTCAGAGACCAAAAAGCCCTTCCGCAAGAAGACGGAAGGGCCTCGGCGATCGCCGACGCTCTTGGGGGCCGTCCGGGTCGATGCCGGGGAGGAGGACTCCTGCATCCCGGTGCGAGGTAACCGTCCTCCTCCGGAGGATCGATCCCTCGCCGACCTTCGGCCCCGCTGCGTGGAGGGGCGCTCAGGTTTCCGTCTCGGTCCCCCACGGGGGGATCCAAGCGGCTGGCAGGATCAGTCTAGGGGAAGGGGGGGCGGGCGTCAACCGGGGGCGGCTTGACCCTCTGAAGGAGCGGAACTACGCTACATATGAGATACGTATCGAGAGGCCCCCTATGCACGAGAAGCTCACCATCACCGGGGACGAAGAGGTTTGCACCCTGGTCCGGCCTCATCTCCTCCCGGAGGATCCTCGGCAGGCTCTCCCCGGACGATATGACGGGCATCGACCGCGCCATCAAATACAGCTTGGGTTGAGCACGTAGGGGGCGGCCTTACCCGGCCCGCCAAGGGAGGACGCCATGGAGTACAAGATCGAGTGCGAGCAGGAGGACGACGGCCGCTGGCTGGCTGAGATTCCTCAGATCCCGCGGGTCCTCGCCGGAGGAGGCCATGGCGCGCGCTGAAATCCTCGGCTCTGCGCGTCTTGGCCGAGCAGCTTGAGCTCGGCGAGGCGTAGGCGGCCACGGTTGTAACCGCGCGAGCATCTCGCATGCTATAGGGGTATAATGAGAAAGCTTCCCCAGTGAAGGATCGAGCTATGACCAAGGTAGACAAGCCAGAGTTCCTTCTTGCGGCCGAAGAAGAGGCAAAGAGGCGGGGCACAACCTGGCAACAAGTCCTAGCCGATGATTTGGAGGCGGCGAGAGCAGCCGGCTATCCTGGCCCGGAGTGCCTGCTGCCGGCCGAGATTGAGCGTTACTTCGCCGACGGCTTCCTCGCCGATGTGCGCATGGAGCACACGGCCGACTGCACCGCCTGCTCCTCTCTCCTCGAGAGCGCGGCGCCGGAGCCCGCCGAGATCCAGCGGATTCTGGCCGAAGTCAGGGCTCGGCGCCGGTCGCCCGCTACCACGGGCGGACGCGGGCAGACGAGGGGAAGCACCAGCGAGCACCGCACGGCCCGCTGGTCTGCGCTCCTTGGAGTCATCGTCGTCCTCTTCGGCTACGTCGCTCGGCGGCTGTGGCGGCTATTGGGACGGCAGCCCCGGCCAGCGCCGGAGGCGGAGCCCGAATCCGTCCCGGAGCGTTCGCTCGGAAGGGTTTAGGACGGCACGGGACAGATCGTTCTTCTCTGTCCCGTCCCTTCCTAGATTGCCGTTTGAGCGTACGCTTGCCGCTTGCGCGCTCAAGCCACACTGCCGATCAGGTTCTCACCGCCGCACCCGCTTACCCGAGCGGATGCGGCGGCGGTGGCCTTGTGCGCCTTCCCCGCGCGGCGGCTGAGGAGCGTCCGCAGGGTCCTCTCGGCCTCACCGTCCCGCCCCTTGGCCGCGGCTGCCGCGAGCAGGTGCTCAAGCATGCAGAAGAAGCGCTGGCGCGCCCTGAAAAGGCTCACCTTGAGGGCGCCGGGGCTGGCGAAGACCGGCGTCTCACCACGCCGAACTAGTCCGGCACCCTCCAGATGGTAGTGATCGATTAACAGGTTGCGGTCGCGATCACGCAGCATGCCGAGCGCCTGTCCGAGGTATTCCCTCACCTCGCGAGCGAACTCTTCGTACACTAATGCTGACAGCGTGTCGGCGTCGTCGACGATGTCGGCTATAAGTGACGGTGTCGTGCGCGACCAGCGCTGGATAGCCCGGCAGTAGCGGGCTCGGCCCCGATTGAGCGCCCGCTGGACGCGCCAGGATGCCTCTGCGGCACCGACTTCGGAATTCCCGATGCAATGCAGCTCCTCGAACAATGCCTGTGAGACGATCTCCTCTCCATCCTCGACACTGAGGATCCGGCGGTAGTTGCGGTAGTCGAGAACATACTCGAGGCAGCGGGTGTGGAGTCTGTAGTACCAGGTGTTACGGGCGGGACCATCGCGTAGGGCTGCGAGCTCGGTTTCGAGCACCAGCGGGTGGACGGAACTCGCCAGATGGAACGAGTGACTCATCATGGAAACCTCCATTCGTGCGACACCGTTGATAGTATGACCCCCCTCTGCTGAGGAGGTCGGCGGCATGGGCCAAGCTGCCAGAAGTCTCACTCCTGGTCGAGGACCTTGGCCCAGGCAATGAGGAGTCGGTGAGCTAGGCGGTCGCGCTCGATGGCCGCGGGATCGTCCTCCGCAACCTCGATGGGGATGCTCGGCTCCTCGTCCGCACGTCGAGGCAACTCGTCAATCGAGTGCAAAGCTTCGGGCTCGCTCTTGATAGGCATCTAGCGCACCTCCATCCAGGAGGAATCGCGGCGGCGCCTCGGGAATTACAGCGAGGTTGGGCTAGAGTAAGTCACGGAGGAGGGCGTTACGCCGCAGTTTTGCCCTGATGCGGTGTAGGCGCACTGCAGCATTTCCTGGGGTGATGCCGAACTCACAGGCGATCTCCTGTTGCGAGTTGCCGCGGACCCACAGGTTGAGCATTCGCCGCTCCTCCTCGGGCAGCTCAAGGAGGGCTCGCAGCAGCAACTGCCGGAGCTCGATGACCTCGCCGTGGGGGGTGAGGAGAGGCTCGCTCAGTTCGAGGTCCTGCGCCTGGGGATCAGAAGCCTCTGGCGCGGAGGATTGCTGGCGCTGGCGCAGGACGGAGACAACGTTGCGCGTGACCACGGCGAGGTAGGCGCGGAACTCGCCGGCGGTGGTCATCTTCCCGAAAGGGCAGTACTTCACTAAGCGGAGGAAGACTTCCTGAGCGGCGTCCTTAGCCATCTCCTGCGAGCCGTTGGTCCGCCGGTAGGCGATGGTGTAGACAAACGGACGCAGGCGAGTGTAAAGTTCAGTCCAAGGCCTCTCGTCGCCGCGCTCTTCCGCCAGACGGGCAAGGATTTCTTCTATCCGCCGGTCGTCCAAGATCCCCTCTCCACCGCCTCAATCGCAGCCCGGATGGCAAGCTGCGGGTGCAACCGCCGCAGGATGTGCAGCCGGCGCTCCTCCGCCGGTCGGCGCCGCTCCTCGATGGCATCCTTGACTATGTGCCAAACCAGTCGGGTGGCGCGGGCGCGGTGGTTCTGGATTGTAGCTTGATCCAACAGCAGGTCCTTGTCCATACGGTAGAGGACAATGCTTTCCTCAATGTACTTGGCCATAGCGAGAGTAACATCGCCGTGCCGCGTCCAAGTCCAGACACGCTCGCAAAATGTCCTTTCCTTGTATTCCTGATTGACGATGTCGCCATGGCTTTCCAATTCGGCCAAGTCCAGGCAGGTCTCGATGAAGTCGGCGTACTCCTCAGGTGGGAAGCCCCAGAAGTAAGGCAGCCAGAGACTGCCGCAGTGCCCGCCGCCGACGAACCAGCCGCTGTGGTGGAACTCGCTCCACTCAAGGTTATGGATACGCGCCTGGAGACCCTCCGGAAGATTCCGGCAGAGAGGACAGGAGAGGCGGAAAGCACGGGTGTCGTGAATCCGGTCAGGGTGGCCCCGGAAACCGACCCGGCCGGCGGAATCCTTGCCGGTCGTGAAGTCGCCCCAGGCGAGGACCTTGTCATTGAAGCCGCGCTCATTGGTGAGATCTTGGAACGCCTCCGGATTGTCATTCAACTCACCCTCCCAGTCGAGGTCAGCTGGCAGCGGACTGGCGGTGAAAATGACGCGGTTGAAGTACGTCCCCCGGCGCTTCATGAGCTGCAAGCTGATCCAGGTCCCGAAACTATGGGCGATCAGATTCGCGCGCTCGACCGGTGCTGCCTCTCGCGAAAGTTGGCGAGCTACGGTCTTAACCGCATGGCGTCGCAGAAGTGGGAAGAGGATCTTCGGCCAGCCCAGGTACCTGAATTGGCGGTAGCGCAGGGAAATGCAGCAGAAGTGGGGCTCAAGTTCCTGCGCAATCTCCTGCTGCCATTCACCCTCCGAATTGATGCCGTGGATCGTAAAGATGACGCGGCGGAAATCGCTCATGACATGGTGACGGAGTGCCAGCTTTCGCAGACACGGAGATGGTATCGGGTCACCGGACCAGCGTCAAGAAAATTGCTTCTCCGGCGGATATGCAAAAAGGCTATAATGCCTCAACCTCTCGTCGGGCACTAAGAGCGTTTAACAAAACCGCGCCGCCTATGTTAATCCTTTGGTGTACAATGCGCGCATATCTAGACGACGAGCTCTGGGCTCTTATCGCTTCCTTTTTACCGCCAGAGAGGCCAAAGCCGAGGGCGGCCGCCCTCGGTGTCCGATCGTGCAGCTTCTTTGTTTGGCTGGCACTTTGTCGGGGCGGGCCGGCTCTCCGGGTTCTTCCAGAATCTTCTCCACACCGAGAGGCTTCCCGCCCTTTTTCGCCCGCTCCGCCGCGGCGTACCGCCTCGGAGCCCCGAAGGGGGCGCAAGCATAGAGCCCGGGGCGCGAGCCCCGGGTTTGCGAGGCGTCGTGAGTTTCCAAGCCCTACGGGCGACAGCAGATTCCACGAACCGCCGGAACCACGGATCGCGAGACCTGCGCTGTCGCCCCCCTCCGGGGGCTTCCTGTCACGGCATCCGTGAGGGTCCAGGCGGAGACTCGACATTCCCGAGTCTGAAGAATAGACTAACTTAGTCCAGGAGATGCGCCATGGGAGTCTTCAACGTTCACGAGGCCAAGACCCATTTCTCCCGTCTTCTCGACCGGGTCGCCCAGGGAGAAGAGATCATCATCGCGAAGAGCGGCCGGCCCGTCGCGAAGCTGGTACGAATTGCCGTTGAGCCCCGCAAGCCCGGGCGGCTGAAAGGTCGCATTCGGATCGGCGCCGACTTCGATGAGCCTCTTCCGGACGAGATCCTGACCGTGTTCCGTGGAGAGGGAGAGTGAAGCTCCTCATGGACAGCCATGCCTTCCTCTGGTGGCTTGCCGAGGATCCAAAGCTCAGCGCCGGAGCCAGGCAGGCGGTGGCCGATCCCTCCTCGACCGTCCACGTCAGCGCCGCCACCGTCTGGGAGCTTTCGATCAAGGCTTCTCTCGGGAAGCTGGATCTCGACGGCGCCGACCTGGTGGAGGAGATCGAGGAGAACGACTTCGTCGAGCTTCCCATGACGGCGCGGCACGCGCTCGCCGCTGCCACCTTGCCCCGCCATCACGACGATCCCTTCGACCGGATGTTGATTGCCCAGGCCCGGATCGAGGGCTTGACGATCGTCACCCGCGACCCGGCGTTTCGCCCCTACGGCATCGCGATCGTTCCGACTTGAAGCCAGTCAACGAGCCGTACGTCAGGCCTACCGCGCCGACCCCAGCGGCTGGAAGTACTCCGTCCCCTTGATCGGCCGGGCGAGCCGGTGCAGCAGCTCGTCGAAGTCTTCGGGGCGCTGCGGGAAGTTCAGGTGGCGTGTGTCGACCACCAGGAGCGGCGAGCGGTCGTAGTAGTGGTAGTAGTGGTTGTAGGCGTCGATCAGCTCGGAGAGGTAGCCCTCGGCGATGCTCTTCTCGAAGCTGCGCGACCGCCGCCGGATGCGTTCCATGCAGGTGCCCACGTCCGCCACCAGATGAATGACCAGATCGGGGATCGGCACCTGGGGCTCCAGCAAGGCGAAGAGCTTGTCGAAGAGCATCAGCTCGTCGTCCGACAGGTTCAGATAGGCGAAGATCCGGTTCTTCTGGAAGGTGTAGTCGGCGACCAGGAGCCGGTCGAACAGCTCCCGCTGGGCGATCTCCTGCTGCTGCTTGTAGCGCGACAGGAGGAAGTAGAGCTCGGTCTGGAAGGCGGCGCCGGGACGATCCTGGTAGAAGTCGGGGAGGAAGGGGTTGTCCACGTCCTCCAGGATCTTCACCCCTTCATAACGCCGGGCGAGCAGCTCGACCAGGGTCGTCTTGCCGACCCCGATCGGACCGTCCACGGCCACGTAATGGAAACCGAGCGGCTCGGGCTTCACTAGGAGCTAGGAGGCGAGAGCCGCCTCGGTGGGCGTCGGAGTCAGCGGGTTGTACAGCGTGTCGCGCTCGACCGGAACGAAGCCCGCTTCCCGCACGATGCGTTCGAGCTCCGACCGCGAGAGCTGCTGCGACGTGCCGGCGCCGGCCATGTGGTAGATCTTCTCCTCGACCACGGTGCCGTCCAGGTCGTCGGCGCCGAAGCGGAGGGCCACCTGCGCGAGGCGCGGGGTGATCATCACCCAATAGGCCTTGATGTGGGGGATGTTGTCGAGCACCAGGCGCGAGGCGGCGATGTGCCGCAGGTCGTCCATTCCCGTGGTGTGGTACTTGAGCCCCATGTAGTTGTTCTCGGGGTGGTAGGCCAGCGGGATGAAGGCGTTGAAGCCGCCGGTGTCGTCCTGCAGGTCGCGCAGGCGCATCAGGTGGTCGACCTTGTGCTCGGGCTTCTCGACGTGGCCGTAGAGCATGGTGCAGTTGCTGCGGATGCCCATCTTGTGGGCGATGCGGTGGACCTCGATCCACTCGTCGGCGTCGAGCTTGCCGTCGCAGATGATCTGCCGCACGTCGGGGTGGAAGATCTCGGCGCCGCCGCCGGGTAGGGACCCGAGGCCGGCGTCGCGCAGGCGCCGCAGCACCTCTTCGATCGAGATCTTCTCGCGCTTGGCGAACCAGCCGATCTCGATCGCCGTGAAGGCCTTGAGATGGGCGTTCGGGAAGCGCTCGCGCAGGCCGCGCATCATCTCCAGATACCAGTCGAGGGAGAGGTCCGGATGGAGCCCGCCCACGATGTGGAACTCGGTCACCGCGTTCCCCCCCTGCTCGGCCGCGTGCCTGTACACGTCCTCGTGGCTCATCTCCCAGGCGTGGTCCTCGCCGGGCAGGGCCGCGAAGCTGCAGAACTTGCAGTTGTAGGTGTAGACGCAGACGTTCGTGGGGTTGATGTGCCGGTTGACGTTGAAGTAGGTGACGTTCCCGTGCAGATGCCGCCGCACCGTGTCGGCGAGCTGTCCGAGATGGAGGATGTGCGGGGTCGTCAGGCAGGTCAGGGCGTCGGCGGCATCGAGACGGACGCCGTCGCGCACCTTGGCCGCGATCTCGCGCAGGGGCGCGGGGAAGGTTTCGGGTCGGATCGGTGTGGGTGTTTCTGCGATCACGGCACCAGTATATCAAGTGCGGTCGTGGCGAAGAGCCAGAGGGACAGCGCGCCGTTGGCGGTGAAGAAGGCGGCGTTCAGGCGCGAGAGGTCGTTGGGCCGGACGATCCAGTGCTGATAGGCGATCAGGGCGAGGCAGCCGGACCAGCCGATCCAGAAGCCGGTGCCCAGACCGGGCGGCCCCTCCTGGAGATAGATCCGCGGCAGCAGGGCGAGCAGTCCGAGCATCAGCGCGTGGAGGGCGGCGGAGATCCACAGCGCCGGGACGACGCCGAAGCGGGCCGGGATGGAGAAGAGGCCGCTCTGCCGGTCGAAGTCCACGTCCTGGAGGGAATAGAGCACGTCGAATCCGGCCACCCAGAGGAGGACGACGGCGGCCAGCACGAACGGCGTCGGCGCCACGTCGCCGCGCACCGCGATCCAGGCGCCCAGAGGAGCGCCGGCCAGGGAGAGGCCCAGGACGAGGTGCGAGGCCCAGGTGAACCGCTTCGTATAGGAATACAGGAAGAGGATGGGCAGCGCCACGGCGGAGAGCGCGAGAGCCAGCGGGTTGAGCTGCCACGCGGCGAGCACGAGGAGGGCCGAGCTGCCGAGGACAAACAGGGTCACGGCCACCGGGGAGACCAGGCCGGCGGGCAGGGCGCGGGTCGAAGTCCGCGGATTGGCCTTGTCGATCCGGCGGTCCACCAGCCGGTTGAACCCCATGGCCGCGCTCCGCGCTCCGATCATCGCCACCACGATCCACAGCACCGTCCGCCATGACGGCCACCCTGCGGCGGCCAGGAGCATCCCCAGGAAGGCGAACGGCAGGGCGAACAGGGTGTGCTCGAACTTGATCATCTCGAGCACGACCCTGAGGGTCTGGAACGGCGAACGGCGGGCGGCGGTGGTGGCGGGCATCGGCAGGCTCTCCTCGTCGGAGGGAGAGGATATCAGGGTCCCCACCGCAGCCCCGGCTCCCCCGGCTCGCGGATGCCGAAGGCGTCGAGGATGCGCAGAGTGTAGTGATCGAGGAAGCGGCCGAGGTCCTCTCCGCCGATGTAGAAGGCGGGGACGGGGGGGAGGAGGATCGCGCCGGCATAGATCAGGCGGCGCATGTTCTCGATGTGGACCAGGCTGTAGGGGGTCTCGCGGAAGCCGAGCACCAGCGGCCAGCGCTCCTTGAGAGCCACGGCGCCGGCGCGGTGGACCAGGGTCCGCGCCGAGCCGGTCGCGAGCGCCCCGAGAGTGCCGGCGCTGCACGGCAGCACCAGGGTGCCGGTGAGGCGGTAAGAGCCAGAGGCGATGGGGGCGTCGAGCTCGTTGTCGCGGTGCACCTGGACCTTCCCGCGCGCTTCCGGGGAGAGCCCGGCGGCGTCCGCCAGATCCGCGGCGCCGGTCTGCTCCGGCCCGAGCTCGTGGCGGAGCACCTGGCTCGCCCCGGCGGAGACCGCGAGATGGATCGTCTCGATCTCCGGGTGGGCGGCGAGCCGCCCGAGCACGTGGCGGGGGAGGAGCATTCCAGAGGCGCCGGAGACGAGAAGGGCGACGCGGTGGGGCATGCCGGCGATGGTATGCCAAAGGGCCCTCACCCCCGGCCCCTCTCCCACAAGTGGGAGAGGGGTGTGGGTTAGGGAGTCCGCTGTTCCCAGAAGTTGTTGCGCGCGAAGGAAAGGTAACCTACACCCCTCGCCCGCTTGCGGGAGAGGGGGCGGGGGTGAGGGTCCTACGCCACCGCCACCAGCGGGTGCACCCGGTTCCTGCCGCCGTGCTTCGCTTCGTAGAGCGAGCGGTCGGCGGCGGCGATCAGGTCGCGGGCGGTGACTTTCTCCGACCGGCTGCTCAGCTCGTCCAGCGAGGCGAGGCCGATCGACAGGGTGACACGCATGGTGGAGCCGTCCTCCATGGGGACCCGCGTGCGCTGCACCAGAGCGCGGATCTTTTCGGCCACGTGGCCCGCCTCGCCGATGTCGGTCTCCGGCAGGACCAGGAGGAACTCCTCACCGCCGTAGCGCCCGATCCAGTCGCTGTTGCGCAGCGATCCGGCCACCACCTGCGCGATCCGCCGCAGGAGCGAGTCCCCGGCCAGATGGCCGAACCGGTCGTTGACCTCTTTGAAATAGTCGAGGTCGGCCATCGCGATGGTCAGCGGCCGGCGATAGCGGAGCGCCCGCTCCAGCTCTCTCTCGAGCTGCTCCAGGATCGCCTCGCGGCGGAGCAGGCCGGTCAGCCCCTCGTAGGTGACCGAGGCGAACAGCCGGGCGTTCTCGAACACCGTGGCGACGTGGTGGGCCAGCAGGTTGAGGAGGTCGACCTCCTCGCCGGGATAGGCGCGCTTCCCTTCCTTGCGGCCGACGAGAAGGATGCCGATCAGCCGTTCCTGGCTGAGCAGCGGGACGGCCAGTCCGGCCGGATCGAATCCTGGGATGTGCTGCGTGAATGCAGGGCTGCGCGCCGCGAGCTGCTCCGCGGGGATCGGCCGCGGCGTCTTCCGCAGGAGCTCGACCGCGGGATCGTCGAGCGGCAGGAACAGGGAGTCGTCCACGCCCCGCCCGGTTGCGGCGAGGACCGAGAGGAGGCCGGTCTCCGGATCGGCGATCAGCAGGGTGGCCGAGCGCGCGCCGAAGATCCCGGTCAGCCGCGTCACCAGGTGCTCGCCCATGAGCGGCAGCCGGCCGAGGGCCGGCAACTCGCCGGCCAGCGCCACCAGCCGCCGGCGCAGCGCCTGGCGCTCCGGGAAGAAGCGCCGGTCGATGAGCCGTTGCAGAGCCCGGCGCAGCGGCGAGACGAGAAGACCCAGAAGCAGGGTCGAGGCGGAGACCACCCAGATCGAGCGCTGCCCTCCCTCGAAGAGCCGGGAGAAAAGGAACCCGCCGGCCCCGAGGACGGCGTAGAAGACCAGGATCAGGGTGCCGGTCAACGCGCCGTAGATCAGGCTCCGCCGCACCACCAGCTCGATGTCGAAGAGCTGGTAGCGGTAGATCGCCACGAACAGGGCGAGCGGATAACAGAGGAGGATCAGGGACTCCAAGGCGTCCGCCCAGACCGGAGGCATCCAGCCGAGGCGCGTCAGCGTCGAGGAGGCGAGCAGGAAGAGGAACCAGGGGAGGGTGCCGGCCAGCACCAGGCCGGCCTGATGCCGTCCCGTCGCCTCGGCCCCCTCCGCCCCCTCCGGAGACCGGAGCGCCTGCGTGGCGAGCAGAAGCGATACCGCCACGGCCCAGCCGACCAGCCCGAAGTCCTGCATGAAGCTGCCGATCGCGTCGGAGCTCCAGGGGAAGATCCGCCGCCCGAGCACCTCTTCGAAGACGTAGGAGGCGCACGTCACCATGCCGAGGCCGAGCCCCACCACGTAATAGAGAGGAACCACCCACGGGCGCGCCCGCAGCCAGGCGGGCCGCTCGGGGATGAGCGAAGCCAGATGCAGCTCGAGACCCATCTGCAGGCCGGTCAGCGCATAGTAGGCCGCCAGATAGAGCGGGCGGAGCCAGAGGGTGCCGACGGAGCCCGCCGGCGGCAGCGCGAGCTCCACCGCGACGGCCAGGGAGAAGCCGACGAGCAGGCGGGTGCGCAGGTCGCGCGCTCCCTGGAACAGGGCGAGCAGGGCGATCCCGAGATAGCAGAAGGCGGTCAGCGCATCGATGCCGAAGGTCGTCCACGCATTCCAGGACGGGCGCATGCCCGGCAGCACGGAGAGCGTCTGCAGTGCCCCCTTGCGCCGCACCAGGAGCTCCATCGGCCGGCCGCGCCGGATGCGGGAGGCCTCCCACTGGTAGTCGGCCAGCGTGCGGATGCGCCGGCCTCCCACCTCCAGGATCTCGTCGCCCGGCAGCATCCCGCCGCGCTGGGCCGGCGTTGCGGCTCCCACCTCCTGGGCCACGATCCCTTCGGCCCCCTGCTCGGTCCGGATCCCGATCCGCCGGTCGCCGCTGCGGAACGCCTCAAAGGCGCGGAAATACAGCAGTGCCACGGTCCCGAGGACGAGAACCGAGATCACTGTGATCCGCGCAAAGCGTTCTCTCGACAATTGTAGATCTCTCGAAATGTCTGTGTAGCCAGAAATTTTACTGCATTTCCAGTCGGAACGCCAGCAGGGTTTGGTTGAAGGGGCAGCGTGGTGGTGCGGAATGGTAGGATCACGGCGATGCCGCGCCACCCCCGCTTCTCTCCGTCCGTCGACGACATCGCCGGTGCGGTTTACTCGGCTCTCGCCCACCGGCTCGCCAGCTATCCGGGGGAGGTCTATCCCCTGCACGTGGGCGACACCTGGATGGAGCCCGCCGCGGGGTGCCGCATGGAGGATCTGCGGGTCTCCGAGTACCCCGGCATGCACCGCTATGCCGCTCCGCAGGGGATGCCGGAGCTGCTCGACGCCATCGTCGAGCGGACGCGCGAGCGCAGCGGCGCGCCGACCAAGCGGGAGAACGTCCTGGTGGCGACCGGCGCCACCGGCGGCTTGGGAGCGGTGGCCGGCGCGATCGTGGCGCCCGGGGACGAGGTCCTGCTGCTCGCTCCGCACTGGCCGCTGATCACCGGGATCGTCCAATCGTTCCACGGTACCGCCGTGGAGGTCCCCTTCTTCGGCAGGGCCGATTCGCCGGAGAGCGCGGTCGAGGTGGTCCGGGAGAAGTTGACCGACCGCACCATCGCCTTGTACTTCAATACGCCGAGCAACCCCACGGGGCGGACGATCCCGCGCTCCTGGATCGAGGCGCTCGTCGAGTGGGCCCGGCGCCAGGATCTCTGGATCATCTCCGACGAGGTCTACGAGGATTACGTCTACTCCGGGGAGCCGCACACCTATTGCCGGCCGCTGGCGCCGGAGCGCACCTTCGCGGCCCATTCCTTTTCCAAGGCATACGGGATGGCGGGGAACCGCTGCGGGCACATCGTCGGCCCGGCCGGGGCCATGAAGGAGCTGCGCAAGATCGGCACGCACAGCTTCTACAGCACGCCCACCGCGTCGCAGATCGCCGCTCTCCGGGTGATGCAGGGACCGGGAGCGTCCTGGATCGAGCAGGCGCGGCAGGCGTACCAGTCCGTCGGGGAGCGCGCCGCGGCGCGGCTGGGTGTGGAGCCGCCCCAGGGGAGCACGTTTCTTTTCCTGGACGTCGCGGACCGGCTCGACGGGCGCGGACTTTCGGGGTTCCTCGAGGACTGCGTGGACCGCGGGCTGTTCGCCGCGCCGGGGCCGAGCTTCGGCCCCTATCCGACCCATGTCCGCATCTGTTTCACGGCCGCGCCACCGGATGTGGTGGAGCGGGGCGTCGAGGTGCTCGCCTCCCTGCTGGGGCGCTGAGCGGGCCGGAAGTCCGGGCCGCTGGAGGTTGCATGGCCGCCGTCGACGATCCGAAGCTGCTGGGAAGCCTGGAGCTGTTCCAGGGGCTCTCCCCCGACCAGCTCGCCGAGCTCAACGGACTGCTCCGCTCCTCGGTCATTCCGACCGGCACTCACTTCATCACCGCCGAGCAGCCGGGCGAGGTGGTCTACGTCATCCTGGAAGGGACGGTGAAGATCTACGTCAGCCGGGAGGACGGCCGCGAGGTCATCCTGGCCTTCCTCGGCCCGGGCGATACGGTGGGGGAGATGAGCCTGATGGACAGCGCCGGCCGCTCCGCCAACGTGATGACCACCGAGCGCTCCCGTCTCCTCTGGATGGACCGCACCACGTTCCAGACCTGCCTGCGCGAGATGAGCCCGCTCGCCAACAACCTGATCCGCCTGCTGGCCAACCGCCTGCGCTTCGCCAACGAGCAGATCCAGGCGCTCTGCACGCTCGACGTGCCCGGCCGCGTGGCCCGCCAGATCCTCGCCCTGGCCGACCGCTACGGCAGCCCGCTGCGCGGAGAGAAGGCCGCCGCCGGACAGGTGACCATCCCGCTGCGCCTCACCCAGAGCGACCTCGGCGAGATCGTGGGCGCGTCCCGCGAGCGGGTCAATCAGGTGATCGTCGAGTTCAAGCAGCGCAACTTCATCTCGGTCGACCCCGACCACCGGATCCGGGTCCTGGACCGCCGCGGACTGGCCCGATATTGCCGCTGAGCTATGGGCGCTGAGTTTAGATCCTAGGTAGCGACACTTCTTAGACTTCCACAAGACTTTTCTTCGAAAACCTGTCACGCTTTCTTCTCTGTGAGCGACCTCTTTTCTGTGTAGGGAGGGCGCCGGCTGCAGAGGGCCGCCGGATAGAGCCTCCCGGAAAGGGATCTCACATGGTTGCGAAGCACGCGAAGCGGTTCCTGCTCGTGCTGGGGCTCGTGCTGCTGTTGCCTGGAGTGGTCGGAGCGGCCGGCTTCGACCGGGCGGAGCATTCATTTTGGGAAGGGCTGACCGATCCGGGGGCTCTCCTGGGCCGGTTGTGGGACGGGCTGACGGAGGTCCTGACCGGCGGCGCCTCGATCGATCCGAACGGCAATGGCCCGAACGGAGCCGGTGTCTGCGTCGGCGGCGACTGCGGCGCCTCGATCGATCCCAATGGATAGCGGCAAGGGATGAGATCAAGCTGCGCGGGGTCTGGAGAGAAGCTTGTCCAGCCCCGTCTTTCCGTGTCCATGCAGGACCCGCCTGTGGCAACTAGAGAGAAGAGCAGCCGACATTCTTTTTTCTTTTGGAGGAGAGAGACTTGAAAGACGCCCATCTGTCGCTCGAGGTGATGGCGAAGTGGCTGGCCGGCGATCTGGAGCTCGACGTCCTGCACGCTCAGGTCGTCCCCCATCTCCTGGCGGGCTGTTCGGTGTGCAGGCACCAGTACGATGAGATCCAACGGTTGAAGCAGGATCTCGGGCATTGGGATGAGCGGGTGGCGGTGTTCGAGGGGCAGGAGGCGCCCCAGCTGGTGGCCGAGCTGGCGGACCTCCCCTTCGACGCGCAGCTCGGCCGGGTGGTCGGCGATCCGCGCTTCCAGACCTGGGCGATCTGCCAGGTCCTCCTCCGCAAGAGCGTGGAGGCGGCGTTCGAAGAGCCGGCGCAGGCGGTGAACCTGGCGGAGCTGGGCGTCGTCGTGGCCCAGAGCCTCGGATCCGCCTACGATCCGAGCTGGGTCCTCGACCTCCAGGCGCGGGCCGAAGCCTGCCTGGGCAATGCCCGCCGCGTCCTGGGCGAGCTGCGCAGCGCGGAGACGGCGTTCCGCCGGGCCGAGGCGTTCCTGGCCGAGAGCACGACGGGCAATCAGCAGGTGCGCGCCGAGGTCCTGGACCTCAAAGCGTCGCTCCGCCGGGACCAGAAGTGTCTGGACGAAGCCCTCCAGCTGCTGGAGGAGGCGTCTTCTCTCTCCGCGGAGGCGGGCGACGAGCACGTGCTGGGGGCGGTTCTCCTCAAGAAGGCGAAGATCCTGGAGGAGACCGGAGAGCTGGAGCAGGCGGTGGAGCTTCTGCGGGAGGCGGTCGGCAAGATCGATCCCGCCCGCTCGGAGCGCCTGTCGGTCTACGTGCGGCACAACCTCGTCTGTACGCTGACCAGGGCGGGCCGCTTCGAGGAAGCGCAGGAGCTCCTGCCGAGGGTCCAGGATCTCTTCCGGAGCATCGCGCGGCCGATCGACTTCATCCGCCTGCGCTGGGCCGGGGGTTGCATCGCCGCGGGCCTGGGCCGGCGCGACGAGGCCGAGACGACCTTTCTCGCCATCCGCCAGGAGTTCCTCCGCCACGGCATGGGCTACGACGCCGCGCTGGTCTCGCTGGACCTGGCGATCCTCTATGCCCGGGAGCGCCGCACCGACGAGCTGAAGCGGCTCGCCGGGGAGATCGGTCCGATCTTCGAGTCGCGCGACGTGCACCGCGAGGCGCTGGCGGCGCTCATGCTGTTCAAGGAGGCCTGCCAGGAAGAGCGGCTGACGCTCCAACTCGCGACCGAGATCGCGACTTCGCTGCAGCGGGAGCGGCGGATCAAGGCGTAGGGCCCTCACCCCCGGCCCCTCTCCCGCAAGCGGGAGAGGGGAGAGGGATAGCAGTTCGAGGGATTCGGCAAACTGCAGAGAATGACTAACCTACACCCCTCTCCCGCTTGCGGGAGAGGGGCCGGGAGTGAGGGCCTACCGGGCCAAATGTCCCGCCTCCGCATCTCCCATCTCCACCTTCCCTCCCGGGAAATACTCCCGCCAGCGCCGGGAGACGGTCGCGGCCGTCTCCTCGTCGCATGAGAGCTCCTTCGGGAAACCGGGCTTCAGGCGGGCGTCGATCAGGACCGGCGCCTCGTACGAGATGTGATGCCGCACCACGCGGGTGGCGGCGGCGTGGACGTCCGCGGCCGGCTCGAAGCGCGTGAAGGTGGTCCAGAGGAAGTTCATCGGGCTCGCCACGGCCCGCCGCGGCTCGTCGCTCAGCACCAGGAGCGGCCAGCCGGCGAACGCCGGATGCGCCGCGAAACGCGCCGCGGCCCCGGGATCGTCCGCGAAGGCCGGACCGCCGACCACGAGACACCCCGGACAGAAGACCCGCACCTCCGTCGTCCCATGCGGCAGCTCCGCGGCGGAAAACTCCCGCGGCAGCTCGCGCACCGGATCTCCCAGGCCGAGCCAGACCCCCTTCGACCCCTCGTTCACCCCCGGACCCGTGTAGTCGAGCGTGTCCATGGAGAGGTTCGAGAAGACATAGAGGTCCGTCTCCGGATGCGTGCGCTCCAGGATGTGCTGGAGCGTCTTCGGGAAGTCCAGGAGGTCGACCGGGCGGTCGGTGACCAGGAGGAACTTGGTCAGCGAGAGCTGCCCCTCGCCGAGGATGCGGAAGGCGCTCGCCATCGCCTCCCGCTTGTAGCGCTCCTTGACCACCGCCGCGGCGAGCGAGTGGTAGCCGGTCTCGCCATACGACCAGAGCTTCTCCACCGCCGGCATCACCAGCGGGAACAGCGGCGAGAGCAGCTCCTGGAGGAGGTCGCCGATGAAGAAGTCCTCCTGGCGGGGCTTGCCGACCACGGTGGCCGGATAGATCGCGCCGTTGCGGCGCGCCATCCGCCGCACGCGGAAGACCGGATAGTCGTGGCGCAGCGAGTAGTAGCCATAGTGGTCGCCGAACGGTCCCTCGGGCCGGCGCTCGCCCGGCGGCACCTCGCCGATCAGGGCGAATTCCGCGTTCGCCACCAGCGGGTGCGGCCCCACCCCCTCGACCAGCCGCAGCTTCTGGCCGGCGATCAGGGAGGCGAGCATGAGCTCGGGGACGTTCTCCGGGAGAGGCGCGATGGCGGCCAGGATCAGCGCCGGCGGTCCGCCCAGGAAGACGGTCACCGGCAGGCTCCGGCCGCGCGCCTGGGCGACCTGGTAGTGGAAGCCGCCCCCTTTGCCGATCTGCCAGTGCATGCCGGTGGTCTGGCGGTCGTGGACGTGCAGGCGGTACATCCCGAGGTTGTGCCCCTTGCCGTCCGGATGCTCGGTGTAGACCAGGGGGAGGGTGATGAACGGGCCGCCGTCCTCCGGCCAGGTGGTGAGCACCGGGAGCCGGTCGAGGCGCACGTCCTCGGAAACAATGTCGGCCACCGGGCCGTACGGGAACCGGCTGGCGCCGACGCGCAGCGCCTCGCGCGCCAGGTCGCGGGCCCCCCAGAGCTTGGACGGGCTCGGCGGCAAGAGCGTCTCGGCGAGGTGGACGAGCCGCTGGATGAGGCGGAGCGGCCGGGCGCCGAACGCCAGCTCGGCGCGCCGGAGCGTGCCGAAGAGATTGGTCGCCACGGGGAAGTCCGCTCCCTGCACGCGCGTGAAGAGAAGCGCCGGGCCGCCCGCCGCGATCACCCGGCGGTGGATCTCCGCCGCCTCCAGGCGGGCGTCGACCGGCGCCTCCACCACGGCGAGGTCGCCGTCGCGGCGGAGGCGGTCGAGAAAGGCTCGAAGGTCGGGAAACGCAGGCTCGCGCACCGGGCGAGTCTATCCCTACAATGGCGCAGCTCAAGGAGACCGAATCATGGCCGAGGCCCTCACCGCTCCCGCTCCCCCATCGACCCCGCCGGTCGTCCCGGCCCGCCGCCGGGGGCGCCGCATTCGCCGGGTATTCCGGGCGCTCCTGCTGCTCGCCGGCGTTCTCGTCCTCGTGCTCGCGGCGGGCGCCCTGTGGATCCGCTCGGCGGTCCGGGCGAGCCTGCCGCAGCTCGACGGCGAGCTGAAGCTGGCGGGCCTCTCCGCGCCGGTCAGCGTGGAGCGGGACTCCCTCGGGGTGCCGACGATCCGGGCCGCGATCCGGGCCGACGCCGCCCGCGCGCTCGGCCTCCTGCATGCCCAGGACCGCTTCTTCCAGATGGACCTGCTGCGGCGCTCGGCGGCCGGCGAGCTGTCCGCTCTGTTCGGAGCCGTCGCCGTGGACGTGGACAAGTCGACCCGGGTCCACCGCTTTCGCCACGTGGCCGGCCAGGTGCTGGCGCGGGCCACGCCGGAGGAGCGGGCGGTCTTCACCTCCTATGCCGCGGGAGTGAACGCCGGGCTCGCCGCTCTCGGCGCAAAGCCGTGGGAGTACCTGGTCCTGCGCACCGAGCCCGCCCCCTGGGTGCCCGAGGACACGGTCCTGGTCGTCCATGCCATGTTCCTCGACCTCCAGGAGGGCGACGGAGAGCACGAATCGAACCTCGGCCTCGTCCAGGACCTGCTGCCGCAGCCCCTGGCGAATTTTCTGATGCCGCCCGGTACGGAGTGGGACGCGCCGGTCGTCGGCATGGCCGTGGCGACTCCGCCGATCCCCGGCCCCGAGGTCTTCGACCTGCGCAAGGAGCCGCCGGTGGAGCTGCCGAAGGCGGCGGCGCTGGAAGCTCCTCGGGACCTCATGGTGCTGGGGAGCAACAACTGGGCGGTCTCCGGGGCGCACACGGCGCCGCGCCCTCTTCGCCAACGACATGCATCTGGGCATCCGCGTGCCGAACACCTGGTACCGCGCCTCGATCGTGCGGCCGGACGGCGCCGGCGGCGAGATCCGGATGACCGGCGTGAGCCTCCCCGGGACTCCGGCGGTCGCCGTCGGCAGCAACGGGCACGTGGCCTGGGGGTTCACCAACTCCTATGGCGACTGGTCCGACCTGATCCTCCTCGACGTCGATCCCAAGGACCCGGAGGTCTATCGCACGCCCGAAGGGCCGCGCCGCTTCGAGACGGTGGACGAGGTCATCGCGGTCAAGGGAGGGGAGCCGGTGCACCTGAAGGTCCGCGAGACGATCTGGGGTCCGGTCCTCGACAAGGACCACAGAGGCCGGCTCCGCGCGCTCGCCTGGACCGCCCACCGGCCCGAGGCGGTCAACATGGCGATGGCCGATCTGGAGACCGCGCGCACGCTGGAGGAGGCGATGACGGTGGCCAACCGCAGCGGCGCGCCGGCGCAGAACTTCGTGGTGGCGGACGCATCCGGGCGGGTCGGCTGGACGATCTTCGGCCGCATCCCGCGCCGCGCCGGCTTCGACGGGCGGGTCCCCACCTCCTGGGCGGACGGCAGCCACCGCTGGGACGGCTGGCTCTCGCCCGAGGAGGCGCCGCGCGTGATCGGGCCCCCCTCCGGCCGCGTCTGGACGGCCAACGCCCGCGTGGTGGACGGCGACCTCCTGGCGAAGGTGGGAGACGGCGGATACGCCTTCGGCGCGCGCGCCCGGCAGATCCGCGACCGCCTCCTCGCTCTGGAGAAGGCCACGCCGCGCGACCTGCTGGCCATTCAGCTCGATGATCAGGCCCTCTTCCTGGAGCACTGGCGCAAGCTCCTCTTGCAGGTCCTGACCCCCGAGGCGATCGCCGCCGATCCCCGCCGCGGCGAGCTGCGCCGCCTCGTCGAGACGACCTGGACCGGCCATGCCTCGATCGATTCCGTGGCCTACCGGCAGGTGCGCTTCTGGCGCGGCTACGTCCTGGAGCAGGTGCTCACGCCAATCACGGCGCGTCTGGAGAAGGCGGACGAGCGCTTCCATCCGGTCCAGCCGCAATCCGAAGGGGCGGTCTGGGCGCTGATCACCGCGCGCCCCGCTCACCTGCTCGATCCGCAGTTCCGCACCTGGGACGAGGAGCTCCTCGCCGCGGTCGACGCCACGCTGGACTATTCCAAGAAGGCCGGCCTCGAGGGAGGGCTGGAGAAGCGCACCTGGGGGGAGCGCAACACCACGCGCATCCGGCACCCGCTGAGCGGCGCCCTCCCCTTCGTCGGCCGCTGGATCGACGCGCCGCCGCGGCCGCTGCCGGGAGACCAGGACATGCCGCGGGTCCAGGGCGCCGGCTTCGGAGCCTCCGAGCGGCTCGTCGTCTCACCGGGCCGCGAGCAGGAGGGGTTCTTCCACATGCCGGTCGGGCAGAGCGGGCACCCGATGTCGCCCTACTACCTGGCGGGCCACAAGGCGTGGGAGGAGGGAACGCCGACCCCGTTCCTGCCGGGGCCGGCGGAGCACACGTTGAAGCTGGTGCCGTAGGGGGGGCCGCCCAAGGACTTCAAGGACTGCAAGAAGAAAAGCAGTTTCCTTGGAGTCCTTGAAGACCTTGTCGTCCTTGGGCGGTGGGCTTTTCAGGCCGCGGTGACCGGCTGCTCCTGCTTGCCGCGACGAGCGATCCGCCGCACCGCCCCGGCCGCCCGGGCGAATGGCCGCTTCTCCACCACGTCGTCGAACAGGCTGTACGCCACCGGCGTGCCGATGAGGGTCAGCAGCAGCGCCATGGTCTGCCCGCCGATGATCACCGAGGCGATGGCGCGGTTCGTCGCCGCGCCGGTTCCCGAGGAGGCCACCAGCGGGATCATGCCGGCCACGAAGGCCAGCGTGGTCATCAGGATGGGCCGCAGCCGGTCGCGGTTCGCCCGGCGGATCGCCTCCGCCCGCGGCATGCCGTGGCGGCGCAGCGCCAGCGTGTGGTCGATCTGCAGGATGCTGTTCTTCTTCACGATGCCGAACAGCACCAGGATGCCGAGCGACGAGAAGATGTTCAGCGATTGGTTGAGGACCAGCAGCGACAGCAGCGCGAACGGCACCGTCATCGGCAGCGCGAGCAGGATGGTGATCGGGTGGAGCCAGCTCTCGAACTGCGCCGCGAGGATCAGGTACATGAAGATGATCGACAGCAGGAAGGCGATCATGAAGCTCTGCGCCGCCTTGCCCTGCTCGCGCGAGCGGCCGGTCAGGCCGTAGGAGTAGGACACCGGCATGTTCAGCTCCGCCGCCTTCTTGTTGAGCGCGTCGATGACGGTCTGCGAGGAGTGGCCGGGCTGCATGTTGGCATAGAGCATCACCTGCCGCCGCCGCGCGATGCGGTTGACCAGCGACGGGCCCTCGCCCTCCTGGAGAGTGACCAGGTCGCGCAGGGCCACCCGCGAGCCGCCCATCATGGCCGGCACCTCGGCCTGCTCGATCCCCTGCCGGTCGCGCCGGTCGCCCGGCTCGGCCCGCACGTGGACCTCGTACTGCTCGCCCCCCTCCATGTAGCTCGTCACCTCCTGGCCGCCCACGAGGACGTTGAGCGTCGAGGCGATGTCCTGGACGTTCACCCCCAGGTCCGCCGCCTTGTCGCGGTCGATCCGCACGCCGAGCTCCGGCTTGCCGACGATCAGGTTGGTGTCGGGGTCGACCACGCCGGGCTGCGACTTGAAGACCGCCATCAGCTCCTCGGAGTACTTGGTGAGCTGATCGAGGTCCGGGCCGCCGATCCAGAACATGATCTCGGCGTTGATGCCGCCGCCGAAGGAGTTGACCGGCGACACCTGGTTGCGCAGCCCCAGGGCCGCGTACTGCGGCAGGATCTCGTCGCGCACCTTCTGCATCACCTTGAACTGGTCGAGCTCGCGCTGGTCGACCGGCTTCAGGGCGACGTAGACCGAGGCGAGGTTCTTCGTCCGCTGCTGGTCGTCGCCGATCGTCATCAGCGTGCGGTCCACCTCGGGCATCTGGCGCAGGCGGGCGGCGATCGACTGGGCGATCTTGGCCGTGGCCTGCAGGCTCGTGCCCTCCGGAGCGCGCACCTGTACGTCGAACTGCGACTCGTCGTCCGTCGGGAGGAAGGTCTTGTTCACCAGGACGAAGAGCGGGATGGTCGAGACGAACACGGCGATCATGAGGAGGACGACCACCCAGCGATGGCGCAGCGACCAGTCGAGGAGGCCGAGATAGGCCCGCTCGACGTACCCGTAGATGCCGCGGCGTTCTTCCACCTGGTGGTATCCATGGACCTGTGCGGGTACCTGCGCATGCACCTGCGGCTGCGTATCCTCCAGCCCCTCGCCCTTAACCTCGCCCTTCTTTTTCTCTTCCCCGCGCAGCCACCGCGACGACAGCATCGGCGTCAGCGTGAAGCTGACCAGGAGCGACACCGCCACGGCGCAGGCCATGGTGACGCCGAACGAGTTCATGAAGCGTCCCACGATGCCGCCCATGAAGGCCACCGGCAGGAACACGGCGATGAGCGAAAGGGTGGTGGCGAGCACCGCGAGCGCGATCTCGGCCGTGCCCTCCTTCGCCGCCTGCATCGGCGTCAGCTTCCGCTCCTCCAGGTTGCGGAAGATGTTTTCGAGCACCACCACCGCGTCGTCGATCACGATGCCCACCACCAGGGCGAGCGCCAGGAGCGTGATGACGTTCAGCGTGAAGCCCGCGTAGCTCATCGCGCCGAAGGTGGCGATCAGCGAGGTCGGGATCGCGACCGCCGAGATGAGGGTCAGGCGGAACCGCTTCAGGAAGAGGAACACGATCGCCGCGGCGAGCAGCGACCCCAGCACCAGGTGCTCCTGCACCGCGTGGACGGCCGCCTCGATGTAGGCCGACTGGTCGCGCACCGTGGTCATGCTCCAGCCTTGCGGGAGCTGGGAGCGCAGCCCTTCCATGCGCTCCTTCACCCGCTCGATGACGGCGACCGTGTTGGTGCCGGACTGCTTGCGCACCTGCAGCACCACGGCGGACTTGCCGTCGACGCGGGCGATCGACTCCTCGTCCGCCATGCCGTCCTCGACCCGGGCGACGTCGCGCACGCGCACCGGATAACCGGCGCGGCTGGCGATCGAGATCGCGCCGAACTCGGCCGGCGAGGTGACGCGGCCGTACGTGCGCAGGGTCAGATCGCGCAGCCCCTGCTCGACCTGGCCGCCGGGGATCTGCACGTTCTGCGTCTGAAGCGCCCGCACCAGGTCCGCGACCGTGAGGTCGAGAGAGGCGAGCTTGTCGGTATCGGGGATCACGTTGATCTGCCGCGACCGGCCGCCGATGACGCGCGCCTGGCCGACGCCGAGGGTCGACTCGATCTGGCGCTTGAGCACCTTGTCGGCGAACTCCGTGAGGTCGCGGACCGGGGCCGGGCCGGAGAGCGCGATCGAGATGACCGGCTGGGCGTCGGTCTCCAGCTTCTGCACGACCGGCGGATCGGCCGCCGTCGGCAGCTCGGCGAGGATCGTGCTCACCTTGTCGCGCACCTCCTGCGCCGCCACGTCGCCGTTCTTCTCCAGGTCGAAGCGGATCGAGACGATCGAGATGCCCTCGGACGAGATCGACTGCAGCTCATCGATGCCGCTGATCGTGTTGACCGCCTCCTCGACCTTGTCGGTGATGTCGGTCTCCATCTCCTCGGGGCTCGCGCCGACCAGCGTGGTGGTCACCGTCACGAGCGGGAAGTCGACGTTGGGGAAGCGGTCCACGCCCAGGGTGAAGTAGGAGACGATCCCGACCACCACCAGGGCAAGGATGAGCACCGTCGCGAAGACGGGCCGTTGGATACAGATTTCCGCAAGCCTTTTCATCGAGTCCTCCTCACCTCGTCCCGGCCACGCGGGCGGGTTCCACATCGATCTCCACCCGCGCGAACAGGCCGGGCGACAGCCGCCCGTCGGAGTTCGGCAGGTCCGTCTCCACCAGCACCGTGCGGGTCGCCGGGTCGACGACGCCGCCGATCTGGGTCACCCGGCCGGTGAACACCTCGCCCGGGTACGGGTCCACCGTGGCGCGCACCGTCTGCCCCGTGCGCAGGCTGGCGAGATAGCGCTCGGGCAGGCGGAAGCGCAGCTTGATCGGCGACGTCTGGGCCACCACGAACGCCACCGAGGCCTCGCCCAGCCGCTCGCCCACGTCGGTCCGCCGCTCGGCCACCACACCGGTGATCGGCGAGACCAGGACGGCATCCCGCAGCTTCTGCCGGTCCAGATCGCGCGCCGCTTCGGCGGCGGCCACCGCGGCCAGCGCCGACTCGTGGGCCGACCGCGACCGGTCATAGGCCGCCTGCGACACCGACTCCTTGGCCAGCAGCTCCTCCTTGCGCTTGAAGTCGCGCTCCGCCTCGGAGGCGGCGGCCTTGGCGCGCGCCACCTCGGCATCGGCGCGCTTCAGCTCCAGAGAGAGGTAGTCCGTCTCCAGGGTGAGCAGCGTCTGGCCGCGGCGGACCCGGGCGCCCTCGTCCACATAGACCCGGGCCACCCGGCCGGGGTTCTTGACCGCGAGCTCCGAACGCACCTGCGACACGAGCTCGCCGTTGGCCACCAGCCGGCCGCCGGCCGCCGGGCCCGCTTCCGCGCCGGGCGCCCTGGTCGAAGCGTCGGCCGAAGCGCCGGTCGAGGTCTCTTCCACCGTGGGCTGCTTGGCGACCGAAGCCACGTCGCGGACGTCCTCCGGAAGCGGAGGCGGCGCCGCGGCCGTGGTGGACGCGGCCGCGCCGGCTTCCGGCTTCGCCGCATCCGCGGATTTGTCGGACGAGCCGCACCCCAGAGCGGTGAGCCCCCCAGCACCCAGCAACCCGCCCAGCAACAGAACGAAAGTCGAAGACAGAACTTGACGCTTCATCGCACACCCTCCGAGGGGATCGTTTTCTTGAGAAGACCGGCGGCGGACCAGGCGCGCAGCTCCGCGAGCGCGCGGTCGAGCTGGCTGTTCGCCACGGCGCGGCGGGCCTCCGCCACGGACGTTTCGGCGGACTCGACCTCCAGAGAGGTCAGCTCCTGGGCGCGGTACAGCTCGGTCGCCTGCTCATACTCGGCCTCGGCCGCGGTGAGCTGCTCGCGGGCGAGCTGCAGGGTGGCCGCGGACGTTTCCAGGTCCACCAGCGCCTGGCGCACCTCCTCGCGGACCACCTGCCGTACCTCCTGGACCCGCAGCTCCGCCTGGCGTTGGCGCTCCTGGGCGATGGCGATCCTTCCTTTGATCTCGCCGCTCGAATAGATCGGGACCGAGAACCGCAGCGAGAGCTGGCCGTACTCGTCCGTCGGGAACGCCGCCCGCTGCTTGATCCAGGCGCCGTCGGCGGTGACGAGCGGCAGGTACGCGCCCCGCTGCTTGGCCACCTCGAGACGGGCGATCTCCTGGTTCGCCAGCGTCTGCGCCACCTCGGGGCGGTTGGCTTCGGCCTCCGCCACCAGGGCGGCCTCGGCGGGCAACGCCGGCAGGAAGTCGCCGGGCGCCACCACGTCGATGGGACCTTCTACGGCCAGACCGAGGCGCAGGTTGCCCACCGCCGCCTCGCGGGCCTGGCGGGCGGCGGCGATCCGCCGCTCGGCCCCCTTGATGTCGGCGTCGGCGCGCAGCACGTCCACCCGGGTCGTCTCGCCGGCCTCGAAGAAGATCTGGGCCTGCTCGCGCCGGCGGCGCGCCAGCTCCAGGTTGCGCTGCTCGACCGCCAGCAGCTCCTCGGCCTGCACCACCGCGAGGTAGTTCGAAGCCACGTTCAGGATGAGCTGCTCCTCGGTGTTGGCCACCCCCTGGCGGGCGACGTCGACGCTGAGACGGGCCTGGTTGATCGCTTTGCGCTCGCGGTTGCCGGCGTACACCGGCTGCGAGAGCGTCAGGCGGTAGCTCCAATCGTTCTCGGCCAGGATGATGCGGCTGTCGTCCCCGTCTCCGAAGGCGACCTCCTGGTCGTTGCGGGTGAAGTTCCCCTGGAAGCCGATCTTGGGGAGGATCGAAGAGAACGCCACGTCCGCCTGGGCCTGGAGCGCGGCCACTTCCGCGCGCGTGCGGCCCAGGACGGGATTGGCGGCGAGCGCCTGTTGCAGCGCCTCCTGCAACGTGAGACGCAGCGGGACGGGCGCCGTCGAAGGCAAAGGCGCGGGCGGCGCCGGCTCCTGCGCGAGCGCGGGAGCGGCGGCCGTCAACGCCAGGAACAGCAAGGATCTGACATTCACGCAGGCTCTCCTTGAAGATCGGGCTCCGCGGTGGCGGGAGCCCTCAAGCCGGACGCCATGAACGTGACCAGGTAACGGAGCATCTCGTCCGGATCACTGCCGCCGCACACCCCTTCCGAGAACCGTGCGACCATCTTCTGGCACGACACCGTGTGCCCCATGCCGCCCGCCAGGAACTGGAACCGCCACATCAGCTCCTTGTCGGAGAGATGCGGGAGGAGCTGCCGCAGCGCCTCGAAAAAACGGTCCGCCGACGGCTTGAGCTCGTGGATCAGCATCGAGCGCACCTCTTCACTGGGCTCCGAGAACACCCGGCCCATCAACTGGGCGAACGCGTGAGCCCCGTCCGGGGTCTCCCGCATCCTGCGGATCAGGGGCGCCACGAAGGCATGGATGACCTGCTCGACCCCCTTCCCCTCCATCCCTCCGGAGAGGTCGCAGGCTTCGAGCAGTTGGAACCGCTCCTCCCGCAGAGGCTGAAGGCGGCGCGCGAAGACCGCCCGCACCAGTCCTTCCTTAGATCCAAAATGATAATGGACCGCGGCGAGATTGGCGCCTGCCTGGTGGGTGATCATCCGCAGGGACGACGCCTGGATGCCGTGTTCCGAAAACAATGTCTCGGCGGCGTCCAGGAGAGCCTCCCGGGTGTCGACATGATGCTCGGTTCGTGATTCCGTTACGGTCATATTCAAACGTCCGTTTCAAACAAACGTTTGAATCGTATGGTCCCCCCTCACGGTCTGTCAAGACCTTTGTCAGGGAAATCCCGGGAAAGTTCCCGGCTGATAGACTTGCCTCCCTGAAGAGGAGAGGGAGAATGCACGACGGAACTGTCCACGTCATCGCCATGTTCGTCGCCGCGGCCGGCAAGGAGCAGGAGCTGGAGCAGCTCTTGCGGACCCTGGTGGAGCCGACCCGGAAAGAGGCGGGCTGCATCCGCTACGACCTGATGCGGGGGATCCCCGGGGAATCGGGAGACTTCGTCTTCGTCGAGGAGTGGGAGAGCGCCGAGACCCTGGACGCCCACTCCCAGTCCCAGCACCTCCGGGAGATCGGGCCGAAGATCGGGCCCATCCTGGGAGCCCCGGCGAACATCGCGCGCTACCGGCAGATCAGGTAAGGAAAAGCAAGATGCCCGCAGACGCTCACCTGAGGGACCTGACCCGCCATCTGGAATGGGCCGACGCCGCGGTCTGGCAGACGGTTCTCGGCTCGTCCGCGGTGAGCGGCGACGTCAATCTCGCCAAAACCCTGCACCACGTCCACCTCGTCCAGCACATCTTCAGCCAGGCCTGGGTGGGAGTCCCGTTTCAAGTGCGGGACCTTGCCGATCTTCCCGACGCGGCCGCTCTGATCGCCTGGGGGCGCGAAGCGCACACCCGCATCCACGCGTTCCTCTCCGCCGCCGATCCCCAGGAGATGGAGCGCCCGCTCCACTTGCCGTGGGCCGCCCAGTTCGAGCAGAGGGCGAACCGCCCGGCGCAACCCCTCACCATCGGCGACTCCGTCCTGCAAGTGGCCCTGCACACCGCTCATCACCGAGGCCAGGTCTGCACCCGCCTCCGCGAGCTCGGCGCCGAGCCGCCCCTGGTCGACTTCATCGCGTGGGCCTGGTCGGGCAAGCCCGAGGCGGACTGGCAATGCCTGAACCAAAAGGCCGAAGCGAAGCAGCCATAACCGGCTTTGGCGACCGATGCACCGGAACGATTAAAACCTTATTCACCACAACGAGAGATGGCTGAGCGCCCTCCAATTCCTGTACAGATCAAACGTGCCGTTCTTGTAGAGGCGGGACATCGCTGTGCGGTGTGCGGAGCGGCCTCTCCGTTGGAGTTTTCTCATATTACTCCATGGCATGAGTGCAAAGAGCACACTGCAGAGAACATCATCTGCCTGTGTGCAGGTTGCCATCGACGGGCAGATCGAGAGAAGTGGGGGCGCAAAGCTCTTCTTACTTATAAACAGCACCCTTGGGTAAGGCAAAATAACAGCCCTGCTGCTAAGTCCGGCTTTTCAGAGGTGGAAGTTACGATCAGCCTAGAGCTAGAGAAATTCAATGACGCGGCAGAGAGATTGTTACGCTATGGGCTTGCCGGATTTCTGGAGGTTCCTGTCGAGCTGGTGAAAGTCATCGAAAAGAAAAAGGGAAGCACGAAGATTCACCTGACAATACCTTCTGAAAAGGCACTTCAACTGGAAGCCGCATTTCGTATTAGAGACCCCAGGCTTGCCGCCTCAGTTCACCCCCTGGAGATCGTTGCAATCCGGAATGTACCTGAGACTCCGAATGGGACGGACACGATCATGATGGCAGGTAGCTTTGAGTACGACGCCTTTATCGCCTACGCTCATCAAGACGCTGAGTACGCGGAGCACATCCATAAGCTGCTGTCTGTCAGTGGCAAACGAGTATTCCTGGACAAGATGCTATTTCCAGGAGATCTATGGACAGAGAAGCTTGAGCAGGCCCAGAAGGATTCCTTGCTTACGATAGTTTTACTTTCGGCGCATTCTGATTCTGCCTTCTTTCAGAAGGAAGAGATTCTAAGGGCGGTGGAGCTCGCTCGAGGCAAGAGGCATCGAGTCGTGCCGGTATACCTCACAGGCAAAAGTCCCTCAGATCGTGTGCCCTCGGAGTTGAGACAAATACAGAGCATATTCTTGGAGCAAGATCAGTCGCTGCTTAAAATTGCTCTCCAAATCGAAGCGGCGATCGAGGTATCGAGACAGCGCGAGGACTGGCAATCGGATATTGACTCCGCAACGATTGTTATTGTCACGGGTTGCCACCACCGACCGGAGCTGTTCGATCGCCCCTTGGCGTACCAGCTGAAGCAGGCTATCGATGAGGAGGGCGGCAAGGTGAACAGAGCCTTCCTGCGGTCCGTGGTGATGGGAGATATCTGGTTCAACGAACGCAGCGGCTTTGCTGATCATTCGAACATCATTAGCATCGGTTCGCCGAGTGTCAATCCTCTGACTCAGCAGATCATCGAGCAGGCAGGCAACGTCCAGGCGGATGAGCGATGGCGTGTCATGCGAGGCGGCAATCGTTGGGCTCTTTTTGGCAACGAAGCCGAAGACACGCGTGCCGCGGTGAAATGGTTCAAGAACCATCAGCTTGCGGCCTTTCTGGAGGAGGTCTGGTCGGCTTCTAGATGAAAGCACAGGTCCAAGGACGTGCCTAATAGGCTGCGTGACGAGACACCCAAGGAGAACGCATGAAAGCGTACGTCGTCCAGGAGCCCTTCGGCCTCGATGCGCTGCAGTCGATCGAGCGCCCAGACCCGCAACCCGGCCCCGGGCAGGTCCTGGTCCGGATGCGCGCGGTCTCGCTCAACTACCGGGATCTCCTGGTCATCAAAGGCGTCTGGCGGCCGAAAGAACCGCGGATTCCCGTGTCGGACGGTGTGGGTGAGGTCGTTGCCGCCGACGCCGGGGTGACGCGCGTCAAGACCGGAGATCGCGTCGCCAGCATCTTCTATCCCGGCTGGATCGACGGCGAGGTGACGCCCGAGAAGTTGCAGGCGCCGTCGCTGGGAGGCTCGGGTGCGGATGGGACGCTGGCCGAGCTGGCGGTCTTCGATGAAGGAGCGATTGTCCAGGTGCCGGAGCACCTCTCCGACGAAGAAGCCGCCACGCTGCCGCTGGCCGGGGTGACCGCTTGGCACGCGATCATCCGGCGCAGCAGCGTGAAGAAGGGCGAGACGGTGCTGGTGCAAGGTACGGGCGGAGTCTCTCTGTTCGCCGCGCAGTTTGCCCACATGGTGGGTGCTCATGTGATCGTGACGTCGAGCAGCGATGAGAAGCTCCGGCGCGCACGGGAGTTGGGCGCCGTCGATGGCATCAACTACAAAACGTCACCCCCTTGGGATGAGCGGGCGCTCGCGATCACCGCGAGCCGCGGCGTGGATCACGTCATCGAAGTCGTCGGAGCGGAAAACCTGACACGTTCGCTGAACGCGGTGCGCATGAGCGGGACGATCAGCGTCATCGGTCTCCTGGGAGGCACGAGCGCGCAGATCGAGACGTTCGGCTTCGTCGAGAAGAACGTGCGCCTGCACGGCATCCTGGTCGGCTCCCGCGAGATGTTCGAAGAGATGAACCAGGCCATTGCGGACCACAAGCTGAAGCCTGTCGTGGACCGCGTGTTCGGTTTCGACGAGGTCCATGCAGCGCTGCGCTATCTGGAAGCCGGATCGCACTTCGGCAAGATCTGCGTCCGTCTCCAATGATCGCGTGCTGCGACGTTGATTACCACGATCCAGGGGCTGTCGCCGCAGGGCTTTGGTTTGATCACTGGTCCGACAGCACGGGCAAGGCCGAGGTCGTCCTGCCGATCGCCGAGGTTGCGCCTTACCAATCAGGCCAGTTCTATTTGCGAGAGCTGCCCTGCCTGCTCGCCGTGCTGGAGAAGGGGCCTCCGGCGGATCTCGTCGTGCTCGATGGATATGTCTGGTTGGGAGATGGACAGCCTGGCCTCGGTGCGCATCTGTATCGCGCGCTGAATGAAAAGGTTACGGTCATCGGAGTGGCAAAGACGAGATATGCCGGAGTCACCCTCGTACGGGAGCTCCGGCGTAGGGACAGCGCGAATCCGCTCTACATCACCGCGGCCGGAATCGATCTCTCCGAGGCGGCCCGCCACATCGCCGAGATGCACGGGCCGTATCGCATCCCGACGCTGCTGAAGAAAGTGGATCAACTCTGCCGCGGGCGTGCTTGACCCTTCCGGCTCACGGCACTGTCAACTTGCCATCCCGCACCCAGACCTGACCGCCGGCAGTCAAGGTGGCATCCGTGAAAAGATTCCAGCGGACGTAGCCGCCGGTCACCTTGCCTCCAAGCTCGCTGTTGTCCCCCAGGGAGAGGCGGATGACGCCGGCTCCGTAGCCGTAATACGGGATCCACGGAGCGCTCTCGGGAACCGCCAGCAGAGGATTGAAGCCCAAGGCGAGCTCGCGGAAGGCGCGCGTGCCCTCTCCTCCCTCTTTGAGCTCGGCCTCGACTGCGTCCTGGCCGGAGCGGGCGCGGACGTCGACGATCCGGCCCTTGGCGAAGCGGAGGGTGAGTCCTTCGACGTTCCGATCAGTCCAGCGGCCCGGAGGAAAGGCGATGGTGCCCTCGACGGTCTCCTCCAGGGGCGCCACACGGATCGCGCCGCAGGGGATCTCGATCTCGCGGTCGATCAGGACGCGGGCCTCGCGGGTGCGGGCGGCCGAGGCGTCGCCGTCCTGGAAGTTGATCGGCCGGTCGCCGATGCGGAACCGCAGATCGGTTCCCGCCGGAGTGGTGACGCGGACCTCTCCCGCGCGCAGGGCCGCGGCGAAGCGCCGCTGGACCTCACCGATGGCCCGGCAGTCGGACTGGAGCACGGCGCGCACGTACGTGGTGTCGATCACTTCCTGCGGCGGCACCGGGTGCCCGGGGACAGGATAGGCGCTCGGCGCGCCTCCGTAGGACCAGTGGAAATGGATCGTGCGGCCTCGGCCCTCCCGGAGCACGTCCTGCATCGCGGCATACTCGGGATCGCTCGGCGTCGCCCCAGGGAGCATGACGGCGAGGTCGGCGCTCCGCAGCAAGGGAATCAGGGCCGCCCGCGACGCCTTGGCGCTCTTCACTGCGGCCGCGGGATCGAGGCCGGCGAAAGCCTCCGGGGAGACCTGCCAGCATCCGAGATCGACGCCGCCGGCGCGGATCACCGCCTGGCGCAGGAGCGGGACGAGGGGCTGGAAGTCTCCGGGATGCGACAGCAGGAGCACCTTCTCTCCCGGCTGCAACGCCATCTGCTGAACGATGCGGTCCGCGAGGGCCTGGTGATCCGAGGGAGTGAGGGACGCGAGATTGGAGGGGCTCATCAACATCAATCCGATCAGGAGAGCGGTGAGGCGCATGAAAATCAGGATAGCATCCGAACATGGCCATTCACATCGTCCGCTTAGGATCTGATCGAGCTCCTGGAGAGGGCCTGCGGATCGGCACGGTCCGGCGCCCGCCGCGGGGCGTTCCGAAAAGTGAGTTTGCTGCGCAGAACTGGTACGACGTGTGGTTCCCCAATCTCGCACCCAGTCCGGAAACCGTCAAAATGGCTCTAACCGCCACGACGGAACGCGAGTGGGAGACCTTCGTGAAGAAGTACAAGTCAGAAATGGCAACACCGGACAACAGCCGGACGCTCGGCCTCCTGGCCGCGCTCTCCCATCAAACCAACTTTTCCGTCGGTTGTTATTGCGCCGACGAATCGCGCTGCCATCGCTCCGTGCTCCGCACCCTGCTCGCGGAGAGAGGCGCGGACGTGCGATGAGCCATCAGTCGGCCGCGAGCAGAAGCTTGCCCACCGCCTGCCGCGATTCCAGCAGGCGGTGCGCCTCGGCGGCTTCGGCCAGAGGGAGCACGCGCGAGATGGTGAGGCGGAGGCTGCCGTCCTCCACCTGGCGCAGAAGCTCCTGGCGCGCCGTGCGCCACGCCTCGGGCCGGAAATCCGGACGCAACGTAAAGGCACTGACCTTGAGGGATCGCTCATAGAGCCGGTCAGGATCGATGGGCGGCGGAGCGCCGCTCGCGTCGCCGTAGCACACCAGATGGCCATAGGGAGCCAGTGCCGCGAGGCTCAGGTCCTGCGTATCCTTGCCGACGGAATCGAGCACTACATCCACGCCCTGGCCGCCGGTCGCATCGAGCACGCGCTGGAGCAGGTCGTCCCCATAAAGCAGAGGCTCGCCACCCAGCGACCGCACGGCCTCGCCCTTCGCCGCGGTGGACACCGTCCCCAGCACCCGCGCTCCGGCGTTCCGCAACAATTGGAGAGCGATCAGCCCGAGCCCGCCGCCGGCGGCATGGAGAAGAACCGTCTGTCCCTCTCGCACTCCCGCCCCGAGATGGACCACGCCATACGCCGTGAGCCCCTGAAGAGGAAGAGCCGCACCCTGATCGAAGCTCAGGCAGTCCCCAAGATGAAACAGGATGTCCGCCGGAGCCACCGAGTACTCGGCATAGGTCCCGCTGACGCTGATCACCGGCGGCATGGCCGAGAACGCCACCCTCTGCCCGCGCAGCGCCGGATCGACTCCTTCGCCCACCTCCTCGACCACGCCAGCCCCCTCGTTCCCCGGAATCCAGGGAAGAGGCGGCTTCCGATACACCCCCCGCCGGCGTTCCGTGTCCGAGAAATTGACGCCGACCCGGTAGAGGCGCACGAGGACCTCGCCCGGCCCGGGATCGGGGCGGGGGGCTTCTCCAAGTTGCAGGACGTCGGGGTCACCGAGGGAGGTGGCGATGATGGCTCGCATCAAGATTCTCGCAGGACTCGATTCAGGAGGATGTCTTCGATGAGCGGACCCGCTCCAGCGCCTGCTCTTGAGGAAGGACCCGGCCTTTCAACATCCTTTTCTCCCTGCGCAGCGAGTTGTAGCAGCATCGCTGCATTGTGCAGAGACTCGTAGTTAAGACGGGTCTTCAAATAGGTGACAGGCTGCCGTCTTCTTTCGACATCGTCGGCTCCCTCCGTGGCGCTTAAAAGGTATCATGCTGGGACTCCGGGTGGGCTCCTCGATAGCCCCTCGCCTGAGAACCTCATGGAAACATCATCCTTCGACCCTCGTCGCCGTCAGGTCCTCGACATTCTGGAGTCCGCGCTCCTGTTCGACGAGCGCGACCGCGAAGAGCTGCGGAAGATCACCGCGTTCGTCCTCGACAATTCGGATTGTCTCGATCGCTCCAACCTCGCGGGCCACCTCACCGCCTCCGCCTTCGTGATCGACCGCGAGCGGCAGCGTCTATTGCTGATTCATCACAAGGCGCTGGGCCGCTGGCTCCAGCCCGGCGGCCACGCGGACGGCGATCCGGACCTCCGGGCCGTGGCGCGCCGCGAGGTCCTCGAAGAAACGGGGCTCGCGGCGCTCGATCTCGTCACGCCGCGCCCCTTCGATCTCGATATCCATGCGATCCCGGCGCGCGGCAGCGTTCCGGCGCATTTCCACTACGACGTGCGGTTCCTGCTCGAAGCCGACAGCGATCTTGCTCTCCAAGGAGATGACCGGGAAGTTCACGGCGCGGCCTGGGTGGATCTGTCGGACCTCGACGGCCTGGGGCTCGATGCGTCCGTGGTGCGGCCGGCCCAGCGAATCTTGACTTTTCCCTGAAGTGAGGGGATCTTCCTTTCGTTTCGTTCCTACCAAACCAGCGCCGGGAGAATCCATCTCCCGGACGAACGACAACGCTAGGAGGACCCATGAATCGCAAGGCTTTGAACGCCTCGCTCCTGGCGCTGCTGTGCGCTCTTTCAGCCAGCGGTGTGCAGGGGCAGTGTGTAGCATCCAACGGTGTTTCCGCGTCGATCAGTCTTATCGAGCAGCCGTTTCCCTATACAGATTTGCGGCCGGCTCTGACCACGGCGGAGATCGACGATCTGCCGGACCTTCCGGATCCCACGGACGAGATTCCGCAGCGCGAGCACGCGTATATCTCGACGGCTCTCGCCGAGGATCTCGGGTTTGCTCCGCACGACAGCGGCGGCAACCTGACCGTGAATCCCGATTGGCGCGAGCCGAATCCGCAGGTGCGCGTCCGGATCACGAGCCCGGCTACGTTTTCCAACTGGAAAGAGGGAACCATCTACCGTGACCGCGCGAGCAACGCGGTGTTCACCGTCGTGGGTGTCATCGAAGACACCCGCCCGATCGTCTGGGTGTATGACGGATTGGACGGCACCGACGTCGAGTCCGACAGCGGCCAGTAAAGCTGTTCGCCGAGGACGATTACGTCGGAACCACCCGCGTGCGACAGGTCGCGACGTTTCCGGATGCGGACAGCGACGGATTGCTCGACACGGTGACGGCGAGCGTCTTCTGCTCTCCGGTCAGCCGTTCCGTGTTCACCACGACGACGACCACGACCACCAATCACTACACCGAGAACGACGCCAACGGCTCGTTCCGCGAGACCGCGGTGCGCAAGAGCGACAACCGGTTCGCGCTGATCGTGCCGCACGGCGGAGCGATCGAGACGAAGACGAGCGATCAGATCGCACCGTTCGTCACCACGCTCGAGGCGACCCCGTACAGCATCCCGGTGAATTCCTGGAGGGCGGAGGGGCAGTGGAGTGACGACCAGACCTCGAAGCGGTGGCACATCACGACCACGAACACCTCGGAGCCGTCGTTCCCGGCTCTCACGTGGCTGTTGAGCCAGACGACGTGGTTCGACACGGCGCATCCGTTCCGCCGCACGCTCGCTCTGCACGGCTTCACGTCGAGCGCGGTGGACCTGATCGTGGGCGGTGGCACGGACCTGAACGCGAAGTGTCTCGTGGCGCAGCGGATCAAGGCCGAGTCCGGCATGGGGCCGGTGGCGGTCCGCATCTATCACAATGATCAGATCATCGACGTGCTGGCCAGCGACAACCACCGGGTCTGCCGCAAGGGGCTCGACGGTGACTCCGTTCGCAACATCATCAACCGTCTGGCGGCCAACGGCGGCATCCAGATCGAGCAGTCGGGCGACGTCCGCAGCAACACCACCTACCGCAACGGGGTGGCGAACGGCGCGGCCAAAGCCGTCGGCGAGCTCCTGAACGGCACGGCGCCCACCAACGCCTGCTCTGTCTACGCGACGCCGGTCGACGAGGATCTCGTCCCCAACTGCTGAGACGGAACCCTCACCCCCTGACCCCCTCTCCCACACGCACTCACACCCGCCCGGGAGAGGGGGAAGCACCCGATTAGAATAGCCAGCGGTGTTCAGGTTGGCCCACCAGTGCCGGCCTAGAGGGTAAAGACTTCCAGGCGTTGCCAACTGCGGCCACTTTCGGCCATTTTGCGCCGAGCTGCGTGACCCTCTTGTGATCCGAAAATGGTATACTCATACTCATGAGCTACAACATCAAGTTCGAGGATCGGACCCTGCGCGGTCTCCGCGTTCCCGAAGGGAAGGACAGGCAGGAGTGGAGTGACACGGTGGTCCCGGGGCTTCGGTTCCGGAAGAGCGACAAGGGGCATAGCTCCTTCTCCGTGGTCTACAGGCTCAAGGGGCAGATGAAGCAGGACCGCCGGACGATCGGGCCCTACCCTCGGGTCACGATCGCTCGGGCCCGGGAGGAGGCCCGCCAGGACCTCAATGCCGCCAGCTCGGGGCAAGACCCGAAGAAGCTCCGGATGCCTCAGCCCGAGGCTCCCGAGGTCCACGAGACGACGTTCGCGGAGCTCTTCGAGCTCTACATGGAGCGGCACGCACGCGAGAACCTCATGACCTGGCCCGAGATCGATCGCAAGGTCCGGAAGGACGCGGTTCCCATCATCGGCGAGATGCCGGCCGGCGAGGTGCGCAAGCGCCATCTCCATCTGGTCATCGAACGGCTGATGAGCGGCGGGCACGCCGTGAGCGCGGGCAACCTTCTCAACATGATCTCGGCCGTCTACACCTGGGCCGAGGGACGAGAGATCGTCGAGTTCAACCCGGTCCGGCGCTTCCCCTATCCCAAGCCGGCGGAGCCTCCGCAGCGCAGAAGCCTGACGGACGACCAACTCCGGGCAGTGTGGTTCGCGCTCCTGGAGATCGCCGACAATCCGGCGGCCGGCCTGCGGATGCCCCGGCGCAGCGGGCGGTTTACCTCGTCCAGGGATTTGTTGGCCTTGGTGGTGCTGTCGCGGCTCTTGTTGGGCCAGCGCACGACCGAAACCATCGGCATGCGCCGCCAGGATCTCGAGGCGCAGTGGTGGAACCTGCCAGGGTTCATCGGGCGGCGGCGGTATACCAAGAACGGACACGATCACCGGGTGCCGCTGGTGCCGCTGTGGAGTGAGTACGTGCTGCCGCGCGTCGAGAGCCTGACCGCCGGGCGGCCGCATATCTTCGCCAGCGATCGGCTGCAGGGTCAGCCGGTCCATCCAGAGAGCCTCCAGGCGTTCTGCGCCAAAGTCGCGGCTCAGGTGGGCTTCCCCTTCGTCGCGCGGAACTTTCGGACGACGTTCCTGACCTCCCTGGCCCGCCTTCGCGTTCCGCAGGAGGTCAGGCAGCGCCTGGTCAACCATAGTGACGGGAGCGTCGAGACGGTGCACTACAACCTCTACGACTACGACGAAGACAAGTGGGCGGCCGGGCTGCGTTGGGACGCCCACCTCCGGAGCATCTTCTTCGGGGAAACGGCGCGGTTGGAGGCTGTTGAGGCCTAATCTAATCGGGCCAATCGCGCCGCCCCTCCTGCCATTCGCGGAGCTTGTCGACGCGAAAGGCTTCCCTTCCAGGGCTGAGCGTATCGGGGGCGGGGAATCGAGCTGCCGCGATTTCCCGCCTCAGCGTTGTCCGGGACAGGCTCGACCAACTGACCACCTCCGGCCAGGTCAGGTACCGGGGGAGCACCTCACGAAACTTGGACACAGGGAGCGGACTCGGCAATGGCTGCTGCGGTCTGCTGACGTTTTTCATGATCTCTCTCTCGTTTGGACTTGTTGTGACTCATGGCCCTGGCCGCCTTGGTGCAGAAGCAGGCCGAGCTCCTGGAGACGGGCTTGGACGCGGGTGCGGCTGACGTGCAGGGTGCGGGCGACGGCAGTGACGGTGGGCCTCTGGGCCCACGCGGCGATGAGGTCGATGTCTTTGAGGGGACGAGAGGGCCGGCCGCCCTGGCGCAGGCCGCCCCGGGCGGCGAGCGCCCGGGCTCGGGCCTGGTCGTCGACTTCTCCGGCCTCGCGGAGCTCGTGGAGGCGCTTGCGCGCGGTCGCCTGGGAGACGCCGAGCTTGCGGGCGATCTCTCGCAGGGAGAGAGGGCGGCGGCCTCCCCTCCCCTCCCAGCAGCTCAACAGCTCCAGCGGGTTGACGGCGGCCACCGGACGGCCCCGGCGCGCTCCAGAGGTGCGGGCGGAGGTTGCCATGCTCACTTGCGCTTCCTCCGCTTGATGCGTTTGCGTGCGGGCCTAGGCGGATGGTGGCGGTAGCGGTGGAGGACTCCGCTGATGCCACTGTGGGAGAGCGGGCCGCCGCGGCGACACGTGAAGAGAGGCACCTCTTCGCCCCAGAGACGCCTTTCAGAGAGCCAGGCGAGGAGCCGGGCTCCGAGGGCGGTGGGGAGGGTGGCGGACCAGGTGATGCCCCGGCGCTGGATGGCGATCTGGACCTGGCCGTCGTTCATGGTGACGGCCGAGGCCCGGAGGGTGGAGATTTCGATGGAGGTAAGGCCCGCGGCGAGGAGGGCGAGGACGGCTCCGTCGCGGAGGCCGACGGCGCGGCCGCCGAAGAGGCGCCCGGGGTCGACGCGGGACAGGAGCCGGTCGGCCTCGGCGGCGCGGCAGCGCATCAGAAGGGCTCCGGGCCGGCTGGGGCCGGCGTGAGTCGGTTGCGGAAGGTGGTGGTGGTGCCGGACCAGGTGAGGTGGACGGTGCCGGTCTGACCCTGGCGATGCTTGGCGACGATCAGCTCGGCGAGGCCGCGGAGGGCGTGGTCGTCGGGCGCATAGATCTCGGGACGGTGGATGAAGGC
>Ga0126309_10000022_pt1 | contig 51390 bp, 53 predicted proteins | sample Plot56_FD_92541 | JGI IMG/M metagenome (GOLD analysis project Ga0126309, IMG submission 92541) | Serpentine soil microbial communities from UC McLaughlin Reserve, CA, USA - Plot56 | ecosystem: Environmental > Terrestrial > Soil > Grasslands | place: USA: UC McLaughlin Reserve, Lake County...
CGCCGCATCGCAGAGGCCGATGACCTCGGGTCCGCCGAGACCGCGACCGGCGCCCTGATAGGCGATGCTCGAGTCCGAGTAACGATCGGCGACGACCGTGCGTCCCTGGTCGAGCGCCGGCCCGATCACCCGGGCGACCAGGTCGGCGCGGGCGGCGAGGAAGAGCATCAGCTCGGCCATCGGGTCGAGCTCGACCGCCGGGTCCGCCAGCAGCGAGCGGACGCGCTCGGCCGCCTCGGTGCCGCCGGGCTCACGGACCAGCAGGGTTCCGCCGTCGAGCTCCTCGGCGAGCAGGCGGGCCTGCGTGGTCTTGCCGGAGCCGTCGACGCCTTCGAGCGAGATGAACAACTAGCGCTTGGCGGGGGTGCCGGTCCGTCGGGCACGGCTGCCGCGGCGCCGGCGGGTGGCGGTGGTCGAGGCGTCAATCGGCTTGCCGTCGCCATCGCTCGGCTCGGCTTCCTTGGTGGCATCGCGCGCGGCCCGGGCCGCCTGGCGCTCCTCCCGCTTGCGTCGCATCTCCACCATGTCCGGGCAGTCGTCGTTCAGGCAGAGCTCCCACGGGCGGCCGCGAAACGGCTTGACCTTGAGCCTGGGCGTCACCCCGCATGTGTGACAGCGCGGCTCCATCTTCCAGAGCTCGTAGCCGCGGCCCGGCAGCGGCCGCGAGAAGCGGCAGGAGCCGGGTGAGTCCGGATCGTCGCGGTCATAGCCCTGGCAGCCGCAGAACCGCTTGCCGCCGCGCATCTCGATGATCCGCAGCATGTTCGGCGAGCCGTCCGGCTGCGTCCGGCCGGCCTCCTCGCACTCCGGGCACGGTCCGAGGATCTTGTCCTCGTCCATCCCCGCCCAGACCTCCTTGGCGACGTCCTCCTCGTGCCTGTGGATCTCGTCGTAGGTGTGGTGGAGGAGCTCGCGGCTTGTGCCGATCACGTCGTCCTTCGAGGCCTCGCCGGCCGCGATCCGGTCCATGTCGGACTCGAGCTTCGCGGTCATCTCCGGCGTCGCCATCTCCGGGACGTGCTTGCTGAACGCTCGATACATCGCGATCCCCGTCTCCGAGGGCTCGGGCGGGTTGTTGAAGACGTAGCCGCGGTCGTAGAGCTTCTGGATGATGTCGGCGCGGGTCGCCTTGGTCCCCAGGCCCCGCTCCTCCATCATCTCGATCAGCTTGCCCTGGCTGAGGCGCGACGGCGGCTGCGTCTCCTTGTCGATCATCCACGGATCGCCCTCGAGGTCGAGGCTCTGTCCCTCCTCGAGCTTGGGGATCTCATCGTCGGAGGAACGAGAGTAGGTGTAGATCCGGGCGAAGCCGGGATCGACGACGACCGAACCGCGGACGAAGTAGGGCTGGTCGCCGGCCTTGATGTCGGCCCGGGTCGACTCTGTGACCATCGGCTCCGAGAAGGTCGCCAGGAAGCGCCGCGCCACGAGTTCGTAGACGCGCCGCTTCGGTCCTTCCAGGGCCCCCGGGTAGACCGCCTGGGTCGGGTAGATCGGCGGATGGTCGGTCGTCTCCTTCTTGCCCCGGGTCGCCTTCAGCTCCCCGTCGAGCAGGCCGGCGGCAGCGGAGAAGTCGGGCACGCGAACCAGGGAGGACACCAGCTCGCGGATCGGCAGCGAGGGCGGGTAGACGGTGTTGTCGGTCCGCGGGTAGGAGATGAAGCCGTCCATGTAGAGGTCCTCGGCGACCCGCATCGCGCTGGCCGGCGTGATCCCGAGCCGGCTGGACGCCTCGGTCGTGAACGAGGTCGTGTTGAACGGGGCCGGGGGCTTGCGCGTGTTCTTGCGCGAGGCGATCTGCTCGACGACGCCGGGGCTGGCCGTGGCGGCGACCGCCGCCTCGGCCTCGGCGCGGTCCCAGAACTTGTCGGTCGAGTGGTGGGCCTCGAAGGTTCCATCCGGATGGGCGAACTTGGCGAAGACCTCCCAGAAGGGCTTGGCGACGTGCGCGCGCCGCTCCATCTCGCGCTCGACGACCAGGCCGAGCGTCGGGCTCTGGACGCGGCCGACCGAGAGGAAGTTGGAGCCGAAGCGGCGGGTCGCGAGGGAGATCGCGCGGGTCAGGGCGGCGCCCCAGAGCAGGTCGATGTCCTGCCGCGCGGCGCCGGCGAACGCGAGCGGATAGGAGAGGACGTCGAGATCGCCGAAGGCGCGCTCGATCTCATCCTTCGTCAGCGCTGAGTAGCGGGCCCGCTTCACGTCGGGCTGGGCGCGCTCGATCATCCCGGCATCGAGCTCCCCGGCGCCGTCGCCGTCGACGATCCCCGGGTTGGCGTCGAGCGTCTCGCGCAGGGCCTCGAGGCCGATCAGCTCGCCCTCGCGGTCGTAGTCGGTCGCGATCACGACCTCGTCGGCGTCCTCGGCCGCCTTCTTCAAGGCCCGCAGGACGTTCTTGTCGGTGGGCGCGTCGACCGGCTGAGCATCGATCAGCTCGTGCAGGTCGGTCTTCTGCCAGTTGTCGTAGCCCTCGGGGAACTCGCGCTTGAGGAGATGCCCCTTGAGACCGATCGCGACGTGGTCCCCGTCCTCGTCGGACCAGGTGTAATAGGGGACCTTGTAGCTCTTCTCGGTCTTCGGGCTGCCGCCGAGGATCTCGGCGATCTTCTTCGCGCTGTTGTTCTTCTCGGTGACGATGAGGCGCAATTCGGCCTCTCCTTCCGCTGAGGGCTGGCGAGGGTAGCAGGGGTTTCAGGCGCCTCCGGGAGCCTTCAGGCCCGCCCGGCGCTCCGCGCCGGGCGCCTCCGCGAGCGTAGGATCGGCGGCCGATGCGGACCCTCGTCACCGGCGGCGCCGGCTTCATCGGCTCCAATCTCGTCGACGCCCTGCTCGCCCGCGGCGACCGAGTCACCGCCGTCGACGACCTCTCCACCGGCCGGCGGCAGAATCTCGAGGAGGCCCTGGGGAGCGGAGCCGAGCTGGTCGAGGCCGACATCCGCGACGGCGCCGCGATCAGCGACCTGCTCGAGGCCCGCCGACCCGAGGTGGTCTTCCATCTGGCCGCCCAGATCGACGTCCGCCGGTCGGTCGCAGAGCCCGACTTCGATGCTTCGGTCAACGTCGGCGGCACCGCCAACCTGCTCGACGCGAGCCGCGGCGCCGGGGCGCGGCGGTTCGTCTTCGTCTCGACCGGCGGGGCGATCTACGGCGAGGGCGACGGACAGGACCTGCCGCTGAACGAGGACGCACCGGTCGAGCCGCTCTCCCCCTACGGGCAGAGCAAGTTCGCGGCCGAGGGCTACGTCGCGCTCTACCGGCGCCTCTACGGGCTCTCCGGGATCAGCCTGCGTCTGGGCAACGTCTACGGCCCGCGCCAGGACCCGCTCGGCGAGGCCGGCGTGGTCGCGATCTTCTGCGGACGCCTGCAGCGCGGCGAGGCCCCGCTCGTGTACGGCGACGGCCGCCAGACGCGCGACTACATATATGTCGGCGACGTCGTGGACGCGGTCCTCGCCGCGGCCGGCGGTGAAGCGACCGGCGCCTTCAACATCGGCACCGGCAGGGAAACGAGCGTGCTCGACCTGATCGGGCGGCTCCGCGGGCTGTCGGGCACAGAGGGGTTCGAGCCGGAGTTCGCGCCGGCCCGGCCCGGCGAGGTCCAGCGGATCGCGATCGAGCCTTCGCGGGCGCAGTCGGAACTCGGATGGACCCCCTCGACCGGGCTCGACGAGGGCCTGCGAAGGACGCTGGACAGTGTCTAGAGGGGCGCGCCTGGGCGGGGTGCTCGGCGCGCTCCTCGCGGTGCTCGGCGCAGCCGCCGCGCTGGCGGCGAAGCCGGGCTCCGCCGGCTCGGGCGACCCCTTCTTCCCGCGGGCCGGCAACGGCGGCTACAACGTCGCCGCCTACCACCTCGCCCTCCGCTACCGGCCGCGGAGCGGCGTGCTCGCGGGGAGGGCGCGGATCGCCGCTCGGGCCCGGATCGAGCTGTCGCGCTTCAACCTCGACCTCGGCGCAATGCGGGTGCGCAGCGTCGCCGTGAACGGGGAGCGGGCGCGCTTCAGCCACCGCGGCACCGAGCTCGCCGTCCGCCCGGGCTCGCCGCTCGGCGCCGGCGGCATGTTCCGCGTCCGCGTCCGCTACCGCGGCCGCCCCGGGCCGATGGTCGATCCCGACGGTTCGCTCGAGGGCTGGTTCCGCACCGCCGACGGCGCCTTCGTGGTCGGCGAGCCGCTCGGCACGCAGACCTGGGCGCCGGTCAACAACGCCCTGCGCGACAAGGCGCGCTGGACCCTGCGCGTCACCGTCCCGCGCCCCCTCAAGGCGGTCGGCAACGGGCGGCTGATGCGGATCAGGCGCCGGGGGGGCCTGCGGACCTGGACCTGGTCGGAGCGGAGTCCGATGAGCCCCTACCTCGCGACGGTCTCGATCGGCCGAGGCACCCTTCGCCGGTCGCGGGCGGGCGGCGTCCCCTCGTGGGTCTTCGTCGACCCGCGGGAGGCCCGGGAGTCGCGCGCCTCGCTCGCCCGGATTCCGCAGATGATGCGCTTCCTCGAGCGGGTCTTCGGCCCGTACCCATTCGCCTCGACCGGCGCGATCGTCGACCATGCTCCCCGGGTCGGCTATGCGCTCGAGTCCCAGACCCGGCCGATCTACGACCGAGCCACCGACGACCTGGTGATCGTCCACGAGCTCGCCCACCAGTGGTACGGCGACTCGGTGTCGCTGCGCACCTGGCCGCAGATGTGGCTCAACGAGGGCTTCGCCACCTGGGCGGAGTGGATCTGGTCCGAGCGCCACGGCGGCCCCAGCGCGAAGCGGACGTTCCGGCGTCTGTTGGCGGTGCCGGCGTCCCGGCGCGGCCTCTGGGACCCCCCGCCCGGTCGCCTGCGCCGGCCGCGCCAGCTCTTTTCCTCGTCGACCTACCTGCGCGGGGCGATGACCCTCCAGGCGCTGCGGATGAAGATCGGGACCCGGACCTTCCTGCGGGTCATGCGGCGGTGGGCGGCCGAGCACGCATATGGCAACGCGACGACCCGGCAGTTCATCGTCCTGTCGGAGCGCATGTCGGGGCGGCAGCTCGACGCCCTGTTCCGGCGCTGGCTCTTCCGCCGCGGCAAGCCGGTCGCGGGCGGCGGTACCCGAGCCGCCGTCCCGACGCTGCGACAGCGCTGAGCGCGACACCGCGGCCACTACCCTTTCCGGGATGCCCGCCCAGGCCTACGCCGGCAAGGAGTGCGTCTGTCAGCTCCGCAAGGGGATCTGCGACCAGTCGTGCGTGCGCGACATGCTCGAGACCCCCTTCTACATCGCCTGCCTGAAGCTGAAGGGGCGGCGCTGCGTCGTCGTCGGCGGCGGCGACGTCGGCCTCGAGAAGGTCGAGGGGCTGTTGGCGTGCGACGGCGACGTGACCCTGATCGCCCCGGATGCCCATCCGGCGCTGGAGGAGCTGGCGGCGGAGGGATCGATCCGCTGGCAGCGCCGCGAGTACGCCGGAGCGGGCGACCTCGACCGCGCCTTCATGGTCATCGCCGCGACCGATGACTCGGAGGTCAACATCCGCGTCTACGACGATGCCGAGCGCCGGGCGATGCTGGTCAACGTCGTCGACGTGCCGCCGCTCTGCAACTTCATCCTGCCGGCGATCGTCCGGACCGGTCCGCTGGCGATCGCGATCTCGACCGCCGGAGCTTCCCCCGCCCTCGCGAAGCGGATGAAGCGTGAGGTCTCCGACCTCTTCGGCAAGGAATACGCCCGTCTGGCGGTGATGCTGAACGACGCGCGCGGCTGGGCCAAGGCGACGCTGCCGACCTACCAGGACCGCAAGGAGTTCTTCGAGGGCATCGTCAACGGCGATCCCGACCCCGTCAGGCTCGTGCGCGAGGGGCGGGAGGGCGAACTGCTGGATCTCATCGAGGCGGCGAAGGAGCGGCACTCGGCGGCCCTCGCCGGCTGACGCCGGCTCGATGCCGGCCCGAGCTACCCGGCCGGAAGCGCGTAGATCGCGACCGCCGTGAAGTGGGCGGCGGCGGCGGCGATCACCAGCAGGTGGAATATCTCGTGGTAGCCGAAGACCGCGGGGTTCGGGTTCGGCCGCTGGAGCGCGTAGACGATGGCGCCCGCCGTATAGAGCAGGCCGCCGCCGGCGACCAGCAGTGTCCCGGCGACCCCCATCTCGCTCCACATCTGCGGGAACGCTACGACCGCGACCCAGCCGAGCGACAGGTAGATGAGCGCGCCCACCCACTTTGGATGGGTCGTCCAGAGCATCTCCACGATCGAGCCGGCCAGCGCGCCGATCCAGACGACGGCGAGGATCGCGTCGGCGATCGCGCCCTCCAGCACCAGCAGCGCGAACGGCGTGTAGGTGCCCGCGATGAGGACGAAGATCATCGAGTGGTCGAGGCGCCGCATCCAGGCGCGGGCCCGCGGCCGCTTCCAGTCGACCCGGTGGTACAGCGCGCTCGTGCCGAACAGCGCCGAGACGCTGACCGCATAGATCGCCATCGCGAGGGTGGCCCTGGGCGTGTCGGCGGCGGCGATCAGCGCGACGCCGAGGCCGAGCGAGGTGAAGAACGCCCACTCGTGGCTGCGTCCCCGAAGGCGCGGCTTGATCGCCGCGATCGCCTCGCCGGCCGCCTCCCTGGCAGCGGTCGCGCTCGCCCCCACCGCCTCCCGGGCGGCGGTCGCCCGGTCGCCCATCGCGTCGCGCGCCTCCTTCAGGGCCTCGCCGCCGCCCTGCTTCTCGCCCATGCCCGCCATCTCAGCCATCGCTCATGCCTACCCGAGAGGGTACCGCCCGCTAACCAGTGCGGCACGCGTTCACCTGCACACTGTATGTAGGGGGCCTGAAAGGAGGGCCTCCCCAGGTCTAGTAGAATCCAAGGCAGTGGATTGCCCCACTTGCAGAGCCTCCAGAAGCCGGGTCCTCGAGACCCGCAAGCAGGGCGAGACCGTCCGGCGCCGGCGCCAGTGCCGCGACTGCGGCGACCGGTTCAGCACCGAGGAGCGCAGGCTCGAGGCGCCGTGCCACGTGCTGAAGCGGGACGGGAGCCGCGAGGCGTTCGACCGGGCCAAGGTAAGGCGCGGCCTGGCCAGGGCCGCCTACAAGCGCCCGGTCTCCGACGAGGACATCGAGGAGATCGCCTCCCGGATCGAGAACGTCGTGCGGCGCGGCGGGGGCGACGTCCAGGCCGAGGAGATCGGCGAGATGTGCCTCGAGGGGCTGCGGCCTCTCGACCGGATCGCGTACCTCCAGTTCGCCGCCGTCTACCGCGCCTACGGTGACATCGAGGGGCTCGAGGCCGAACTTCGCTCGCTGCGAACCGGGAGGGCGGCCCGCTGATCTCCGCGATTTGCGGAGACGGCGGCCACAGATCACGTCCGGTCCAGAGAGGATCCTGCGCAGTTACCCCCCAAAGCTGATCAGAGGAGAGATCGAGGATGCACAAGACCGCCGCTCAGAGCCAGGAAACCACCCTTCGGGGCCTTGCTGTCGAGCGACGGTTCACCCGCGAGGGCGTCCATCCCTTCGACGAGATCGAGTGGGAGACCCGCGACGCCGTGATCGGCGATCCGGCCGATCCCGCCTTCGAGCAGCGTGGCGTCGAGTTCCCGAAGACCTGGTCCCAGAACGCGACCAACATCGTCGCCCAGAAGTACTTCCGCGGCCAGCTCGGCAGCGACGACCGTGAGACGTCGGTCCGCCAGATGGTCACGCGGGTCGCCGGGCGGATCGCCGAAGCCGGACGCGAGGCCGGCTACTTCGCGACGCCGGCGGATGCCGACGCGTTCGAGGCCGAGCTCACGTCGATCCTGGTCAACCAGAACGCGGCCTTCAACAGCCCCGTGTGGTTCAACGTCGGCTGGCGCGAACCCGGGAAGGAACAGGCCAGCGCCTGTTTCATCCTCAGCGTCGAAGACGACATGGAGTCGATCCTCGCCTGGAACACCAAGGAAGGGGTCATCTTCAAGGGCGGCTCCGGATCGGGCATCAACCTCTCGAAGATCCGCGGCTCGATGGAACCGCTGTCGAAGGGGGGCACCGCGTCGGGTCCGGTGAGCTTCATGCGCGGAGCCGACTCCTGGGCCGGGGCGATCAAGTCCGGTGGCGGCACACGCCGGGCGGCGAAGATGGTCGTCCTCGACATCGACCACCCGGACATCGAGGACTTCATCTCCTGCAAGGCGAAGGAGGAGGAGAAGGCCGCGGCCCTGCGCGAGGCCGGCTTCGACATGCGGATCGACGGCAGCGGCTTCAGCTCGGTGCAGTTCCAGAACGCCAACAACTCGGTTCGCGTGACCGACGAGTTCATGCAGGCGGTCGAGGGAGACGCCGACTGGGAGCTCACCGCCCGCACCGACGGCAGCGTGATCAAGCGGCTACCGGCCCGCGAGCTGATGAACCGGGTCGCCGACGCGGCCTGGCGCTGCGCCGATCCGGGCGTCCAGTACGACACGACCATCAATCGCTGGCACACCAACCCGAATACGGGCCCGATCACCGCTTCCAACCCGTGCTCGGAGTACATGAGCATCGATGACTCGGCCTGCAACCTGGCCTCGCTCAACCTCATGAAGTTCCGGCGCGACGACGGCAGGTTCGACGTCGCCGACTTCGAGCACGCGGTCGACATCGTCTTCCTCGCCCAGGAGATCCTGGTCGGGTTCTCCAGCTACCCGACCGAGGAGATCACCCGGAACGCGAGGGACTTCCGCCAGCTCGGGCTCGGCTACGCGAACCTGGGCGCCCTGCTGATGTCGGACGGCCTGCCCTACGACTCGGACGAGGGCCGCAACGTCGCCGCGGCGATCACCGCCCTGATGACCGGTCGCGCCTATCGGAAGTCGGCCGAGATCGCCGATGCGATGGGGCCGTATGAGGGCTATGCGGTCAACCGGGAGGCCCACAACGGCGTGATGCGCATGCACCGCGATGCCTCGCGCGAGATCGGCGAGACGGGGCTCAAGGGCGAGCTGCTCGAGTCCGCGCAGCGGGCCTGGGACGAGGCGGTCGAGCTCGGTGAGGAGCACGGCTACCGCAACGCGCAGGCCACCGTGCTGGCGCCGACCGGGACGATCTCGTTCCTGATGGATTGCGACACGACCGGCATCGAGCCGGACTTCTCGCTGGTCAAGTTCAAGGAGCTGGTCGGCGGCGGGCAGATGACGATCGTCAACCGGTCGGTGCCGCTGGCCCTGCAGACGCTTGGCTACTCCCAGGAGGAGGTCGACCAGATCGACGCCTGGATCGCCGAGAAGGGGACGATTCTCGGCGCGCCGGGACTGAAGGACGAGCACCTGCCCGTGTTCGACGTCGCGGTCGGCGAGCGGGCGATCTCCCACACCGGCCACATCGACATGATGGCCGCGACCCAGCCGTTCATCTCGGGCGCGATCTCGAAGACCGTCAACCTGCCGCAGTCGGCGACGGTCGCCGACATCGCCGACGCCTACACCCGGGGATGGAAGGGCGGCCTGAAGGCGCTGGCGATCTACCGCGACGGGTCGAAGACCGCGCAGGCGCTGCGGACGGACGCCCAGGAGGAGAAGGAGGCGGTCGCCGACCTCGCCGAGGCGGCCGGGGAGCCCGTCCGGCGCAAGATGCCCCGCGAGCGCGAGTCGATCACCCACAAGTTCTCGATCGCCGGCCACGAGGGATACATCACCGCCGGCAAGTACGAGGACGGGTCGGTCGGTGAGATCTTCCTGACCGACATCGGCAAGGAAGGCTCGACGCTGCGGGGAATGATGAACGCCTTCGCGACGGCGATCTCGCTCGGCCTGCAGTACGGCGTCCCGCTCGAGGTCTTCGTCAAGAAGTTCTCCTACATGCGGTTCGACCCGGAGGGGATCACCGGCAACCCGGAGATCCCGTTCGCCAAGTCGATGCCCGACTACATCATGCGCTGGCTCGCGAGCCGCTTCATCGAGGACCTCGACGACCTCGAGGACCTCGGGATCCTGACCCCGGAGGTCCGGGCCCGCAAGGAGGCGCAGCAGGCGCTCTTCAGCGAGGAGGGCCCCGAAGGGAATGGAGGCAACGGGTCGAACGGCCACTCCAACGGCGGCAACGGCAACGGCGGCGACGGAGCGCCTGAGGCCAAGCCGGCCAGCGGCCAGGGGGTGCCCGCGGCGGCGGCGCTCACCGAGTCGCCCCCGGTGGTGCCGGCGAAGATGAGCGGCATGGACCTCGGCCCGGCCTGCGAGCAGTGCGGCGGCATGATGCAGCGCACGGGCAGTTGCTACACCTGCTCGAGCTGCGGCAACAACACCGGCTGCGGCTGAGCCGGTCTACGGCGCCGTGGCGCCGTCGAGGATTCCGACCCACACCCGGGTCATGGCGTCGACGATCACGCGGCGCGGGACCGCGGGATGGTCGATCCACCAGAGCACGAGGGAGGCCATGCCCATGCTCATGAGCTCGGCCAGCGGCGCCCGCTCGGACTCGGGGATCCGAGCCTGACCAAACGCCCCGATCAACCCGGCCAATACGGTCCGCGCGCGGTCATTGACCTCGGCCCGGAACCTGCGGATCTCCGCCCCGCCTCCGCTGTCACGGAAGAGCAGCTTCCAGGCGTAGGAGTGCTCCTCGACGTAGTCGACCCACTGATCGAGCGCCGCTCTTACCTGCTCCTCGAGCCGGCCGGCCGCCGGCCAGGCCGCGAATCGGCTGAGATCGTCGCGGTGTCGCTCCAGCAGGGCCAGGTACAGAGCCCGTTTGGAGTCGAAGTGCCGGTAGAGAATCGGCTTCGTAACCCCCGCGGCGCGGGCGATGTCCTCGAGCCGCGTGCCTTCGTACCCCCCGCGACCGAAGAGCTCCCCTGCGGCTTCGAGAATCAGGCCCCGGCGTTCCGCGCCCGGCAGCCGGGGCGTGCTACGTTGCATCATGTTACCGAAGGGTAACTTGACTCCCGGCCAGCCAAAACCAGGGAAAACGGAGGTGCCAGACATGGCCGACGACACCAGACCGAGCCCGCCGGACCGGCCGACCGTCGACGACCCGATCCATCACGTCTCCTACGCGTTCGAGCGCGATGGCTGCAACCTCTGGGTCTTCTCGTGGTTCAAGGACGGCGCTCACCTGCCCGAGCACTTCCACCCGCAGAGCGAGGAGCGCTGGGAAGCGCTCGACGGCGCCTTGCGAGTCAAGCTCGACGGAAAGTGGCGCGACCTGCGGCCCGAGGACGGGCCTGTGCCGGTTCTGGCCGACGTGCGCCATGAGCTGAAGAACGAAAGCGGCACCCTCGTCCGGGGCCGCACCGAGTGCCTCCCCGCGCTCCATCTCGAGGAGTTCCTGGTCGAGACCGCCAAGGCCGGACAGGAACGCCTTTACAACAGGCACAACCTCCCGACGAGCTGGCGGGGCGCGGTGTGGGCCGCCGATCTGGCACAGCGGTTCAAGGATGAGACGGTCATGACCTCCCCACCGCCGGCGCTGCAGCGCGTGTTCACGCCTCTACTGGCGCGCTTTGCCCGCTGACCCGGCACTCAGGGGGCTTCAGCAGCGGATCGCAGTTCCCGCAAGGCACCGCCCCAGGCGACCAGCTCGTCGAGGAGGGCGCCGAGCTTCTTCTCGTGGCGAGGGTCGGGGGTGAGCTCGTTCGCCCTGTCGAAGTCGGTGAAGATGTTGAGGTTGACGGTGGTGCGGACGCTGGCCATCTGGAGCTCGGCGACGACGCCGCGGAGCTGCTCGATCGAGCGGGCGCCGCCGGTGTTGCCGTAGCCGACGAACCCGGCCGCCTTGTCGTTCCACTCGGCGTAGACGAAGTCGAGAGCGTTCTTGAGCGCCGCCGGAATGCCGTGGTTGTACTCGCCGGTCACGAAGACATAGGCGTCGAAGGAGTCGACGATCCCGGCCCAGCGCTTCGTGTGCTCCTTGGAGTAGTCCCCCGCGCCCGGTGGCTTCGGCTCGTCGAGCAGGGGCAGTCCCGCCTCGGCCAGGTCGATCAGCTCAAACTCGGCGTCGTCGCGCCCGGAGGCCAGCTCGTGGACCCAGCGCGCGACCTTCTCGGACTTCCGGTTCGGGCGGGTGGTCCCGATGATGATCGCGATCCTCACCGGCTACAGCATGACGAGGACTACCCGCCGACCCTCAGACGCGAGATCACTCCGCCGCGACGTCCGCGCCGTTGACCTTCAGCGCCACGTCGATGTTGCCCCTCGTCGCGTTCGAATAGGGGCAGACCTTGTGGGCGGCTCGGACGAGGTCGGCCGCCTCCTCCGGGTCGGCGACCGACGGCAGCCTGAGGTCCAGCTCAACCGCGAGCTTGAAGCCACGCTCGTCGGTCGGCAGGAGCATGACCTTCGAGTCGATTTCGACGTCATCGACGTCGAGCTTGCGCCGCCGGGCGACGGCCTGGACGGCGCTCTCGAAGCAAGAGCCGAAGCCGACGGCGAACAACTGCTCGGGATTCGTCCCGTCGCCCTCACCACCGAGCTCGCTCGGGATCCGCAGATCGACCGCGAGGGAGCCGTCGCTGGTCTCGCCGCGGCCCTGCATGCGGCCGCCGGTCACGTGCGCCTCCGCCGTGTACAGCACCTTGCTCACGGATCTCCCCTCTCCGAACTGGCGGCCCGCGACAGCATCGCGCTCGGCGCTCAGGCCGGCGCCGCGCTGCCGACGCTTGGGTCGTCCTCGCTGCGGCGGGCGTCGCCGATCGCCAGGCCGAGGGCCCCGAGCCCCACCACCACCGCGGCCAGCGAGAACAGGGAGCCGAGGATCGGGATCAGGGCGATCGCCCGCAGGATCGCCCAGCCGGCCGCGAACGAGACGAACCGATGGCGCGGCGGCCCGACGATCCGGCGGCCGAGAATCCAGGCTCCGGCTACGTAGCCGACCGCCCACAACGGCACCAGCGCCGCCAGCAGCGCCAGCCCCAGCGGCAAACCGACCAGGGTCGCAATCGCCACGATCGCGATCACCGGCAACCCGACGAACAACCCGAGGCCGACCGCGATCGAGGTCCCTGCCCGCCCATCGAACGCAGCCAGGGCCGCGTCCGCCGCCTGGGGCGCGATCACGAGCAGGAGGCCGCCGAGGATCAGGGTCGAGATGCTGATCGCGAGCCAGAGGGCGAGGTGGCTGATCACCCCGATCACCGCGGCCGAGCCGAAGACGTCGTCCCAGCCTTCCTTGCTGACGTCGCCCGTGACCGTCGCCTGGGGCGAGATGAAGGGTTTCTCGTCGCCGTAGTTGACGTCACCGTCGATCCGCGCTCGCGGGAGCACGGTGACCCTGCCGGCAAACGCGGCCACGTCGCCGTCGACCACGCCTCCGACCCGGACGTCACCGGCGGCCGCGATGACATTTCCGTCGACCCGACCGGCCACGTCGACATCCCCGTCGGCGATGACGATGTCCCCCACGGTCTCTCCTCGGGCGACGTCGACGTCGCCGGTGATCACGACGATCGCGTCCCCCTGGTCGCGCGCCTGGGCGGCCGGCGCGAGAACGAGGAGCGACGTGGCAGTCAGGAGAAGCAGCGCCGGCAGCAGGCGCATCGCGGGCGACCTCATGGGGCCGAGCCTATCCCGGCGGTCGCTGCCAGGCAACATTCTGGCGAGGGTAGTGAAACGGCCCAACGGGGTAGCGGGAGGATCCACCGAGCAAGGAGGGGCCATGGAAGAGCGCGAGGACGATGCGACGAGCAAGCGGGGCGACGACACCCCGGCCGATGAGCCCGGGCCCTCGGACCCGTCCCCGGCGTCCGTGCCCAGCGAGCAGGACGTCGAGGAGGACCTGCCCGGCGTCCCCGAGGAAGCCGGCGGGGGAGATCAGTCGGAGCGCGAAGCCTGAGGGAGGACGAGATGGCCGACCAGAGTGACCGCCGTGCCGAGGAGGCTCTGCGCGAGAAGCAGGAGGAAGCCAAGGCGAAGGCGCAGGAGGGCAAGATGCGCGCCGACGAGCGCCCGCAGGACGAAGCCAGCCCCCGGGCCAAGAGCAGCGGCCACAAGAAGATGACGGCCGACAAGTGGAACCAGTGAGCGCCTTGCGGGCGGGCGTGTAGCCCGCCCGCACTGATGGACGGCCCCCTCGACGCGATTCGCGCGGCGTTTCGCCGCGACCGGCTGCGGGAGCTCGCGGCCGCCGTGGTCGATGGGTTTCGGGAGCACGAGCTGTTGCTCTACGCGAGCGCGATCTCCTTCCGCGTGCTCCTGGCGCTCCCGCCGCTGCTGCTCTTCAGCTTCGGCCTGCTCGGATTCCTCAGCCTCGACGAGGTCTGGCGGGAGGACATCGCGCCCGACGTCAAGGCGGCGGTGTCCGCCGATGTCTTCAAGGTCCTGGACGACACCGTGAACCGGGTGATCGGCGACAAGCAGGTCTTCTGGGCGACGGGCGGCGCGCTGCTGGCCCTCTGGGAGGTCTCGGGCGGCGTCCGGATCACGATGCGGGCGCTCAACCGGATCTACGAGGTCGACGAGAAGCGCGACCTGAAGGAACAGTTCGCTCTCTCGTTCGCGCTGGCGGCGGCCCTGACGGTCCTCGTGCTGAGCGCGATCGCAGTGGTCAAGTTCGGGCCGTTCCTGTTCGACGACCTGCTCGGGGACGGAGCTGCCGTCGGGGCGCTCTCCATTCTCGTGCGCTGGGCGGCCGCCGTCGCGCTGCTGTTCGCGGCGATGGCGCTAGTCCTGAGGCTGGGCCCCAGCCGCGAGCGCCCGCTCGCCTGGGTCAGCTTCGGCGCCGCGCTCGCGGTCGGCTCCTGGGTCGCCATGTCCCTTCTCTTCGGCCTCTACCTGAGCGAGATCGCCGACTACGGGTCCGTGTTCGGCAACCTCGCGACGGTCTTCGTCCTGATCGAGTACCTCTACCTGTCGGGCCTAGCTTTCGTGACCGGTCTGCTGGTCGACGCGCAGACCCGCAAGCGCTCAGGCGATCGTTGACCCGCCGATAGGCTGGCGCGATGGACGTTCGCGAGGCCAGCTTCGAGTTGCTGCGCCGCCGCAAGATGACGACCGTGTTCGGCAACCCCGGCTCGACCGAGCTGCCGATGCTGCGCGACTTCCCCGGCGACTTCCGCTACGTCCTCGGGCTCCAGGAGGCGGTCGTCGTCGCGATGGCGGACGGGTACGCGCAGGCATCGGGCCGGCCGACGCTGGTCAACCTCCACACCGCCCCCGGCGTCGGGCATGCGATGGGCGCGGTCTTCAACGCCCAGGCGAACAAGTCGCCGCTCGTCGTCACCGCCGGTCAGCAGCACCGGGCGGCGATGACGATGCAGGCGAACCTGACGAACCGGGACGCCACCCGTCTTCCCCACCCGCTGGTCAAGTGGAGCTACGAGCCGCCGCGGGCCGAGGACGTTCCGGCGGCGCTCGGCCGCGCCTGCCACCTGGCCGCCCTTCCGCCTCGCGGGCCGGTCTTCCTCTCGATCCCGATGGACGACTGGACCGCCGAGGTCGACGAAGGCTCAGTTCGCCATGCCACTGAGCGGCGTGCGACCGGGAGGACGCAGGCCGACCCCGCCGCGGTCCGGGACCTCGCCGCATCCCTGCGCGACGCGGCATCCCCGGTGCTCGTGGCGGGTCCGGAGATCGACGCCTCCGGCGGTTGGGACACGGCGGTTGCGCTGGCCGAGCGTCTCCGCCTGCCGGTGTGGGCGATCCCCGCGCCAGGCGGGGGCCGGCTCGGCTTCCCGGAGGACCACTCCCACTTCCGCGGCGTCCTGCCGCCGGCGATCGCGCCGCTCAGCCAGGCGCTCGAGGGAAACGACCTCGTCCTCGTCGCCGGCGCGTCGGTCTTCTCCTACTACCCCTACATCCCGGGGCCGCTGCTGCCCGACGGCGCGAAGCTGATCCAGCTCACGAGCGACCCGGACGAGGCGGCGCGGGCGCCGATGGGCGACGCGATCGTCGCCGACGTCGCGCTGACGCTCGAGGCTCTGCTCGGGGAGACCGGCGAGTCGGAGCGCGACCCGCCCGAGCCCAGGCCCGGCCCGGATGAACCCGAGGAGATGGACCCGATCAGCGGCACCGCCGCGATGGCGGCCCTTCGAGAAGCGTTTCCCGAGGACGGGATCATCGTCCTCGAATCGCCGTCGAGCACCGCGGCGCTGCGCAACCAGCTCCGGATCGGCCGGCCGGGCAGCTACTACTTCGCCGCCGGAGGCGGGCTCGGCTACGGGCTGCCCGCGGCGGTCGGGGTGCAGATGGCCGAGCCGGGCAGGCCGGTCGTCTGCGTCATCGGCGAGGGCTCGGCGCAGTACGCGATCACCGCTTTTTGGAGCGCCGTCGCCTACTCGAGCCCGGTCACGTTCCTGGTCCTCCGCAACGACGAGTACGCGATCCTCAAATGGTTCGCGGAGTTCGAGGGTGTCGAGGGCGCCCCGGGGCTCGACCTGCCGCGCCTCGAGACCGCCGAGGTCGCGCGGGCCTACGGCGTCGAGGCGGCCCGGGCCGAAGGACGCGAGCAGCTGACCGAGCAGCTCCGGGAGGCGATCGCCGCGGAGGAGCCGCGCGTCGTCGAGGTTCCGGTCGCGCCCGGTATGTGGCTCAGCTGAGCGTCGCTCACCACGGGACGCCGACCCGGGCCAGGAGCCGGGTACCGCAGAGCAGCCGGGCCGAGCCGTCCTCGTAGCGCTCCAGATGGAGGCGCCGCGGCTGCTCGCATTGGAGCCGCGGGACGGCGCCGGTGCTGATCGTCTCACCGGCCGGAGCGGCCGAGGGAGCGACGAGAGCGATGGCCGCCAGCGCGATGCCCGCGAAGTGCCTCATGGTCACCCAAGTCCGCGGGGGGCCCTGCCTCTCCCCCGCCACCTGCCACCGTACGCCGGCGATGGATCGCGGGAGCAGAGCGCCGGGCCGCCGGGCCGCCTTCGCCGGAATCTTCGCCGTGACGCTGCTGGCGCTGCTCTCGGTCGGCGCGGTCCTCCCGGTCCTGCCGCGCTACGTCCGCGGCCCGCTGGGCGCCGGCGACGTGGCGGTCGGCTTCGTGATCGGCGCGTTTGCAGTCACCGGGCTGATCGCCCGGCCCTTCGCCGGGCGCCTCGCGGACGCCCGCGGGCGACGCCCCGCCGTCGTGATCGGGTCGCTGCTCGCGTGCCTTGCCGGCCTCCTCTACTTCGTCCCGGCGGGCGTGCCGGGCCTGATCGCCGCCCGTCTGGTGCTCGGTGCCGGCGAGGGCATGGTCTTCACCGCCGGCTCGGCCTGGATCGTCGACCTGGCGACGCCGGGGCGGCGGGGGCGGGTGATCGGTCTTTATGGCCTCGCGGTCTGGAGCGGGCTCAGCCTCGGACCGCCGATCGGCGAGCTGCTGCTGCACACCTCCAGCTACGACCTCGTCTGGGCGTTCGCGGCGGCGGCGCCCCTCGTCGGAGCGATCCTCGCGCTGCGCCTTCCGGACCCTTACGAGGGCGGCGGCGAGGAGGCGCGGCGCGGCTCGCTGATCGCCGCGGAGTCGCTGCGTCCGGGCCTCGTCCTCGCGCTCGCGTCGGTCGGGTATGCGGCGGTCGCGGGCTTCGTCGTACTCCACCTCGATGCGCGTGGCATCGGGCACGGCGCCCTGGTGTTCGGCGCCTTCGCGGCGATGGTCGTGCTGACCCGCCTGCTCGGCGGCAACCTCCCCGACCGCGTCGGGCCCGCCCGCTGCGCGACCGGTGCGGCGCTGGTCGAGGCCACGGGGCTCGCGACGATCGCCGTAGCCGGGTCGCTCCCCGTCGCGCTTGCCGGAGCCCTGGCGATGGGCGCCGCCTTCTCGCTCCTCTACCCCTCGCTCTCGCTCGTGGTGATCGAGCGGGTGCCGGACAGCCGCCGCGGAGCCGCCCTCGGCACCTTCACCGCCTTCTTCGACGCCGGCGTCGGCTTTGGCGCGCCGCTGGCGGGAGCTGTGGCGGCGATCTCCGGCTACGAGGGCGCCTTCCTGGTCGCCGCCTCGTTGGCCGCCGCCGCCGCCGCGACCGTCTTCCTGCTGATCGCCGCCCCCGGCCGGGCGGCGCTCGCCCGGCTCAGCGCTCGCTGACGAGGAGCGTCTGGAGGGCGCGGCCGATCCGGCCCCGCTCGTCGTGGAGCAGGGTGTCGGCCGACCCGATGCCGTTCGGCCCGGGCCTCGTCGCCGCGTCGAGGCAGACCCACTCGCCCTCGGGCAGCCGCTCCAGCTGGACGGTGAGGTCGACGTTGATGAAGAGCCAGCGGCGCCAGTCGAGCGCCGCGCTGACCCCGTTGCCGGAATCGGCGGCCACCAGCACGCGCTGCAGCGGGGACACCTCCTCGCCCGCGACCAGGGGCTGGCGTGGGCGCATCCAGACCGTAGCCGGACCGGGGCCCAGGAACGACCCGGAGACGAACCGGTACTCCATCGCGGTGTGGTAGCCGACCGGCTGCCCGGTCGGGAAGAAATCGACCTCCTCTCCCTCCTCCGGCCCCGGCAGGGGCGGGTCGTGGGGACGAGGGTGATCGGGCAGGTCGATTGCGCTTGTGCGGATACGCCAGGCGGCGGCCCGGATCAGGACGTCGCCTCCGTGCGACAGGGTCGCCTCGACGAGCTGGACCCGCCGGCCCGGGCGGACGATCCGCGCCTGCGCACGAACCGGCGCGATCGGCACCGACCTGCAGATCTCGAAGGTGATCCGGCCGACCTGGAACTCATCGCCGTCGTCGAGCCGCTCGACCTCGCGCCCCAGGAGGGCGGCCGGAGGACCGGCGTGCTGCGCGCCGGCGTCCCAGGGGCCGCGGGTCAGCTTGGTCGCCCGGAAGCCGCCGTCGCCCTCGGGGACGTAAAAGGAGTCGGGCACGGCGGGATCCTAGGTCCGCCCCGGCTCAGCAGCGGTCGCCGAAGTGGGCGGTCCAGACGTGGGCGCCGGGGTTGCCGTCCAGCCGGCCGATCCGCAGGCCCACGCCGAAGTCGCTGTATCCCCTGCCGAGGATGTTGTCGCGGTGGCCCGGTGAGTTCAACCAGGCGCGCATGATCGACCGCACCGTCCCGTAGCTGCCGGTGCCGTAGGCGATGTTCTCGCCGGCCGACCAGCAGCGGCCGCCGTAGCCCAGCAGCTCCATCCAGTACGTGAACTCACGGCCGCAGGCGGTATGGCTGAAGTCATCGCAGCGGACGATGTCACCCGACTTCCGCCCCGAGGAGCCGCCCAGGACCTCGAGGCGCCGCAGCCGGCTCCGCCCCGCTCGCTTGCGCGCGTAGCGGTGCATGCAGGCCATCGCCCTCTCCTGGTTGGCCACCGGAGCGCTCTCGTCCCGCTGGCCAGGGCAGGCGGAGACCGGCGCCAGCAGGCCCGCAGGCCCGGGCGCCGCCGCCGCGCCGGACGCGCCGCAGGCGGCGAGGAGCAGAAGCGCGATTGCTGCAAGGCGGAGAGCCACGAAGCTTGGGTCGGATGCCACCCGCCTATCCTTGAGAGTGGAGTCGAAAGGAGCGGGATGACCCAGGAGACGAAGAAGGTAAGCAAGACCGACGAGGAATGGCGGGCCCAGCTCTCGCCCGAGGAGTACGAGGTGACCCGCCTGGCGGGAACCGAGGCTCCGTTCACCGGGCGGTACTGGGACAACCACGAGGAGGGGATGTACCGCTGCATCGGCTGCGGCACCCAGCTCTTCTCCTCGGGCACGAAGTTCGACTCGGGGACCGGCTGGCCGAGCTTCACAGAGCCGGTGAACCTCGAGCACGTCGAGCTGCGCGAGGACGGCAGCCACGGGATGAGGCGGACCGAGGTCGTCTGCCGCCATTGCGAGGCCCATCTCGGCCACGTGTTCAACGACGGCCCCGGGCCGACCGGCCAGCGCTACTGCATCAACTCCTGCGCCTTGAACTTCGAGGAAGGCGACGAGTAACCGGTCAGAGCCGCTCCCGGACGCGAAGCCAGGAGGCGGCGTCTAAACCGTTCCGCCGGCGCCCAGGTAGCTGAACCGCACGGCCAGCGCGACCGCCTCGGTCCGGGTGTCGACCTCGAGCTTGGCGATCGCGTTGCGGACGTGCGTGTGCACCGTGGCCGGGCTGAGCGACAGCCGGTCGGCGATCTCCTTGACCCTGAGGCCCTCGGCGAGGAGCTCGAGGATCTGGCGCTCGCGCGGCGAGAGGTCGAGCAGCTTCTCGACTTCGGAGGGCTTGCCGCCGGCGAAGTCGCCGCCCAGGAAGGTGCCGCCGGTGGTAACGGCCTTGACCGCCTTGGCGATGTCCTCGGAGGGCGCCGACTTGAGCACGTAGCCGGAGGCGCCGGCGCGGAGGGCGAGCGCCAAGAGGTCCGGCTGGGCGTGCGCGGTGAAGATGATGACCTTGGTCCGGGGCCGGGCCTTCAGGACTTCCTTGGTCGCCTCGATCCCGTCGCGCTTCGGCAGCTCGACGTCGATGATCAGGACGTCGGGCTCGAGCTCCTTGACGACGTCGACCACCTCGCGGCCGTCGGCCGCCTCGCCGACGATCTCGACGATGTTCGAGTTGGCCATGCGCGCCTTGATCGCCTCGCGGACGATCTCGTGGTCGTCGCAGAGCACGACGCGCTTTGCCTCCCGCACGTTCATCCCTTCCTCCTCATGCGGACGCGATTCTGTCAGGGGCTCCGAACGGATGCAAAGAAGTGGGTAGCGTGAACGAGCCGTCGGGCTCCTGCCGGTTCTCGATCAAGGCTATGAGGGTTCGCTGCACCGCAAGTGCCGTGCCGTTGAGGGTGTGCACGTGCCGGGAGGATTCGCCGTCGGCGGGGCGATACCTACATCCGAGGCGCCGAGCCTGGAAATCGGTCGTGTTCGAGCACGACGTCACCTCGCGATAGCGCTCCTGGCTCGGGATCCAGGCCTCGCAGTCGAACTTGCGAGCTGCCGGCGCCCCGAGGTCGCCGACCGGGATGTCGACGACCCGATAGGGGATCTCGAGCTCGCCGAGGATCCGCTCCTCGAGCGCGAGCAGGCGCTCGTGCTCCTCGGCCGAGCTCTCCGGCTCGACGAACGAGAACATCTCGACCTTGTCGAACTGGTGGACCCGGAAGATCCCGCGGGTGTCCTTGCCGGCGGCGCCCGCCTCGCGGCGGAAGCAGGTCGAGAAGCCGACGTAGCGCAGCGGCAGGCGGCCGGGATCGAGGATCTCGTCGGCATGGAGCGAGGCCAGCGGCACCTCGGCGGTGCCGGCGAGGAAGAGCTCGTCGCGGGGAATCTCGTAGATCTGGTCGCGGTCGCCGGGTAGGAGGCCGGTCCCGAAGAGAGGCTCCTCGCGGACGAGGACCGGCGGGATCGCGGGCGTGTGGCCTTCGCCACGGAGCAGTTCGACCGCCCAGCGCACCAGCGCGAGCTCGACCAGGACGAGGTCGCCGAGCAGGTAGGCGAACCGCGAGCCCGACGCGCGTGCCGCCGCCTCGACCTCGATCACGCCGAGCGCAGTTCCGATGTCGAGGTGGTTGCGGGGCTCGAACCCGAATTCGGGGTGGTCCCCCACCTCGCGCAGGACGACCGCGTCCTCGTCGGTCTCACCATCGGGAGCCTCGGGATGGGCGAGGTTCGGCAGCCGGGCGGCGACCGCGTCCCGCGCCGCTTCGATCTCGGTCAGCTCCGACTGAAGCTCCTTGACCCGCCGTGAGACCTCGCGCATCCCGGCGATCGCGGCCTCGGCGCTCTCGCCGGAGCGCTTGGCGGCCGCAATCGCGTCGTTCGCCTGGTTCTGGCGGGCCCGGCCGGCTTCGATCTCGGGCAGGAGCTCACGGCGCCGCTGGTCCAGCCGCAGCAGCTCGTCGAGCTGCTCTTCGGCTCCGCGCCGCGCGAGAGCGGCGCGGGCCCGCTCGGGCTCGTCGCGGATCTGCTTCAGATCGAGCATCGCGTCGTCAGCGGCCGGCCGCGCGCCGGCGGGCAACGGTCACTCCCCGGGCCGCGGCGACTCCTCGGCCTCCGAGCCGGCGTATTCGGAGACGAACCGGGCGACCTGCTCGGCCTCCTTGCCGACGACGATGTTCTGGGGCATGATCGCCCCGGAGAAGCCGCCGTTGCGGATCGCGAAGAGGACGTCGTCGAACTGCTCCTGGCGCTGGTCCAGGTTCGGGCCCTGAGCTCGCACGCCGCGGTTGCCGGTCCCCTGCGCGCCGGCGGCCTTCAGCGTGTGGCAGCCCGAGCAGCGCTCGGCGAAGAGAACCGCGCCGTCGTAGGTGGGGTCGTCTTGCGAGACCGAGAGCGACTCCTCGCCCCACCCGCACGCGGTCAGGGCGAGGGCTGCGGCCGCGAGCGCTGTGAGCCATAGGGGACGCACGCGGCGCGCATCATATTGTCTGGGCAGCCGCCGAATGCCCGCGCCCGACCCCGCCGAGTTCCGCGCCGCGATGGCCCAGATCCCATCCGGGGTGACGGTCGTGTCGGCGCTCACCTCCGAGGGCCCGGCAGGGGCGACGGCGAGCGCGGTGGCCTCGCTCTCGCTCGACCCGATGCTGATGCTGGCCTGCCTCGACCGCGGCTCGCGAACGCTGCTGGCGGTCCAGGCGGCGAACCGGTTTGGGATCAACGTCCTCGAGTCGGGTCAGGAGGCCATCGCGCGGCGGTTCAGCACCAAGGCGGCGCCGGCCGACAAGTGGGACGGCATCGCCTGGCGGGACGCGCACGACGTCCCGGCCATCGACGGGGCGCTCGTCTTCGTCTGCTGCGAGCTCCACGACGTGATCGCCGGCGGCGACCACGTGATCGTCACCGGCTCGGTCGAGGGGTTGACGGTGGGCGAGGGCCAGCCGCTCCTGTACCACCGGGGGGAGTACGGCACGGTCGGAGACGGGTCGCGCCGAAGCTTGGGGTAGCACGAACAACGAGCACGTAGGAGCAGCGAAGTGGCGGCCGGGATGGCGCGGACTTCGCCAAGTGGGTCCTTTCTTGTGCGCCCAGCGCCCTAGGCACCGATGGACGGACTGTCCGGCTGGACCGCTCAGATCAGCGGGCTGACCTCGGCGGCCCGCAGCGCCAGGAAGAAGATGACGATGCAGCTCATCGCCATCACGCCCATCTCGCGGCGGACGATCGTCAGGGCGACGGTGCGCTGCCGGTCCGGCGACAGTGACTCGAAGTCGAGGTCGCCGAGCTCCTGCTGCGCCGCCCCCGCCCTGATCCCCTCGGCGAGCAGCGAGACCGCCAACGGCAGGATCCCGTACACGTAGTGCAGGTCACTCACGGCCTCGCGTCCGGAGAAGACGAGCAGCATGCCGACCATCGACTGCAGGACGACGGCGGCCTGCGCCGCGCGGAGCAGGTACCAGAACGGCACCGACGGCCGCTGGCGGTACCAGCTCAGCCCGCCGAGGGCGCCGGCCGCGAGGCTCAGGCCGAGGACCAGGACCCCGACCCCGACGTGGACCGCGATCATCGGCTCAAATCCGCCGGAGGGGTCGGGATTTTCGGCTTCCTGATGCGGAAAATCACTATGTAGCAATTTGCCACAAAGTCGTTGTATAACGAGTGGCCCGGTGCTCGAGAGCTATCTGCCAGTCCTCGTCTTCGCCGGCCTCGGAATCATCGTCGGCGGGGCCTTCGCGACGCTCAACCTCGTCCTCGGTCCCAAGCGGAAGCGGGTGGCCGCGGTCGAGCGGACCCAGGCCGAGCCCTACGAGTCCGGTATCCCGGTCCAGACCGGTCCCGCGGTCCGGTTCGGCGTCAGCTTCTACCTCATCGCGATGCTCTTCATCCTCTTCGACATCGAGGTCGTCTTCCTGTATCCGGTCGGAGTCATCCTCAACGCCGCCGACAGCGTCTTCCTGCTCGCCGAGGTCGGCCTCTTCGTCCTCCTCCTCCTGGTGGCATTCGTCTACGTCTGGCGCAAGGGAGCGCTCGAGTGGAAGTAGTGCGACGGCACAAGATCCGCGGCCTCGCGCCGCTCGAGGAGCCCGCCGCGCCGGAGGAGTTCCGGGCCCGGCAGATGCGGGCCCGCGAGATGCTCCGCGGCGACCTCGAAGGCGAGGACCTCGAGCGCTACGTCGAGCAGAGCGTTATGACCACGACCTTGGAGAAGCTCTTCAACGTCGCCCGCGCCAACTCGATGTTCCCCCTGACCTTCGGCCTCGCATGCTGCGCGATCGAGGCCCCCATCGCCATGGTCGGGTCACCGCGCTACGACCTCGCCCGGTTCGGCGCCGAGGCCCTCCGCGCCTCCCCGCGCCAGGCCGACTTCATCATCCTGTCGGGCCGGGTCTCGATCAAGATGGCGCCGATCGTCCGCCGGCTCTACGACCAGATGCTGGAGCCGAAGTGGGCCGTGTCCATGGGCGCCTGCTCGTCGAGCGGCGGCATGTTCTCCAACTACGCCGTCGTCCAGGGCGCCGACAAGTTCATGCCGATCGACCTCCACATCCCCGGCTGCCCGCCGCGCCCGGAGGCGGTGCTCTACGGCTTCACCAAGCTCCAGCGCAAGATCATGGGCAACCCGGACGCGGGCTGGCGCAGCCGCTACAACGCCCACGGCACCGAGGAATGGGCGCGCGGCGGGCCGGCAAGCGAGCCGACCCCCGAGGAATCCGAGGCCTATGCCAGGGCGAGGGAGATCGCCGGTGCCTGACGCGGCGGGCCTCGAGTTGATCCGAGCCGAGATCAACGAAAAGCACGACGCAGCCGTCATCGACACCAGCCACGACCGGGGCCAGGGCGCGCTGATCGCCGATCCCGGCCAGGTCCTCGACATCCTGCGCTGGCTGCGTGACACCCCCGGCCAGGAGTACCGCTTCCTCTCGAGCCTCCACGCCGCCGATTACCTGCCGGCCGAGCCGCGATTCGGCGTGCATTACGAGCTGCTCTGCCGCGACAGGGTCGAGCGGATCAGAGTCAAGGCGCTGCTGGCCGATCCTGCGGCCGCTCAACTCGCGGAGGTGGGAGCCGCGGGTGGGTCCTCTCGGAAAGCGCAGGCGGATGGAGACGCCGGCACTCCTCCTCAGAAAGCGCAGTCTTCCCTCGGAGGAGCGCCGGCGCCTCTTCCCACCCCGAGCGAGCAAACGCTCCCCGAGATTGATTCCTGTGTCGACCTGTTTCGCACGGCCGATTTTCAGGAGCGGGAGGCGTTTGACATGTTCGGCATCCTCTTCCGCGGGCACCCCGACCTGCGGCGGATCCTGATGCCCGAGGACTACGTCGGCTGGCCGCAGCGGCGCGACTTCCCGATGGGCGGCGAGCCGGTCCTGTTCACCAAGGACGAGCCGGACTCGCCCAGCGGGTGGCCGAAGTGAGCACGCTCGAAGAGACAGCGGCCGCGGCCCACGAGCAGCTCCCCGGGGCCGACGTCCAGCTCGAGCCGGAGACCGAGGTCCTGACGATCAACCTCGGCCCGCATCACCCCGCCACCCACGGGGTCCTGCGGCTCGTCGTCCAGCTCGAGGGCGAGCGCGTCCTCGACCTGAAGCCGGTCATCGGCTACGTCCACACCGGCATCGAGAAGAACTGCGAGGACAAGTCCTACTGGAAGGTCATCCCCTACGTGGAGCGGATGGACTACGTCTCCTACTTCTTCCAGATGGAGGCGTTCTGCGGGGCGGTGGAGCGGCTGGTCGGACTCGAGATCCCCGAGCGGGCGAAGTACCTGCGGGTCATCCACCTGGAGCTGAACCGGATCCACTCCCACCTCGTCTGGCTCGGGACCACGGCGCTCGACCTCGGCGCGATCTCGATGCTCTGGTACTGCTTTCGCGACCGCGACAAGATCCTCGACCTCTTCGAGATGTCGACGGGGCAGCGGATGCACACGCGCTACTTCCAGGTCGGCGGCGTCTTCGAGGACATCCCGGCCGGCTGGGAGGAGAAACTGCGGCGCTTCATCGCCGACATGCCGAACCGGGTCGGCCAGTACCAAGCGCTCCTCGACCGCAACGAGATCTTCCTCAGCCGCACCAAGGGCGTCGGCATCGTCTCGCGCGAGCGGATGCTCGAGCTCGGGGTGACCGGCCCTCTCCTCCGCGCCACCGGCGAGCCGTGGGACCTGCGCAAGGCCTTCGACTACCTCTCCTACCGCGACTTCGACTTCAAGATCCCGGTCGGGACGGTCGGTGACGCCTACGACCGCTACCGGGTCCGCCTCGCCGAGATGCGGGAGTCGGTGCGGATCATGGAGCAGGCCCTGGACGCCCTCCCCGAGGGGCCATACATCGCCGACGACCGCAAGTACGTGCTGCCGCCGCGGTCGGAGCTCCCGACGTCGATGGAGGCCCTGATCCACCACTTCAAGCTGGTCACGGAGGGCTACCGCGTCGCCCCGGGCGAGATCTACTACTCGATCGAGGGGCCGCGGGGCGAGCTCGGCTGCTTCGTCGTCGCCGACGGGTCGGCGAAGCCGGCCCGGGTCCACTACCGCGACTCCTCCTTCGTCAACCTCCAGTCGTTCCGGGACATGTGCGTCGGCGGCTACCTCGCCGATCTCATCGTCAACCTCGGCATGCTCGACCCGATCCTCGGGGGGATCGACAGGTGAGGCGCGGCGAGCCCACCGGCCTCTCGGAGGGAGCCGAGAGCGGACGGGACGGAGCCGCCGGCCGGGGCCTCCCGGTCGATCCGAGCCTGACCACCGGCCGGGCGCCTGAGCGCGCCGCCGAGCAGATCCCAGAGCTGCACGAGGTCGACTGCCCGCCCGAGCTCCAGCAGCGGATCGAGGAGCTGATGTCGCGCTACCCCGACAAGCGCTCGGCCTCGATCCCGGCCCTGTGGGCGGTCCAGCGCCGCTACGGCTGGTGCACCCCCGACGGCATCCGCCAGGCGGCGGCGGTCATGCGCGTCACCCCTGCCTACCTCGAGTCCGTCGCCAGCTTCTACGACCTTCTCCGCACCGACCCGATCGCGCCCAACCAGGTGCTCGTCTGCACCAACATCTCCTGCTGGATGCGGGGCGGCGACGGGCTGCTCGACTCCTTCTGCGAGGCCGCCGGCTGCGAGGCCGACCACGCCCGCCACGGCGGGGCCAACTCCGCCGACGGCGAGGTCTTCGTCAGCGGGTTCGAGTGTCTCGGCGGCTGCGACCTGGCGCCGATGGCGTCGATCAACGAGCGCTACTACGGCCCGTTGACGGCCGACGACGCCCGCGCCGCGGTCGACCAGCTCCGGAGCGGCGCCGACGCGTTGCCCGACCGAGCCCTGACCGAGCGCGGCCTGGCGGGCGGAGGCGAGGGGGAGCCCGACGACCGCCTCACCGACCTCAAGGGACCGAACCGGTGAGCGCGCTCGAGACGAGGATCCTCCTGCGCCATGCCGAGGAGCCGGGCCTGAACACGATCGACGTGTACCGGCGGTTCGGCGGCTACGAGGCCCTGGAGCGCGCCTACCGGGAGATGGAGCCCGACGAGGTCCTCAAGGAGCTCGAGGACTCGGGACTGCGCGGGCGCGGCGGGGCCGGCTTCGCGATGGGCAAGAAGGCTTCGTTCCTGCCCCGCGGCGACATGCCGAAGTACCTCTGCTGCAACGCCGACGAGTCCGAGCCGGGCGCGTTCAAGGACCGCGAGCTGATGCAGCGCAATCCACACCAGCTGATCGAGGGGATCGTGATCGCGGCCCTCGCCGCCGAGGCGACCCACGCCTTCATCTTCATCCGCGGCGAGTACGACCTCCAGGGCGACATCCTCGACGAAGCCGTCGCCGAGGCCTACGAGGCCGGCTTCGTCGGCAAGGACATCCTCGGCAGCCGCCGCGACCTGGAGCTGGTCGTGCATCGCGGCGCCGGCGCCTACATCTGCGGGGAGGAGACCGCCCTGCTCGACGCGCTCGAGGGCAAGCGGGGGAATCCCCGGCTCAAGCCGCCGTTCCCGGCCGTCCAGGGTCTCTACGGGGGCCCGACGCTGATCAACAACGTCGAGACGCTCTCGAACGTCCCCCACATCGTCGCCAACGGGGCCGAGTGGTTCCGCGGCTTCGGCACCGAGGAGTCGCCGGGCACGAAGGTCGTCTCGGTGTCCGGCTGCGTCCGGCGACCGGGGAACTACGAGGTCGAGCTGGGCATCCCGACCAGGCAGCTCATCTACGACCTGGCCGGCGGCCCCGAGGAGGGCCACGAGGTCAAGGCCTTCTACCCCGGCGGGTCCTCCGCCCCGGTCCTGACGCCGGAGGACCTCGACCTCCCGTACAGCTTCGAGGCGATGGCCGAGGCCGGCTCGATGCTCGGCTCGGGCTCGATCATCGTCGCCGACGACGGCGTCTCGATCCCGCACATGGCGCTGCGGACCGCGCGCTTCTACCACCACGAGTCCTGCGGCAAGTGCACCCCGTGCCGCGAGGGGACGAACTGGACCGTGAAGATGCTCGAGCGCGTCGTCCGCGGCGAGGCGACGCCGATGGACCTGGACGTCACCGCTTCGGTCCAGGAGAACATCATCGGCAACTGCCTCTGCGTCCTCGGCGACTCGATGGCGATGCCGGTCGGCGCGATGGTTCGCAAGTGGCGCGAGGAATTCGAAGCCGCCGCTTCCTCGCTCTCGCTCGGCCCCGCATCCAGAGACACCGAGGTCAGCGAGTCCTCGCTCTCGCCTCCGGGAGCGGCGGCGTGACCGAGGACCCGCGCGAGATCACGTTCGTCGTCGATGGCCGCGAGGTCACCGCGGCCGAGGGCGCGATGCTGGTCGACGCGGCCAAGCAGGGGGACGTCGAGATCCCCGTCTTCTGCTACGAGCCGAAGCTCGGCCCGCCCGTCGGCGCCTGCCGGATGTGCCTGGTCGAGATCGAGGGCATCCCGAAGCTCCAGACCGCCTGCTCGACCCCCGTTCGCGACGGCATGGTCGTCTACACGCAGACCGAGCAGGTCCGCGAGGCCCAGAACTCGGTCGTCGAGTTCCTCCTGGTCAACCACCCGCTCGACTGCCCGGTCTGCGACAAGGGCGGGGAATGCCCCCTCCAGGACATCTCGATGGGGTGGGGCCCCGGCCGCAGCCGCTTCACCGACCAGAAGCGGCACTTCGAGAAGCCGCTGCCGCTCAGCCCGCTGGTCGCGATCGACCGCGAGCGCTGCATCCTCTGCTACCGCTGCGTCCGGTTCAGCCAGGAGGTCGCCGAGGACGAGCAGCTCCAGCTTCTCGAGCGCGGCGACCGCTCCTACGTCGGCACCTTCGAGGACCGGCCCTACGTGGCGCCCTTCCACGGCAACATCACCGAGCTCTGCCCGGTCGGCGCGCTGACCAACTACACCTACCGCTTCCGCGCCCGTCCCTGGGACATCGAGCAGGCGGGGTCGATCTGCACCCTCTGCCCCTCCCAGTGCAACGTCAGCTTCACGGTCCGCGACGAGCAGGTGAACCGGGTGATGGCCCGCGACAACTCCGACGTCGACGACGGCTGGCTCTGCGACAAGGGCCGCTACGGCTTCGAGATGCTGGCGGCCCCCGAGCGGATCACGACGCCGCTCGTCCGCGCCGGGGGGACGCTGCGCGAGGCAACCTGGACCGAGGCGGCGGAGCGCGCCGCCGCGGGCCTGCGCGGGACTGGAGCGAAGACCGCCGCCCTCGTCGGCGACGCCACGAACGAGGAGGGCTACCTCGTCCAACGGATCCTCCGGCAGGCGCTCGGGTCACCTCATGTCGACTCGCGGCTTCGCGGCGGCGCCGGCCGCAAGACGCTGGCCGCGCTGTCCCGTCCCGACGGCTCGGCCGCCGTCCGGGACATCGACTCAGCGGGCGCGATCCTGGTCCTCGGCGTCGACCCGATGCACGCCGCGCCGATTCTCGACCTGCGGATCCGCAAGGCGGTCCGCCGCGAGGGCGCGGCGCTCTGCGTCGCCGGCGAGCGCCCGACCACGCTCGACGGCGGCGCCCGCGAGACCGTTCGCTACGCGCCGGGCGGGACCACCGCGTTCATCGACTCGGTCGCGGCCGGCGAGAGCGCAGGCGAGGGGGTCGCCGCAGCGCTGCGCGATGCCGACGCGCCGGTGGTCCTCTGGGGCGAGCGGATGCTGCGCGAGGCAGGAGCCGCCGACGCGCTGCTCCGGCTGGCCGAGGCGCTGCCCTCGGCGCGGTTCCTCGGCGTACCGGAGACGACGAATGCTCGCGGCCTGCGCGAGGTCGGCTGCCTCCCGGACGCGGGCCCGGGCTTCTCCCAGACCCAGGGCGGCTACGGCGCAAACGGGATCCCCGGCGCGCTGGCCGGGGGTGAGCTGACCGGGCTGATCCTGTTCGGCGCCGACCCGGTTCGCGACGCGCCCGATCCCGCCGCCTGGAAGGCGGCGCTCAGCGCCTCCGACTTCACCGTCGCCTTCGCGATGTTCCCCAACGACTCGACCGCGGCCGCCGACGTCGTCTTCCCGCTGATGTCGCACGCGGAGAACGAGGGGTCCGCCACCCACCCCGACGGGCGGCTTCAGCGGCTCCGGCCGTCGGCCCAACCGCCCGGCGACATCCGCCCGCCGTGGCTAGCCCTGACCGAGCTCGCCGCCGGCCTCGGCCACGAGACCGGTTTGGGCGCTGCCCGCGACGTGTTCGCCGCGATCGCCGCCGACGTCCCCTTCTACGGAGGCATGACCTACGAGGAGATCGGGGGCCGCGGCCTCCGCTGGCAGGAACGCGTCCAGGCAGAGTCGCTTTCGAGCCCGGAAGGGTCGGCGGGGGGCCCTTCGAGGGAAGACTGCGCTTTCCGAGAAGGGTCACCAGCCGGCCCCTCCGACGAAGCTGAGACCGGACTCCGCCTGGGCACGTACCGCGACATATGGGCCGGGCCGGTCACCGAGCTGAACCCGGCACTCGCGTTCCTCAAGCCCCGCCAGCAAGTCGAGATCGCGGTCGAGGACGCACAGAGGATCGGGCTGACGGACGGCGACCAGGTGGAGGTGGCGGTTGACGCAGCGTCCGTGCGCGCGGTGGTCAAGGTCAGCGAGCGGGCGCGCCCGGGGGCCGTCTTCCTGATCGAGGGCACGGAGGAGGCAAACGCAAACGCGCTGCTGAACGGTGGCGGAGAGACGGTCGCGGTCCGCAAGCTCGACCCGGCGGACCTGGTGGAGGTCGTCAGGTGATTCCCCTCGCCGACGTCGGCTACGCCGAGGCGACCTGGATCCTGATCGTCAAGTCGCTGGTGATCTTCGTCGCGGTCTTCGCCGTGCTGCCGCTGCTGACCGTCCTCGAGCGCAAGCTGATCGGCCGCTTCCAGCACCGCTACGGCCCCAACCGGGTCGGCGCGTTCGGGCTGATGCAGCCACTGGCCGACGTCGGCAAGCTGCTCTCCAAGCAGGCGTTCCGGCCCGCCGAGGCGATCCCGCTCCTCTACCTGATCGGCCCGCCGCTGGTGGTCCTCTCCGGCGTGATGGCCCTGGCGATCATCCCTTTCGGGGACGTCAAGGGCGACGTCGGCTTCTACGGGATCGACGTCTCGATCGGGATCCTCTACTTCTTCGCGGTCGGGGCGATCGCGTTCTACGGGCTGCTGTTGGGCGGCTGGGCCTCGGGGTCGAAATACAGCCTCCTCGGTGCGATGAGGTCGGCGGCGCAGCTGATCTCCTACGAGGTCGCGATGGGGCTGTCGCTGCTCGGCGTGGTGATGATGGCCGGCTCGCTCTCCCTGGTAGACATCGTCAAGCAGCAGGACGAGGTCTGGTTCATCCTCCCGCAGCTCGTCGGCTTCGTGATCTTCATGCTCGCCGGGTTCGCCGAGTCGAACCGCGCGCCGTTCGACCTCCCCGAGGCCGATGCCGAGCTGGTCCAGGGCTTCATGACCGAGTACGGGGGCATGCGGTTCGGCATCTTCCTCCTGGTCGAGTACATGGAGATCGTCGTCGTCTCCGGGATCGCCGCGGCGATGTTCCTCGGCGGCTGGATGGGGCCCGGGCCGGGGTTCCTCGACCCGGTCTGGATGGCGCTGAAGATCTTCTTCCTCGTCTGCTTCTTCATCTGGATCCGCGCGACCCTCCCGCGGCTCCGCTACGACCAGCTCATGAGCCTCGGCTGGAAGGTCCTGCTGCCGCTGGCGACCCTCAACGTCCTGGTCACTGCGGTCCTGGTGGTGCTTCTGTGAGCGAGTTCCCCTACCTCGCCTCCGAGGACGTCGTGGAGGTCCAGCGCGGGCCCGACCCCGGCGGCATCGGCGGCGCGTACCGGGCCTTCGGCGAGACCCTGCGCGGACTGAAGACGACCTTCTCGCGCATCCTCGAAGGCCCGATGACGATCCAGTACCCCGAGGAGAAGACGCCGGTCTACCCCCGCTTCCGCGGCCGTCACCGGCTCCACCGCTTCGAGGACACCGGCCTCGAGAAGTGCGTCGGCTGCTCGCTCTGCGCCGCCGCCTGCCCGGCCGACTGCATCAGGGTCGTCGCCGCCGAGAACGATCCCGACCACCGCGTTTCGGCCGGCGAGCGCTACGCCTCGGTCTACGAGATCAACCTCTCGCGCTGCATCTTCTGTGGCTATTGCGAGGTCGCGTGTCCGTTCGACGCGATCACGATGGGCCACGACTACGAGATGGCCGACTACGACCGGTCCGACCTGATCTTCACCAAGGAGATGCTGCTCGCCGAGCCGATCGAGCGGACCCCGCTGAGGCGCGACGGCGAATGAGGCAGCCGGCCGAGCTGAAACCGCGTCCCCGGGTGCGCCGCCGCGGAGGCGGCGCGTAGTGGAACAGGTCGCCTTCTTCTTCGGTGCGATCGGCGCCCTGGGCGGAGCGATCGCGGTGATCGCGCTCCGCAACCCCTTCTACAGCGTCCTCGCCCTGGTCATCCACCTGTTCTCGCTGGCCGGCCTCTTCCTGCTGCTGCACTCCGAGTTCGTCGCCGCCGCGCAGGTGGTCGTCTACGCCGGTGCGGTGATGGTCCTCTACGTCTTCGTCGTCGCCTACGTAGGCGGCGCCCACGAGCCGGTCTGGGAGCCGATCCCGGGGCAGCGCGTCCTGGCGCCCCTTCTCGCCGCCGCCTTGTTCGCCGAGCTGTCGATCGCCGTGCTCGGCTCCTCGCTCAAGGGACTTGGGGACGAAGGCCCGACGATCCCGCTGGGCTTCGGCCAGCCGGCCGACATCGGCGAGCTCTTGCTCGAGAAGTTCCTGATCGCCTTCGAGGCCGCCTCGATGCTCCTGCTCCTCTCGGCCGTGGCCGCCGTGGTGCTGGCGGGGAAGAAACAGGGCCCACCCGCGGCGGACGCGGAGGTCTGATGGCCACCGAGTGGTACGTCGTGCTCTCCTCGCTGCTCTTCGCCGTCGGGGCGGGCGGCGTGCTGATCCGGCGCAGTCCGCTGGTCATCCTGCTTTGCCTCGAGCTGATGCTGAACGCCGGCAACCTCGCCCTCGTCGCCTTCAGCCGCATGCTCGGCGACGCCGACGGGCAGATCTTCGCGGTGATCGTGATGGTCGTCGCCGCCTGCGAGGTCGTCGTCGGCCTCGGCCTGATCGTCGCGATCTACCGGCGGCGGCTGCCACTGGACATCGATGAGCTGCGGGGCCTGCGGGGGTGACGGGCACGACATACGGGTGGCTCGTCCTGCTGTTTCCGCTGCTCGGGAGCTTCGTCATCGCGCTCGGCTGGCGCGTCCTCCCCGAGCGGGCAGCCGGATGGATCGGCACGGCCGCGATCGGCCTCTCGTTCCTCTGCGGACTGGGCGCGCTCGAGGACCTGCTCGACAAGCCCGCCGAGGCCCAGCACCTGACCGATTCGCTCTGGACCTACGCCGAGGGCGGCGGGCTCGACATCCAGCTCGGGATCCTCGTCGACCCCCTGTCGGTCTTCATGGTCCTCGTCGTCACCGGCGTCTCGACCCTGATCCACCTGTACTCGGTCGCCTACATGGCCTCCGACCGCGGCTACCGCCGCTTCTTCAGCCTGCTCAACTTCTTCGTCTTCTCGATGCTGCTGCTGGTCCTGGCCGGCAACTTCGTCCTGCTGATCGTCGGCTGGGCCTTCGTCGGCTTCACTTCCTACGCGCTGATCAGCTTCTGGTACCGGCGGCGGACGGCGACCGCGGCGGGCATGAAGGCCTTTGTGATCAACGTCGCCGGCGACGTCGGCCTGGTGCTCGCGACGATCTTGATCTTCCGGGAGATCGGCAGCTTCGAGTTCGACGACGTCTTCGAGCGGGCGCCGGACGCGTTCACGACCAACGAGTGGACCGTGGTCGCGATCTGCCTGCTGCTCCTGGTCGGCGCCTTCGCCAAGTCCGCTCAGGCCCCGCTCCACACCTGGCTCCCCGACGCGATGGAGGGGCCGACGCCGGTCTCGGCACTGATCCACGCCGCGACGATGGTCACCGCCGGCGTCTACCTGATCGCCCGCACGCATCCCTTGTTCGAGGTCGCTCCGACCGCCGCTGACGTCGCCGCGATCGTCGGCCTGGTGACCCTGCTGATCGCCGGCTCGATCGCGCTGGTGGTCACCGACCTCAAGCGGATCATCGCCTACTCGACCATGAGCCAGATCGGCTACATGGTCATGGGGGTCGGGATCGGCGCCTACGGAGCCGGGCTCTTCCACCTCATGACCCACGCCTTCTTCAAGGCGCTCCTCTTCATGGCGGCCGGCTCGGTGATCGCCGCGATGGCGAATCGCCAGGACATCGACCGCATGGGCGGCTTCCGCCGGGCGATGCCGTTCACCGGTGCGGCGCTGATCATCGGCTCGCTCGCGCTGTCGGGCTTCCCCGGCACCTCGGGCTGGTTCTCCAAGGACGAGATCCTCTCGTTCGCCGGCGAGCGCGGGGGCGCGTACTGGGTCTTCGCCGTCCTCGGCTACCTCGGCGCCCTGATCACGGCGATCTATTCCTTCCGGCTCGTCTTCCGCGTCCTCTGGGGGGAGCCGGTCGAGGAGGCGCGTGAGCTCGAGCGCGGCCACATCGCCCACGCCGAGGCGGCGAACCCGGCGACCGGGGAACCGGAGGACACCGGGGTCGGCTTCCCCGGCCCCGAGCACCACATCGCCGAACACACGGCGCCGATGCGGATCGCGATGGGCGTGCTCGCGGCCCTCGCCGTGGTCGGCGGCCTGGTCCAGATCCCCGGCGTGACCGACGTGATCGGCACCTTCCTCGAACCGACCTTCGAGGACTCCAAGTTCGCCGGCGTCCATCCCTCGACCGGCGACGAATGGATCGGGCTCGTGATCGGGGGTCTGCTCTCGATCACTGGCATCGCGATCGCCCACCTCCTGTACGTCCGGCGCCTGGGTACGAGCGCGCGGCTGGCCGCCCGCCTGCGCCCGGTCCACACCTTCCTCGCCAACAAGTGGTTTTTCGACGAGCTGCTCGACCTGCTCTTCGTCCGCCCCGCCCTCGCCGTCGGCTCGTTCGCCAACCGAACCTTCGAGCGCTACGTCGTCGACGGCCTGGTCGCGGCGACGGTCGGCGTCGTCCGCGGCGCCGGCGGGGCGGTGCGCGCCGCGCAATCCGGCTTCGTCCGGGCCTACGCGCTCCTCCTGATCGGCGGCTTCGCCGGGCTGGGCCTCTACTTCCTGGTGGTCTCCTCGTGAGCAACGCGGTGCTCTGGGCCCCGCTCGCGTTCGGGCTGATCGGCCTCTTCCTGCCATCCCGCCTGTCGGGCTGGTGGGCCGCGCTCGGCGCCGCCGTCACGCTGGCCCTCGCCGCGTACCTGGCGATCGACCTTGACACCGGGGCGGGGCTCCAGCACGTCACCGACATCACCTGGATCTCGGGGCTCGGCGTCCACTACAGCATCGGGGTCGACGGGCTGAACGTCTTCCTGGTCCTGCTCACCGCGGTCGTCTGGCTCCCCGCCACCGCGTTCGCCGCGGCCCGCGAGCAGGACCGCGGGCGGCTGTTCTTCCTGATGCTGTTGCTGGGCGAGACCGCGACGCTCGGATCCTTCCTGGCGCAGGACCTCCTCCTCTTCGTCCTCTTCTTCGACCTGATGCTGGTGCCGTTCTACTTCCTGTTCGGCGCCTGGGGCGAGGACCGCCCGGGCACGACGGCGGTGGGCGCGACGACGAAGATGATCGTCTTCACGCTGTTCGGGTCACTCCTGATGCTGGTCGGCGCGATCGCGACCGGCATCCTCGCCTCCGACGGAGACATCACGTTCTCGATCGCCGAGCTCCAGCAGCGGACCCTCGGCGCGGGCAGCCAGGACTGGCTCTTCTGGTTCTTCGCCGTCGCCTTCCTGGTCAAGATGCCTGCGTTCCTGCTGCACGGGTGGTTCCCCGACGCCTACCGCGTCGCCCCGCTTGCGGCGCTGGCCGTGTTCTCGGCGGTCCTGTCCAAGGTCGGCGCCTACGGGTTCCTGCGGGTGGTCCTGCCGCTTTTTCCCGACGCGACCGTCGAGTTCCAGGAGATCGTCCTGGTGATCGCCCTCGCCTCGATCCTCTACGGCTCGGTCATGGCGTTCACCCAGACCGACCTGAGGCTCGTCGCCGGCTACTCATCGGTGGCCCAGCTCGGCTTCATCACGGCCGGCGTCTTCGCGCTGCGCCCGGACGGCGCCGACGGCGCGATCCTCCAGATGGTCAACCACGGCCTCGTCGTCGCCCCCCTCCTCCTGATCATCGCGATCCTCTCCGAGCGCACCGGCCGGGAGGACCTGCGCGAGTTGGGTGGCTACGCGGTCCGGGCTCCGGTGCTCGCGTCGCTGTTCCTAATCGTCGCCCTGGCGACCCTGGCGATGCCCGGGTCGGCCAACTTCATCGGCGAGTTCTACATCCTGACCGCGCTCTTCCAGGCGAAGATCGTCTACGCGCTGGTCGCTTCGGCCGGGGTCGTCCTCGCCGCCTATTACGGGCTCCGCCTCTATCAGCGGACCATGCACAACCGCCTGCCGGCCGGGATCGAGCCGCGCGACGTGTCCGTCCATGACGGCCTCCTCGTCGGCGGCCTGGTCGCGGTGATCCTCGCCCTCGCGCTCTACCCCAACGCCGTCCTCAGCAAGACCGACGACGCCGCTCGCGCCAGCGTCGCCGGGTTCGCGCCGGAGCCGGGTCCGACCCTAAGCAGGGCTCCCGAGTGAGTTTCGACGCCCCCGCGGTCGACTACGCGGGCATCTCGCCGCTGATCGCCCTGACCGCGGGCATCTGCGTCGTCCTGCTGGCCGGCGTCTTCGACCGCGTGCGCGGGATGGTCCCCGGGCTGACGCTTCTGGCCCTGGCGGCCGCGGCCGGCCTGCTGGTCTGGCAGTGGGGCGAGGACAAGGCGCTCGTCGCGGGGGCGCTGCGGCTCGACGAGCTGGCCACCGCGATCGGGTTGCTGGCGGTCGGCGCCGCAATCGTCGCATTGCTGCTCTCGCTGGGCGAAGAGCCCGCGGTCCACCGGGCGGGCGTCGGCGAGTACCACACGCTCCTGCTCGGGTCGGTGCTCGGCATGCTCCTGCTCGCCCAGGCCAGCAACCTCGTCTCCTTCTTCGTCTCCCTGGAGACGCTGTCGATCCCGCTCTATGTCCTCTGCGCGACCAACCTCGCCCGCGTGGAGTCACTCGAGTCCGGGCTCAAGTACCTGATCATCGGCTCGCTGGGGTCGGCGACCCTCCTCTACGGGCTGGCCTTCATCTACGGCGGCTCCGGCTCGACCGACTTCGCCGAGATCGGTCAGGGCATCAGCCAGGAGGGGGTCCTGGGCGACCCGCTCGTCCTCGTCGGCATCGCCCTCGTCGCCACCGGCCTCGCCTTCAAGATCTCGATCGCACCGTTCCACCAGTGGACGCCGGACGTGTACCAGGGTGCGCCGACCCCGATCACCGCGTTCATGGCGGTCGCCACCAAGGCGGCGGCGTTCGCCATCTTCATTCGCTTCTTCGTCGTCGCTCTGGCTCCGGAGTCGGGCGACTGGGACGTCGCGCTGGCGCTCCTCGCCGCGGTCTCGATCATCGTCGGCAACGTCGGCGCCCTCGGCCAGGACTCGCTCAAGCGGCTGCTCGGCTACTCCGGAATCGCCCAGGCCGGCTACATCCTCGGCGGGCTGGCCGTCGCCTCCGAGGCCGGCGTCAGCGCGATCGTCTTCTACCTCGTCGTCTACGCGTTCATGAACATGGCCGCCTTCGCGGTGATCGTCGCCCGCGAGCGCGAGACGCCTCTCGGCGACGACATCGGCGCGGTCGCGGGGCTCGGCGGCGAGCGCCCGGCGCTCGCCTGGCCGCTGACGATCTCGATGCTCGCGCTGACCGGCCTGCCGGGAACGGCGGGGTTCGTCGGCAAGCTGTACCTGATCGAAGCGCTGGTCGAGGGCGAATTCACCTGGCTCGCCGTATTCATCGCCGTCGGGACGATGATCTCCCTGGCGTACTACCTGCGGGTCGTCGCCGCAGTCTGGATGCGGCCAGCGACGACCCCGGGGCCGCGCCGCACCGCCGGCGAGATGCCCGCGATCGCGGGTGGCTCGCCCGAGGCGGACCCGCTGGACCCACGGGCGGGAAGCCGCTGGTACCTCGCCGGGCCGGCGATCCTGATGGCCGCCGCGACAGTCTTCTTCGGGATCGTCCCCCAGCCTCTCGTCGACTTCGCCCAGCAGGCGGGCGCAGCGCTCTTCTAGCCGTGCTCCAGCACGTCTCGATCGAGATCCCGCCGGCCGAGGCGGACCGCATGGTCGAGTTCTGGGAGGCGATCGGGTTCAAGCGGGTCGACGCCCCCGGGCCCCTGCGCGACTACGTGACCTGGCTCGAGCGCGAGGGAACCCAGATCCATCTCATCCACAGCGAGGAGGCCACCGTGCCGCCGCTCGGCCACGCCGCGGTGGTCGCGCCCGGCTTCGACTCGGTCGTTGCGCGGGTGCGGGCAGCGGGGTTCGACGTCGAGGACCACCGTGAGCTGTGGGGGGCCCGCCGCTCGTTCGCGATCGGCCCGGCCGGTCACCGCGTCGAGCTGATGGAGGAGCCGCCGCCGCGCAGCGCCTGAGCGGCCGGCCGGCGCCGGCCGTGCCGGGCCCGCTCCTACTCCTCCCGCGCCTCCCTGGTCTCACGCTCCTCCCGCTCCTTCTTGATCTCGACGGCTTCAAGGAGGTGAACGCACGGTTCGGCCATCTGACCGGCGACCAGGTCCTCGCCCGGCTCGCGCTCGCGGCGAGGTGGCGGGCGATCTCCTCGGCCAGGCGCTCGTGGAGGCCCGGGTAGTCGCCTACGCCCGTCAGCTCGTCCTCGTGGTCCAGCCGATGGAACGCCTGCCGGCTCGCCGCGAGCCGGCTCTGGAGGTAGGCGGTGATCATCCCGACGACGAAGAGGGTCGGTGCCTGGAGCACGGCGATCACCAGAGTCTGGCGGCCGGTGTTGTCGCCGAGAAGACGGGTACGAAGAGGCCCGCCGAGATCAGGGACAGGTGGAGGATGACGTCGCGGGGACGCCCGATGACCAGCGCCACGAACAGGGCGACGAAGACGTAGTAGGTCGCATAGACGGGCGAGGCGACCGCCCGTCAATCGGACCACTGCCCTCCGGGGCGAGGGCTACGATGCCGCCGGTGCGCTACCCGGTCGAGGCATTCACGGAAGAGGAGAAGGCGGTCCTCGCCCCCCACTTCACGAACCTCGACCGGCCGGTCTTCGCGCTGGTCAACCTCCCGGAGACGGTCAAGGGCGCCCTGTTCGCCCGGTACTCGCGCTACTCGGGCACCGTCCGCCGGCTCTTCCTCGAGGAGTTCGCGGCCGACGTGGCCCAGGGCGGCAGACCCTTCGACGGCGCCGAGGGCGAGCGGGCCGCGGGCCTCTATGAGCGGGTGTTCGTCGGTTACGGGGACGACTCGATAGCCCAGGTCGGCGGGGCGCACGTGGCCGCCGAGTGGGTGTCGAACATCCTCACCAAGCAGCTCCAGCGGGGCCGGCTGGCCGCCTATCTCGAGCAGTCGACCCGCTACATCCCCTACGACCGGCCGCTGCCCGAGACCGCCGGGGGCGGGTACCGCTACTACCGCGACGGGTCGCTCGGCCCGGAGTTCGCGGCGGCGATGGACGAGCTCTTCTCGATCTACTCCTCTTCGCTGGAGCGGGTCGAGGCGTGGGCGGCAGAGCGCTGGCCGCGGGGCGACGAGCCGGAACGCGCCTGGCAGGGCTCGATCCGCGCGAAGGCGCTCGACCTGCTCCGTGGCCTGCTGCCGGCGGCGACCCTCAGCCACGTCGGAATCTACGCGTCGGGGCAGGCCTACGAGCAGCTGATCATGCGACTGATGGCCTCCCCGCTGCCCGAGGCGCGCGGCTTCGGCGAGATGGTCCTCGGCGAGCTCCAGCAGGTGATGCCGAGCTTCGTCTCGCGGGTCGACCGGCCCGACCGCGGCGGCGAGTGGATCTCCTATCTTCGCGGGCGCCGCGAGACGACCGAGCACTGGGTGTCTCGGCTGGGTCTCGACCGGCGCGGGACCGATGACGACGCCCCGGCGGTCGAGCTGACCCACGTCGACGGGACCGAGGAGGACCTGCTCGCCGCCAGCCTCTTCGAGTCGGCCGCCGCCTCCGAGACCGAGATCCGCGCCCGCCTCGACGTCCTCGCCCGCGACGAGCGGGCCGGACTGCTGACGGCGCTGGTCGGCGAGCGGCGCAACCGCCGCTACCGTCCGGGACGCGGCTTCGAAGCCCTTCGGTACCGCTTCGAGATCGTCTCGGACTACGGCGGCTTCCGCGACCTCCAGCGCCACCGGATGCTGACCTGCCAGTGGCAGCGCCTTTCCCCCGACCTCGGCGCAGGTGTGCCCGGGGAGGTCCGCGAGGCCGGAGTCGGCGACGAATACGATCGGGCGCTCGAGACCTCCCGGGCCGAGTACGAGCGGCTTGCCGCCGCAGGTCTGTCCGAAGCCGCTCCCTACGCGCTCTGCCTCGGGTACCGGATCCGCTACGTCCTCGACCTGAACGCCCGCGAGGCAATGCACCTGATCGAGCTGCGATCAGGTCGCGAGGGACACCCGACCTACCGCGCCGTCGCCCAGGCCATGCACGAGCGGATCGCCGCGGTTCATCCCGCCGTCGCCGCGGCGATGATCCACGTCGACACCAGCCGCGAGCCTCGCCTGGAGCGGATCCTCAGCGAGATCCGTACGCAGCGCAAGCGGATCGGCGCCGGGGTCGAGGCCGAGGCTCCGCCGGGCCTGAACCCGCTCGGCTGAGGCGTGCCCTAGGGCACGCCGCGGCGGCGCTCGCAGGCGAGCGCGACGTCGCGCCCGGGGCCGCCGATGCAGATGTCGAACCCGGGCCCGCCACGCAGCCGGTCGCGTCCGGGCCCGCCGCAGAGCCGGTCAGACCCGCGGCCGCCCCGCGCGCTGTCGCCGCCCGGGCCAAGGCGGATCGAGTCAGCCGACTTCGTCCCCGTCAGGCGCTGGACGCCGCGACCCCCCAGGTGCGTGACCCGGCGGCCGGCGCAGCGCGGCGGGAGCGAGCCGCGACTGCGGAGGTAGAGGTCCTTCGCGCCGTCCCCGAAGTACGGCCCGTACATGCTGGTGTTGTCGAGGCAGACGAGGACGAGGCCGGTGCAGTAGCTGTTCAGCGACAGGACCATGCCGTCGGAGACCCAGCCGCCGCCGCTCGAGCCGCCGGTCATGTCGCAGGTGATCCGCATGGTGCGCGGGGGGTCGGTGTCGGGGTCGTCGCCGCGGTAGGGAGACCGGCAGGCCTCGAGCCGCTCGCCGTCGAAGGGCAGCTCGGCGGGATACCCGTAAGAGGTGTAGAGGCGGTCGCGAGCCTGGCCGAAACCGATCCCCCGGCCGCCGATCACGTCCTGCAGGGCGCGGCCGTTGCGGTTGCGTCGCACCGTGGCGGCGCCGACGTCGAATGAGATGTTCTCCGCCCGCACCCACGGGGCGGAGGCGCGCAGGCTGCGCGCGCGCCAGCGCCCGAAGGGGGCCCGTCCGTCGCGGTAGCCGGGCACGAAGATCCAGTTGGTCGCGAACTCGCCGGTCTGCGGGTCGAAGACGCAGTGGCCCGCCGTGATCACCAGGCTGCGACCGAGGGAGTTGACCGCCGTGCCCGAGCAGCTGAAGTCGCCGAGCGCCGAATAGGTCCCGAAGACCCTGCCGTGGAGGCGGTTCGGGAAGGAGCGCTCGGAGCCGGGGCTGAAGGCCGATGCGCTCGCGCCGCCCGTGCCGCGGCGCAGCGCCGAACCGCCACCGCCCGGCGGCGAAGGCGCGACGAAGGTCGGCGGCGACTGATGCTCGGCCCGACCCATTCCCGGAGAGGGGGGAGGGGCTGTCAGTTGGGGCGGCTCGGCCGCGCGCATCCGCGCCGGCGTCCAGTACGCGGCCGGCGGCCCGGCCGAGGCCGCGCGAACGCCGGCGCCCTCACCGGGCGCGCCCGTCGCTCCGATCAGGAGCGCGAGCGCCCAGACCAGCGTCGCGGCTGCGCCTCTCCCGCTGCTACCGCCCACCTCTCCGAGGCTACCGTAGGATTTCTGGTGCCGTGAGGGGGACCAGGGTCATTCCGGTCGTCATCGTCGCGCTGGCGTCGGCACTCGTCACGCTCCCTTCCCAGGCCGCCGAGCCCGCTGCAGGCCTGGGCCCGTCGTCCGTCGCCCGGGCCCCGGCCGGCGCGGCGCCCCGCGCGTCGGCCACTACGACTCTGGCCACGGCGGGGCGGTCCCAGGTGGCGACCAGACCGGCGGCGCGCCGGCGTGCAGCCGCATCGGCGACGTTTGCGGTGACCATGGGGGACTTCTTCTTCGACCCCGAAACCGTCAGCGTCGATCCTGGCGACACCGTGACCTGGACCAACGTCGGCGAAGCGCCCGAAGGCCACACGGTCACCGGCGACGGCTTCGACTCCGGCGTCGTCGAGGAGGGCGAGCGCTACTCGCACCGGTTCGACGACCCCGGGACCTTCCCGTACATCTGTGCGCTTCACGACAACATGACCGGCACGGTCGTCGTCCGCGGCGCCACCGGCGGCGGCGGGTCGGGCGGCTCCGGGTCGTCCGGGGGCGGCGCGAGCGCCGGTGGCGGCTCCTCCGCCGGGGGCGGCTCGTCGGATCAGCGGGCGAGCCCGGGCGGATCGGGTGGGTCCGGCAGCGGCTCCGGCGGCGCGGGCGCCGGCTCCTCCTCGGGCACCGGCGGCGCGAGCGGGATCGACGGCCCCCTTGCCTTCACCGGGCTGAACCTGATCCTGCTGTTCGAGATCGGCGTCGGCCTGCTCGCAGGCGGCTACCTCGTCCGCCGGCTGGTCGGGCCCTGAGCTTTCCAAGTCGGGGACGGCCCACTCCACGGGGCCGACGGCTCGAACCAGGTCGGGAGGTTCGCTAGGTTGAGCCGAGAACAGCGCGAGGAAGGGAGAGTGATGGCCGAGCCCGAGCTGGACGTCCTCCTCAAGACCGAGCAGACCCTGCCGCCACCCGAGGAGTTCGCGGCGCAGGCAAACGCGTCGGACCCGGAGATCTACGACCGTGCCGACGCCGACCCCGAGACCTGGTGGGCGTCCTGGGCCCAGAAGCTCGACTGGATCGAGCCCTGGGAGGAGGTTCTCGACTGGTCCGAGCCGCCGTTCGCAAAGTGGTTCGCCGGCGGCAAGCTGAACGTCTCCGCCAACTGCCTGGACCGGCACGTCGAGGCGGGGCGCGGCGACAAGGTCGCCTTCCACTGGGAGGCCGAGAACGCGGATGACCTTGGCGAGGGCGGACGGGTGTCCGTCACGTACTCCGACCTCCTCGACTCCACCCAGCGCTTCGCCAACGTCCTGCGCGACCTCGGCGTCGGGCGCGGCGACGTCGTCGGCATCTTCATGCCGATGCTGCCGGAGACGATCGCGGCGATGCTCGCCTGCGCCCGCATCGGGGCCATCCACAACGTCGTCTTCGGCGGCTTCTCGGTCGAGTCGGTGCGCGAGCGGATGGACGTCTCGGACGCGAAGCTTCTGGTCACGGCCGATGCGACCCTGCGCCGCGGCGAGCCGGTGCCGATGAAGGCCAAGATCGACGAGGTCCTGCCCTCGCTGCCGAAGCTCGAGCACGTGGTGGTCGTCGACCGCTGCGGCACAAACCCCCCGATGACCGGGGGGCGCGACGTCTTCTGGGAGGACGTCTGCGCGAAGGTCCCGCCCGAGTGCCCGCCGGAGCCGATGGACGCCGAGGACCCGCTCTACATCCTCTACACGTCCGGCTCGACCGCGAAGCCGAAGGGGATCCTCCACACGAGCGGCGGCTACCTGACGCAGGTCGCCGCCACCCACCGCCTGGTGTTCGACCTGAAGGAGGACAGCGACGTCTACTGGTGCGCCGCCGACGTCGGCTGGGTCACGGGGCACTCCTACATCGTCTACGGGCCACTCGCCAACGGCGCGACCAGCATCCTCTACGAGGGCGCGCCGAACTACCCGCGCGAGGATCGCTGGTGGGAGATCGTCGAGCGCTACGGGGTGACGATCCTCTACACGGCACCGACCGCGATTAGAGCCTGCATGAAGTGGGGCGCCGAGCATCCCCAGAGGCACGACCTGTCCTCGCTGCGGCTGCTGGGCTCGGTGGGCGAGCCGATCAACCCGCGGGCCTGGCTCTGGTACCACGAGGTGATCGGGGGCGGCCGATGCCCCGTCGTCGACACCTGGTGGCAGACTGAGACCGGCGCGATCATGATCTCGCCGCTGCCGGGATTGACGACCCTCAAGCCGGGCTCGGCGACGGTGCCGCTGCCGGGCATCCGGGCCGCGATCTACGACTCGGAGGGCAGCGAGATCGAGGAGGGCGGCGGGACCTTGGTCCTCACCCGGCCCTGGCCGGCGATGGCACGGACCCTCTACAAGGAACCCGAGCGGTTCGTCGAGACGTACTGGGACCGCTACGGACGCGACACCTACCTGGTAGGTGACGCCGCCCGGCGCGACGAGGACGGCTACTTCTGGATCGTCGGCCGGATCGACGACGTGATCAACGTCTCGGGACACCGCCTTTCGACGATGGAGGTCGAGTCGGCGCTGGTGAGCCACTCGAACGTCGCCGAGGCCGCCGTGATCGGGGCCGCCGACGAGGACAGCGGGCAGGCGATCGTCGCCTTCGTGACGACGGAGGGAGACCAGCGGGGCGACGACGACTTCGCGGCGGAGCTGCGCGAGCATGTCGCCGGCAAGATCGGCAAGCTCGCGAGGCCGAAGCGAATCTACTTCGCCGACGATCTGCCGAAGACCAGGTCGGGCAAGATCATGCGCCGCCTGCTCCGCGACATCGCCGCCGGCGAGGACCTGGGCGACGTCAGCACCCTTCGCGACCCCGGCGTCGTCGACCAGCTCAAGGAGCAGGTCGAGGCCGACCAGCCCGCTTCCTAGCTCCGCCGCTTGCGCTTGCGGCGCTCGCCGGGCGGCCGCGGGGGATCGGGCCCTTCGCCAGCCGGCTTCTCGGCGCCCTCGCCCTCGACCACGCCGGTCTCCTCATCCGCTTGCATCTGGTCGGCCATCCGCTCGCCGGGCGTCGGCCACGGCACCGCCTCGCCCGCCTCCCAGGCGGGCGGGCGTCCGCGCGGCACCCACCCGGCGACCAGCAGGCCGAGATAGATCAGGAGGATGAGGAAGAAGGGCAGGAAGGCGGGGAGGATGAACGAGACCGCCCCGAGCGCCATGGCAAGCGAGCCCCAGAAGCGCGACAGCAGCCCGACCCGCATCGCCCACAGGAAGGTGTAGACGCAGACCACCGTCAACCCCAGCGTCCCGGCGAGGCCGATGCCGGCGGCGAGGCCGCGCAGGCTGGCGTCGCCCTGGAAGTCGATCGCCTTGTCGTCGGCGGCGTCGCCGGTTCCCGTGACCCCGGCGTCGACGAAGCTGGATGCGGCGTCGACGTTCGACAGCGCGGTGAGGATCGTGCCGGCCGCGTAGAACAGGGGCGCGACGAGGATCAGCCCGTAGAGCTGGCCGCGGACGCGCTCGCTGCGCGCCTCGGCGGCGCGGAAGAAGTAGGTGAGCGTGGCGATCAGCGCCAGCACGCTGAGCGCCCGCAGCGCGGCGGAGAGGATGTAGGGGCTCGGATCGTCGTCGACCTCGCGCAGGAACGCCGCCTCGCCGTCGGCCGAGAAGAAGCCGTTGGCGACGACCAGGGAGGCGATCGCGAGGACCACCGATGCGAGCGTCAGCAACGCCACGGGGAGCGCCCAGCGGCGCTCGCGCTCGACGACCTCTGCCCTGCTCGGCATCGCGGCGGAGCCTACGGGACCCGATTCCTCAGTCGCCGCTGGGGCCTTGCGGCCGCTCGGGACCCGACCTCTCCCCCAGCTCGCCCGCGCGGACCGGGTAATACTCGTAGTCGCGCGGCTCGGCGACGCGGGAGATCCGGTCGCCGACCGCGAGCACCAGGTCCAGGAACGGCGCCGCGAGGCCGATCACGCCCTCGACCCGGCCGCGCATGCGCTGTTGCTGCGGCGTCAACGGCACCCTCAGCCGCCCCGCTCGTGGAAGTAGAACTGCGGCAGGGCCCCCTCCAGGACCTCCTGGGTCATCCGCTGAGCGACCTCGAGGTTGCCGGTCCTGACGGCGATGTCGTCGAGCGTCACGATCCCCGCCAGCTGGTCGCCGTCGACCACGGGCAAGCGCCTGATCCTGTGCTGGACCATCAGCGCCGCCGCTTCGTCGAGGCTCATCTCCGGCTCGCCGGTGATCAACGGTGCCGACACGCGCTCCCCCACGGCCTCGGTCGGGTCGCTGTCGTCGGCGAGGACCCGGACCGCAAGGTCGCGATCAGTGATCATCGCCGCCGGCGAGCCGCCGGAGTCGACGATCACGACCGAGCCGACGCCGTTGTCGCGCATCAGCCGCGCCACCTCGAGCGCCGACGCATCGGCCGTGGCGGTCACGACGCCGGCAGTCATGATCTCGCGGAGCTGCACGCCGGGCAGCGTAACGGGCGTCGCCCGAGCGTCGCAGCCACTTGCCTACGATTGGCGGGTGGAGGCGCGTTCAGCACCGCGGGTGCCGCTCGAAGCCGGGATCGGCCCCGACAACCCCCCCTGCCCGGCCTGCGGCGAGCCGCTGTTCGCTTGGGCGGTGATGCCGGCGTCGCGTTCGCCGGTTCGCCGCTGCGAAGCCTGCGGACTGGGGGTCGCCGGCGAGCCCGGCGACCCCGACGATGCCCGCGAGGATCTCCGCCGCCTGCTCGCGGACGGACGGGTCCCGAACCGAGCCGGCCTCGCGGCGTGGCTCGGCGGTTCGGGCTGGGCCGGGATCGGCCCGGGCTCCCGCTACCTCCACACTCCCCGGTCCGCCGCCCGGCTCGGCCTCGCGGCGGGCCGCCCGCGCTTCGCGTTCGCGTTGATGTGGCAGACCCTCCTCAACTCGCTCACGTTCGGCCACGACGTGGCCCTGGCCGGGCTCGGCAAGGCCGATGCGGTGCCCGCGCGGCGGTCCTGGCAGGGCCGCCTCGACGCGGTCGTTTCGGTGCTCGCGGCCCCGGTGGTTGCGATCTTCGCAGGGCTGCTCGAGACCGCCGCGTGGATCGCCGGGCGCGGCGGCGCCTTCGGCACGAGCTGACTCAGGCCGCCAGCAGCGAGCGCAGCTCGGCGGCCAGCTCCGGCGCGGCGTCGATATGCGGAAGGCCGGAGCCGCCCACCGTCAGCGACCGTGACTCCGGTAGCCGCGCCGCGAGCGCAGCGCCCGCCTCGCGGAGGAGCGGCGGAGTCGACGCCCCGGTGACGATCAGGATCGGGACCTCGGCGGTGGAGAGCGCACGGCCCTGAAGCGCCCAGGACGGGACCGCCGCGAGCTCCGCGAACAGGCTCAGCGGGCGGCGCCTGGCCGGCGCCGCCGCCTCGTCGGGGATCCGCCCGGCGCCCGGCCCGAGAAAAGGCAGCGCCCCCGCCAGGTACGCGTCGAGTGCCGCCTCGGGCCCGCCGTCGCGGACCGCCCCCTCGATCGTCTCGCGGTCGGCCGACATGCCCTCGGTCGCCTGGGGCAGCAGGGCGAGCAGCGGCGGCTCGACCAGCACTCCCGCGCGGACCAGGCCGGGACGGCGCAGGGCCAGGTCGAGCGCGGCAACGCCGCCCACGCCGGCGCCGGCGACGACGGCATCCTCGACGCCCAGAGCGTCGAGCACCGCGACCGCGTCCTCGGCGTGCTCCTCGACCGTCGTCCGCGCGTAGCCCTCGGGGGCGCCCGTGTCGCCCCAGCCGCGCCGGTCGTAGCTGATGACCCGCGCCGCGCCGGCGAGCTCCTCGTGCAGTCGATCCCAGACCAGCGCCGAGCCGCCGGTCTCGTGCAGCAGAAGGACCGCTGGACCGTCGCCGTCGTCGCGGCAGGCGATCTCGACTCCGTGCGCGGGCAGCGCCGTCGGGCCGGGGACCTTCCCTACTCGGTCCGGCCCCACACCCGCTTCGTGATCGGCAGCGACAGCCCCCGTGGCGTGTGCCGGCCCAGGATCGAGCCGGCCTGGTTCAGGCGGCCCGGCACGATCGTCCGCTTGCCGGCCGCGGCGGCCTCGACCGCGTCCCGGGCGATCTGCTCGGCCGGCGTCCAGAAGACGCCGGGGAGCTGCTCCTCGCCGCGGATCCCGGCGACGTCGGTGAACTCGGTCTTGACCGGACCCGGGCAGACCGCGGTCACGTTGACGCCGGTCCCCTCGAGCTCGCTGTGCAGTGCCTCGCTGAAGCTGAGGACGAAGGCCTTGGTCGCCGCGTAGGTCGCGCTCTTCGGCATCGGCTGGAAGGCGGCCGTGGAGGCGACGTTGACGATCGCGCCGCTCCCGCGGGCGAGCATGCCGGGCAGCAGGCGGCCGCTCAGGTCGACGACCACGGCGCAGTTCAGCTCGACCATCTCGACCTGGCGGGCGGGATCAGCCTCGGCGAAGTCGCCGGTGTAGCCGAAGCCGGCGTTGTTGACGAGGACGTCGACCTCCAGCGCCTTGCGCTCGAGGCGGCCCGGCAGGCTGCGGCGGCCGTCCTCGGCCCCGAGGTCGAGGCTGATCACCTCGGCCCGGACCCCATGTGACTCGGTCAGCTCGGCGGCCAGGTCCCGAAGCCGGTCCTCGCGGCGCGCGACCAGCGTGACGCCGATGCCTCGCGAGGCGAGCTCGCGCGCGAATTCGGCGCCGATGCCCGACGAGGCTCCGGTTATCAGCGCCGTGCCGTCTTCCCGCGGCTCCGGAAGGGACAAGGGGCTAGGCCAGGCCCTGACGGGCCTCCCGGACGAGCGTGACCGCCTCGGGGAAGACGATGCGGATGGCGTCGCGGACCTGCATCGCCTGCTGGTCGCTTGACCCGGACAGGTTGAGCCGGTTGATCGCCGCGACCGTCATCTCGACCGCGAGGCGGATCGCGTTGTCCGCCCACGCGACCTTCTGGCTGTCCTGCATCTGCTCCGCCATCTCCTCGAGCCGGGCCCGGAACTCGTCGGGGTCGCCGAAGAGGTTGAAGGGATTGCCACCTTCCATGTGACCAGTTTCGCAGCTTGTCACCCCCGGGTCACCGGCACGCGCCTACGGTCAGGGCATGAGCGAGGAGCGCGGGGCCGCGACCGTCGAGCACGCCGGTCTCGTCGCCCTGATTGCGCTGCTGCTGTTGGCGGCGGTTTCGGCGATCGCCGCCGATGGGCCGCTCGAGGGCGGACGTGACCTCGCCCGATCGATCGCCCGGCGGATCACCTGCGGCCCCCACCTGCCGGACGCCTGCCACCACCACCCGCTCGTCCCCGCGTACGGCTGGCCCATCGCCCGTCTCGTCCGCGCCCTCGCGCCGGCGCCGGTCGCCCGCCCGGGTCCCGGTGGGCTGCCCCTCGTCCCCGTCGACTTCCGCCGTTGCCGCCGCGAGAGCTGCGCGGTGCCCCGAGCCGGGCCGGAGGGCCTCCACCTGACCGCCTCCGGCCGGCGGACGACGGCGTTCACCGAGGTCCGCGACCTGCGGCGCTCCGGCGGGGCGGTCACCGTCGTCTACTGGCTCTACCGGCCGGGGCTCGGTTGGGAGCGCGTCGTCCGGCGCGCGTCATCCGCCGACGTCGAAGCGGCCGCCGCCACCCGGGTCCTGGTCGGCGACGACCCCGCCCTCGTGCCGCTCGAGCTCCTGCCGGGCCGAAACCACTACGACTTTCCCCCGGCCGAGGAGCCACCCTGGCGCTGGCGGATACCCGGGATCCACCCCGGTCGTTCGACCTGAGCCTACGGGGAAGCGCGAGACCCCGCGGGTGATGAGGGGCTTCCGAGGCCGACCCCCTCGCCCTGCTCGCGGTCGCGGTCGCTCTCGGCCTGGCGGACCAGCTCACGCCAGTTCGTCGTGCGGAAGACCAGGAGCATCGCCGCGAAGCCGAGCACCACCGACCAGACCGCCATCACGATCTGGGTGCCGACCGAGTAGGACAGAACCGCAGCCCGGGACGGTCCCTCGAGTGTCGCGACGAGCAGCGCCTGCTGGGCGCCGGCGCCGCCCGGGGTGAACGGGACGATGTTCGAGACCGCCTGCACGCTCATCACCAGCATCACGTTGCCGACCGAGCCGCCGATTCCGAACGCCTCGAGCAGGAACCAGAAGGCGCCGAACCGGAACAGCCAGCCGACCCCCTGCCAGGCGACCACCTCGCGGAGGTACCGGCGGGGCTGGGTCAGGACCACGACGCCCTGCTTGACCCGCTGCCAGAAGAGCTCGACGCGCCGGGCGAGAACCGCGAACACGACGACGAAGCCGACCCCGACTACGGTCAGCGTGAAGATCAGGAGCTGGGGGTTGGCGGCCCAGAAGGCGATGTCGAAGGCGGGCAGCTCGGGCAGCTCCGGAGGCCGCGGCAGCAGCCCCTGCGTGAGGGCATAGGCGAAGACGAGCAGCCCGGCGGTGGTGTCGAAGATCGTCTGCACGAGGAATGACGACGTGACGGCGGGATACGAGGAGCCCGGGACCTGCCGTTTCGCCAGGAACACCTTGGTCACGTCCCCGGCGCGCGCCGGCGCGATCGCGTTGATCCCGGCGCCGGCCAGATAGGAGGCGGCGATCGCCCGGTAGCGAACCGGTTCGCCCGGGTAGGCCGCGCCGAGCACGTTCTGCCAGGCCCGTGCCCGGGTGAGCTGCATCCCGGCCAGCATCGCGAGGGCGATGGCCAATGGCCCCCAGCGGATCTCGGCGAGGTTGCGGAAGAACTCCGCGGAGGCGTCGAGGAACGAGTCGACGCTGGAGCCGACGTCAGCCGGCGTCACCAGACCGCCTCGTGCTCCTCCATGACCCCGAGTCCCCGGGCGAGCTCCACCCCGTCGAGAGATCCCGAGAACCTGCCGAACAGGAGCCGGTACCGCGAGCGGAACACGACCAGGTTGTCGCTCCTCGCGCGCTCGGCCTCGGGCTCGAACGCGAGCCGCGTGCCGGAGGAGAAGCGGATGGACCCGAGCCCGGCGAAATCCACCGGTCCGGGCTCACGTGACCGCCCGCCCTCCCAGACCGCTCGCTCGCTGTTCTGCGGCGGGTCGTTGATGCCGGCGACGAGGTTCCACGCCACCGGACTACCCGCCGCGGCGCGCCCGACTCCGGCGGACCAGTGCCAGCTGGTGCGGCGCTGGTGGTATCCGGCCGACTCATCGTCGACGGCGGCCGCCGCGCCCCCCAGCCGCCACTCGCGGCCTCCGGCCCGGACGGTTCCCTCGACCGGCAGGCCGGCGCGCTTGCGGGTCCAGCCCCAGGCGTCGCCGCTGGCGCAGACGGCCTCGACCGGGTCGCCCTCACCGAGCCTCAGGTCGGCCGACACGCCGCCGGACGCAATCCCGACCGCGGGTCCGTCGAGCACGACCTCGGCGCCGCCGGGGCGCAGCCGCGTGCGAGCGTGACAGACCCCGCCCTCGCGGTCCCAGACCGCCCAGAAGGCCTGGCGCAGC
>Ga0126309_10000023_pt1 | contig 51122 bp, 45 predicted proteins | sample Plot56_FD_92541 | JGI IMG/M metagenome (GOLD analysis project Ga0126309, IMG submission 92541) | Serpentine soil microbial communities from UC McLaughlin Reserve, CA, USA - Plot56 | ecosystem: Environmental > Terrestrial > Soil > Grasslands | place: USA: UC McLaughlin Reserve, Lake County...
GCTAATATCTCCCATGGCCAGTCTCCTTTCTGGGCCTCGAGCCCGTTATCCCTTGCAGCCATCATAGGACTGCGCAGGGAGGCTGGCCTTCTCATCCAATCTCACACCCTCCCGGGAGAGGGGACAGCCTCCGGAACCTTCGACGTGCGCTGGTACGACCCGCGCAACGGCGGCGATCTGGAGGTGGGGACGGTCGCTACGGTCACCGGCGGCGGTCAGCGGTCGATCGGCCAGCCGCCGGGCTCGACAGCGTCAGACTGGGTGGTGCTGGTCCGGCGGCGGTGAACCTCCACCAGGGGTTGAAACCCCTGGCTATCGAACACCAACAATCGTCCCCAAGGGGACGACGCCCCCACCCGCCCCTTTAGTGGGCGGTTTTTCTTCTAGGTAGCCAGGGGTCTCGACCCCTGGCGGGCGCCGCGGACGCCGGTAAGTTAGTGCCTATAGGGGCCGGGGGTGAGGGTCCCCCTCCAGCAGCCCCCGGATCTCTCCCATCCGCGCCTCCGCATCGGCCTCGCCGATCTGCATCAGGCACTCCAGATAGTCGGGCTGGAACATCAGCATCGAGAGGAAGTCGGAGGTCGTCCCTTCTCCCGTGCCCAGGCTGCGGGCGAGGAGGCGGAAGCGCTCGGGCAGGCGCGGCTCGTAGTCGACGGCCAGCTGGCCGAGGTCCACGGACGGCCGCATCACGAGGATTTCTACGAGGCGATACTCCCCCCGCTCCTCCGGCGGCAGACGGGAGATGACGCTGTTCATCCCCTGCAGGCGCCGCACGTCTTCGTCGAGCACGTCGAGGAAGACGGCGTCGAGCAGATGGGAGAGGATCTGGGCCGCCTGGGGATAGCCCCAGATCTGCGGCCGGTTGACCTCCTCGAGGCTCCTCTCGTAGCGGGGCGAGATGGCGAGGATGCGCGAGGCGCCCAGCCGGAGGGCGGGGGAGAGCGGGGCCGAGAGGCGCACGCCGCCGTCGCCGTACCAGGAGTCGCCCAGGCGCACCGCCGGGAAGACCAGGGGGAGCGCCGACGACGCCATCACGTGGTCGACCGTGATGCGGGTGTGGACGCTGCGGAGCTCCGGCCGCCGCCAGGGCACCAGGTTCCGGCCCTGCACCCAGGTGACGGTCTGCCCGGTGGCATAGTCCAGGGCGGTGAGCGCGAGCGCCTTGAGCTTCCCCTGGCGCAGATTGTTTTCGATGCCGATGAGCTCGCCGTCGACCGTGGTGGCGGCGCGCTGGATCGTCTCCCGGAGGGGCTGGGTGTCGACGAACCCGCGGACGGGGCCGACGCCGTCGTCCCCCACCAGCCGGCTGGCCCAGCGCACCCAGCGGAGGGCGTCGCGGGTGAGCGAGGGCGGATCCACCTGAAAGATGTTCTCGACATGGAGCCTGCTCCAGGTCTGCGCCAGCTCCAGGGCAGCTTCCGCCATGGTGCCGGGGTGGGCCGCCAGCTGGGCCGCGTTGATAGCTCCGGCAGAGACCCCGGCGATAATCGGGAAGCTCATCTGCGGGAAGCGCTTCGCCAGCCCGCGCAGGACGCCGACCTGGTAGGCCGACCGGGCGCCGCCGCCGGAGAGGACGATGCCGAGCTCACCGGTTCCGGGGGTGGGCGTCATCGCGGGTGGTTCCTGAAGCGGGAATTGATCGTGGCATGATGGGCTTGCACATCCCGAACTTTACGGGAGGCGGGGGAGAAATGAAAACGATGCGCACGGTGGTCCTCCTGATCGCCCTGGTCGCCGCGGCCGGGCTGGCCTTCATCTTCTCGGGCTTCTACGACGTTGCCGCGGACACCGAGCACATCAATCCGGTCCAGTGGGTCCTCCGCACGACGCAGTCGCGCTCGGTGCACCGGCGGGCGGAGCAGGTCCGCGCGCCGGCCTGGATCGCGTCGCCGGACCCGGCGGTCCTGCGCCTCGGCCTCGTGCACTACCAGGAGATGTGCGCCACTTGCCACGGCGCGCCGGGCGTCCCCATCTCGGAGATCGGCCAGGGCCTCAACCCCGCCCCGCCCGAGCTCTCCCGCCACGCCGACGACCCCGGCGAGAACTTCTGGATCATCAAGCACGGCATCAAGATGACCGGGATGCCCGCCTTCGGCGTGACTCACGACGACGACGAGATCTGGGCGATCGTGGCGTTCCTCCAGAAGATGCCGAAGATGACGAAGGAGGAGTACCAGCGGATGGCCGACGGGGGTGAGGGGCCTGTGATATAGATCCTTCCCGTATGGAGCTAGGGGATTTCAAGCTGACGGTGGTCAGCGATGGAGAGTTCCGCCTGGACGGCGGAGCGATGTTCGGCGTGGTGCCCCGGACGCTCTGGGAGAAGGAAAAGCCGCCGGACGAGCGCAACCGGATCCGCATGGGCACCAACTGCCTGCTCGTGGAGCGCGGGGACGACCTCCTGCTGATCGACACCGGGATCGGCGACAAGCACGACGCGCGGTTTTTGGACAACTACGGCCTCGCGCCCGGAGCGACGCGCCTTCCCGACGCGATCCGCCAGGCCGGGTATGAGCTGGAGGACGTCACGCACGTCCTCCTGACGCACCTCCACTTCGACCACTGCGGCTGGAACACGCGGCGGCACGGCGACAAAGTGGTCCCCACGTTCCCGAAAGCCCGCTACTGGCTGCAGAGCGGCGAGGTCGAGCACGGCCGGCAGCCGAACGAGCGGGACCGGGCGAGCTACTTCCCGGTCAATTGGGAGCCGCTCTTCGAGGCCGACGCCGTCGAGCTGTTCGGCGACGAGGCCGAGCCCATCCCCGGCGTCAAGGCGATGCGCGCCCCCGGGCACAATTCCGACATGTGCATTGTTGTGATGGACGGGGGGCAGGATCAAAAGGCGGTCTTCTGGGCCGACCTGGTCCCGACCTCGGCCCATGTGCCGTACCCCTGGATCATGAGCTACGACCTCTATCCGCTGACCACCCTGGAGAACAAGAAGAAGTGGCTGCCGCGGGCGGCCGGGGACGGTTGGCTGTGCGTGTTCGAGCACGATCCCGAGGTCCCCTTCGCGCGGCTCGTCGAGGAGAAGCCGGGCCGCTACAAGGCGGTCCCGGTCGAAAAATCCCAAATCTAAAATTCGGAGATCTCCGATGGCGCGAGAAGAGTTCGACCTGATCATCATCGGCAGCGGCCCCGGCGGCTACGTCGCGGGGATCCGCGCCGGGCAGTTGGGCATGAAGGTCGCGGTGGTGGAGAAGGATCCCAAGTTCGGCGGCACCTGCCTGCTCCGCGGTTGCATCCCGACCAAGGCGCTGCTGCACACCGCGGCGGTGCTCGACGAGATCAAAGAGGCCTCCGCCCTGGGCATCCAGGTCGGCGAGCCGACGCTCGACATCGTCAAGGCGCAGGAGCGCAAGCGCAAGGTGGTCGACGGCAACTCGCGGGGCGTCGAGTTCCTGTTCAAGAAGAACAAGGTCACCGGCCTCCACGGGCTCGGCCGTCTGACCGGCCCCAACGAGGTCGAGGTCGAGGGGCCGGACGGCAAGACCACCTATGGCGCGCGGTTCGTGATGATCGCCACCGGCTCGGTGCCGCGCGACCTGCCGTTCGCTCCGGCCGACGGCCAGCGGGTGCTCAACTCCGACCACATCCTGGAGCTGGAGCGGGTGCCGAAGTCGCTGGCCGTGCTCGGCGCCGGCGCGGTGGGCACCGAGTTCGCCTCGATCTATGCCTCGTTCGGCACCAAGGTGACGCTCATCGAGATGCTGCCGCGCATCCTCCCGATCGAGGACGAGGAGGTCTCGGCCGAGCTCGAAAAGGCGCTGCGCAAGCGGGGCATCAAGAGCCTGACCGGCACGAAGATGAACCGTTGCGAGACGACCGAGGAGGGTGTGCGGCTGGAGCTGGAGAAGGACGGCAAGGTCGAGACCCTGGACGCCGAGATCCTGCTCTCCGCCACGGGCCGGAAGCCGGTCACCGAGAACATCGGCCTGGAGGCTCTGGGCATCGAGCTGGAGCGTGGCTACGTCAAGGTCAACGGGCTCATGCAGACGGCGGTGCCGCACATCTATGCCATCGGCGACGTGGTGAACACCCCCTGGCTGGCCCATGTGGCCTCGGCCGAGGGCATCCTCGCCGTCGAGCACATGGCGGGGCACCACGTGAAGCCGCTCAACTACGAGCGCGTGCCGTCCTGCACCTATTGCGAGCCCGAGGTGGCGAGCGTGGGGCTGACCGAGGCCAAGGCGCGCGAGCGGGGCTATGACGTCCAGGTCGGCAAGTTCCCCTTCACCGCCCTGGGCAAGGCCAAGATCATCGGCAAGACCGCCGGGTTCGTGAAGGTGGTGCGCGAGAAGAAGTACGACGAGGTGCTGGGCATCCACATCATCGGCGCGCATGCGACCGACCTGATCGCCGAAGCCTGCGCGGTGCTGCAGCTGGAAGGGACCAACGAGGAGCTGATGCGGACCATCCACGCGCATCCGACGGTGGCCGAGGCGGTGATGGAAGCGGCCCATGCGGCGGCGGGCGCGGCGATCCACATCTAGATTGAACCAACCTATGGCAAAGATGGGAAAAAACTGGGGTCCTCTTCACCCTGAGGTGAAGGAGACCGAGAAGCTGGCGAAAACCGGGCTGCCGCGGGAGCGGCAGCTCGAGCTGTACCGATTCCTGAAGCTCAACCGGATGACCGAGGACCGGCTGGGCAACCTCTACCGGCAGGGCAAGGTCGTGGGCGGGCTCTACTCCAGCCGCGGGCAGGAGGCGATCTCGGTGGGGAGCGGCTATGCGCTGGAGCCGCAGGACTTCGTCGGTCCGCTGATCCGCAACCTGGGCACCATGCTGGTGCGGGGCGTCAAGCCGCGCGAGGTCATGATGCAGTACATGGCCAAGAGCGACAGCCCCACGGGCGGCAAGGACTGCAACACCCACTTCGGCGACCTCTCCCGGGGCCTCATCGCACCGATCTCGATGCTCGGCGCCGTCATCCCGGTGATGACCGGCATCGCGCTCGCCGGGCGGATGCAGAAGAAGAACCTGGTGGCGCTGACCTATATCGGCGACGGCGGGACCTCGACAGGCGACTTCCACGAGGGGCTCAACCTGGCCGCCGTGCTCAACGTGCCGTTCGTCTTGATCGCCGAGAACAACGGCTGGGCCTACTCGACGCCCACCTCGAAGCAGATGCGGATCAAGAACATCGTGGCCCGCGCCGCGTCCTACGGCATCGCGGGTGAGATGGTGGACGGCAACGACGTGCTCGCCGTCTACGAGGCGACCCACCGCGCCGTCGAGCGGGCGCGCGCCGGCAGCGGCCCGACGCTCATCGAGGCCAAGACCTTCCGCATGAAAGGGCACGCCGAGCACGACGACGCCGGCTACGTCCCGAAAGAGCACTTCGAGGAGTGGAAGGCGAAGGACCCGATCGACCGCTTCGAGCGCTACCTCCTGAGCAACGAGCTGGCCAAGGAGGACGAGCTGCGGGAGATCGTGGCGCGCATCGACGAGGAGCTGAACCGCGAGGTGGACCTCGCGCTCGCCTCGCCGTTCCCGCCCGCCGAGCGGGCCTTCGAGGGCGTCTACGCCGAGGGGACAGTCTGATGCCCCCTGAAATGGGATCGACCCAGGTCACCTACCTCGAAGCCATCAACAAGGCGCTCTGGCACGAGATGGAGGCGGACGAGCGCGTCTTCATGCTCGGCCAGGACATCGGCACCTACGGCGGCGCCTTCCGGGTCACCGCGGGGCTGCTCGACCGCTTCGGGCCGGAGCGGATCATCGACACGCCGATCAGCGAGTCGGCGATGATCGGCTGCGCGATCGGCGCGGCGATGATGGGCCTCCTGCCCGTCGTCGAGATGCAGTTCATCGACTTCATCGCCTGCGGCTTCAACCAGGTCGTGAACGGCGCGGCGAAGACGCACTACCGGTGGGGACAGGCCGTGCCGCTGGTGGTGCGCGGACCGGCCGGAGGCGGCGTGCGCGGCTCGGCGTACCACAGCGAGAACCCGGAGGGGTACTTCCAGCGCGCGCCGGGCCTCAAAATCGTGGCGCCGGGCACCGTGGCGGACGCGTACGGTCTGCTGCGGTCGGCGATCCACGATCCGAACCCGGTCCTCTACTTCGAGCACAAGTTCCTCTACCGGCGGCTGAAAGACGAGCTGCCGGCGGCGGACTTCCGGGTGCCGTTGGGGCAGGCGCGGGTGGCGCGGGAAGGACGCGATCTGTCGGTCATCACCTACGGTGCTATGCTTCACGTGGCGCTGGAAGCCGCCCAGCGTCTCGAAGCGGAAGGGATCTCCCTCGAAGTCGTCGACCTGCGCACTCTCAAGCCTCTGGACCAGGAGACCCTCCTCGCCTCGGTGCGGAAGACCAGCCGGGCGCTCGTCCTCACGGAAGAGCAGACGTCCGGCTCGGTCGCCGGCGAGGTGGCGGCGCGCATTGCCGAGCACGCCTTCGCGTGGCTGGACGGGCCGGTGACCCGGCTCTGCTGCCCGGACACTCCGGTCCCCTACAGCCCCACGCTCGAAGACGCATATCTGCCCAACGTGGACAAGCTCGTCGCCAAGGTGCGGCAGCTGGCCAGCTACTGAGAAATCGAAGAATCGGAGACGGGAGCAAGAGCTTATGGCTACGGAAGTCGTGATGCCCCAGATGGGCGAGTCGATTGCCGAGGGTACGATCACCCGCTGGCTGGTCAAGGTCGGGGATCGCGTCGAGCGGGACCAGCCGCTGTTCGAAATTTCGACCGACAAGGTCGATGCCGAGATTCCCAGCCCGGCCGCGGGCGTGCTGCTCGAGGTCCGCAACCAAGAGAACGAAACGGTGCCGGTGAACCAGGTCGTGGCCCTCATCGGCGAGGCCGGCGAGGGAGCCGGCGCCGGTGCCGCGGCGGATGCCGGAGCCGGGGCTGACACCGGAGCCGGTGCTACGGCCGCCGCGCCGTCGCCGGTCGCGGCCGAGGCCCCGGGGCCGAAGCCGTCGGACCAGGAGGTCAAGGCGATCGAGACGGCGCGCGAAGACCCCGCCCAGGCTCCGGCCCCGGCCGTGGTCTCGCCCGAGCCGGCGCCGAAGCCGGCCGAGCAGCCCGCCGAGGCGCCGGCGGCTTCGCCCGCCACCGCCAAGGCACAGGCCGCCGGGGCGGGTGAGGGAGCGGTCGCCAGCGAGGAGGAGCGGCTGCGGACGTTTTCCAGCCCGCTCGTCCGCAACATCGCGGCCCAGGAAGGGATCAACTTGGCGGAGGTCCAGGGCACCGGCGCACACGGCCGCGTGACCAAGGAGGACATCCTCGGCCACGTCGAGCAGCGAAAGGCCGCTCCGGCTCCGGCCCCGGCTCCGCAGCCGGCCGCCGCTCCGGCCCCGGCGCCTGCTCCCGCGGCCCCTCCGGCTCCGGCCGCCGCGGCTCCGGCGGTGGGGCAGCGTCCGCTGCCGGCCGGTTTCCACGTGCCGGCCTACACGGCGGCCGAGGACGTGGAGATCGAGCCCATGTCGAAGATCCGCCAGATCACGGCGGCGCACATGGTCTACTCGAAAGCCACCTCGGCGCACGTCACGACCGTCTTCGAATTCGACATGTCGCGCGTGGCGAAGGCCCGCAACCGGGCCAAGGACGGCTTCTTCAAGAAGGAGGGCACGAAGCTCACCTTCATGCCGTTCATCTTCAAGGCGGTGGTCAACGGCCTCAAGAAGTACAAGAAGCTGAACGCCGCGATCGACGGCACGAACATCGTCTACAAGAAGAACATCAACTTAGGGATGGCGGTGGACCTCGGCACCGGCCTGATCGTGCCGGTGATCAAGAACGCCGACCAGCTCAACATCGTCGGCCTCGCCAAGGCGGCCAACGACCTGGCCGACCGGGCGCGCACGAAGAAGCTGAAGCCCGACGAAGCCCAGGGCGGCACCTTCACCATCACCAACCCCGGCGTCTTCGGCAGCCTCTTCGGCACGCCGGTGATCAACCAGCCGCAGGTGGCCATCCTCGGCGTCGGCGTGGTCGAGAAGCGCCCGGTGGTGATCGAGGACGCGGACGGCAACGACGCCATCTCGATCAAGACCATGTGCTACTTCGGCATCTCCTACGACCACCGCCTGGTCGACGGAGCCGACGCCGACCGCTTCATGCTGGAGCTCAAGCGGACGCTCGAAGAGGACACCTGGACGGAGCTGGACCCGTACGCCTGAGCGGCCCCGGTTAGCCGCTAACTCGGGCCGTTAACGGCTAATCGGCCGCGAATAGCCGTTGACTCGGGCTGTTAACGGCTATTCGGTCGCGAATAGCGGTGAGATCAGCCGCGGGTGGGAGAGGGTCGGGGTGAGGGTCTTTGGGCGGGCGGAGGGCCCCCGCTACGATGACTTTGACGGGCACCCAGCGGCTGGCCCGTCGTGCCTTGACGAGACGGAACTGGAGCTCTAGACTCACTCCGAGGAGTCAGAGATGGCGTTGCTCCACAAACACGAGGGTCTGATCACCGCCGAGGACTTCGCGCGGCTCCCCGACCCGGGGCCGTGCGAGCTGGTGCAAGGAAGAATCATCCACTTGAGCCCTGCCCAGCCCCTCCACGGATACTACGAAGGAACGATTGGTATCCCCCTGGGGAACTACGCCAGGGCGAGCGGCCGGAGCCGGGTGCTTTTCGGGGAAGCGGGGCTCTGGACACGGCGTGATCCGGACACCGTGCGTGGTGCCGACTTCGTGTTCATCTCGCAGGAGCGATGGGCTCGCCGGAACCCTGAAGGCTTCCTCGATGTCCCACCCGAGCTGGTCGTCGAGATTCTCTCCCCGGACAACCGGAAGGGCGAGGTGATGGAAAAGCTGGAGGAGTATCTCGCCATGGGCGTCGATTTGGTGTGGATCGTCGATCCCGAGTGCCGATATGTCCTCGCCTACCACTCCATGTTCGAGGTCGAGCGATTCGAGGAGGGCGATCTCCTGGTGGATGAGGAGATCCTTCCCGGGTTTTCCCTGCCGGTGGCGGAGATCTTTCAGGAGTAGGGCTCACCCGGCGAACCGCCGGCTAGGCTGGCGCTTGAGGTCGTGTCAGATGGGACTGTTGTCGAGAACCGAAGAACGACTGGTCACCGGGGAAGAGTTGCTCCGCCGCCCGGACTTGGAGCCTTGTGAGCTCGTGGAGGGGAAGATCGTTCCGATGTCCCCGGTCGGATTCCTGCACGGCAAGATCGGTCGCCGTATCGCCCGCCCATTGGAAGACTGGTCGGAGAACCGGCCGGGAACGGGAGAAGTCGTTTCTGGTGAGGTCGGGATCTACATCCGTCGCGATCCGGACACCGTACGGGCGGCCGACATCCTCTACATCTCGACCGAGCGCCTCGCCGGCCGTGCTCCTGTTGGGTACCTCGAAATCGCGCCTGAGCTCATCGTCGAGATCCTCTCGCCGGACAAGCGGCGTGGCATGGTGGAGGAAAAGCTCAAGGACTACTTTGCGGTGGGTGTCGATCTCGTCTGGGTAGTCGATCCAGAAGAGCAGTACGTCCTCGCCTATCGCGGCTCCCTGTTCGATGTCGAGCGATTCGGCGAAGGTGACGTCCTCATGGACGAGGAGATCCTTCCTGGATTCTCCCTTCCCGTGGCGAATATCTTCCGCGAGTAGTTTGTACCCAGAGGCTACCCCTGATCCGCCAACCGCTCGAGGAGCACCCGGAGCGGCGCGACGGTGACACCCTCACGTAGGGGATAGGCCGCCGTAACCGGCGCAACCACCCACGCCTCCTCGATCCCGAGATCCTCGAGTGCGCTCCAGAACCCGCGGGAGACCACGGGGGCGGTCGAGGCCTTGCACTCGATCGCCAACCGCCGTTGACCCCGCTCCAGGACGAGATCGATTTCCGCACCGTCCGCCGTGCGGTAGAAGCTGGGCTGCCAGCGGGGCAGGGCGGCGATGACGTTCTCGATGACCAGACCCTCCCAGGACTCGCCGCAGCCTGGGTGCGCCAGCAGGTCGTCCAGACGGTCGATCTGGAGCAGGCTGTGCAGGATGCCTGTGTCGCGGAGGTAGACCTTCGGTGACTTGACGAGCCGCTTCTTCGTGTTGGCCGCATAGGGCTCGAGGAGGCGCACCATGAACGTCTGGGTCAAAAGATCGAGATAGGAGCGGATCGTCGGGTGGCTGACGCCGAGGGTGCCGCCGAGCTGAGAGCTGTTGAGCGTCTGTCCGTGGAGGTGGGCCAGCATGCGCCACAGGCGATGGAGCATGGCCGCCGGGACGTTGAATCCAAGCTGGGGAAGGTCCCGTTCGAGGAACGTGAGCACGAAGCTCTCCCGCCAGGCACGGCTGCTCTCGTCGCTCGCGGCGAGGAAGCTGCGGGGGAATCCTCCTCGAACCCAGAGGCGGGGCAGGGCTCCGGGATCGTCGCCGGGGATCTCGGTTGCCAGAAACGGCGTCAGCTCCAGGTAGGCGATCCGTCCGGCCAGGCTCTCGGAGGTCTGCCGGAGGAGATCGCGTGAAGCCGAGCCCAGAAGGAGGAATTGTCCGTTGCGGCGGTCCTCATCGACCAGGCTGCGGAGGAGGGGAAAAATCTCCGGAGCGCGCTGGATCTCGTCGAGGCAGAAGAGAGAGACGTTCCCCTGGGATCGCTGCAGGTTGAAGAAGAGCTCGGGGTCCCGCAGCTTGGCCAGATCCGACGGCCGCTCTAGATCGAGGTAGACCACGCCGGGTTGACGGCCGACCGTCTCGCGAACCAGCGTCGTCTTGCCGCACTGGCGAGGCCCCAGGACCGCGACGACCGGGGAATCTACCAGCCTCGCACCGACCTGGGCCTGGACAGCTCGGGGGAGGTAACCCTGCATATTGAAAGTCTAGCTTTCAATTTGCGGGGTTGCAAAGGCCCAACTCCGGGCTCGGGTGAGGGTGAGGTGTCGCACACGCCTTGACGGCATCCTGCCAGGGTGCTATCAATGATTGCATGGCACAGCTCGTCGTCCGCAACCTCGACAGCGATCTCATCCACCGCCTGAAACAGCGGGCGGCGGAGCAGGGCGTCTCGGCCGAAGAGGAGCACCGCCGGATCTTGCGCCGCGCGCTCTTTGGTCCTGAGGAGGAGTTCCCCGACCTCAAGTCTCTTCTCATCATGCCTGACGTCGGGGAGGATGAGGACTTTGCGCGCCTTAGCCAGCTTCCTCCGGACCGCGATTGGTCATGAAGGGATATCTCCTCGACACTAATGTCGTTTCCGAGTTACGCAAAGGCGACCGCGGGAACCGGAGGCTTGCCGAGTGGTATCGCCGGCGCGACAAGAGAGAGCTGTTCTTGAGCGTCATCACTCTGGCGGAGATCCGCCGTGGCATCGCGCTCATCCAGCGCCGCGACCCAATTCAGGCGGCTGTCCTCGAGCGCTGGTGCGAAACCCTGCAAACCGAGTTCGGCCGGGTTGGCCATCTCCTGCCCGTCGAGCCTGCGGAGGCTACCGCCTGGGGTGACCTCATGGCCCTTCGGACCCTGCCGATCCTCGACGCCTTTCTCGCAGCCACCGCGAGAACGCACCAACTGACGCTCGTCACGCGCAACGAGGCAGACTTCGGCGGCCTGCCGATCGATCTGGAAAACCCGTTCGCCTGACGTCCTCACGGTAGTAGCTCACGGCCTCGCCTTGGCAACCCCGGCTTACCCTACCCCGCCAACCGCCGGTACAGCTCCACGTACTCCCGCGCCTGCACCTCCCACGAGTAGTCTTTCGCCATTCCGTTGAGCATCAGCCGCCGCCAGCCGTCCTGGTCCTGGTAGGCGTCGAGCGCCTGGTCGAGAGCCCAGACGAGCCCTTCGGTGGTGAAGTGGTCGAAGAGGAAGCCGGTGCCGGTTCCGGTGGCTGGGTCCCAGGGCTCCACGGTGTCGGCCAGGCCGCCGGTGCGCCGCACGACCGGGGGTGTGCCGTAGCGCAGGCTGTAGATCTGGTTCAGGCCGCAGGGCTCGTAGCGCGAGGGCATCAGGAAGAGGTCGGCCCCGGCTTCGATCCAGTGGGAGAGCTGGACGTTGTAGCCGCGGTAGAACCAGGCTTTCCCCGCGAAGCGCCATTGCAGCCACTGGAAGAAGTCCTCGTAGCGGCCCTCGCCGCTCCCCAGCGCGATGAGCCGGACGTCCCGCCGTGCGAAGAGTGCCGGCAGCGCGTCGAAGCAGAGCTCGAAGCCCTTCTGGGCGGTCAGGCGCGAGACGATGCCGATCACCGGCGCGTCGGTGTCGTCCAGCCCCGCCGCCGTGAGGAGCGCGCGTTTCATCTCCCGCTTGCCGGAGAGGTCGTCCGCGGTGTAGTGGTGCGGCAGATGGGGATCGTCTTCCGGGTTCCATTCGCCGTAGTCGGCGCCGTTCACGATGCCGAAGAGGCGGGGGGAGCGGGCGCGCAGCAGCCAGTCCAGCCCGAAGCCCTGCTCCGCGGTCTGGATCTCGGCCGCGTAGGTGCGGCTGACCGCGGTGATCGCGTCGGCGTGGAGCATGCCGGTCTTCAGGAAATTGACGCGGCCGGCGAGGAGGTCCGCGGAGTCCAGCCAGAAGGCGTGTCCGGCGAGGCCCAGGCTCTCCAGCGAGCTGCTGCCCACGATCCCCTGAAAGCCTTGGTTGTGGATGGTCAAGACCGTCCGCGTCCGGTCGAACAGGCGGTCCCACGCATAGTGGGTCTTGAGATAGAGCGGGCCGAGCGCCGTGTGCCAGTCGTGGACGTGCAGGACGTCCGGCGCCCAGGCCAGGCGCTGGCAGCACTCCAGGGCGCCGCGCGTCAGCACGGCGAAGCGCAGGCCGTCCAGCGCGTCGCCCTGGTAGATCGCCTCGGGCGCGTAGAGCTCCGGGCAGACGAGGAAGTAGACGTCCACCTGGCTGTCCGGCAGCTTCCTGGTGAGGACGGAGATCTCCAAGTGGCGCGAGCCCATCCACAGGGAGATCCCTTGCAGGCTCTCGACCTGGGTGAGGCCGTCCGTCTGGCGGGCCAGGTGTCCGTAGAAGGGGAGGAAGATGCGCGCGTCGTGCCCCTCGCGGACGAGCTGGCGCGACAGGCCGGCGACCACGTCGCCCAGGCCGCCGGTCTTCGCGAAGGGGGTCGCCTCGGCGGCGACCTGGCAGATCTTCAGGGAGCCCGGGGGCACGGTCAGATCACCGTCCCGGGCGGGATGACCGCGTTCTTGGGCACGACGATGATCCCGTCGCGGATGGTCCAGTTCTCGTCGTCGGCGTCCTGGACTCCATCGGCGTTGACCAGCCGGCAGCCGTCGCCGATCCGCGCGTTGAAGTCGATGATGGCGTTGCGGATGTGGCAGTCGTGCCCCACACCCCGGGGGATCGGGTCGCCCCCGTCCGGCTCCCAGATGTCGGCCCCCATCATCACGGTGCGCTCGATGACCGAGCCGGGGCGGACCACGGAGCGGACGCCGATGATCGAATCCGAGATGCGGCTGGCCGACAGGATGCTCCCCTCGCTGAGGACCGAGTACCGCACGTAGCACTCGTTGATCTTGGTGCCGGGGAGGAAGCGCGGGTGGGTGAAGATCCGCAGCTCCGGGTCGTACAGATTGAGCGGCGGCAGCGGCAGCGTGAGGTCCAGGTTCGCCTGATGGAAGCTCGGGATGGTCCCGATGTCGGTCCAGTAGCCGTCGTAGGGGTAGGCGAAGACCCGGTATTCGCCGAGGGCCTGGGGGATGACCTCGCGCCCGAAATCCAGGGTGGTGCTGCCGACCAGGAGCTCGCGGAGGACCTCCTGCCGAAAGATGTAGATGCCCATGCTCGCCAGGTAGGAACCGGGGGGCGCGGGGAAGCCGAGGCCGGCCTGGGTCTGCTCGTCGAGGGCGAGGGCGTCGAGCTCTTCCTCCTGCTTCGGCTTTTCGTGGAACTCGATGATGCGGCCGGAGGAGTCGAGGCGCAGGATGCCGAACCCCGGGGCCTCGGAGCGGCTGACCGGCTTGACCGCGATCGTCAGATCGGCGCCCCGCGCGCGGTGGGTCTGGAGGAGCTCGCCGATGTTCATCAGGTAGAGCTGGTCGCCTGACAGGATGAGGACCTCGGGCGGATTGGGCTCCAGCAGCCGCGGCAGGGTTTGCCGGACGGCGTCGGCGGTCCCCAGGAACCAGTCTTTGCGCTCCGCGGTCAATTCGGCGGCGAGGATGTTGACGTAGCCTTGCGAGAAGGCGCTGAAGCGGTAGGTCTGGTTGATGTGCCGGTGCAGGCTCGCGCTGTTGAACTGGGTGATGACGAAGATCCGGTCGATGTTGGCGTGCAGGCTGTTGCTGATCGGGATGTCGATCAGCCGGAACTTGCCGCCGATGGGGACCGCCGGTTTGGCCCGGTGACGGGTCAAAGGCCACAAACGGCTTCCTTGCCCGCCGCCGAGAATGGCTGTGACGACTTTTTCCATGGACCCCTCCCCGCCGAGTGGCCGGTATCTTATAGCAGGGAGCGCGGCCTCCCGTGTCCATCGCACCTTGATTTAGAAAGCCCTCCGGCGCTGAATGCCGGATGGGATCTCTGAAGGGAGGATCCTATGGATCGACGGATGAATCGCCGCCTTCACTGGGCCGTCCTGGCGTCTCTGGCTCTGTTCGTGGCTCTGTGCCTGCCGCAGGCCGTCTCCGCCTGCGGCTACGAATGCATGGAGGTGACTCCAGGCTGTGGCCGGTGTGTCTACACCGGTGATCCCTCGACCGGTTGCCGCAACCGGCCTGGGAGCTGCGGGTGCTACGACGAGATCGGCTGCTTCGGTGCCGTTCTCGATCCGCTCGAGCAGGCGGCGCTCGACAACCTCGGGTTTGTTCCCGCTGATCTGCAGCCCGCGGCCGCCGAGTGCGCGAGCGCGGCTTGGACCGTGGCGGCGGTCGCCGACTGAGGATCTCTGGCGGGCCGGCAGATGGATTGCCGGCCCGGCATCTGTGGGCAGACGGCAGTGGATTGACACCGTCGGCAGCTGACCGTACGCTGGCAGCAGGGAGGCCGCATGACACGGATCGACATTTCTCTATCAGACAGCCTGAAATCCTTTGTGGATGAGCAGGTGACTTCCAGGGGCTACGAAACGGTGAGTGCCTACATCCAGTCTCTGATCCGTGAGGACTGGGAGCGCCAGGAGATCGAGGCAAAGCTCCTGGAAGCACTCGGAGACGAACCATCTGAGATGAGTGAGGCCGACTGGGAGGGGCTGCGGAAGCAGGTTGCAGGTGCTGGCCTCAGCCGAGGCGCTTGAGCCTTCGGGTCGTCGTCCGCCCTACAGCCCGGAGAGACTTGGCTGAACTGTCCAGGTACATCGCTCAAGACAGCCCGGGGGCAGCTCTGAGGTTCCTTGACGCTGCGAGGGCTGCTTTCGAGAGGCTCGGATTTTTTCCTGATGCTGGGAGACGTCGTCAATTCTCGCATCCGGCTCTCGCTGGGGTCCGCTCCTGGCCGATCTCCGGATTCGACAGGCATGTGATCTTCTATCGCGCCTCGCAAGGGCGGGTTGACATTTTGCGTGTGATCCACTCGGCGCGCGATCTGGTGGGGATCTTCGGCCCTGAGGACGATGTTCCATGACACAGGAACAGAGATGAGCTCGACAACGGCACGCCGCCCCCTCCACTGGGACTTCCTCGGCCGTATTCCCTATCAGGAAGCGGTCGAGCTGCAGCTCGCCGTGCGCGCCGGCGTCAAGCGCGGCACCGGGCCGGAGCAACTGCTGCTGCTGGAGCATCCGCCGGTCTACACGCTCGGCAGGAACGCCACGGCGGCGGACGTCCTCGCGGGCCCGGAGTGGCTCGCGGCGCAGGGCATCGAGGTCGCGGAATGCGACCGCGGCGGCCAGGTCACCTATCACGGGCCGGGGCAGCTCGTGGGCTATCCCATCCTCGACCTGAGCCCCGACCGGCGCGACGTCCGGCGCTATGTGCGCGACCTCCAGGAGGTGCTGATCCGCATCCTCGCCGAATACGGCGTCCGCGCCGAGCCCCGCGACGGGCAGGCGTTCGTCGGCGTCTGGGCGGGGGAGGACAAGATCGCCTCGATCGGCGTCCACCTCTCGCGCTGGGTCACCACCCATGGGTTCGCCCTCAACGTGGCCACCGACCTCTCCCACTTCGCCGGGATCATCCCTTGCGGCCTGCGCGGGATCGGCATGACCTCGATCGAGCGGCTGACCGGCCGGGCGCCCGCGCTTCCGGACGTCGCCGCTGTCTGCGCGCGCTGCTTCGGCGAGATCTTCGACCGCGAGCTGGTGGCCGCGGCCCCCGCGGTCCGGGCCGCGGGATGAGCTCGCAGCCGCGCGTTTCCATCGGCCTCAACGCGGTCATCGTGGCGGTGACCGAGGAGGTGCCCCGCATCCTGACGGTGCTCCCGCGCGCGTCCGAGCAAGGAGACCCGGCCGAGGAGGCCCTCCCGTTCGGTCCGCTCGATCCGGAGCACGACCGTACGCTCGACCGCGGCCTGCGCCGCTGGGTCCACGAGCAGACCAGGATGGCGCTCGGCTACGTCGAGCAGCTCTACACGTTCGGCGACCGCGACCGCGCTCCCCGCGCCCGGCGCCGCGGCCTGCGCGAGGTGTCGGTCGCCTATCTCGCTCTGGTGCGCGAGACCTCGGTGGGCGTCGAGGCGCGCTGGCGCGACTGGTACGAGTTCTTTCCGTGGGAGGACTGGCGCTCCGGCCGGCCCGCGCTGATCGACCGGACGATCGCCCCGGCGTTCGCCGCCTGGGTCGGCAGCGCTCCCGATCCGATGATCCGCCAGGAGCGCCGCGAGCGGACCGACATCGCGTTCGGCCTCGGCGGCGCGCCGTGGGACGGCGAGCGTGTGCTGGAGCGCTACGAGCTCCTCTATGAGGCCTACCTCGTGCCCGAGGCGTGGCGCGACCGCGAGGACCTCAGCGGATTGCCGGGAGAGGAGGAGCGGCCGGTCCCTCCCGCGCAACGGCCCGAGCCGCTGCCCGGCCGGCCCATGGCGGTCGACCACCGGCGCATCCTCGCCACCGCCCTCGGGCGGCTGCGCGGCAAGATCAAATACCGCCCGGTCGTCTTCGAGCTCCTGCCCTCCGCGTTCACGCTGCTCCAGCTCCAGCGCGTGGTCGAGGCGCTCGCCGGCGTGCGCCTCCACAAGCAGAACTTCCGGCGCCTGGTCGAGAACGCCGGCCTGGTCGAAGGGACCGGCAAGCTCGACATCCAGACCGGAGGCCGCCCCGCCGAGCTGTTCGTTTTCCGCCGGGACGTCCTGCGCGAGCGGCCGGCGCCCGGGGTCGGGCTGCCGCACGTGCGGCGGTAGTTCCCCTCAGGAATTGACGCGAGATATACTCAGTTATAGGATAAGAGCACAGGCCGGGGGAGAAGCTCCCGGCCCTTTCTTGGGTCCTTGATATGCTCATCATGAGCATAGACAAGGGCGCATAGACAGGGGGAGACAGCATGAGCCTCGAAGTTGCGCGGAGTTTGGAGTACACCCCCGAGGTCGCGAGCCTGACCGCTCCGATCCGCGACCGGGTCCGCTCGGTCATCCCCGACGTCGAGTGGGCGGTGCATGCGCCCTATGTGGCCGCCATCCAGGAGCTCAAGCGGCAGCGCAACGCGGTCGTCCTGGCCCACAACTACCAGACGCCGGAGATCTTCCATGGCGTCGCGGACTTCACCGGCGACTCCCTCGCCCTGGCGCAGCATGGGGCCAAGGTCGAGGCCGGCGTGATCGTCCTGGCCGGCGTCCACTTCATGGCCGAGACGGCGAAGATCCTGTCGTCGGAGAAAACGGTCCTCATCCCCGACCTCCAGGCCGGGTGCTCGCTCGCTTCGTCGATCACGGCGGCCGACATCCGCCTGCTGCGCGAGCGCTACCCGGGCGTCCCGGTGGTCACGTACGTCAACACCTCGGCCGACGTAAAGGCGGAGTCGGACATCTGCTGCACCTCGGCGAACGCGGTCGCGGTCGTCGAGTCGCTCGGCGTCGACCGGGTGATCTTCCTGCCGGACGAATATCTCGGGAAGTACGTGGCGTCGCAGACCGACGTCGAGGTGATCCTCTGGAAGGGGCACTGCGAGGTGCACGAGCGCTTCACGGGCGCAGAGCTCCGGGCCTACCGCGAGGGCCAGGCGGACGTCCGGATCCTGGCGCACCCCGAGTGCCCGCCGGACGTGCTCGCCGAGGCCGACTTCGTGGGTTCGACGGCGGCGATGATCCGCCACGTGGGCGAGGCGCGCCCGCGCCGGGTGGTGATGGTGACCGAGTGCTCGATGAGCGACAACGTGGCGGTGGAGTACCCGGAGGTGGAGTTCATCCGTCCGTGCAACCTCTGCCCGCACATGAAGCGCATCAGCCTCGCCCGGATCCTCCGCACGCTGGAGACGATGCAGCACGAGGTCTTCGTGGATCCCGAGGTGGCCGGCCGCGCCCGCCGCGCGGTCGAGCGGATGCTGGCCGTGGGCCGGAGGGAAGGCAAATGACCGAGCGGTTGACCGAGCTTCGAGGGAACCGGTTCGACGGCGTCGCCCGGTCCGAGGTCCTGATCGTGGGCAGTGGCGTGGCCGGCCTGACGGCGGCCCTGGGCAGCGCGCCGCGGCGGGTGACCCTGCTCACCAAGAAGTCGCTGGTCAGCGGCTCGAGCCCGTGGGCCCAGGGAGGCGTCGCCGCCGCCGTGGGCGCGGACGACTCACCGGCTCTCCACGCGGCCGACACGCTCGCGGCCGGCGCGGGGCTGAACGATCCCGACGTGGTCGCCCTGCTGACCGGCGAGGGGCCGGAGCGCATCCGCGCGCTGCTCGATCTGGGCGTCTGCTTCGACCGGGACGCCGCCGGCCGGCTCAACCTCGGCAGGGAAGCGGCCCATGGCCGCCGGCGCATCCTCCACGCCCGCGACGCCACGGGCGCCGAGATCGTGCGCGCTCTCTCCGAGGCGGTGCGACAGGCCCCGGAGATCCGGGTGGAGGAGGGGGCCTTCGTGGTTGACCTCGTTCTCGATGGTCCTCGGGTGGCCGGGGTCCTGGCGATCCATTCCGACGGCGGGCGCGTGCTCCATCTGGCTCCGGCCGTGGTGCTGGCCACCGGCGGACTGGGCCGGCTCTATCTCCACACGACGAATCCGCCCGAGGCGACCGGCGACGGCCTGGCCATGGCCGCGCGCGCCGGCGCCCGCCTGGTCGACCTGGAGCTCGTGCAGTTTCATCCCACCGCCCTGGCCGCGGAGAGCGCGGACCCGATGCCGCTCCTCACCGAGGCCCTGCGCGGCGAAGGCGCGGTGCTCCGCGACGGGCAGGGCCGGCGGTTCATGCTGGACGAGCACCCGGATGCCGAGCTGGCGCCCCGCGACGTGGTGGCGCGGGCGATCTGGCGGCGCCGGGTGGCGGGAGAGGACGTGGTCCTCGATGCCCGCGACGCCGTGGGCGGCCGCTTCCCCGAGCGCTTCCCCAAGGTCTTCGAGATCTGCCGGAATTCTTCGCGCCAGGGGGGCCTCGACCCGCGGATCGAGCCGATCCCGGTGGCGCCCGCGGCGCACTACCACATGGGCGGCATCGCCGTGGACCCCAACGGCCGGACCTCGCTGCCGGGCCTCTGGGCCTGCGGCGAGGTGAGCGCCACCGGCGTCCACGGGGCGAACCGGCTGGCCAGCAACTCGCTCCTGGAGGCCCTGGTCTTCGGCGCGCGCGTGGCGGAGGACCTGCGGCGGGCGATCCCCGCGGGGCCGGTCCCGGTGCGCACGGCGGGCCTGCGGCTGGCCGCGGGTGCGGAGGTCTCCGTGGATCCGGCGGGCGACGCGGAGCTGACCGCCCGGGTGCGCCGTCTGATGTGGGAGAAGGTCGGCCTGGTCCGCGACGAGGCCGGCCTCATCGCCGCGCTGGACGAGTTGGATCGTCTCGCGGAGACGCATCCGGAGGCGGCGGGGGAGGCGCGCAACCTCCTTGGAGTCGCCCGGCTGGTGACGGCGGCGGCCCTGGTCCGCCACGAGAGCCGCGGCGGCCACTTCCGGTCGGACGTCCCGGAGACCGATCCGGCCTGGCTGCGCCGGCTGTACCTGACCGCGGCGCCGGATGGCACGGCGCGCTTCGAGGCGCCGGAAATCGTTCCGGAAGTTGGGCACGCTCTCGCTCTCGCCACCGGAGGCCCGGCTTGATCTCTGGTTTGGGCGAGCGGCTGACGCCCCTCTATCCGCTCCTCTACGAGCCGATCGTGCGGCGGGCGTTGGAGGAGGACCTGGGGCGGGCCGGCGATCTGACGAGCGACGCCGTGCTGCCCGCCGGTCTGCGCGCCCAGGCGGACGTGGTCGCCCGCCGCGCCGGCCGCATTGCCGGGCTCGACGCTGCGCTCGCCGCGTTCCGGATGCTCGATCCGGAGATCGAGGTGGTGGTGTGCTGCGGCGACGGCGAGGACGCCGAGTCCGGCATGGTCCTCGCCACGGTCCGCGGCCCGGCGCGGGCGATCCTCTCCGCCGAACGGACCGCTCTGAACCTGCTCGGGCGCCTCTGCGGCATCGCCACCGCGACCCGCGACCTGGTGGCGGTCGTGGCGCCGCACGGCGCGCACGTGGTCTGCACGCGCAAGACGACCCCCGGCCTGCGCGCCCTGGAGAAGTACGCGGTGCGGGCCGGCGGCGGCAGCAATCACCGCTTCGGGCTGGATGATGCCGTGCTGATCAAGGACAACCACGTGGCGCTGGCCGGCGGTCTGCGGACAGCGGTCGAGAGGGCCCGCGCCGGCGTCGGGCACCTGGTGAAGATCGAGCTCGAGGTCGACTCCCTGGACCAGCTCCGCGAGGCGCTCGACCTGGGGGTGGACGTGGTCCTCCTGGACAACATGTCGCTCGACGACCTGCGCGAGGCCGTCCGCCTGGTTCATCGGATGGAGGGGGGAAAGCCGCTGACCGAGGCCTCCGGGGGTATCCGCCCGGACACGGCCGCGGCGATCGCGGCGACCGGGGTGGATCTCCTCTCGGTGGGGTGGCTGACCCACAGCTCCCCGGCGCTCGACGTGGCTCTGGACGTGCGGTAGCCTTGCCTGCATGAGTGAATCTCTGATCCAGATCGGTCGTTCTGCGACCGTTTCCACCGGCCGCCGCGAAGGGCGGCCCGAGTGGTTGCGGGTGCGTCTCGCGACGCCCGCCTCGTACCACCGCGTGCGCAACCTGGTGGAGAACCTGAACCTCCACACCGTCTGCCAGGAGGCGCGCTGCCCCAACATCTATGAGTGCTGGGGGGAGCACGGCACCGCCACCTTCATGATCCTGGGCGACATCTGCACCCGCCGCTGCGGCTTCTGTGCCGTCACCTCGGGCCGTCCCCAGGCGGGCGTGGACCCGCAGGAGCCCGCGCACGTCGCCGAGGCGGTGTCGGTCATGGGGCTCCGGCACGCCGTGATCACCTCCGTCGACCGCGACGACCTGCCCGACGGCGGCGCCCGGCACTTCGCCGAGGTGATCGAGGCCATCCACCGCCAGAACCCCGAGGCGGCCGTCGAGGTCCTGACGCCCGACTTCCGTGGCGTGCCCGACGCCCTCGACGTCGTCCTCGGTGCGGCGCCGGAGGTCTTCTCGCACAACATGGAGACCGTCCCCCGCATGTACCGCAAGGCGCGCCCCGGCAGCCGCTACGACCGCAGCCTCGGTCTGCTCGCCGAGGCCGCGCGGCGCCGCGACGCGGGCGAGTACGCCGGCCGGATCAAGACCGGCATCATGATCGGAATCGGCGAGACCTCCGAGGAGGTCTATGGGACGCTGCGGGACATCCGCGGCGCGGGCGTCGAGATCATGACGATCGGCCAGTACCTGCAGCCGACCCCTAAGCACCTGCCGGTCGACCGCTGGGTCCACCCGGACGAGTTCGCGGCCTACCGCGACTACGCTCTCGCGCTCGGGTTCGACCATTGCGAATCCGGTCCGCTGGTGCGCAGCAGCTACCACGCCCACGAGCACGTCAGGCCGGCCGGCTGATTCCGGGGGTGGCGCTGACCTGCCAGAGCCCGGCCACGATCAGCGCGAACCCCACCCCTTCAATCCAACCGAACCGCTCGCCCAGGAACGCCGCGGCCAGCACCGCCGCCACGAGCGGTTGCAGCGTGCTGTAGGCCGCCACCAGGGCGGGCGACGAGCGGCGCACCGCCCACGTGTTCGCGGAGTAGGCGAAGACCGTGGCGAGCGCCACGATGTAGGCCACCCCCCACCAGGTGCTCGCCGGCACCTCCGCGGCGTGCAGCGCGACGAGCGACGGCACACTCACCAGGAGCACTCCGCCCCCGCCGAACACGAACGACCAGGCGATCACCGTCCGCCAGGGAATGCGCTGGAGCAGCGGCCGCTGCAGCACCAGGAACAGCGCGTAGCACAGGCAGTTGATCAGGATCATCAGGTTTCCGATCGCCATGTCACGGTCGGCCGCGAAGCGGAGCGGATTGACCAGGACCATGGCGCCGCCGACCGAGAGAAGGATGCCGGCGAGGCGCCGCGGCGCGAGCCGCTCGATCCCGAGGAGGGCCGCCGCGGCGGCGGCGAACACCGGGAGCGACGGCATCAGGATCGCGGCGTTGATCGCGGTGGTGAACCGCAGCCCGTTGATGAAGAAGATCTGGTTGGCGAAAACCCCCAGGAAGCCGAGGAGCGCCAGCATCGGCAGGTCGCGGCGCTGCGGCACCACGCGGTCCCGCCGCCAGGCCAGGAGCACCAGGAGCGGCGTGGCGAACCCCACCCGCAGACCGGCCAGGGCGAGGGGGGACAGCGACGCGAGCAGCGCCTTGGCTACCACGTGGAAACCCCCGAAGGCGGCCTGCACCAGCACCAGGGTGAGATGGACCCGCACGTCTGTCGGAGCCGTGGCAGACGGGGTGATCGCGGGGGGAAGGGCCTCGGCGTCGCGCATAGAGGTTGGACAGGATACGCTGATTTGCGCGCCTCCCTCGCAACCCGATAGAATCCGGCCCCGATGACCGCCACGACCTCCGACGTCTCCATCCGCCCACTCGACGAGCTCGACATCAGCGACATCGTGCGGATCGACGAGAAGATCCTCGGCGCCTACCGGCCGGAAGTTTGGGAGCGCCGGATCGGTTATTACTTGCGGCGAGATCCGGAGACCTCGGTCGTTGCCGAGGCGGACGGGCGCGTCGTCGGGTTCATGCTCGGCGAGGTGCGCTCGGGCGAGTTCGGTCTCGAGGAGCCGACGGGCTGGGTGGAGGTGCTGGGAGTCGATCCCGAAGCTCGCGGCCGCGCCGTCGGCCGCCGGATGGCCGAGGCCATCCTCGAGCATTTCCGGGAGCGGGGCGCCAAGAGCGTCCGCACCCTGGTGGACGGGGAGAACGAGGAGCTGTGCGGCTTCTTCAACTCCCTGGGATTTCAGCCGTCGAGCCTCCGGGCGTTCACCCGCCCCATCTGAGACCTTCCGATCCATGCACGGGACGGCGGCATCGCTGAGAGAGGACGAGGAGAGATGAGCGTCAGGACCACGACCCTGCCGAAGCCATACCACGACGCGGTGATCCGGTGGCGGGAGACCTTCCTGCCCGATTACGATCTTCTGATGGAGAGCTGGGAGAAGTTCTTCCCGACCGAGCCCCAGTTCGAGCTCTGCGCCTACCGGCAGCTCGGCATGTGCACCGAGATCGAGTGCGGCGACCAGAAGGGCAAGCCCAAGTTCACCCGCGCCGCCGATATGCCGGCCGAGCCGGCCCAGCATCTGTTCGGCGCCATCCGGGCCCAGGCCTCGACCGAGTTCGGCTCGATCCAGCAGCACCGGCTGACGCTCGCCCGCGCACAGGAGGAAGAGGAGCAGTTCTGGATCCTCCGCATGATGGCCGAGGAGCTCCGGCACGGCTATCAGATGCTCCACCTCCTGGTCGAGGACGACTGGAGCTGCGTCACCCAGGAGAGCCGCGCCGATCTCGTCGAGGGCATCCTCTCGATGAACACCGGCTCGCACATCCTGGGAGCCTTCAACGTCGACTTCGACTCCTTCATCGACAACGTCGTCTTCTGTGGCCTGATCGACCGCGTGGGCAAGTACCAGCTCGCCATGCAGAAGGTGAGCGCCTACCAGCCGATGGCCGAGAGCATGCCGCAGATGCTGCGCGAGGAAGCTTTCCATCTCGCGGCCGGCGTGGTGCCGATGCGCCGGTGGGCCACCGCCGCGGCCAAGGGGAGCACGTTCATCACCATGGTCGACCTGCAGAAGGCGATCAACAAGTGGGTCCCGCGCGCTCTCGAGATGTTCGGCGACGAGCGCGGCGGCGGCACGAACGTGCGCTTCGGTTTGAAGCCGATGAAGAACGCCGAGGCCCAGAAGCAGTACGTCGAGGAGATCGGGAAGCTGGTCCGCGACCTGAACCTGCGCTACCTCCGGGCTCGCGACGAGAAGCTCACCCACGGTGAGTCCGAGGCCGTCCTCGACCGCATCCTGGCGGGTGAGTCGGTGGGGGGGATCCACCGCGAGGACCTCCTGCACCTGCCGCACGTCGAGTACTTCCGGCGCCGTGGCATGCCGGCATTCAAGATGGTCGGGGTCGACGGCGAGGTGTTCACCGATCTCCGGGCTTATCAGCAGCACCTCGTCCGCACGTTGCCCGACGCCTACCGCGCCAGCCGCGACTTCCGCGAGTACATGGATGCGCTGACGCAGGTCGCCGAAGGCACGATGAAGGCCGAAGAGGCCGCGGGGAAGATGCCGAGCCTGCGCCGCGTCGGAGGGGCCTGTCCCTGCTCCAAGGCGGTGCGCTGGATGGTGGACGAGCCGGCTTCCTCCCCCGCCTGATCCGACCAACCACTTTTTCCGGCCAACCTTCGACCAAGCGCGTCCAGGGGCTAGAGATGAGCGTGTTCAATCGCATGCTGGTCACCACCTTGCCCCTCGTGCCGAAAGTGATCGTCGGCCGGGTGGCTTCCCGCTATGTGGCTGGAGAGACCCTGGACGACGCGGTCCGGACGGTCGGCACCCTGAACTCCCAGGGCGCGATGGCCACCATCGACGTCCTGGGGGAAGAGGTCCACGAGCGCGAGAAGGCCGTGGCCGCCGTCGAGGAGTACATCCGGGTCTTTCAGGCGATTTCGGCGCAGCAGCTGGATTCGAACGTCTCGATCAAGCCGACCCTCCTCGGGTTGAAGATCGACGAGGGCTTCTGCCGCGACTGCATCGAGCGGATCGTCGCCACCGCCAAGGAGCACGGCAACTTCGTCCGCATCGACATGGAGGACCACACCACGACCGATGCGACGCTGCGGATCTATCGCGATCTGCACGCTCGCTACGGCAACGTCGGCGTGGTTCTCCAGGCCTACATGCGGCGCACCCTGCGGGACATCGACGAGCTGCCGGAGCAAGGCGCCAGCGTGCGGATCTGCAAGGGGATCTACGTCGAGCCGCGGCAGATCGCGTGGAAGGGCTACGAGACCGTGCGGGCCAACTACGTGGAAGCCCTGGAGAAGCTCATCGTCCGAGGGGTGTATCCGGCGATCGCCACCCATGACGAATATCTGGCCTGCCGGGGCGTCGCACTGGTCGACAAGCACGGCCTCGCGCGCGACCGCTACGAGTTCCAGATGCTCCTGGGCGTCGACGACGAGCTGCGCCGCGTCCTCATCGCCGGCGGCCACCGCCTGCGGGTCTATGTCCCCTATGGCCGGGACTGGTACCCATACTCGATGCGCCGCCTGCGCGAGAACCCCGAAGTGGCGCGCCACGTGCTGCGGGCGATGCTGTCGGGGCGGTAGTTTGACCCTTTTCGGGGCCGGTGATACGATTCAGACCGCCTCGTTTCCGCTTCAAACGACATGGAACCCCCATCCATGAAGGACCGTCCCGCGCGCGAGACCACTCCGTCCCGGAGCCTGGATACGGATGAGCTGCCCATTTCCCAGGAAAGCGGGCTGACTCAGACGTTCCAGAGCGCCACTCGCGACCGCGATCCCGAGGGTCTCGGCGAAGGCCAGATCGAGGCCGACATCATCCTGATCGCTCATCCGGACAGTCAGCGGCTCGGAACGCGCTACCGGCTCTCGCCGGGCAGCACTCTGGAGGTCGGCCGCTCGTCGTCCGTGCGGATCAGCCTGCCCGAGGTCATGTCGCTGTCGCGCAAGCACGCGCGCATCCGCTATACCGGATCGACCGTGACCGTCGAGGACCTGGGGAGCACGAACGGCACCTATGTCAACGGCCAGCCGATTCACGGCCGCTCGGTGCTGCGCAGCGGCGACCGCTTCCAGACCGCGGCGGTGCACTTCAAGTTCCTGCACGAGCAGGACGTGGAGAACGCCTATCACCTGGCGATCTACGAGCTGGTGACGAAGGACGGTCTGACCGAGACCTACAACAAGCGGAAGTATGAGGAGGAGGCGCTGCGGGAGTTCTCCCGCGCGATGCGGCACCGGCGGCCGCTGTCGCTGATCATCTTCGACCTCGACGAGTTCAAGCAGATCAACGACACGTACGGCCACCTGTGCGGTGACTTCGTCCTCAAGCAGGTTGCTTCGCTGGCGCGGGAGCTGGTCCGGCCCGAGCAGGTGCTGGCGCGGGTGGGGGGCGACGAGTTCGTCATCCTGGCGCCGGAGACCGGAGCGGAGGGGGCGGAGGTCCTGGCCTCGAAGCTGCGCGACCGCATCGTGGGGCTCGACCACCGCTATGGCGACGTCAAAATCTCCCTCACCTGCTCCTTCGGCGTCGCCGAGCTCGCCGACGGGATGACCAGCCCGCAAGACCTCTACCAGGCCGCCGATACCGCGCTCCTCCAGGCGAAGAGGAGCGGCCGGAACCGGGTGGCGTTCTACTCTCCGGAGTAGCCCGCCACCTCCGACCCCGGGCCTACCGCAAGCTCGCCGCCGCCTCCATGCCCAGCAGGTGCTGGCGCATGAACTCCACCATCACGGCCCGCATGTAGTCGGTGTTGACCTTCTTCTGGAAGCCGTGGCCTTCGTCCTTGCCGACGACGTACCAGACCGGCGCGCCGTTCTTCTCGACCGCGGCCACGATCTGGTCTGACTCCGAGAGCGGCACGCGCGGGTCGTTGGCCCCTTGCGCCACCAGCAGCGGCCGGTTGATCTTGGCGGAATGACGGGCCGGCGAGATCGTCTCCAGGAACGCCCGCATGTCCTCGATCCGCTCATCGCCGTACTCGACCCGCCGCTGGTCCCGCCGGTACTCGCTCGTGTTCTGCAGGAAGGTCACGAAGTTGCTGATGCCCACCGTGTCATAGGCGCAGCGGATCCGGTCCCCATAGTGGACCAGCACGGCCAGCACCATGTAGCCGCCGTAGGAGCCGCCGTTGACCATGACGCGCGAGGCGTCCAGGTCCGGCTGCGTCTTGATCCAGTCGAGCAGCGCGCCGATGTCCTTGACCGAGTCCTCCCGCTTCTTCCAGTCATCCAGCCGCAGATAGGTCTTGCCGTAGCCGCTGGAGCCGCGGACGTTCGGGACGAGCAGTGCCACGCCGAGCTCGTCGACCAGATAGTTCAGGCTTCCGAGGAAATTCGGCTGGGCCTGGGCCTCCGGGCCACCGTGGATGTCGATGAAGACCGGGCGCCGTCCCTTGAAGCGCTCCGCCGATGGACGGTAGACGAAGGCCGGAATGGTCCGCCGCTTGCCGGGGGCGGCCTCGTCGAAGGTCGGATAGCGTACGAGCTCGGGGATGACGAACTGCTCGGGGTTGAGGCCGCCCACCTCGCTGGCGGTCCAGCGCTCCAGCTTGCGGGACCCCGGGTCATAGCTGTAGACGTCGGAGGGCGAGCGCGCCCAGCTCACGGCGAAGCCGACCTCGTGGGAGCCGGGACGGAACACGAGATTGGTGCCGACGCCAGGCGGGAGCTCGGGAGAGGGAAGCCGGGCGCCGGACTTGGTGTCCACCAGGTAGAGCTTGCTGAAGCCGTCCTCATTGGTGACGAACGCCGCCAGCGCTCCGTCCTCGGAAACGTCGAGCCCTTCCACGTCCCAGGGGATGTCGCGTGAGATCTCGCCCTGGATGGAGTTGTCGAGCCCGAGGCGGACCAGGCGGAGGAACTCGCCGTCGCGATCCGTGGTCGTAAAAACCGACTGGCCGTCCCCGGCCCAGCGGCCGCCCTGGTAAGCGACCGTCTCCGCTTTTTTGTCGGTGAGGCGCGGAGTGATCGCCTTCACCTCCCCGGTGGTCACGTCGGCCCAGTGCAGATAGGCCTCGTTGGCGGAGATCTCCTCCAGGAGGAGGATGCGCCGGTTGTCCGGGCTCCAGTCGAGGGAGCTCCAGGAGCCCTGGAGCTTTGCGACGCGCCGCTCGCTCCCCGGCTTCGCCGGGTCGGCGACGTACAGATCGAAGTCGCGCCCGTTGCGGGCGTTGCCCACCCAGGCGAGGAGCTTGCCGTTGCGCGACCAGCGCGGCGACATGTTCCGGCTCTTGCCGTCGGTGAAGCGGCGGGAGCGGCCCGTGGCGCGGTCGAGAAGGTAGAACTGGAAGTTCTCGGCTCCGGCCTCGTTGACCGCGAAGACCACCTGATGGGCGTCGTGTGGGCGGGCCAAGGCCGAGATGACCGGGTCGTTGTAGAAGGTGAGCTGCCGGCGGTCGCCCATGGGCATGCCCACCTCATGCAGCTGAACGCTTTGCGCGAACCGTGTGCGGATGTACATCTTCCGCTCGGTCGGGTGCCAGTCCGCGAGCGAGGCGGTGCGGATGTTCTCGTACGGAAGGAGGTCCGCCACCCGGTCCTTGGGAATCGCCGGGACGTTGCGGGCGACGATGCTCGACGGAATGGGCACCGTCTCGGACGATGGAGCCTGGGCCAGGACGGTGGGGGTGCCGGCGCCCGCGATCAGCAGGCCGGCGGCGATCAATGCAGAGGTCTTCGTCTTCATCAGGTCTCCGAAAGGCTAGAATGCCTCCATGGGGCTTCCAATCTTCTACAGTTGCGACCGCTGTCCATCCTATTGCTGTTCCTATCCGCGCATCCCGGTCAAGCCGGCCGACATCCGGCGGCTCGCGCGGCACTTCGGGATCAGCCCGGAGGCGGCCGCCCGGAAGTTTACCAAGCCCGGAGAGGACGAGGGGGAAATCATCCTCCGGCAGGCGCCGGACCCGGTCTACGGCAATGCCTGCCGCTTCTTGAGCCGCGAGACGCGCCGCTGCACGATCTACGAGGCGCGCCCCGGCATCTGCCGCGAATATCCCGGCTGCACCCGCTGCGGCTACTACGACTTTCTGAGCTTCGAGAGGCGCACCCAGGGGGACCCGGAATTCGTGCCGGAGACGTGGCACGGGAAGAAATAGTTGATATGCTCCAGCCTCGACGTACGATCTGAACATCCATCCGCGTGCTGCGCGAGCTCCATATCCGCAACCTGGCCGTCCTGGCCGAGGCTTCGGTCGACTTCGGACCGGGGCTGAACATCCTTTCGGGCGAGACGGGCGCCGGCAAGTCGATCGTCGTCGATTCCCTCTCTCTTCTGGCCGGCTCGCGCGCCAGCGCCGAGATGATCCGCAGCGGCGCGGAGGCGCTCACGGTGAGCGGGGTCTTCGAGCCGGCGGGGTCGGAGTGGCGCCGCATCCTCGACGAGGCGGGGCTGGAGGCGGAGGGGCCCGAGGTCCTCATCCGCCGCGAGATCGCCAGGAACGGCCGCAACCGCGTGTTCGTCAACGACCAGCCGACGACCTTGCGGCTGCTCTCGGATCTTGCCCCCTTCCTCCTGCGCATCCATGGCCAGCGCGATGAGCTGGGGCTGATCGAGCCGGAGCTGCAGCGGGGCCTGGTCGACCGCAGCGGAGGCCCCGAGGGGGAGGCCCTGCTCGCCCGCGTCGCCGCGGCCTTCGAGCAGCACGCCCGATTCGCCGAGCGGCTGGAGCGCCTCACCGGCGATGACCGGGCGCGGCGCGAGCAGCTCGACCTGCTGCGCTTCCAGGCGGGAGAGATCGATGCCGCCAAGGTGCGGGCCGGCGAGGAGGTGGAGCTGCGCGCCGAGCGCGAGGTCCTCCGCCACGCCGAGGCGATCGTGCGGGCGCTCGGCACCTGCTTCTCCCTTCTGTCCGAGGAGGAGGGATCAGCCCTCGAAAGGATCGGGAAGAGCCGCGACCTCCTGGCCGACGTCGAGGAGTGGGAGCCGCAGGCCGCGGCCTGGGGAGCCGAGCTGAATGAAGTCCGCATCCGGGTCGCCGAGCTGGGCACCTCCCTGAGCCACCGGCTCGACGGCCTGGAGGCGGACCCGGCCCGGCTGGATCAGATCGAGGAGCGCCTCGCGCTGCTCGAGCGTCTCTGCCGCAAGCACGGAGGTGACACGGCCGCCGTCCTGGCCCGGCGCCAGGAGATCGAGGCCGAGCTCGCCGAGCTCGAAGGGGATGCCCAGAACCGGGACGAGCTGGAAGAGAAGGTCGCGGCGGCCCTGGCCGAATACCGCATGTCCGCGCTCTCCCTCTCGCGGAAGCGGTCGGAGTGGGGGAAGGCTCTGGTAGAGCGGGTCGAGCGCGAGCTCGGAGACCTGGGGCTCGGCCGCGCCCGGCTCGCGGTGAGCCTGGAGCGCCGGCGGCGCGCGGACAGCCCGCTCGCGATCGACGGCGAGGCGGTCGACTTCGGCCGCGAGGGGATCGACCAGGTCATCCTTCTTTTCGCGCCCAACCCGGGCGAGGAGCCGCGTCCGCTCGCCCGCATCGCCTCCGGCGGCGAGCTGTCGCGCATCCACCTCGCTCTCCAGCTCGCCACGCGCGCCGAGGAGGCCCGGCCGACCCTGGTCTTCGACGAGGTGGACACCGGCATCAGCGGCGCCGAAGCCGCCGCTCTGGGCGGCAAGCTCCAGCGCCTCGTCTGGACCGGCGCCAAGGAACCCCAGGGGCAGATCTTCGCCGTCACCCACCTGCCGCAGGTCGCGAGCTACGCCGACCTCCACTTCAAGGTGAGCAAGCGGGTCGAAGGGGACCGCACCAGCGTCCGCGTCGAGGAGCTGGACAAGGACAACCGCGTCGAAGAGGTGGCGCGTATGCTCGCCGGCACCACGGTCACCAAGCTCTCGCTCTCCCACGCCCGCGAGCTCATCGAGGGCGCGGCGAAGGGGCGGAAGGGGTGAGGTTCTGGCGCCCGGGCGACCCCATCGAGCCCCTGCGCGCTTTGGTCGCCCGCGGCGGCGTCCTCGCCATTCCGACTGAATCGAGCTATGGGCTGGGCGCCGATCCACGGAACCGGATCGGCGTCGAGGCGATCTATCGGATCAAGGAGCGCGAGGCGGGGAAGCCCCTGCCGGTCGTCGTGGCCGACCTGGAGCAGCTGCGGGATTTGGGGATCGATCCCGGGCTTCCTATACTGGAGGCTCTCTCGGCGTGCTGGCCGGCGGCGCTCACGGCGGTGCTGCCGATCGCGCGGTCTTTTCTGAGCGCCCGGTCCGTGCCGGCCGCGGCGGGAGAGCCGAACCTGGCGGTCCGCATCCCGGCGCACGACGGTCTGCGGCGGCTGCTTGCCGAGTTGGGGCACGGGCTCACCGCCACCAGCGCCAACCGGAGCGGCGAGGCGCCGATCCTGGAACCGGCGGCGGCGGCGGAGCTCCTGGCCGGCTCGGATGTGGCCGTGATCGACGGCGGAATTTTGCCGGGCGGTCCGCCGTCGACGCTGGTGGCAATAGAAGCGTCGGGTCCCGTGGTTCTACGGACAGGGAGCTTTCCTGTTGAACGATTGCGCGAGCGGTTTCGCGCCTCTCGACAGCCTCTGGAGAAGGACGTATGACGCACAGAATCCTGGGCCTGATCACAACCTTCGCCGCCTGCGCGGCGGTCTCTCTGCTCGGCGCCGCCCCCGCGGCCGCGCGCGATGGAGACCTGCCGCCCGGCGCCGCACCGGCCATCGCGGGCCCCTCCGCCCTGCCCACCATCGGCGTCGACGAGGTCCGTCCCGGTCAGAAGGGATACGGCCTCTCTGTTTTCGCGGGCACCGAGCCGGAGCGGTTCGACGTCGAGATCGTCGGCGTGATGCGCAACGCCAGCCCGGAGCTGAACTACATCCTCGCCCGCCTGAGCGGCAAGGGGCTGGAGCGCAGCGGCGTCGCGAGCGGCATGAGCGGCAGCCCGGTGTTCATCGACGGCAAGCTCGCCGGCGCGGTCGCCTTCAGCTGGCCGTTCTCCCACGAGGCGATCGCCGGCATCATGCCGATCGAGTCGATGCGCCGCCTCTCGACGCTGGGCGGCGGGGCTCCGCAGATGGCGACGCCCCCTCCGCCCGTGGATCTCGCCGACCTGCGCGCCGGGAAGATCCCGAAGGACCTCCTGCAGCGCGAGCTGAGCCGGTTGCAGCCGAAGGTCGCGATGGACGGCCGGGCCGGAGTGCAGTGGGCGATCTCCGGCCTCGGCGAGCCGTCGCAGGCCCTCCTGCGCAGCGCCCTGGGGAGCGCGGCCCCGGCGGGCCAGGCGGCGGACGGCGGACCCAAGGACCTCGTCCTGGGCGGCGCGGTGGCCGCGGTCCTCGCCGACGGAGACTTCCGGATGGCGGCGATCGGCACGGTGACCGACCGCTATGGCGATCAGGTGCTCGCGTTCGGCCATCCGTTCCTGGGGCTCGGACCGATTCGCGTGCCGATGGCCACCGCCGAGGTGGTGACCGTCCTCTCGAACTCCTACTCGTCCTTCAAGATCTCGAACCTCGGCCAGACGATCGGCGCCTTCGAGCAGGACCGCCAGGCGGGCATCCAGGGCCGGATCGGCCAGACAGCTCCCATGACGCCCGTCACGGTGCGCATCTCGGGCGTCGGCAACAAGCCGCGCGAGTACCACACCCGGATCGCCGACGTGCCGCTGTTCACCCCGATGCTGATCGGCAGCAGCGTGCTCGCCGGGCTCGATTCCGCCAGCTATACGGCCGGCTCGCAGAGCGTCGACCTGGACGCCCGCTTCCGCCTGCGCGGCTATGGCGACCTGCGGATCCGCCAGAGCTTCGACGGTGATTCCGCGGGAACGGACATGGCGGGCTACGTCCTCTCGGTCGCCGCCTATCTCGTGCAGAACCCGCTCGAGAAGGTCTCGTTCGATGAGATCGAGATCGACGTCTCCCAGTCGGAGCAGCCGCAGGCCGCCACCCTGATCGGCGCGAACGCCGACAAGACCGTGGTGCGTCCGGGCGATCGGGTGAAGCTGAACCTCGATCTCGTGGCCTGGCGCGGCGACCGCTTCCGCCGGTCGATGGAGCTGGCGCTGCCCGAAGATCTGCCGGCCGGCCGCTATTCGCTGATCGTCGGCGACGGCTCCAGCGTCGACGCCGCGCGGATCGCCCTGGAGCCGGCGGCGCCGGTGACCTTCCTGCAGGCCCTCGAATTCCTGCGCTCGATCCACTCGCGGCGCGACCTGATGGTGCTCGGGGTGTATGGCGGTCCCGGGCTCTCGGTGGCGGGCGAGATCATGCCGCGCCTGCCGGGCTCGGTGCGCTCGCTGTGGAGCGCCGCCGCGTCGGGCAGCGCCGCGCCGCTGCGCGTCACCATCGCCCAGGAGCTCAGGGAAGAGGTGGACGTGCCGGTCGACGGGGCGGTCCGGATCGACCTCGAGGTGCGCCGCCCCCAGGATGTGGATCCATCCGATCTGACCGATCATCCGACCGATCGGACCGATCCGTCCGATCCGTCCGATCCGTCCAAGTCAACGACCCAGGGAGAAAAGGCTGCCGCATGAGACTCCGCACGAGCGCCGTCCTGCCGGTCGTCGCGATTTTTTTCTGTCTGGGGGCGGCGCGACCGGCGCTCGCCACCCAGGTCCGCATCTTCGAAACCCAGAGCCAGGCCGGCTTTCTCGCCGGCACGCCCGAGGGAGTCAGCGTCGACTCCCTCGGCCGCATGGAGCTCGCCCCGCGCGCCGAGCGGGTGACCTCGCTGTCCGAGCCGTTCCTGCTCGCCGCCGCCGCCACGTCCGACGGTTGGGTGGTGGGCACGGGCAACGCCGGCAAGGTCCTCTCGATCAACAGCAAGGGGAAGACGGCCGAGCTGCTCTCCGCCGCCGAGCCCGAGGTGTTCGCCGTCTGGGTCGATCCGGACGGCACCGTGTTCGCCGGCACCTCGCCGAACGGCAAGGTCTACCGCATCGCCCGCGGCAAGGACGGAGCCTGGAAGAGCGAGGTCTTCTTCGAGCCCGGCGAGACCTACATCTGGGCCCTGGCCCGCGCCGCCGACGGCGCCCTCCTGGTCGGCACCGGCACGCAAGGCAAGCTCTTCAAGGTGCGATCCGCGGGCAAGGCCGACGTCCTTTACGACAGCGACGACACGCACGTCCGCTCGCTGGAGGTCCTGCCGGGCGGCGACGTGCTGGCCGGCACGGCGGGCGAGGGCCTGATTCTGCGCATCGGCCGCGACGGCCAGGCGCGCACGCTCTATGACGCCGCCGAGCCCGAGGTGGTCGCCCTGACCCTGGGACCGGACGGTACCTGCTATGCCGGGGTGGTCTCCTCCGAAGCCAGCCTGGTGGATCTCTCGAAGGACCAGCAGGCCGCGGCGGCCAAGCCCGGCGAGCCCACGGTCACCGTCACCGTCGTCGGCGAGGGGGAGGCCCCGACGGGCACCCGCAAGCCCGGCGCCACCGGCGCGCGCAGCCAGGTGCTCAGCCTCTCGCCGGCCGGCGTGGTCGAGAGCCTGTGGAGCTTCCCCGAGGACACGGTCTACGACCTCCTCTGGCAGGGCAACCGCCTGTGGGTGGCGACCGGACTGGAGGGCAAGCTCTACCGCTGGGCCGACTCCCAGATGCTGCTGGAGAAGGACGTGGACGAGCGCCAGATCGTGGCGCTCCTGCCCGGCGAGCCCGGACCGGCCTTCGCCACTACGAACGCCGCGGCGTTCTACCGGGTGACCGCGGGCAAGGAGACGTCCGGCACCTACACGAGCGCGGCGCTCGACGCCGGCCAGGTGGCGCGCTTCGGCACCTTCCGCTGGCGTGGCGAAACCCCGGGCAATGGCGCGCTCCGCTTCTCCTTCCGCAGCGGCGTCAGCGCCGAGCCGGACCGCACCTGGGCGGCCTGGACCGAGCCGCAGGCCGTGGAGGCCTCCGGAGACGGCTCCGAGGTCTCGCTGAGCAACCTGCCGCGCGGCCGTTACGTGCAGTGGCGGGCCGAGCTCCGCGCCGACCACGATCGCTCGCCGCGCATCTGGGGGGCCGAGCTCTCGTACCGCCAGGAGAATTTGAAGCCGCGCATCGACCAGCTCGCCGCCCTGGAGCCCGGACAGATCCTGGTGCCGGCCAACTTCAACCCCTCGAACCAGGTCTACGAGCCGGCCCATCCGAACCGCGAGGGGATCTTCACCGCGGTCGGCCAGCCGTCGGACGACGACGGAGGCGGACGGACCAAGCCCCTCTGGAAGCAGGGCTTCATGACCTTGCGCTGGGCCGCCGCCGATCCCAACGAGGACCAGCTCCTCTATGATCTCTCCTTCCGGCCGGCCAGCTCAGAGGACGCGTCCGGCTCCGGAGACGGGGGATGGCTCACCATGGCCGACGAGCTGGAGGAGGATTGGTACAGCTTCGACGCGACGGTCCTTCCCGACGGCGTCTACCGGTTCCGCCTGCGCGCCTCGGACCGCCCGGCGAACGATCCCGCGAGCGCTCTGGTGAGCGAGCGGATCAGCGATCCCGTGGTGGTCGACCACGCGCCGCCGCAGCTCGGCGAGGCGCGGCGCGACGGCGACCGATTGCGCGTCACCGTACGCGACGCGGCGAGCCCGCTGCGCGAAGCGGTGTTCAGCGTCGACGCCCAGGAGTGGAAGCCGGCCGAGGCCGCGGACGGCCTGCTCGACGGCCGCACCGAGACGCTCCTGCTGGCACCGGAGACACCGGAGGCACCGGAGACAAAGGGCGGGAGCCTGCTCCTGCTGCGCGTGACGGACGCAGCCTACAACGTGATCACGTTCGACCTGACCCCGGCCTGGAAACGATGACCTCGCGGATCGCCGTGTACCCGGGGTCGTTCGATCCCATCCACAACGGCCATCTGGACATCATCGACCGGTGTCTGCCGATCTTCGACGAGGTCGTGGTGGCCATTCTCTACAATGAGAGCAAGAAGCCGCTGTTCAGCACCGAGGAGCGGGTCGAGACCGTCCGCGCGCTGCTGAGCGACCGCCCGCGCTGCCGGGTGGAGAGCTTCTCCGGCCTGCTGGTGCACTTCATGGACCACATCGGGGCGCGCACGGTGATCCGCGGCCTCCGCGCCGTCTCGGATTTCGAGTACGAGTTCCAGATGGCGCTGATGAACCGCCGCCTGAACCCGCGGGTCGAGACGGTCTTCCTGATGCCCAAGGAGGACTACAGCTACCTGTCGAGCCGGCTGGTCAAGGAAGTCTGCGCCCTCGGCGGGGACGTCGAGGGCCTGGTGCCGCCGATGGTCCTGGATCTCCTGCAGAAGCGGCTGCGGGCCTCGGAGTCGGCGGCCGGGTGAGCCTGGACGAGTTTCTCCTCCGCATGCCCAAGGTGGAGCTGCACGTCCACCTGGAGGGCTCGATGCGGCCGGCCGTGCTCCTGCGGCTCGCCCGGCGCAACGGCGTCGTTCTGCCCGCCGACGATGAGGCGGGGCTCGCGCGCTGGTTCCGCTTCCGCGACTTCGAGCACTTCGTCCAGGTCTATCTGACCTGCTCGCGCGCGTTGCGGGCTCCGGAGGACTTCAAGCTCCTGGCGACGGACTTCCTGGAGGACCAGGCCCGCCAGAACGTCGTCTACACCGAGGTGCACTTCACGATCGGCACCCACCTGACGAACGGCGTCAACGGCGAGGAGGTTCTCGCCGCCCTGGAGGAGGCGATCCGCGATGGCGAGGAACGGCTCGGGGTGCGTCTGCGGCTGATTCCGGACATCGTCCGCAACGTCCCCGAGATGGCGGACCGCACATTGGAGTGGGCCCTCGCCGGGCGCGGCCGGGGCGTGGTGGCTCTGGGACTTTCGGGGAGCGAGGCCCGGTTCCCGAGCGAGCCGTTCCGCGAGCACTTCGCCACGGCCGCCCGCGAGGGGCTCCACTGCGTGGCTCATGCCGGCGAGCACGCCGGCCCGGCCTCGATCCGCTCCGTTCTGGACGGCTGCAAGGCCGAGCGCATCGGCCATGGCGTGCGCGCTGTCGAGGACCCCTCCCTGATGGCCGAGCTGCGCGAGCGCGGGATTCCGCTGGAGGTCTGCCCCTCCTCGAACGTCTGCCTCGGCGTGGTCCCCGACTTGGAGCACCACCCCTTCGACCGGCTGCTCCGGGCCGGCTGCCGGGTCACGGTGAATTCCGACGACGGCCCCTTCTTCGACACGACGCTGACTGACGAGTATGTGCGCCTGCAGCGGACGTTCGGCTACGGCCCCGCAGAGCTGGCTGATCTGGCGCTGGCCGGGCTCGGCGCCACCTTCCTGCCGGAGGACGAGCGCGCCACCCTCGCCGCCAGCTTCCGCGAGCAGACGGACAAGCTCCGCCGCGACCTCTCACCCTAGTTGCTTCATTCAGGGTCTCAAAGAGTGACACCCGGCCCATCGCCGGCGGGTTGCACTCGCAATGGCACAAGACCCTTCGTTCTCTGACCCAACCGCACCAGCCCCGACGGGCGAAGAGGTCCTGAGCGTCGACCGCCTGGAATCTTTGCGCGATCATCTCGAACAACTGCCGGATGCTCTCCGGCGCTGTTTCCTGCTCCGCTACGGCCGGGGATACGGCGAAGACCAGATCGGGATCCTGATGAAGCTTCCGGCCGGCCGGGTGCGGGCCTGTCTCGCCGAAGCACGGCAGAGGCTCGGGTTCGGCGGGAGGGTCTTTTGACGCGGTCTTGGGAGGCCTGGTCCGGGCGGCTCCGGGCGTTCCGGCGCGGCGGCTCCGGGAATGGTGCGGACGGCCACCCGACGCCCGAGCTGCTCTCGGCGTATCAGGAGGACCGTTTGCCTCCCGAGGCGGACGGAGAGATCCAGGAGCACTTCGTCGACTGTCCGGAGTGCCCGGAGCTGATGCTCGACCTCGACCGGTTCACCGCGCCGCAGGCCGCGGAATCCGTCGCGTCGGATCTCTCCGACACCTGGGTGGATACCGCGTGGCGGCGGTTGCGCGAACGTCTGACCGTGGAGGCGCGGCCCGCCCGGCTGCGCTGGCTCCGCGGCTCCGCCTTCGCCTGGTCGTTGACGGGGCTCCTCGCGCCGTGCGCTCTGGGTCTCTGGCTCCAGGTGAACACGCTCACCGGCGAAGCGCGCGAGAGCGAGGCGCCGCAGCTCAATCCGCCGTTGTGGAACGTCGAGCCGGCGCCGGCCCTGCGCGGCGGAGATCCGCCGCCGCCGGAAGTGGCGGTGCCCGCCGGCGTGCGCCAGTTCTACCTGGTCTTTCAGCCGTCGGTCGAGCCTCCGCAGCAGATCTACCGCCTGACGATCCGGAGCTGGGAGGGAGAGGATCTCTGGTCGGAGACCGGTCTGCTGAAGAGCGCCGAGGGGAGCTTCGCCGTCAGGCTCTCCCGCCGCTCCCTGCCCGCGGGCAGCTACCGCTTCCTGGTGACCGGAACCGCCGAGAACGGCGAAGAGCCGTTCGCGCAGGAGTTCCCGTTGCGGTTGACGTACCTGTGAGAGACCACCTCTTCTTCAATGGCGTCGATGCCACCACGGGCGAGTATCTGGTCGCGCCGCGGCCGGCCGCGGAGGTCCTGGACCTCCTGCGTGCCCGTCCAATCGAGCCGGCGAGGGCTGCCACCCGGGCCATGGTGCCGGGCTTCGAGCCGCGCGACCTGGCCGAGAGCGGTTGGGGTGTGGTCTTTCCGCGCGGGTGTGACCCTGCAATCCCCGAGGCGCTCCGCCCTCTCCTGGAGCATCGCCGGATGCAGGCCGCGGCCGTCCGCGAGCACCGCTACCGTGAGCTGGAGCTGCGGCCGGGCGAGGACCTCGAAAGCTTCCTGGTCCGCCACGGCCGCGGGCCGGGTCCGGTCCATCCCGACCGGCTGCCGTACTACCTGCTTCTGATCGGCGATCCCGCGGAGATCCCCTTCGGTCTCCAGACCGGGCTGGACGTCCAGCACGCCGTGGGGCGCCTCTGCTTCGACGCGCCGGAGGAGTACGAGCGCTACGCGCGCCGGGTCGTCGAGGCGGAGAGAGGAGCCCAGGGGCGCGACCGCCTCGTCGACCTCTTCGCGCCGCGCAACGCGGACGACCCGGCGACCGAGCTCAGCTCGGATCACCTGATCGCACCGCTCGCCGGGCGTCTCGACGGAGCCCTGCCCGGTTGGCGGCTGCGCGTCACCGCCGGCCCGCGGGCGACCAAACAGGCCCTGGCGGATCTCTTCGCGGGACGGCACGGAAGGCCGGCGCTCCTCTTCACCGCGAGCCATGGCCTGGGCTTCCCCTGCGGGCACCCGGATCAGAGGGAGAGGCAGGGGGCGCTGCTCTGCCAGGACTGGCCCGGGCCGCAGGCCTGGAAAGGGCGGCCGATTCCGCCCGAGCACAGCTTCGCCGCTGCGGATCTGGAGAGAGAGGACGTGGCCGGGCTCGTCGCCTTCTGTTTCGCCTGCCATGGCGCCGGCACGCCCGCACTCGACGAGTTTTCGCACCGGAACGGCTGGGAGCCCCGGCGGATCGCGCCGCGCGACTTCCTCGCCCGCCTGCCGCAGCGCTTGCTGGAGCGCGGCGCCCTGGCCGTGATCGGCCACCTGGAGCGGGCCTGGGCCTATTCCTTCCTCTGGCGGGACGAGTCCCAGGTGGACGTCTTCGAGAGCACGCTCAAGCTGCTGCTGGACGGCTGGCCGGTTGGAGCGGCCATGGAGTACTTCAATCAGCGGTACGCCGAGCTGGCGACCCTCCTCACCGCGGCCCTGCGCCGGGCCTTTGCCGGCGAGCCCGTGGACGCGCGCGAGGTGACCCGCCTGTGGACGGCCCACAACGACGCGCGGGGGTATGTGGTGGTGGGGGACCCGGCGGTGCGGGTCGATCGGATGATTAGCCCCCCGCCCGCAGCTCCATCCCCGGCTTCCGGGCCAGCGTGAGCAGCCGCTGCAGGCGGGAGAGGAAGTCCACCAGACCCGTCCAGCCGAACTCCTCGCCGACCCGGATGTCGTCGAGCCCCTCCAGGCCAACCCAGGGGGGCGGCTCGGGGAGATCGCGGCGCTGCACCCGCGGCCCGAGCGCCGCGATCTCATCCCACAGCCCCTCCCGGAGCGCCTCGCCGAGGAGAGTCTCTTCTGCGCGGTCCAGCCTCCCCAGCGCATGGAGTGCCGGAACGTCCTCCAGACGGCCCAGATACTCCACGAGCTCATCCTCCAGAACCGTGGTGAGCTCGGGGAAGCCGCGGCCGGATGCGTCGTAGATCTCGAGGAAAAGCAAAGCGGTGCTCCCGCGTCTCCATCTGGATTCGGGTCGCATTGTACCCGGCCCCTGCGACGTGACAATCTATCCTTGCGCGGCGCGGGATGTCGCGGGATGCGAGGAGGCGAGCACGATGAGCAATCAGTTCAGGACCCCGCTCAATTGGTACAGCGGGGGTGCTGATACCGACGTCGGAGAAACCGAGGAGTGGCTGACCGCCTTCGAGCAGGTCATCCAATACGAAGGGTGCGAGCGCGCCCAGTTCCTGCTCAAGAAGCTGCTGGAGAAGGGGTACGAAAAGGACGTGACCCTGCCGTTCACCGGCAACACGCCCTACATCAACACCATCCCTGCCAGCCGGCAGCCCGAATACGTCGGCGACCGCGCCCTCGAACGGCGCTTGAAGAGCATCGTCCGCTGGAATGCCATGGCCATGGTGGTCCGCGCCAACAAGAAGTTCGCCGGCCTGGGAGGCCACATCTCGACGTTCGCCTCTTCGGCGACCCTCTACCAGGTCGGCATCCACCACTTCTTCCGCGGGCGCGGCGAGAGCGGCTTCGACGGCGACATGATCTACATCCAGGGGCACGGCTCGCCGGGCATCTACGCCTACTCGTTCCTCGAAGGGCGGATCAGCATCGAGCAGATGGAGGCGTTCCGCCGCGAGCTCGAAACGACCGGCGGCCTCTCCTCCTATCCGCATCCGTGGCTCATGCCCGACTATTGGGAGTTCCCCACGGTCTCGATGGGCCTGGGCCCCCTCACTGCCATCTACCAGGCCAAGTTCAACCGCTACCTGCGCGACCGCGGGCTGCGCGATCCGCAAGGCCGGAAGATCTGGGCCTTCCTCGGCGACGGCGAGACGGACGAGCCCGAGACGCTCGGCGCGATCACCCTCGCCTCCCGCGAGCAGCTCGACAACCTGATCTTCGTCATCAACTGCAACCTGCAGCGGCTCGACGGCCCGGTGCGCGGCAACGGCAAGATCATCCAGGAGCTGGAGACCGCCTTCCGCGGCGCCGGCTGGAACGTCATCAAGGTCATCTGGGGGAGCGACTGGGACCCGATCATCGAGGCGGACAACACGGGGCTCCTCGTGCAGCGCATGAACGAGACGCTGGACGGCGAGTTCCAGAAGTACGTGGTCGAGCCGGGCTCCTTCATCCGCCAGGATTTCTTCGGCCGATACCCCGAGCTGCTCGAGCTCGTCGAGAGTTTCTCCGACGAGCAGCTCCACGCGCTGCGCCGCGGCGGCCACGACCCGGAGAAGGTCTACGCCGCCTACAAGGCCGCGGTGGAGCACCAGGGGTCGCCCACCGTCATCCTGGCCAAGACCGTCAAGGGGTACGGCCTGGGCGAGGCGGGCGAAGGGCGCAACGTCACCCACCAGCAGAAGAAGCTCACCGAGGAAGAGATGCGCTTCTTCCGCGACCGCTTCGAAATCCCCTTGACGGACGAGCAGGTCGCCGAGGGTGCCTATTACCACCCGGGCAAGAACAGCCCCGAGGTCGAATACCTCTGCGAATGCCGCCGACGGCTCGGCGGCCCCATCCCGAGCCGCCGCGTCCGCAAGGAGCCGACGCCGATCCCCAAGAACGGCGTCTGGGACCGCTTCTACGCGGGGATCGACCGCGACGTGTCGACCACCATGGTCTTCGTCCAGATCCTCACCCAGCTCCTCAAGGACAAGGAGATCGGCAAGAAGGTCGTGCCGATCGTGCCGGACGAGGCGCGCACGTTCGGCATGGAATCGCTCTTCCGCCAGATCGGCATCTACTCGCACGTGGGGCAGCTCTACGAGCCGGTGGACAGGTCGATGCTCCTTTACTACCGCGAAGCCAAGGACGGGCAGATCCTGGAAGAGGGGATCACCGAGGCCGGCTCCATGGCCTCCTTCATCGCCGCCGGCACCTCCTACGCCACCCACGGGATCGACATGATCCCCTTCTTCATCTTCTACTCGATGTTCGGCTTCCAGCGCGTCGGCGACCTCATCTGGGCGGGCGCCGACCAGCGCACGCGCGGCTTTCTGCTGGGCGCCACCGCCGGCCGCACGACCCTGAACGGCGAGGGGCTGCAGCACGAGGACGGCCACAGCCTGGTGCTGGCGAGCGTGGTCCCCAACCTGCTGGCCTACGACCCCGCGTACGCCTTCGAGATCGCGGTGATCATCCGGGACGGCCTGGAGAGGATGTTCGAGCGGCGGGAGGACATCTTCTACTACCTGACCCTCTACAACGAAAACTACCCGATGCCGCCGAAGCCGGACGGCGCGGACGAGGGGATCCTCAAGGGCCTCTACAAGCTCAAGGATGCTCCCCCCCCTCCAGAAGGATCGCCGGGAGAGCGGCCGAGCATCCACCTCTTCGGCAGCGGACCGATCCTCAACGAGGCGCTGCGGGCGCAGGAAATCCTGGCCCAGCGCTACGGCGTCGCGGCCACCGTCTGGAGCGCCACGAGCTACAAGCAGCTCCGCGCCGACGCCCTGGAGGCGGACCGCTGGAACATGCTCCACCCCGACCAGGAGCCGCGCAAGCCGTACGTGGTCTCGGTCCTCGGAGAGGACGGCGCGCCGATCATCGCGGTCTCGGACTACATGAAGCTCGTCCCGGACCAGATCGCCCGCTGGCTCCCCGGCCGCTTCTATCCGCTGGGCACCGACGGCTTCGGCCGCAGCGAGACGCGTGAGGCCCTGCGCCGCTTCTTCGAGATCGACGCCGAAAGCGTGGTGATCGCGGCCCTCTGGCAACTCGCCTGGCAGGGCCGCTACGACCGCGGAGCCGTCCGCCGCGCGATCGACGAGCTCGGCATCGATCCCGAGAAGGCCTACGCCCTGATCTCCTGAATCAGCCCTGATCTTCAGGCTGAGCCCTTTGTGACCTTTGTAGTAAAGTAAGGCCTCTTTGTAGCCCGAGAACCCTTCGAGAAGGAGACTGATCGTGAAGAGAACGCTCGTTTCGGCCGTCGCCCTCGCGCTCGCCCTGCCGGCTTTGGCCCTGGCCGAGCCCGTCACCTACAAAGTCGACGCCGACCACAGCGGCGTCAATTTCACCATCCGCCACTTCGTCAGCAACGTGCCGGGCCTCTTCAAGGACTACACAGGCACCATCGTCTACGACAAAGACAAGCCGGCGGCCTCCAAGGTCGAGTTCACCATCCAGGCCACCTCGATCGACACCGGCAACGCCGACCGCGACAAGCACCTGCGCTCCGCGGACTTCTTCGACGTCGAGAAGTTCCCCACCCTCACCTTCACCAGCACCGAGGTCAAGGCGCAGGACAAGGACACCCTCGAGGTCACCGGCGATCTGACCATGCACGGCGTCACCAAGCGGATCACCATCCCCGTCGACTTCCTGGGCAGCGTAAAGACCCCGCAGGCTGAGAAGGCCGGCTTCGAGACCACCTTCACGCTCAACCGCAAGGACTACGGAATCGTCTGGAACCGCGTGATGGATACCGGTCCGATCCTCGGCGAGGACGTCAAGGTCACCATCAGCGTCGAAGCCAACCGCCAGCCCCCGGCGGCGGCGAAGTAGCCCCCTTTTCACCGTATCAAATCCCCTCTCCCGCCGAATGTCTTCGCTTTGCTCCCCTCTCCCGCTCGCGGGAGAGGGGCCGGGGGTGAGGGTCTCGAAGTCTTCGCGAAACATAGTTCCATCCGAAGTCACTGATAGATGGTGGCAGTGTTAAGATAGCCGTTGAACAAGGTCTAGACCTCCGGCGCACGGCGCCTCTCGCAGGGAGAGACGTCCGGAGGGCCGGATTTGCGGGGGAAGAGGCCGGCATGGCTGAACCAAGCTCGCGTGGACCCGGGCCCGAGGGTCCTCCCATGGATGAACGGCGCAACATCTGGGTAGAGCGGTGGCAGAAGGGGATCGATCGAGAGGAGAGCTTTCACCAGATCTTCCGCCAGTACTACCGTCTGGTCCGTTCGTTCTTCGCCCGGCGATCGCGCTCCGAGGAAGAGATCGAGGACCTGGTCCAGGAGACCTTCTTCCGGGTGCACCGCAACCTGGACCACTTCCGCGGCGAATCGAAGTTCGAGACCTGGCTTTTCCAGGTCAGCGCCAACGTCTACAAGAACACCGTCCGCAGCCAGACCACGCAGAAGCGCGACGCGCAGGAGGTCTCGTGGGACGAGCTCGCGACGAGCTCCGCCACCGGCGAAGACGCCGCCGTTTTCAGGGAAGTGCGAGAGAATGGGCCCCTGGACGACCTCCTGCAGGGCGAGCGAAGCCACATCCTGCACAGGGCCATGCAGGAGCTCCCGCCGCAGATGCGGCGCTGCGTGGAGCTGCGGGTCAGCCAGGACATGAAATACCGGGAGATCGCCGCCCTCATGGGGGTTTCGATCGACACCGTGAAGGCGCACCTTTTTCAGGCGAGGCAGCTGCTGAAGAAGAGGCTCGGGGACTACTTTGCGGAGACCGGCTTCGCGGAGACCAGGTTCGCAGATCATTGATTGGATATGGAGCTTGGAGTCTTGGACAAACCGTCGTTCGAAGAGTCCCTGCGGGAGCTCGCCGCCCGTCGCCTGGCCGCGGAAGCCCATCCCACACCCGAAGATCTGGCTGCTTATGGGGCCGGTGAGCTGGCCATGGAGCAGCACGAGCGGATCAAGGATCATTTGGCCATATGCGAGAGCTGCTCTAGGTTGTTTCTCGACCTGGCCGAGTTCGAGCGGTTCGAGCCGGCGCAGAGCATCTCGCCGGCCGACGCGCAGGCCGAGGTCTCCTGGCAACGCCTGCGGGAGCGTCTGAAGGAGGACGGGGGAGAGGCGGACGTGGAGAGGCAGGAGGAGCCGCGAGCGGAAGAGCCCGCTCCGGTCCTCGCCCCGCACCCGTCGCGGCGCCGCGTGCCCGTCTGGCAGAGGCCGGCGATCCCCTGGGCCCTGGCGGCGGGGCTCGCGCTCTTCGTGTTGGGATTGGGGATGCGGGTCGGGAGCCTGCGGGAGGAGGTCGAAAGGCTCTCCGAGCCGCAGGCGGCCCCGGTCGTCACCCTCCTCTCCGAGGACGACACCACGCGGGGCGAGCGCGATGCAAGGCTGTCGGTTCGCACCGGCGATTTTGTGGCGTATGACCTCCCCCTTTCCTCCGATCCGGACGCTCCGGCCTACCCTCTGTATTCCGTGAAGGTCATTTCGGCGAGCGGGAGCGCGAAGCCGGTGCAGGTCAGACCACAGCCGGCGGAGGACGGGCTTCTGCGCATCTTCCTGCCGTCCGCTCCGGAACCGGGTGACTACTACTTCGAGGTCGCTGGAATCGAAGGCGAGAAAGAGACTCCCGTCGGCCGCTATCCCTTCACGATCCTTCCCGCCCGCTGACGTTCGGGTGATCGCGTCCCGATGCGGCTCTGGTTGACTCTCGGCCTGGTGATCCTTGGCGCTGTCTTCCTCGGCCAGCTCCCTCCCTTCATCGCTACGGACGCCGTGCTCTCCAGTCCTCCTCGGCCCGGGGACAGGCATCTTGCCGCCGTCCGCCCCTCCGTCGCAAACGCCGGTCCTAGGCTGGTGAACGAGGGAGCCGAGCGGCTGATCGAGGCAGGCGTCGCCGAGAACCGCCAGGGCCGCCCGGCCGCGGCGCTCGTCCAATTCCACAAGGCGCTGCTCCTCGCGAGCCGGTCGGGCGCGGAGGTGTCCGAAGCCCATGCCCTGATCAGCTCCGGAGATGTTTCCGCGGATCTGGGCGACCTAGAAGCGGCGTTCGACTCCTATCAGCAGGCCCGGGAGAAGCTGAGCCGGGTAGGGTCGGGTGCGGACCGGCTGCGGACCCTTCAGGCGATGGCCCGGCTCTACCTCCAGATCGTCGAGCCGGCCCGCGCGATCGACCTCCTCCAAGAAGCCGACAAGATCGATCCGAACCGCGCGGCCAACCTCCACCTCCTTGGAATGGCCTTTTATGAGGGAGGGAACGCCGGCTTCGCCTTGGGGTTGCTGAGCCGCGCCCTCGATCGGGCCCGGGTCGAACGGGATGTGGATCTCGAGGCGCTGGTGCTCGCCGACACCGCCTCGGTCGCTGTCTCCCTGGGGGACATCGAGCTGGCGGCCGTGTCGCTCGAAAAATGCTTGCGGATCTCCCAGGAAAAAAGGATTCCCGCGACGGAGGCCTATGCGCGGGCCGGCCGCGGGAGCGTGCTCGGGCTGCAGAACCGGGTCGGCGAGGCGCGCGCCGAGCTCGACCGTGCGGCCGCGATGTTCCGGAGTCTGGGACAGCCGGAATCGCTGGCGATCGTCCTCGCGCGCAAGGCGCTGCTGGAGTGGCGCCTGGGGAATCTCGAGGCAGCTTTGGCGCTCTCCCGCGAGGCGATCGACCTCATCGAGGCGCAGCGGCTGGAGATCACGAGCCCGCGGGCACGGGCGGCCTGGCTCGGCGCCTCCTCCGATCCCTACGAGATCCAGATCGACGTGCTCTGGCAGATGGCGCAGCGGGAGCCAGGGCGCGGTCACGAGGCCCTGGCCTTCGAGGTGAGCGAGCAAATCCGGGCGCGGACCCTGTATGAAGCGTTGGCCGCCGGCGGCACCTCCCGGCGGGCCGGCACCGCGGACTTGCAGCGGCAGCGCCGCGAGGTGACCCTGGAGCTGCGGAAGCTGGAAAGCGACAAGCTACGCCTCTTCCCACCTGCCGGAGAGGCGGCCCGCTCCCGGCTGGCGCAGATCAATGCCGAGATCCGCACCCTGCTGGGGCGCGAGGGCGAGCTTTGGGAGAGGCTCCGGCGCAGCGATCCACGCTCGGCGCTGACAGGGCTCCAACCGCTCAAGCTGCCCCAGGTCCAGTCGCTGCTCGATCCGGACACGGCTCTGCTCGCCTATACCCTCGGCAAGGAACGGAGCTTCGCCTGGTGGATCGAGCGGGGCTCGCTGACCATGCTGGAAATCCCGGCCCAGGGCAAGATCGAGGAGGTCGCCGGCGAGATCCAGTCGCTGCTGGCCAACAGTGCGTCGCCACGCAAGTTGAAAGACCGGCAAGCGGACGTTCTCCTGGCTCAATTGAGCGAGCTCGTGCTGGCACCCGTGGCAGACCGGCTGCCGCGCGTGCACCGCCTCGCCATCGTTCCCGACGGAGCCCTCCAGACGATTCCCTTCGCGGCGCTCCCGCAGCCGCGCACGGCCGGCGGCGTGGCGAGCGAGCCCCTGGTCGCGAGTCACGTCCTCGTCCTCCTCCCTTCCCCCTCCACCCTCGCCGCGCTGCGCCAGCGCGCTGAGGAGCGGGAAGAGAGGCCGGACAAGCTGATCGCTGTGATCGCATATCCCGTCACCTCTAAGAACGATCCGCGGCTCGCTCACCCCGCTTCTCCCGCGCCTGCCCCGGAGCGCTCCGACTTGGGCAGCCTGCCCCAGACGGAGAAGGAAGCCGGAAAAATCCTCAGCTTCGTGCCGAAGGGGATGAGCGGCCGGGCCATTCTGGGATTTGACGCCGTCCCCGAGATCATCAAGGACCCGGACCTCCGCCGCTACCGCTACATCCATTTCGGCGCGCACGGCCTGGTCGATTCGAAAAACCCCGAGCTCTCGGGGATCGTCCTCTCCGGCTTTACGCCGGAGGGTCTGCGCCGCAACGACCGCCTGCGCTTCTACGAGGTCTACGACCTCGACTTGCCGGCCGAACTGGTCTCGCTGAGCACCTGCCGCTCGGCCGATGGCCCGCAGATCCGCCGGGAAGGTCCGATCACCATGACGCGGAGCTTCCTCTATGCGGGAGCGTCTAGGGTTCTGGGAACGCTCTGGAATGTGGGCGACCAAGCCGCCCAGGAGCTGACCACCTCGTTCTATGAGGGCATCCTGCGCCAGGGCAAGGCGCCGGCGGAAGCACTGCGCGACGCGCAGGACGCGATGCGCCGTGACGGATGGAGCCGGCGCGATTGGGCCGCCTTCGTCCTCCAGGGCGATTGGCGATAACGATTCTCCCGCCTACCAAAAGCCGCTCGCTGGTGTCTCACCATAAGGACCGGGACAAACGATCAACCTAGGAGGGAAAGTAATGGACAACACGACACGGGCTCACAGCGGAAAAGAAGACAAGTCCTTCGACGACGGCACCAAGCTCCCTGGGACGTTGCCGGTCGAGGACCGCTCCTTCGATGACGGCACCAAGCTTCCCGGCACGCTGCCGGTGGAAGACCGCTCCTTCGACGACGGCACCAAGCTCCCTGGCACCCTTCCGGTCGAAGACTGAATCGCGGGGCAGTGGGGGCGGCCGCCGTTCGCGCAGCCGTCCCGCGCCACCCCTCGTGGAGAGAGCCGCCATGAATCCACCACTCCTCCACTTCAGCGGTCTCCAGGGCGAGACCGGAGCCTATGCTGTGCCTCCCGGCACGCCCCACGAGACCCTGCCGTTCCTGGGAGGCGAGGCGCCCGTACGCGAGGAGATCCTCGTCCCAAGAGGCGTCCTGGAGGGTGATCCCCGCGACCTCGCGCAGGTCGGGTGGGGAGTGCTCTTCACCCAGAAAGACGACAAGGAAGCCGCCGAGATCCGAAAGGCCCTGGAGCCTCTCCTGAGCCTGCGCCGCAACCAGGTGGCCCGCTCCGGAAAGCACCATCGTTATCGTGAGTATCGCGGCAGACGGGGGTACCGCTCGGGAGACAGCAAGCGAGACTTCCTGAAGCAGAACGGCGTCACCGCCGGCGAGGTCAATCCGGACGAAATGCCGTACTACCTGCTGATCGTCGGCGATCCTTGCGATATTCCGTACGAGGTCCAATGTCTTCTCGATGTCGAGAGGGCCGTCGGCCGCCTCTCGTTCGAGACCCCCGAAGAATACGCGCGCTACGCCCATCGCGTGGTCGCGGCCGAGAGCGATCTGGCCGCCAGCGCCGCCCGGGAGCGGCAGGCCGTCTTCTTCGCGCCGCAGCATGACGGCGACGCGGAGTCGGGCCTCTGTGTCAAGCATTTGGTCAAGCCGGTCGCGGCGCATGCCCGGAAGCAGGAGGGCTGGAAGGTTCGCCAATTTGTCGGGGACAGGGCCTCCAAAAAACAGCTCGCGCGCGTGCTGGGGGGGCCGGAGACGACTGATCTCCTATTCACCGCCGGACACGGTATGGTCTTCAAACCCGAAAACCCGCGCCAGCTCCGGAATCAAGGAGCGCTGGTGTGCAGCGAATGGCCGGGCCCATCGTGGAAGGAGCGGGTCCCTGCCGACTTCTATTTTTCCAGTAACGACCTCGAGAGCGCGGCCGGAGCGCTGGTGGCTTTTTTCTTCGCTTGCTTCAGCGGCGGCGTACCGGCTTGGAGGAGCTACGACCTGAACGGGGGAGTTGCGATGGCGCCGCATCCGTTCGTCGCGGATCTCCCGCGTGCGCTCCTGGGGCGATTCGAGGCCGGCCCGCTCGCCGTGATCGGTCACGTGGACCTGGCCTGGGTCTCCTCGTTCCATGCGTCCGGTCCGCGCGTGCCTCTCAAGCGTCTGGCCGAATTCAAAAAGATGGTCGAGCAGATCCTCCAGGGTTATCCGGTCGGCGCGGCCATGGAGATCTTCGGCCGGCGCTATGCCGCGCTCGCGACCGATCTCTGTGAAGAGCTTCTCGCAGTCCACCGGGGGAAAAAGCCGGATGATGAAACGTTGTGGCGGCTCTGGCTCTGCCAGGACGCCCGCAACTACATCATCCTCGGCGATCCGGCGGTCCGGCTGGTTCCCCCGGAGTCGCAGCCATGAGCACGCTCCATGCGCTCCTTATCGGGATCGACGACTACGCTCCCGGCTTCCTGCCGGGCGGCACCCGCTATCCAAGCCTGCATGGGGCCACGCGCGACGTCGAGCGGGTGGAGTCGTTCCTGCGCGACCAGGCTGGGCTGACGGCGGAGAGGACCTGCAAGCTCCTGTCGCGGGTTGGGGAGGATGGCCAGCCCACGCAGCCGCCGGAGCGGCTTCCCACCTACGCGAATTTGGTGGCAGCCTTCAAGCGGCTGGCCGCCGAGGCCGCTCCCGGCGATCGCGTGTACGTCCACTACTCCGGCCACGGCGCGCGCGTGACGACCGAGTACCCCGAGATCAAGGGGACGGCCGGCCAGGACGAGGCCCTGGTGCCTTGCGATATCGGAGAGCCCGGCTCGCGGTACCTGCGCGATCTGGAGCTGGCCGTCCTGGTGCGGCTCCTGGTCGACTGGAAGCTCCTCGTGACTCTCGTCCTGGATAGCTGCCACTCGGGTGGAGCCATGCGCACAGGCACACCTCCGGACGCCGTTCCACGGAGAGTGCCGGGGGCCCGCCTTCCCCCGGTTCCGAGCGCCGTCGCGCGGCGCGACCTGTTGATGCGGGCCTGGCGGCATCTGCAGCAGGAGGAGGTGACGCGGCGGAACCTCTCGGCCCAGACCTGGCTGCCGGTTGCACGATACGCTCTCTTCGCTGCCTGCCGCCCCGAGGAGCTCGCCTACGAATTTCCATTCGAGAAGGGAGAGCCGCAGGGTGCGCTCACGTACTGTCTGCTTCAAGCCCTGGGGCAGAACGGCCTCGACCAGAGCTGCGATGCGATCCAGAAGAAGCTTGTGGCGAACGTCCACGGGACCCTGAAAAGCCAGACGCCCATGCTGATCGGCGACGGCGACTGCCGGTTCCTCGCGGAAGCCCCGGTCCATAGACAACGGACAGTCTCTCCGGAACACCCGATCGTGCTCCGTGTCGGCGAAGACGGCCGTGTGCTGTTGAGCTGGGGCCAGGCCCAGGGAGCGCGAGAGAGGGATCGCTTGGTCCTGAGAGGTCCCTCCGGAACCCGGCGGGAGTTTGTGGTGCGCCAGGTCGGCCCCACCGAGAGTGTGGCCCAGGTGATCGACGGTCCCAAGCCGTCGACGATCCCGCCCGGATCCTGCGTGGAGGTCCTGCCGCTCCAGACGGCGATCCGCCTCCTTCCGCCGGAGCCCGGAGACTCCGTCGCCGAGCGCGCTCTTGAGCAGATCCGGGAGGCTCTATGGAAATATCGAGAGGGTTTTCTCGAGATCGATGACGAGGCCGATGCGCCCGATCTCTGCGTGGCCTTCACGCGCGGCGCCTACGAGATCCGAGGCCCGGAGGGCTCGCCTCTTCCGAACGTCGCGCCGGTGCGGGCCGTTCGCGGAGCGCCCTACGAGGTGGTGCGGCGTCTCGACCACC